>Ga0073934_10000235_pt1 | contig 169410 bp, 167 predicted proteins | sample LarsenN4metaG_FD_76834 | JGI IMG/M metagenome (GOLD analysis project Ga0073934, IMG submission 76834) | Hot spring sediment bacterial and archeal communities from British Columbia, Canada, to study Microbial Dark Matter (Phase II) - Larsen... ... | reverse complement strand
GGGCTGAAGATTGAGCTGGCTCCGGCATTGGTGGTTGACATTCTGCTCGTGTCGCCCAATATATTCGGCATAGGCTGGTCACTGCGTAGCGGGGGCCGGCCTTAATTTTTTGGCAGGGTAACCAGCCCGTAGCCCTCGATTTTCCCTTCCGGACTGCGACGCAGCTTTTGCTCCACTATTTGCCAGTCCTCCTTGTCGGGCTTGCCCAGCAAGTGGCGGCCGATTGGCGAGACAACCAAATCGGCGAGCTGTAGCCCGGCTATGTTGTCGTTCTTGGCGCGCAGGTTAAGCCCGAGAATTCGATCCTCGATATCGCGTGCCTTCATATATCGCGTGCCCTGAATCTTGAGATTCAACCATGCCAATTCGAGCTCTCGATCGAGAGTTGGGTCGCGTTTCTCCGCGACGATCACACCGCCACCTTTTGCCCTGCCGATGTCAAAGCAGAAGCGCTCGACGAGGATGTCGAGACTGAGCATGTACGGGTCAAGGGCGGCGACTCCATAACGGGCGAGATGCTCGTCCTTTCGAATAGCGCAAGCGACGACAGTGTAATCGAGCCGCCGCATGAGATCATTCAGGGCTGCGTAAAATTGGTCCCGAAAGGCGGTGTCCTTCAGCTGTTCAAATCCACTTCTATTGCGCGTGATGTCCGCGGTGTGCAGGATAATGTCGGCTCGACCAAAGAGGGCTTGCTTGAATGCGTTTAGCTCCTTCACGAGTTCGCCCTCAGCGTAGGCCTGGTCCATAATGACGCCGCCGAGAACGAACAACGGATACTGTGCATCGATCACCGACAGATTGTGGTCACCGGATTCATCGAGAAATAGGACTTTCACGCGCCTCGCGCCCCGCCATGCGATCGCCTTCGATTCGGTTGCGAGTGTATATCGAGTCGGCGGATCGCCTTACCAGTCTGGCATCGTTTCAACTCCGCAATACGTCCGCCGCCGTAACGGAGTCGTCATCCGGCGGATGCGGTCCGATGCCGTTGAACGCGGCCGAATGCGGCAATGAGATTCAATCAGTTCAATGCATTACGGCCTAAGCGCCTGATTTCTCTGGTCTCGCGTTCTCGCTTTGGTCGCCGCTCATAACCTGAAGGTCGTAGGTTCAAATCCTACCCCCGCAACCAAATTCGCTAAGCGAGTCAATACGTTACAGGAATGCGCCTCGGATCGATTTCCGAGGCGTTTTTTCGTGTCCGTCTGATGTCCGGATTTGACCGTTTTCAGAAACGCCCCGGACTCATCTTGGGGCGTTCGCATGTCGAGATCGGCATCGATCGGTGGGCGCGCCATCTCGGCCGCTTGAGACCATCTTCCGAGGTAGTGTCGTTCCAGGCGGATCAAAAGTGCTCGTCGCGCACGACCTCGACGTCGGAAACCACCACGATCCCGGCGTAGTTTTCCAAGAGCGCTTGGGAGCGCTCGACGATCCGACTGGCGATCTCTTCCGCTGCGATCACGATGATGAGCATGTTGCGGAAGACATCGGAGAGGTGAGCTTCACCTCGGACCCCCCGGTTGCCCTTGCCGGAGACGTTCGCCACGACAGTATAGCCTTTGGCTCCAGCGTCCTCGATCATCTCGATGACCGCGGGAACGCGAGCTGCCTCCACGACTATCTCGATTCTCTTTTTCCGGTGGAGCTGTTCCATGAGGACGTTCCTTCCGTGTTATATCGTCGCGATCAACTGCGCGGCGGCGTAATAAAGGGGAATGCCGACGATCAGATTGAACGGGAAGGTCACGGCCAAAGAAAGGGTTACGTAGATCGCCGGATTGGCCTGTGGCAGCGAAAGGCGCATTGCCGCCGGCACTACGATATAGGACGCGCTCGCTGCGAGCACGGCGACGAGCGTCATGCCGCCTTGGGAGAGACCGATGGCGTGAGCCGCAAGTATCCCAATGGTGGCCCCGCACAGAGGCATGTAAAGGCCAAATGCCATCACCGGCCAGCCGACGGTCGTGAGATCCTGTAGTCGGCGGCCGACGAGCAGGCCCATGTCGAGAAGGAAAACAGCGAGCACGGCCTTGAAAGGGTCGACGATCGCCGGCGCCATTACCGTCATGCCCTTGTCGCCGGTGATCCAGCCGATCGCAAGACTCCCCACGAGCAGCACAACGCTGCCGCTCAGAAAAATCTCGCGGGCGACCTTCCTCGAAAGGAGAGGGTGGCGAGAGGCCGCCGGCGCTGCTGCCGCACCGGAGCGGCGGGCGAGGAGAAGCCCGGTAACGATGGCCGGCGTCTCCATTAGGGCAAGCATTGCCACAACGTAACCTTCGTAAGGTATGGCCCGATATCCCAGAAAGCCCGTCGCTGCGACGAAGGTCACGATGCTGACGGAACCGTAATGAGCCGCGATTGCGGCTGCGTTCGGGATGTCGAGGCGCGTTGTAGCACGGAGCAAGCTAAAGGCGATGACCGGGAGACCGAAACTGAGGACCAGCGCCAGGGCCAGGGCCATTGTGACTGTCCCTGCAACGCCGTTTGAGGCGAGTTCGACGCCGCCCTTGAAGCCGATTGCCAGCATTAGATAGAGAGACAGACCCTTGCTGATCGCCTCTGGTATGGCGAGATCGGATTTCAGGGAGCCGGCCGCAATGCCGAGCGCGAAGAACAGCACCATTGGCGAAAGAAGGTTGCCGATAGCGAGCTGGAGAAACGAATCCACGGTAGGTTCTGCCGATGTTGTGGGTGTCGAAATGCAGCGACGAGCTCAAAGCGGTCTGTCGTGATGGCCTGATCCCGAGAGGGGCGCCAGCGCCACGTCGGGAGGCGAATCGACCACAGCGGGATCAATCCAGATTCCGATCAATCTCCGTTCGTGCTCCACCTGAATTGTCAGACGGTGCGACCGGTGAAACGCCAGAAACTCTCCGACCTCTCGGCAGGCGCGGGGAACGTCGTCATCGGAGCGGACCAGAAGCAGAAAGTATTTGTCCATGGCTTTCACCGCGATGATCCCGCCACCATTCCTGAGTTCTTGCTGCCCGCACGCTCCCACGCCCAGTTGACCAGGCCTTACAGCCTGCATTCCTTCAGGACAGGCGTGAGTAGAACGCGCTTGACCGCGCTTTCGGCGATTCGTCATGTAAGCGATACGAAGACGTGAAACATATCTCGCAGATATTGAGACTGGTGCCAATGCCCGCAACCGGAGGCGAAACCGGCCAATTTTGCTGTCCGACCAACAGGAGATCACGTACTCGCCGGCAGTCCGGTGAATTGTCTGCGGCCTCGATCAGGTAGTTCTCAAGGATTCTTCCGACCGACCTCAATGAGGACGAGAGGGCACACTCACCCGCCGGATGCCGACCTGAAAGCGTTGGCACATGAAGGCCTGCCTTCTGCAACTCTTCCTCCAGCCGCGCCCCCGATCCCGCGCGCCACACTTGGAATGCCCATGCGAGCGCCTCTTGGCGACGCTTGTCGTTTGCCATTTGCCCCAATGCCGATTTCAAGCCTGCCAGCGCTTCTGCCGGCATTCTGGGCTTCGGCTGCCGCCAACTTCAGGCAGGCCGGCCATTGATGCAGATCAAGGGGTAAAGGGCCTCCAACTGAGATTTTCGTCTCGAACGTCCGGGATGGGAGGAGGCTTGTATGAGCGCGAGCCCCATGGACTCGAAGGAAGCCGGCACAAGCCGCTCCGATGCCCGCTCGAATCTCACGATCCGCGCGAAGCACCTGATGACGACGAATGTCGTCACCGTGGAGCCGGACACGACCGTTCATACGATCGCCCAGTTGCTCAGCGACAGGCATATCAGCGCGGTATTGGTGGTCGATCGCGGCGCGCTCGTGGGCATCGTGAGCGAAGGCGATTTGCTTCATCGGGTTGAGCTGGGCACCGGCTCCGCAAATGCGCTGTCGCTCAGGCCCATTGAACTTGAGGATGAGAGCAGCAAACGGAAATTCGAGGGCATGCGTGCCCGCGATGTTATGACGCGGGATGTCGTCACTCTGACAGAGGACGCTTCATTGGCGGATCTGGTCAGAACCCTTCAGAACAATCACATAAGGAGGGTGCCCATTGTGCGGGGGGCAAAGCTTGTCGGAGTGGTGAGCAGGGCCGATATCATGCGCGCTCTGGCGGCGAGGCCGGAGGGCTCCCACGGGCCAACGAACAGGGACGACGACATGATCCGGTATCAGATACTGGAACTCCTCCTGAGCATGCCGGGCACGAGTCCCTGGGCGACCACGGTCACCGTTTCGAACGGGATTGTGGAGCTCAACGGCAGTATCGAAGGGGAAGCCGTTCGCGATCCTTCCCGCGTCGCGATCGAATGCATTCCCGGAGTCGTCGAGGTCAGAGACCGTCGAGCCGTTCTGCAGCCCTACTGACGGCCCGGCCGCGCTCTCTTGCATGCCGGCAAGCCGATGCCATCGCCGGGACTCCTCGCTTACCCCGATCCTTGTGTATAGGTCTCCCCCGTAGACGGGTTGGAGGAGGCATTCGTCATGCTCAAGGTCTGGGGACGCCGGAACTCGCTCAACGTCCAGAAGGTGCTGTGGCTCGTGGGGGAGCTGGGGCTTCCCTATGAGCACATCGCAGCAGGCGGACCGTTCGGGCGGCTCAACGAGCCCGAGTACGGCAGGCTCAATCCGCACCGGCGCATCCCCGTCGTCGAGGACGGCAATCTGGCGGTATGGGAGTCGCAGGCGATCCTGCGCTATCTCGCGGCGAAATATTCGGACGGCGATCTCTGGCGGCCGGATCCGGCCGAGCGGGCGCCGATCGACGGGTGGATGGACTGGTCGCTCACGGTGTTCCAGCCCGATTTCATCACGGGCATTTTCATGGGTTACTACCGCACGCCGGAGGCGCAGCGGAACTGGGAGGCGATCCGCAGGGCAGTGGAAAGGGTCGGGGAGCACATCAGGCTGCTCGACGGTGTGCTGGCCGGAAAGTCGTACCTTGCCGGCGAGCGTTTCTCGCTCGCCGACATTCCGGCTGGCTCGGTGCTCTACCGGTACTACGATCTCGACATCGAGCGGCCAAAGGCGCCGAATGTGGAAGCCTGGTACCGGCGCTTGCAGGAACGGCCGGCCTATCGCGAGCACATCATGGTGCCCTACAGCGAGTTCAAGGAGCGGCTGGTCTACTGATCCGGCCGTGCGCCGAAGGGCGGGCGCGGCCGGGCCGCGCCCACCGGTTTCGGCGTATCAGGCAGCGGTCTGCTTCGTGCGCCAGCCTTCGGCGTAATGCTCGCGGGCATCGACCGAATAGGGCACCGGCGAGACCCGCACGCGGATCTCGGTCTGCTTGTGGCGTTCCACGGTCGGCTTCCGGGTACCGCCGTTCTCCTCACCCCAGACGAGCGTGAGCACGTCCCCGATCTTCACGTCGGGGTCGACGATGCCGAGCGAGAGATAGGAGCGTTCGTTGAAGCTGTAGCCGGCGAACATCGACAGGCCGACCACCTTGCCGTTCCGGGTGACCATGTCGTAGTTCGACGAGGCGTAATTGGTGTTCGGCACGTCGATGTATTTGTAGTTCTCGCCGCCCGGCTCGAGGAAGGAGCGGACGACCTTGATCACGTCGTCGGCGTGCCAGGCGAAGGTCACCTTCTTGCGGTGCGGCTTGTCGGCGATCTTCTCCAGCGCCTCGCGGCCGATGAAGTCGTGGTCGAACTTCACTATGTGGCCGTAGCCCAGCTCGTAGGGCGTCAGGTAGTAATCCTCGATATTCTTCGAATAGAAGCTGCCGCCGATCGAGCCGGCGCCCTCGTAGCCGTCAGCCGGCAGGTACTCGCGGTAGGGCCGCATCTTCTCGCCGGTGTAGACGGCCGGAAGCGGGGACGGGATCCATCCCGATTCCAGCGTGTTGGTCGAATAGGCGCGCGAGCCGACGGCGGCGATTCCGAACTCCTTGCCGGCCTCCATGACGATGCCGCGAATCTCGTCGCGTTGCTCATACGGTCCCCAGAATTCGAGGCCCGGCTCGCCGGACATCCCGTGGCGGAGCGCGCGAACCCGGTGCTTGCCGATGTTGATGTAACCCATGTTGAAGAATTTGATGTCGGGCAGCGGGCCGCCGTTCAGCTTCTCCAGCAGGGCGGGGGCGTTCGGCCCCTGAAGCTGGTAGCGGTAGCGCTTGCGCGTGACGGCGCGGCCCGCGGGATTCGAGGGCGAGCGGTCGTCACGCTCCATCCGGACGTTGAAGCCGCCGGTCTTGCCGTGGAACTCGACCCAGTTGACGGTCGGCACGCGCCCGACGATGAGGAACTGCTCTTCCTCAAGGCGGAACATGATCACGTCGCCGATGACGTAGCCGTCATAGCTGCACGGCACGAACTGCTTGGCCTTGTTGACCGAGAAATTCGAGAACGTGTTGATGGCGAGATAGGAGAGCATCCTGAAGGCGTCGGGGCCCTCGATCAACAGCTCGGCCATGTGGTGCGACTGGTCGAAAAGGACGACTGTCTCGCGCCAGGCGCGCTGTTCGTCGCGCCAGTTGGTGAATTCGTTTGCGACGACCGGGTAGACATAGGCTCCGATCTGCGAATTGCGGAGCATGTCGACAACGTTCGGCGTTTCCCGCAGGAGCTGTTCGAGATTCTTCGCTGCCATCGATACCTCCCTCGAATCTATGCGCCGGGCCTGGCGGCCCGGGTCGTCTGCGCCCACTCGACCGAGCTTTCGGGCGCACCGAAAGTGAAAAAATGCACGCCCTCGATGCCGAGCGCGGCATCGCCCGCCGCGGCGAGGGCGACGATGGACAAAAGCTCGTCCGGCGTTTCGCCGCCGAGAAAGCTCGACGCTAGGCTCTTGCGCTCGGTGAGCGCGCGAAGCGACGCGCCGACGCCGCAGCGCATGGCGTATCTTATCAGTTTCGCGCGGCTTGCGGGGCCCGCAACGCCGACACGGAGCGGTGCCGATATGCCGGCGGCGCGGAAGCGGCGCGTCATCGCAAGGATCGGCTCCGGGTCGAATGTGAACTGGCTCACCAGGCGCACCTCGAGACCGCGGCGCGCCGCTTCCGCGAGCTTGGCGTCGAGAGCCGATCGGAGGAGCTGCTCACCTATGCGCGGGTGCCCCTCCGGGTAGCAGGCGAGGGTGACGTGGCGCACACCGTATTTCTCGTAGGCGCCGGACTCGATCAGTTGGAGGCTGGCGTCGAGCGTGCCGACGGGCTTGTCACGGTCGCCGCCGAGCGAGAGCACACGGTCAACGCCCGCCTCGCCGGCGAGACGTTTCATCAGGGAGTCGAGCTCGACAAGGTCCCGGATGTTGCGGGCGACGACATGCGGCACCGGCACAAAGCCGAGCGCCCGCAGGCGCGCGGCGGCGCGGACCAGAAGATCGAGCGAGTCGTTGGGGATGTTGGCGACGAACACCTCCGCTCCAGTCGGCAGCCGCCCGGCAAGGCGGTCGAACGAAGTGGCGTCGCGGGCGGTGACCTCGACGGAATACGATTCCAGAAGTCTGGCCAGCTGTGCGGCTGCAAGGTCCCGGCCTGCTCCAATTGCGGTCGACATGAACCAGACTCTCTTCAGGTAACGGTGCGAATGAGCGTGCCGCCGGGCACGCGGGCGAAGGCTTTTTCATGCCGCAGGGCGAGGCGCAGGTTGCGCTCCGCGATCCGGGCGTGTTCCCGCATGAGCGACTCTGCGCGGGTTCCCTCGCGGGCGGCGATCGCCTCGACAATGCAGCGGTGCTGGTCCTGGGCGATCATCATGATCTGATGCGATTCCGGCATGACCGCCTGCGCCATGACAAAGGCACTCGGATAGGCGAAGGGCAGGGCGACGACGCGGTCGATCTGCCGCTTCAGGGTTGGGCTTTCGGCGAGGTCGACCACAAGGGCGTGAAAGCGCACATTGGCCGCAACGTAGCCGGCGAAACCCTCCTCGGTGTGGATGCCCCGACCCACGATCACGTCAAGCTGCTCCACGCAGGCCTTCAACGGTCCGAGGCGCGCCGAGGAACCGCGCTCGGCGGCCAGGCGCGCGGCGAGACCTTCCAACGTGCCGCGTATCTCGATTGCGTCGAACACGTCCTGCTGGGAGAAGGACTTCACGGCAAAGCCGCCGGAGGGGATGCTCTCGACGAGGCCTTCTTCCTCCAGTCGCTGGAGGGCAGCGCGGATTGGCGTGCGCGAGATGCCGGTCCGCTCGGCGACGGAGAGCTCGGAGATGCGTTTTCCGGGCGCGAGCGTGCCGTCCAGGATCAGCTCCCGTATGGCAAGCAGTGCCCGGACGGTTCGCGACCGGTTCTTCTCGGCGTCCATGTCGGCGGGGAGTTCCGTCACACGATTCATTGACTTGCGATCCGGGCGGCCGAAGCAACAATTCGGGGATGCGCAATCCCGAAGACACCGGATTTCGGTGGCAATATCGCCGGGACTGCATGCAGCCTGTATGCAACCCTCTCGCGCGGCGGCACCGGAGTCAATACCGACGAGAAGGAATGCCGGTATCCGGCAAAGACAGCGCGTTGATGCGGAAGACGATTTTTCAAAGCATAGAATGGGCAGTTTCCCTGCTTTCTCCCATCGAGTCGGCCCACAAATGCAGGTCGGGACCTTCAGCTTTCGGGCAGACAAGTGTATACATCGGATCAAGCGGGGGCCTCAAGGAAATCCAAGCAGGGAGGATGCGTGTATGTTGAAGAGAACAGGTGCACTGGCCGCACTCGCACTGGGCTTGGCCCTGTCGACGAGTGCGTTGGCGCAGGATGTCGTGAAGATTGGCGTGATCCTGCCCTATTCCGGTCCGTTCGCGGATGCCGCCAACCAGCTCGACGCCGGCATCAAGCTCTATGTGGCAAAGAACGGCGACACGGTCGCCGGCAAGAAGATCGAGATTATCCGCAAGGACAGCACGGGCCCGAAGCCCGACGAGGCGAAGCGTCTGGCGCAGGAACTGGTTGTGCGCGACGGCGTCGACATCCTGGCCGGCTTCGCGCTGACGCCGGAGGCGCTGGGCGCAGCGGAAGTGGCCACCGAAGGCAAGAAACTGATGGTGGTGATGAACGCGGCAACCTCGATCATCACTGAGCAGTCGCCCTACATCGTCCGCACATCGGTAACGATCCCGCAGCTTCAGCAGGTTTTCGGCAAGTGGGCCTACGAGAAAGGCGGCGTGAGGAAGGTATACACTCTCGTGGCGGACTACGGCCCGGGCCACGACGCCGAGAAGTCGTTCGCCAAGGGCTTCACCGACGCCGGCGGCCAGATCGTCGGTGCCGACAAGACGCCGGTGGCGAACCCGGATTTCTCGGCCTTCGTGCAGCGCGTGAAGGACGCCAATCCGGAAGCCGTGTTCATCTTCATTCCGGGCGGCGCGCAGCCGGCGGCCATGGGAAAGGCGCTCGCGGAACGCGGTCTTACGCCCCCGGCGGTGAAGATCCTCGCGCAGGGTGAGCTCACCCACCCCGAGGCGCTGGAGAGCATGGGCGATACGGCCAAGGGCATCATCACGTCCTATCACTTCGTGATGGAGCGTGACGACCCGATCAACAACGAGTTCGTCAAGGCCTATCGCGATGCCAACAACGGTCGCAGCCCCGACCTGTTCTCCTATGGCGGTTACGACGGCATGCATCTCATCTATGAGGCGCTGAAGAAGACCAATGGCGACACCGACGGCGACAAGCTGGTCGAGGCCGCCAAGGGCATGTCGTGGCAGAGCCCCCGCGGACCGATGTCGATCGATCCCGAAACGCGCGATGTCGTCCAGACCGTCTATATCCGCGAGGTGCAGGACGTGAACGGGAAGTTGCAGAACGTGATCATCGACTCGATCCCGAACGTGAAGGATCCGCTGCACGGGATGGCGAAATAGCAATCGCCCGATCTTTCGCCGGCAGCGGCCCCGGTCTTGATCGGTCAGATTGCCATAGTCGTGTTCGACGGGTTCGCCTTCGGGATGCTTCTGTTCATCCTGTCGGTGGGCCTGTCGGTCACGCTCGGGTTGATGAACTTCATCAACCTGGCTCACGGCGCATTCGGCATGCTCGGCGGTTACGTCGCCGTCATGACGATGCGCCGTCTGGGCTTTCCGTTCCTTCTGGCGCTGCCGGCGGCCTTCCTCGCGGCGGCCGCTGTCAGCGTCATCCTCGAACGGACCCTGTTTCGCCGCCTGTACAAGGCAGGCGAGCTCAACCAAGTGCTTTTCACCATCGGGGTCGTCTTCGTAGCTGCGGCGCTGGCGACCTATTTCTTCGGCACCGTGCAGCAGGTCATCATCATTCCACCCTGGCTGCGCGGCTCCTACGAGTTTCTGGGGCTGCGTCTCGGGACCTACCGGACGTTTCTCATCGTCATCGCCCTGATAATTACGGCGCTGCTTGTGTTCGGCCTGGAGCGAACGCGGCTCGGCGCGCAAATCCGCGCCGCCGTGGACAATCAGCGCGTGGCGCAGGGGCTCGGGCTCAATGTGGAACGAATCTTCGCGATCACATTCGCACTGGGCAGCGGCCTTGCGGGGCTGGGCGGGGCGCTGGCGATCGAGATCGTCGGTCTTGAGCCGGCATTCGGCTTTCATGTCCTCGTCTTTGTCCTGATCGTGGTTTCGATCGGGGGGCTGGGGTCCATTGCCGGATCGTTCTTCGGCGCAGCACTGATCGGAATCTTCGATGTCGCGGGGAAGTATCTCGTGCCGGAGGTGGGTTCGTTCCTGATCTACTTCCTGCTGGTGATCGTCCTGTTCATGCGGCCGCAAGGCCTTTTCGGAACCCGGTAGCGCATGTCGGACGCAGCGCGCGCCTCGGTCGATCCACATGCCTGGCTGCGGCAACGGAGCCGATGGTCGATATTCGAATTCGCGCTCTGGATTGCGGCGCTTGCGCCCTTCTTCCTGTTCACGACATATCTGCCGCTGGCCAACCAGATCGCGATCGCGGCGCTGTTCGCGATCTCTGTCGATCTCGTGCTCGGCTATGCGGGCATCGTGACGCTCGGGCACGCGATGTTCTTCGGGATCGGTGCCTACACGGCGGGGCTCATCAGCAAGGCCGGCTGGGGCGAGCCGCTGAGCGGGCTGCTCATTTCCGGCGCGCTGGCGGGCGCGGTGGGGTTCGTGGCGAGCCTCATCATCGTGCGGGTCCAGCACCTGGCGCTCATCATGATCACGCTCGGGCTGGGGCTTCTGATGTACGAACTCGCGAACGCCATGGCCTGGCTCACCGGAGGAACCGACGGGCTCCGCGGCGTCAATACCTGGCCGATCCTCGGCACGTTCCGCTTCGACCTGTGGGGCTACAACGCCTATGCCTATTCGCTGATAGTGCTGTTCCTCGGATTTCTCGTCGCGCGGCGGATCATCAATTCATCGTTTGGGCTGGCGCTGCGCGGGATCCGGGAGAACGTGCGGCGGATGCCGGCGATCGGCTCGGAATATCGCGGCCACCTCCAGAAGATCTACACGATCTCCGCCACAATGGCCGGTGCGGCGGGGGCGCTGCTGACACAAACGACCAACACGGCCTCGCTCGACACGCTGAGCTTCACCCGCTCGGCCGATGTCGTGGTCATGCTCATTCTGGGAGGAGCCGGGCAACTCTACGGCGGCATTGTCGGGGCGATCATCTTTCTGCTGGCGCGCGACCGCCTCGCGGGTATGAATCCCCAGTACTGGTATTTCTGGATCGGACTGCTTCTGATGTTCGTCGTGCTCTTCATGCCCAGGGGGATTCTCGGGTGGCTGTCGCGGCTGGCGGGCAAGCGCGAGTGACGGGCGGGAGTGAAATCGTTCTGCGCACGGAGGCGCTGCAGAAGAGCTTCGGCTCGCTGCAAGTGGCGCGGGATGTGTCGCTCGCGCTGCCGCGCGGGGCGCGCTATGCGCTGATAGGGCCGAACGGCGCCGGCAAGACGACGCTCATCAACCTGATCACCGGCCAGCTCGCGCCCGACGCAGGACGCATCGAACTCGACGGGAAGGATGTGACGCGGATGCCCGCCGCGGCGCGCGTCCGGCTGGGGTTGGCGCGGACCTTCCAGATCAACACACTGTTTCCGGACCTGACGCCCATCGAGGCGGCGACGCTCGCGATCTGCGAGCGGGAACGCTCGGCCGGACAGTTCTGGCGCGGGCTGACGGCACACAGGGCGGCAATCGACGAGGCGTATGAAATCCTGAGGCAGTTGCGTCTCGGCGAGGTGGCGACCCAGACCACGCGGACGCTTCCCTACGGGCAGCAGCGCCTTCTGGAGATAGCGCTGGCGCTGGCGACGCGGCCGAAGGTGCTTCTGCTCGACGAGCCCGCAGCGGGCGTGCCGAAGGACGAGACGGAGGTGCTGTTCGGCGTCATCGGTGCGCTCGCCGAGGACATCTCAGTGCTTTTCATCGAGCACGACATGGATATCGTCTTCAGCTTCGCCTCGCGCATCATCGTGCTGGTGCAGGGCGCGGTGCTGATCGAGGACACGCCGGACGTCGTGCGCGACGATCCGCGCGTGCGCGAGGTCTATCTGGGAACGGGGCGTCACGGGCATGGCTGAGGCGCTGCTCGAATTCCAGGACGTGCGCGCCGGCTATGGCGAGGCCGTCGTGCTCGACGGCGTATCGTTTGCGGTGCCGGAGGAGGGCAGTCTTGCGGTGCTCGGCCGCAACGGGGCGGGGAAGACGACCCTGCTCCTTGCCGCGATGGGGTTCGTTTCGCCAAGCCGCGGGGCGATCCGGTTCAGGGGCGAGGACATCACCCATCTCGCGCCGCACCGGCGGGCGCTGATGGGGCTGGGGTGGGTGCCGCAGGAGCGGGAGATCTTTCCTTCGCTCACGGTCGAGGAGAACCTGACGGTGACCGCGCGGCCGGGGCGCTGGGACCTCGAGGCGGTGTACGCATTGCTGCCACGGCTCCACGAACGGCGCACGCACAAGGGAAATCACATCTCGGGTGGCGAGCAGCAGATGCTGACGATCGGCCGCACGCTGATGACCAATCCGTCGGTGCTTCTCCTGGATGAGCCGCTCGAGGGCCTCGCGCCGATCATCGTCGAGGAACTGACGACCGCAATCCGGCGGATGACGGAGGAGGAGGGGACGACGCTGGTGCTGGTGGAGCAGCATGCGCAGGCTGCGCTCGAGCTTACCGAGGACGCAATCCTCCTGGAGCGCGGCGTGGTCGTGCATCGCGGGCGGTCGGCCGACCTGCTGCACGACCACCCGACGCTGGAGCGTTATCTCGGTCTCAGGCTCGACGAAAAAGGCAGAGGTTCACCGGCCGGCCGCGAGGGGCCGCGAGACAGCGCGCGCACCGACTGACCGGAAGGGCTCAATGCCGCTCGTCGACCGGCGGCGTTCCCTTCAGATGGAAGGACTCGATGGTCTTTAGACCCCAGGCCTGACCCTTCTTGCGCTCCGCCTCGCTCCAGACGATCGGCTTCCAGTCGGGGGCGAGGATCAGGCGGGCGCCGGCGTTGGCGACCTCGACGCGATTTCCGCCCGGCTCATAGACGTAGAGGAAGAAGGTCTGCTGGATCGCGTGTTTGTGCGGGCCGGTCTCGATGAACACACCGTTCTCGAGGAAGATGTCGGCGGCGCGTAGCACCTCCTCCCGGCTGTCGAGCGCGTAGGTGACGTGGTGAAAGCGGCCCTTTGCGCCGGAGTGGTCGCGCGTGTAGGCGAAGTCGTAGCTCTTGTTGCTCACCGTCATCCAGATGCCTGCCTCGCTGCCGTCGTCCATGACGATCTCCTCCGTCAGCCGGCAGCCGAGATATTTCTCGAAGAAGATACGGCAGGGCGTGATCTCGGAGGCGAGACAGTTCAGGTGGTCGAGCCGGCGGACGTTGCAGCCGCGGGCGGGAAAACGCTGCGCTTGGTTCTTCAGGGCCGGTTTCAGCTCCGGCGGGGCCTGGTACCATTCGGTTTCGTAATAGAGCTCGATCAGATGACCGTCGGGATCGCGGCACTGGAAGGCAGGGCCGTGGCCGAGATCGCCGTCCGTCCAGCCAACCTCGAATTCGGTGCCCTTGAGGGCGGCGACGCGGCGCTGAAGCGCCTCGGGGCTGCGGGTGCGGAAGGCCATGTGCGCCATGCCGGAAGTCTTCGAGGCGGTGAGCTTCAGCGTGTGGTGCTCGTAATCGTCCCAGCCGCGCAGATAGACCGAATCGCCCCTGGCGACGGTCGGCGTCATGCCGAGGATGCGGGTGAAGAAATCGAGGCTCTCCTCCGGCTTCGGGGTGAGCATTTCAAGGTGGGCGAGATGCGCGAGGTCGAAGACGGGTTCGGTCATGGGGTGCTTCCAGTGGATGGGGCGGGGCCCCGCCAGACGCTTGCCGGCACCATCACGTCGCCTCGCATGAGGAGGCGTGCGGTGCGCAGCAGCGCCGAGCGGGTGACGGAGAAGGTGTTGCCCGGGGCGACCTCGAGCTCGACTGTGAAGAACCCGGTCGGGTGCTCGATGTCGAGCTTTCGCGTGCCGCTGCCGCCACGGCTGGGCGCGAACGCCGCTGCAACCGAGCCGGGGAGCACGCAGGCAGTCGCCACGCTGATCGCGCCCAGCACGCCGATCGAGGTGTGAACCTTGCGGGGAATGAAGGTGCGGGTGTTGAGCGTGCCGCCATGGGCAGGCGCGGAGATGAGGCTCATCTTCGGGACATTCTTCCTCGACACGTCGCCGAGGTTCATTGCACGGCCGGCGGCGAGGCGGATTTCCTCGACCTTTTTTGTGAGCGCGGTGTCGCCCTCCAGCTCGGCTGGCGGCTCGTCGCCGCGCTTGCCGAGATCGGTCGCGCGGATGAGAACGACCGGCATCCCGTTGTCGATGCAGGTGGTTTCGATACCCTCGAAGACATCCCGGGAATTGCCGGTGGGCAGCAACGCGCCTGTGCTCGATCCGGCGATGTCGCGGAAGTCGAGCATGATCGGCGCGGCGGTGCCGGGCACGCCGTCGATGCGGGCGGAGCCTTCGTATTCGACGCGACCGCCGGGGGTCTCGACGGTGGCAATGGCGAGGCTTCCGGTGTTGACCATGTGGATGCGAATGTCGGTGTGGCCGTCACGAGGCGCGACAAGCCCGTGCTCCACGGCATAGGGGCCGATGCCCGCAAGGATGTTGCCGCAGTTCTGGTTGGGGTCGACACGCGCCTCGTCGACGAGGACCTGAAGAAAGAGATAATCCACGTCCGCGTCGGGCCGGGTCGGTGGGCCGACGACCGCGACCTTGCTGGTGAGGGGGTCGGCGCCGCCCATGCCGTCGATCTGGCGCTTGTCGGGCGAACCCATGGCGGCGAGGAGCACCCGGTCGCGCGTCGGGATGTCGGCCGGCAAGTCCTCGGCCCTGAAGTAGAGGCCCTTCGAGGTGCCGCCGCGCATCACGTCGCAGGGGATCGCGGTCTGCATGGCTATTCCTTGCCGACCTTGTCCGCTTCACGCCAGACAAGCCCCTTTTCCTCAAGGCGGGGGCGCATGCCGTAGATATCCAGGCCGAGCTCGCCTGCCTTAAGGCGGGCGCGCACGCTTGCCTCCTTTGCCTCGCGGGCCTTCGCCGCGGCCGCCACTTCGGCAACGCGGGCGCGAGGGACGACGACCACGCCGTCGTCGTCGGCCGCCACGAGATCGCCGGGATGGAGGTGGGCGCCGGCGCAGACGATCGGCACATTCACCGACCCCAGCGTTTCCTTGACGGTGCCCTGCGCCGAGATCGATCGCGACCAGACCGGAAAGCGCATTTCGGTCAGCGCCGCCACGTCGCGGCATCCGGCCTCGATGACGAGGCCGCAAACGCCGCGCGCCGCGAGCGAGGTCGCCAGAAGCTCGCCAAAATAACCGACGTCCGAGGGCGAGGTCGGCGCCACAACGAGTATGTCGCCTGCCTGACACTGCTCCACCGCGACGTGGATCATCCAGTTATCGGCAGGCGGAAGGGAAACGGTGATCGCGGGGCCGGCGGCACGCGCGCCGGGATAGATCGGGCGCATGTAGGATCGCATCAGGCCGGTGCGGCCCTGGGCCTCGTGGATGGTGGCGACGCCGAAAGCGGCGAGCGCCTCCACATCCTTCGGATCGGGTCGCGCGATGCCGGTGACGACTACGTTCATGCGAGCGCCTCCACGACATGCGGGAAGACGGCCTCATAGGCCTCGCCGTAGACGATGTTGCTCCTGTCGGAGTTCCGGGCGGCCTGCACGCCGCGCTGCTCTGCGACGCGGGTGTAATATTCCCAGAGGTGCTCCTGACCCGTCATGCACTCGATCGCGGCGCGCTTCCTGTCCCAGACCGGGGTGATGTCGAGGAACACGGTCGGCTTCCAGTTGCACTGTTCGGGCTGATGCGGCTCGAACAGGAAAACGGGCGGCGCGCCGAGCACGCCTTTGCCAGGCCTGTGGCCATGGGCCTGCGCGACGACGCGGGCGTGCTGTGTGAAGGCGCTCGCAGCAGGGTGATCGAAATTATAGGGGTCCTCGCGCGAGTGAGTGAGGACGAAGGCCGGCTTCAGCTTGCGGAAGAGATCGGCAAGGCGGAAGAGGTCGTCGTCCGTGAGGCGGAGGGGGTAGTCGCCGAGGTCCCAGAACTGGATATCGGCGACACCGAGCGCCGCGGCGGCCTTTTCGGCTTCGGCCCTCCGCTCGGCCTTCACGCGGTCGAGGGTCATGCCCGACTGGCGCCACAGTTTGGCGGACTCGCCGCGCTCTCCGTAGGAGAGGCAGACGACCGTAATCGCCACGCCTGCCGTGGCATGGAGCGCAATGGCGCCGGCCGCGCGCCACACGAAATCGGCCGAGTGCGCGCTGACGACCAGACCCGTCTTCGCCATGCGAGGAGACTCCTGCAAATCCCATTCCGCGGTCCGCGCAACCTGCCACGCCATGACGCGCGGCCGATCGGGACCTCTCTTGCAGTATAGCCCGGCTGCGGAGCGTGGAAATACGAACAGGCGGCCGCGCCTCCCATCTGCGAAACGGCGGGACCGGGTTCTGGCCGGCAGCGCGGTGCGGCACTTGCGTGGTCCGCCTTCCGCTTTGGGCGTTGGGTGGGCTGGCACCGAATGACGCAGGTCCCCATCGATTGCCGGCGGGGATCGGCGCTCCGGCACCGCTTCTTTCGCTTCGCGATCCCAGGTTTCCTGGGCCGGTTGCCTCTGGGGCGGTAGGGTCCGTCTGGCGCGGGCGGGGGAAAACCGCTATCGATCCGCCCGCGGGTCGCAATGCGACGCGCTCCAGCCTATATGGTCGTGCCCATGAACGACGCCGCAAAGCCTGCGAAAGGTAGCGTTTACCCGCCTGCAGATCCCTCACCCAGCTTTCCCAGGCTCGAGGAGGCGATTCTGGAGCGGTGGAAGCGGGAGAACACATTCCGTGCCTCCATCGAACGACGGCGGAAAGAGGGCGCGCCGGAATTCGTGTTCTATGACGGGCCGCCTTTCGCCAATGGCCTTCCGCACTACGGGCACATCGTCACCGGCTTCGTGAAGGACATCGTGCCGCGCTACCAGACGATGCGCGGCAAGCTGGTCGAGCGGCGCTTTGGCTGGGACTGCCACGGCCTGCCGGCCGAGATGCATTCGGAGCAGGAGCTGAAGGTTTCGGGCCGCAAGGCGATCGAGGCATATGGCATCGCCCGCTTCAACGAGCACTGCCGCACGTCGGTGATGCAGTTCCGGAGCGAGTGGGAGTACTACGTCAACCGCTCGGCGCGCTGGGTCGATTTCGACAACGACTTCCGGACCATGGACCCCTCTTACATGGAGAGCGTCATGTGGGCCTTCAAACAGCTCTGGGAAAAGGGGCTGATCTACGAGGGCTTCCGCGTTGTGCCCTATTCGTGGGCAGCGCAGACGCCGCTGTCGAATTTCGAGACGCGGCTCGACGATTCCTACCGCATGCGCCAGGATCCGGCGATCACGGTCGCCTTCCAGCTTCACAAGCGGCCGAACGAGTCCATTGCGCCGAAGATTCTCGCCTGGACGACAACGCCGTGGACGCTGCCTTCGAACCTCGCGCTCGCGGTGCATCCAGAGGCCGAGTACGCGCTGATGGAAAAGGACGGAGAGCATTGGATCATCGCGGATGCGTCGCGCGAACACTATGCGAAGGAGCTGGAAGGCTTCGCCAGGGTCGGCAGCATGAAGGGCGCAGAGCTGATCGGCCGCACCTATGAGCCGATATTCCCCTTCTTCGCCGATGCCGAAAAATCGTTCGTGGTACTCGGCGGCGAGTTCATCGAGCTCGGCGAGGGAACTGGCGTGGTGCATATCGCGCCGGCCTTCGGCGAGGACGATATGGCGGTGGGGCAGGCGGCCGGCCTGCCGGTCGTCGATCCGGTCGACATGGCGGGTAACTTCACCGATGCGGTGCCGCCTTATGCCGGCAAGAACGTGTTCGAGGCGAACAAGGACATCATCCGGGACCTCAAGGCGGCGGGGAGAATCGTTCGCCACGAGACCTACGATCACAACTATCCGCACTGCTGGCGCACGGACCAGCCCCTCATCTACAAGGCGATCCCGTCCTGGTATGTGCGTGTGACGGCGTTCCGGGACGAGATGGTGGCGCTCAACAAGGGCATCGTCTGGGTGCCGGAGCATGTGCGCGACGGCATTTTCGGCAATTGGCTGGAAAATGCGCGCGACTGGAACATCGGCCGCAACCGCTTCTGGGGTGCGCCGATCCCGGTGTGGAAATCGGACGATCCGAAATATCCCCGGATCGACGTCTACGGATCGCTCGACGAGATCGAACGCGATTTCGGCGTGCGGCCGAAGGACCTGCACCGGCCGTATGTGGACGAGCTGACCCGGCCCAATCCCGACGACCCGACCGGCAGGTCCACGATGCGCCGCGTGGAGGACGTGCTCGACTGCTGGTTCGAGTCGGGCTCCATGCCTTTCGCGCAAGTACATTATCCGTTCGAGAACAAGGAGTGGTTCGAGAGCCACTTCCCGGGCGATTTCATCGTCGAATATGTCGGGCAGACGCGCGGCTGGTTCTACACGCTGATGGTGCTGGCGACGGCGCTCTTCGATCGCGCGCCATTCGAGAGCTGCATCGCGCACGGTATCGTGCTCGACGAGAACAAGCAGAAGCTGTCGAAGCGGCTGAAGAATTATCCGGACCCGGTCGACGTGTTCAATACCTACGGGGCGGACGCGCTCAGATGGTACATGGTGGCCTCGCCGCTTCTTTCCGGCGGCGATCTGTCCATGCCGAAGGACGGGCGGACCATCGCCGAGACCGTGCGGCAGGTGCTTCTGCCGATCTGGAACGCGTATTCGTTCTTCACGCTCTACGCCAATATCGACGGGCTGCGCGGCAGGCTCGTCACGAGCGCCGACGCCGAGCTCGACCGCTATATTCTCGGCAAGACGGCAGAGCTGGTGCGCGTTGTCCAGGAGTCGATGGACCGGCTGGACCTGGCGGGCGCGACCGATGCGCTGCCGCGCTTCATCGAGGCGCTGAACAACTGGTACATCCGCCGCTCGCGCGACCGCTTCTGGAAGTCGGAGAAGGATGCCGACAAGCAGGCGGCCTACGACACGCTCTACACGGTGCTGGTGACGATGAGCCGGGCGCTGGCGCCGTTCCTGCCGTTCCTTACCGAGCACATACATCTCGCGCTGACCGACGAAAGCGTGCATCTCCAGGACTGGCCGGACGCATCGCGCTTCGCCGTCGACAAGGTGCTGGTGGAGCGGATGGACCTCGCGCGCGAAGCCTGCTCGGCGGCGGCGTCGATCCGCATGGCAAAGAATATCCGCAACCGGCTGCCGCTTCGGAAGCTGACGGTCGCGCATCCGCGGCGCGATTTGCTGGAGCCGCTCCGCGATGTCATTGCCGACGAGGCGAACGTGAAGGATGTCGTGTTCGCGAGCGATCCGAAGGCGTTCGGGTCGGAGGTGCTGGTTGTCAATGCGCGCGTCGTCGGCAAGCGTCTCGGGCCGATGACAAAGGCGGTGCTGGAGGCGGCGAAGGCGGGCGCGTGGAAGAAGCTGCCGGAGGGAGCCGTCGAGGTGGCGGGCGTTCGGATCGAGAAGGACGAATACGAGCTTCGCTTCCGCGCCAGGGAGGGTATCGACGCGGCGAGCTTCGCGGGTTCGGCGGGCGTGGTGGCGCTCGACACGGATGTCGACGAAGAACTGGAGCGGGAAGGCATCGCGCGAGATTTCATCCGGCTGGTGCAGGTGGCGCGGAAGGAGGCGGGATTCGCGATCAGCGACCGCATCCGTATCGAGGTGAAAGCGAGCGCGGAGGCGGAGGCCGCCATCCGCACGCACCGCGATATGGTGCAGGCGGAGACGCTCGCACTCTCGATCGATTTCGTGCCGGCACCGTCGGGCGCCGTCAGCACACCCGCTCTGCAGGACGAGAAGGTGACTCTCGGGTTGCGAGTCGCGGAGAGGAGGGCCGCGCGGGCGTGAATCCTCCCCCGTTTACGGGGGAGGGGACTGCCGAAGGGGGTTGAGGGGGCAAGATCACGCGCTGAGTCTGCTGTCGCCCCCTCCACCACGCTACGCGTGGTCCCCCTCCCCCATTTCATGGGGGAGGATCAGATCGCGTCCGACTTCGGCTTCACTGCCAGCCATGCCGCCGGGATGAGGCAGGCGGCGAGGGCGATCTTCACGAGATCGGCAAGAAGGAAGGGCAGGACGCCCCCGGTCCAGGCGGCGGCGGGGCCGATGCCCGTGCCGTTCGCAAGTTGGGCGAACCAGGCAAGCCAGACGAAGCCGAGTGCGAAGATCGCGATGTCGGCGACCAGCATGTAGAGAAAGAGTCGGACAGGCGAACGGTCGTGCCCGCGGTCGGCGGCGATGCCGGCAATCAGTGCCGCCACGACGAACCCCGCCAGGAATCCGCCGGTCGGCCCGAGAAAATATGCAGGGCCGGCAATGGCGGGCGGCGTGTTGGTGAAGACCGGCAGGCCGAACAGCCCCTCGGCGAGATAGACGATCACCGTCGCGACGGCGAGCCGCGAGCCGTAGGCTGCAGCGATGACCATGACCGCAAAGGTCTGGAGAGTCATCGGCACTGGGTAGAAGGGCACCTTGATCTTGGCCGAGACGATAAGAAGCGCACTGCCGACGATGACGAGCAGGACGGCGCGGAGGGCCGGATAGCGCCGCTCCGACCAAAGGGTCATCGCCAATGTCGAGGAATTGAGGGTGCCGACGGTCATCTTGAATCTCCAGGTTGCCCCGACGAGGGCCGCGCAAGGCTATACGAGCGCGCGCCGGCGGCGCAAGACTATGCCGGCACACCCTTGCGCGCAGCGGCGAGGCGCGCCAATGCCGCACTGAAGGCGCGGATGGCGGCTGCGGCCCGGCGCAGATCCTCCCCCTCCAACTCCGCGGCCAAGCGGCCGAGCAGCGCGGCTTCACGCGCGCGAATCTCGCGGAAACGCGCGCGGCCTTCCGCGGACAGGGCCACGAGGACGGAGCGTCTGTGACCCGGGTTCGGGTGCATCTCCACCAGTCCGGCCGCTTCCAGCGCGTCGACCTGCACCTGAATGTTCTGGCGCGAGGTTTTCCGCCGGCGGGCGATGGCCGGGACGGTCTGCGGGCCGGCGACCTCGATCAGCTCCAGGATGGTGCGGCCGACCGGCGAAATGCCAGTATCCGCATGAAGGGACTCCGCAATCCCGGCCATGCGGCCGGCTGCCGTCCGTATCTCCCGGACAAGGGCGCCGACTGCGGATGCTTCGGTCATGACAGGTCAGTTGTCATGAGGCCGGGATGCTGTCAATCCGGGTTTCGGCGGGAAGGCGTTAGGCTCCCTGGAGCGCTCGCAAAAATATCCCCGGAAAAAAATATCCCCGGAAAACAGGAAAGGCGTCGTTGGGTTTCCCCAACCGACGCCTCCCTGTTCAGGTCCTGGCGATCCCATCCGCATCGCGAAGCGACGTGGAAGACCGCCGGTGCTCCTGAGCCGTGACCGCGGGGGGCATCCATTGCTGAATGCCGCGGCGACCACCTAGCGCCAGCCCTTTCGAACCGACGCTGCCACGGACGGAATTCGCCGCCGTCCATGAGAACCGGCCCGCCGGCGTGTGGCGCCATGCATCGCTGCACGTCGCCGCGTCCGACGATCCGCGGGGCATCCCAGCCTTCCTTCCCGGCTTTCGCCGGGCTAGTACCGGGCGCGGTCCGCGACCCTCCGGTTTCACCGCCCGATTACCCTTCGGGCTCCCCCGGCATCGCGACAGGGAGACGTTCGCTCATGGCGCTCCGGAATGAAAGCGCGATTCGGTCGTGCGGTGATTCGTGGGGATAACGGGGACCTCGATGCGATTTCGACTCGACTCTGAAGAACACAGGCGGGCGCCTCGTGTCCGAGGCGCCCGCCGCCGCGCGGGATGTGCATGAAGGGGACCGGTGGAGATCGCCCCTTGGGACGCCCGGTGCCGGACTGGTCGGTGCGTCCGCGCCCGCCGCGCGAGGTGATGCGGGGGCGCTACGTGCGGCTGGAACCTTTCGATCTCGCGCGGCACGCGGATGCTCTCTTTGCGTCCTATGCGGACAGCAACTGGGACTACATGGCGGCAGGCCCGTTCGCCGACGCTGCGGAACATCGCGCATATGCGGCGCGCGCCATGACGGGCGAGGACCCGTTCTTCTACACGATCTTCGATCTCGCGACGGAGCGGCCCGGCGGCGTGTCGGCGCTCATGCGCATCGTGCCGGAGCACGGCGTCATCGAGGTAGGCAATATCGCCTACGCGCCGTGGTTCCAGCGCACGCGCGCGGCCACCGAGGCGATGTATATTCTCGCGGCGCTCGTCTTCGACCGGCTGGGCTACCGGCGCTATGAGTGGAAGTGCAACGACCTCAACGTTCCCTCGAAACGCGCGGCCTTGCGCCTCGGTTTCCGTTTCGAGGGCGTGTTCCGCGATCACATGGTGGTCAAGGGTCGCAGTCGCGATACTGCCTGGTTCGCGATCACTGCGGAAGAGTGGCCGGCGCGCAAGGCGGCGTTCGAGCGATGGCTCGATCCGTCGAACTTCGATGCTGCCGGCAGGCAGAAGACGAGGTTGAGCATGCTCATCGCGGTGGAGGAGGGCGGAAGGGGATGAACCGGCTGAAGGGCAAATGTGCATTCGTCACCGCGGCTGGCGCAGGCATCGGCAGGGCCACTGCGCTTGCCTTCGCGGCGGAGGGTGCGCAGGTGATCGCGACCGACCTCAAGCCGGAGCTCATGGCCGATCTCTCCGGCAAGGGCGTGGCCGAGACGCACGGGCTCGACGCGCGGGACACAGCGGCGATCGATGCCATGGCGGCCCAGGTCGGGCCGATCGACGTGCTCTTCAACTGCGCTGGGTTCGTGCACCACGGCACGGTGCTCGATTGCAGCGAAGGGGACTGGGACTTCTCCTTCGACCTCAACGTCAAGTCCATGCACCGCACGATCCGCTCCTTCCTGCCGGGGATGCTCGCGAAGGGGGGCGGGTCGATCGTCAACGTCGCGTCCGTCGTGTCGTCGGTGACCGCTGCACCGAATCGTTATCTGTACGGGGCCACCAAGGCGGCGGTGATCGGGCTCACCAAGGCAGTGGCGATCGATTTCGTCGGCAGGGGCATTCGATGCAACGCCATCTGTCCCGGCACGATCCGGACGCCTTCGCTCGACGCGCGCATTTCGGAGCTCGCGAAGGCGACCGGCAAGGCGGAGGAGGAGGCGCGGCGCGATTTCGTCGCGCGCCAACCCATGGGCCGCCTTGGCACCGCGGAGGAAGTCGCCGCGGCGGCGGTCTATCTGGCGTCGGACGAGTCCGCATTCACCACGGGACAGCCCTTCATCGTCGACGGCGGATTCGCCATATGACGCGGGTGCTCGTCACCGGCGCGGCGGGCATGATCGGGCGCAAGCTTGCGGCGCTCATCGCCGCTGACGGGGTTCTCGCGGGTCAGCCGGTGACACATCTTGCGCTTGCCGACGTTCTCATGCCGGAGAAGCCCGCGGGCGCGGCGGTGCCGGTCTCGGCCGTACCGGCGGATATCGCCGATCCTTCCGGCGCGGCGCGGCTCGTCGCGGACCGGCCGCAATTCATCTTCCATCTCGCGGCGGTGGTGTCGGGCGAGGCGGAGACGGATTTCGACAGGGGCTACAGCGTCAATCTCGACGGCACGCGCAATCTTCTCGAGGCGATCCGGCGCGCTGGCGACGGGTATCGGCCGCGGTTCGTGTTCGCGTCGTCGATCGCGGTGTTCGGCATGCCCTTTCCCCCGGCGATCGGCGACGAGTTCCTGTCTGCGCCGCTCACGTCCTATGGGACGCAGAAAGCGATGTGCGAGTTGCTGCTCTCCGATTACACGCGGCGCGGCTTCATCGACGGCGTCGGCATCCGTTTGCCTACCATCTGTGTGCGGCCGGGAAAGCCGAACAGGGCGGCGTCCGGCTTCTTTTCCAGTATCATCCGCGAACCGCTCGCCGGGCAGGAGGCCGTTCTGCCGGTGCCCGACACGGTGCGGCACTGGCATGCGAGTCCGCGTGCCGCGGTGAGGTTCCTTATTCACGCGGCGCAGCTCGACGGCGTGGCTATCGGACCGCGGCGGAACCTGTCCATGCCGGGCCTGTCGGTGACGGTCGCCGAACAGATCGAAGCGCTGCGGCGCGTGGCAGGGGAGACGGTTGCGGCGCGCATCCGCCGGGAGCCGGATCCGGCCGTCATCCGGATCGTGGGCGGGTGGCCGGAGCGGTTCGACCCTCAGCGGGCATTGGCGCTCGGTTTCCGTGCCGAGAAGACCTTCGACGAAATCATCCGCATCCACATCGAGGATGAGCTCGGCGGCGAGTGGGTCCGCTGAGGCGCGATCTCGCGGACAGCGGCGAGAGCGTTACGCCGGCCAGGGGGTTTCGGCGACGGGGGTGAGCGGGCGGCCGTCCGTGAACCACGACACCAGATTGTCGACGACGAGCTGCCCCATCGCATCGCGCGTGTAAATCGATGCCGAGCCGACATGGGGAAGCAGCACCACATTGTCGAGCGTGAAGAAGCGCTCGTCGATATTGGGCTCGTTCCAGAACACGTCGAGGCCCGCGGCGTGAATGCCCCGGTTTCGCAGCGCCGCTATCAGCGCTTCCTCGTCGACACTGGTGCCACGGCCTATGTTGATGAAGATGCCGCGCGGGCCGAGCGCTTCGAGCACCGCCGCGTCGATCATCTTCTCGGTGTTCTTGCTTCCGGGAAGCACGTTGATCAGCGTATCGACATCGCGTGCCATTTCGAGCAGCCCGGGGTAGTAGCGCCAGGGAACGCCGGGCTTCGGTCGCCGGTTGTGATAGACGACCGGGACGCGCGAGGCATCGAGCCGGCGCGCGATAGCCTCGCCGATGCGGCCGAGTCCGACAATGCCAACAGTGCGGTCGCGGAGCGTGGCCTGGGTGAGCCGGTAGGGCCCTTCGCGCGCCCAGCGCCTTTCCCTGGCATACTGGGCGGCCGCCGCGAGCTCGCGCACGGTCATCAGCAGGAGACCGAAGGCGGTGTCGGCGGTTTCCTCGGTGAGTACGTCGGGCGTGTTGGTCACGATGACACCGCGCCGCGCGGCATGCTCGGCGTCCACGGTGTCGTAGCCGACGCCGTATTTGGCGATGATTTCGAGCCTGGGCAGACGGTCGATGAGCTCCGCCTTGACCGGGGCCACGACTCCCGCCGCCAAGCCGCGGATCCTCGGGCCGACCTCGGCGAGGAAGGCGTCCGGGTCGCCGGCATTGGCGAGGTGGTGGAGGCGAAACCGCCCCTCCAGCCCGGCGATCACGATGGGCGGCATGGGGGCGGGGAGGAGAATGTCGATTTCAGTCACGGCGGCAGTTTATGTGACAGGCGAGGCGCGGGCGCAACCGGGTGCGACGGGAGGCCGTACCGCCACGGTCTTCCAGCTTCTTTCCCCGCCAACCGGGCGTTCTCAGCGCGTTGCGACTTCGGAAATGTCGCTGTCGTCAAGCCCCACGGCAGCCATGCCGAGGTTCTTCTCGACATGGCGCAGCATGCGGCGGAACTCGCGGCGTTTCTTCTCTTCAATGCCGGCGAGCGCGCGTTTCTCGACGCGCTTCATGATGCGGTCGACCGCGGCGACGGCCTCGCGGCCGCGCTCGGTCAGGAAGACGTGGGCCTCGCGCCCGTCGCCCTTCGACGCGCGGCGCTCGACATAGCCCTGCGCCTGAAGCCGGGCCACCATCTTGGTGACGGTCGGCGCCTTGACCGAAAGCATCGTGGCAAGATCGCCCATCGACAGGCCCTCATACTCGGCCAGCGCCTTCAGCACACCCTCCTGGCCCGGGTGCAGGCCGACCTGCGCAAGGTGACCGCCCGCATAGGCGCGGGTCGCGCGCGCCGCCTGGGTCAGCCGATGCGTAACGGTCTTGCGGTGATTGAACGCCATCAATGGGCCGCCCTAACCCGGGCCGCCCTAACCCGGCCCGGTGACGGTATGATGACGGACGGGCACACGCCAGTCAGAACTTGCGCATCGTGCGGCGCACGCGTTCGAGAAAATTTGCGCGCGTTGCATCGCCGGCACGGTTGAGATCGTAGAGGGCCAGATAGTGCGACTCCGCCAGCGGGTGGACGACGGCGCGCAGCACGCGCTTCACCGACTTGCGTGGCGGATCGCCCATAAGCAGTGCGCGCCAGCGGTGGCCGCCATAAGTAGCGACGGCGGCCAGCTTGCGGATATTGTGGAGGTTCGGCCAGACCAGTCCGTTCTCAAGACGAAAGGAGACGCCAGGCAGAAACACCCGATCGAAGAAGCCCTTGAGGATCGCGGGGAACCCGAAGTTCCAGACAGGATAGACGAGAACCAGCGCATGTGCTGCGCGAAGGCGGTCGACATAGCCCTGCACCGGCTTCGTGCATACTTCGAGCTCGTGGTAGTCGATCCGCTCCTGGCGCGACATGACTGGATTGAATCCCTCCGCGTAGAGGTCGCAATCGTCCACCTCGTGCCCGGCTTCACGGAGTGTCTCCACGGCAGCGGAATGGAGCGCCGCGCCGTAGCTGGTCTCGACGGGGTGAGCGTAAAGGACGAGGACGCGCATGTTCAGCCGGCTGCCCGCTGGAGGCCGGGGAAGAGGTAGGTCCGCGAGCTGGTCAGGTCGAAGTCCGGGTTCTCCCAGGCGATCATCTTGCCGGGATTGAGCAGGCCCTTGGGGTCGGCTTCCCGCTTGAAGGCAAGCTGCACCTCGTCGGTGCGCTTCATGCCGCCCTCTTCCAGCGTGTAGCGGTGGGGATTGAAGATCGGGCAGCCATTGTCCTCGTGGATCTTCACGATCTCGTCGAGCCGCTCTTCGGTGGTGAAGCGCACGATCGGGAGGCCGGAGCAGCAAATGTTGCCGTCGAAACGCTGGAACTCGAGATGGCCGGGCACCTCATCCCCGAATATGCGGCTCATGCGCCCGACGCTCTCGACATGGGTGGGGAAGGGATAGAGCACCTGCAAATACGTAACGGTCGGATCGACGCGAAGGGCGCGGAGCGTGGTGTGGTTCCAGGTCAGTTCGAAGATCGGCGGCAGGCCCCGCTTTTCCTCGTCGGTGGCGGTGTCGGAACGGAACAGAATCTCGGCTTTCTCCTGCGCGGCGAGCGCGAGGAAGGGGTCGACCGCGTGCGGCGCGACCATCAGCAGCCCGACGGAGTGCTCGCGGCGGAGGAATTTCCGGTGGCGGAGGAAGTAGTCGTAGGGGACCGGCGCCGCAACGGCAGCGATTTCCTTGAACAGCAGGCCGTCCTGATTGGCGATGAGATTGCAGAAGCGGACGGTCTTCATCCAGTCGTCAAAGCCGATCATGACGTCGACCCAGTCATAGGCGGCGTCGAGCGGCATTTCGACTTCGGTAATAATGCCGTTTGTGCCGTAGGCGTGCATCACCTTCATCAGATCGAGGCCGCGCATTTCAAGGACACGCGGCTCCTTCTCCATGGTGAGCACGCGCAGCGACAGGACATTGCCGAAGTTCCGAAGCCCGCCCCAGTTGATGGAACCGATGCCGCCCGAGCCCCCGGCGATGAAGCCTCCGATGGAGGCGGTGGCGTGTGTCGATGGGTGGAGGCGAAGTTCCTGTCCGGAGTGGGCGCGGGTTTCACGGTCGATCCTGGCCAGCACCGCACCGGCCTCGGCAAGCATCCGGCCGGGGCCGATCGATTTCACCCGGTTCATCTCGGCGAGATTGAGAACGACTCCGCCGGCGAGCGGCATGGCCTGTCCGTAGTTGCCGGTTCCGGAGCCGCGCGGGGTTACCGGCACCTCGAGCGCGAAGCAGGCCTTCAGAATGCGAACGACCTCCTCCTCGTTCCGCGGCGTGACAACGAGGTCGGCGGTCACATCGTCGAGCTGGCGCTTGAGGACCGGCGAGTACCAGTAGAAATCGCGGCTCTTCTGTTTCACCAGCGCCGGATTGTCCTCGATCTTCAGGCCGTCGAGTTCGGATTTCAGGCGGGCAACGACGGCGTGGTCGGTCATGCGGGCACCCTTGTCCTTTCCATCAGGTCGTCGAGTTCGCGATAATCCGGCAATGTCCGGTCGATGGGCTGGCCGGCGCGCAGCACGGTGCGGTCGGATTGTGGGCGCGAAAGAAGCTCGGTCCAGTCGCGTGCGCGGAAGAGGACGAGATCGGCAGGCGCGCCCTCGGCAATGCGGCCGCGCTGCGGGCGGCCGACGATGGCGGCAGGCGAGGCCGTCACCGCATCGGCCCAGCCGGCGGTCGGATGATCGAGGTGAAGCGTGCGCACCGCCTCGCGGAAGACTTCCAGCATGTCGAGGTCGCCGTAGGCGTAGAACGGGTCGCGGGTGTTGTCGGAGGCAACGGCAACGGGAATGCCCGCGGCACGCAATTCATGAAGCAATGTAACGCCCCTCCAGCGGGGCGTACGGCCGGCATGACGATCCTGGAGGTACATGTTGCAGAGCGGCAGCGACACGACTGCAATGCCCGCGTCGCGGAGCTTCCCGATCGTGTCGGCGGCGTCCGGCTGCAGGGCGAGCGAGCAGCAGTGGCCGACGACGATGCGGCCGGGGAAGCGGTACTTCAGCGCGAGCTCGGCGATGCGGGGCAGGGTGCGGGCTGTCGGGTCCTCGCTCTCGTCGGCATGGAAGTCGAGGTCGAGACCGTTGTCCATTGCCAGGCGGAAAACGCGGTCGAGACCTTCGTCGAGCTGCGGGATCATGTACGTAACGGCACCGAGGATACCGGTGCCGTGGCGAAGGACCTCGGCGATCATTTCCGATGCCCATGCGTCGTCGAGAATCTCGTCGATGCCGAAAAGCGGCACGCCCTGCAGCTCGATGCGGTCCGCCCAACGCTCGCGCAACTCGGCGAAGACGGGCCAGCTTATCCTGTGCTGCGGTTTCAGCGAATCGATGTGCGTACGGATGAGAGCCGTGCCGTGCGCGTAGGCGGTGCGAAGCGCGAAGTCCATCCGTCGCCGGACGTCCGTGGCGCTCCAGTTCGCCTCGCGGTCGGCGGCGACGGCATCGAGCGCGGAGGGAAAGGTCCCATCGGGGTTCGGCTTGCGGGGCCAGATGTGGCCCTTGTCGAGATGCGTGTGCATGTCGACGAAACACGGCCAGACCATCCCGTTGTCGAGGTCGAGGCGCGGCAGAGCGGCGTCGGCACGGCCGGCCGGAACAAGGCGCTCGATCCTGCCATCGGCGATGATGATGTCATGGCGCGACCAGCCTTCGGGACCGGGGGCGACACCTTCGAGCAGCGCAGCGGGGATCGTGGCGTTCGCGACGACGAAACGCCGTGCGGCCGGAATATCGGCGAAACCCCGCATCATGATCAGTTTTCCCGGCGGACTGCGCTCTCGTGCCACTTCCTGAGAAGCAGCCAGGAAATGAAACTCGTTATGAAATAGATGACGACGCCGGTCAGCGACAGCAAAAAGAGCGCCGCAAACAGTCGCGGAATGTTCAGCCGGAACTGCGATTCGAGCAGCCGGAATGCGAGGCCCGCATTGCCGCCGGCGGTGCCGGCCGCGAACTCGGCGACAACAGCGGCGATCAATGCGAGACCGCCGGCGATTCTCAGTCCGGCCAGGAAATAGGGAAGCGCGTTCGGAATCCGCAGCAGCAGGAGCGTCTGCCAGCGGCTCGCGCCGTAAAGCTCGAACAGATTCAAAAGGTTGTGGTCGGTCGATTTGAGGCCCTGCATCGTGTTGGAGAGGACCGGGAAGAAGGCGACCAGCCACGCACAGATAAGCAGCGCCTGCTGTGTGGTGGATGTGTAGATCAGGATCAGCGGCGCGATCGCGACGATCGGCGTCACCTGCAGGATGACCGCGTAGGGAAAGAACGCCAGCTCAACCCATTTCGATTGCACGAGCAGGACCGCAAGCGCGACACCCCCGATGAGGGCGAGCGCAAGCGCCAGCAGTGTGATGCGGATGGTGATGAGCAACGCCCGGCCGAGCATCGGCCAATCGGTCGCAAGCGCCTCCGCGATGCGGAGCGGGCTCGGAAGGATGTAGTGTGGCACGTTGGCGACGGTCACGTAGATCTGCCACAGCGCCAGCAGGAGCAGCAACGCTGCGACAGGAACGGCGACCCGCAGCGCCCGGCTGGCGAAGGATGGGCCGGGCGCCGGCTCCGGCGCGACCTCGGGTTCGACGGCGACGTCCGGCATTGCGGATTTATGCGCTTCGACGGCGGTCATCGCGTACTGGCCACGATCGCATTGTGCAGCGCTTCGGACGCCTGCTTGCAGAAAGCGTTGTACGCCGTGGACATGCGGAAAGCCTCGCCGCGGGGATAGGGTGCGTCGATCGGCATGTCGGCGATGATCCGTCCGGGCCGGGCGGCCATGACCGCGATACGGCTCGACAGATAGACGGACTCGAACACAGAGTGCGTGACGAAAATGACGGTCCAGCCGAAGCTTTCCCAAAGATGAAGCAGATCGTCGTTGAGCTTGAAGCGGGTTATCTCGTCGAGCGCGGCGAAAGGCTCGTCCATCAGGAGAAGGCGCGGTTTCGTCACCAGCGCGCGGGCGATCGAGACACGCATCTTCATGCCGCCCGACAGTTCGCGCGGATAGGCGCCGGCGAAGGCGTCGAGTCCGACGAGATGGAGCGTATCCATTACGGCACCGCGAGCGGCGCTCTTCGTCACCCCGCGCAGGCGCAGCGGCAGCCAGACATTGTTGAACACGGTCGCCCAGGGCATCAGGGTCGGCTCCTGGAAGACGAACCCGATCTCGCGGTCGGGCTTGCCGCCGGCCTCGGAGGCCGTGGCGCCGGGCCATTCGACCGTGCCGGAAGTCGGCTCGCCGAGACCGGCAACGATGCGAAGCGCCGTGGACTTCCCGCAGCCGGAGGGGCCGAGCAGGCTGATGAACTCGCCCTCGGCGATGTCGAGATTCAGGTCCTTCAACGCGACGGTGCCGCTGGAGAAGGTCTTCGAGATGTTGCGCAACGACACCAGGGGACGGCCGCGCGCGTGCGTGCCCCGCGGCGCTCCGCCGGAGGTTGTCGTATCTGCGATCGTTGTCTGCACTCTGTCGTCGTTCCCTGGCGCAAGGGGCAGGCGGCGCGCGGCCGCCTGCCGGTCCGGTGCCCGCGGCTCTATTTCTTCAGGTCCATGCCCACGCCCTTGCACACATACTCAAGCGTGTAGCCCTTCTTGATGTCGAGGCCGGCCTTGACCACGCCCGCGGCCACCATCTTGTCGTAGAAATCCGCGATGCGGGTCTCGGTCATGCAGCCGATGCCCTTCTCGAGGGCGGCGTCGGATTCGACGAGGCCGTATTCCTTCATCTTGGCGATGGTGAAGGCGATCTGCTCGTCGGTCATCTCCGGGTTTTCTTTCTTGATCAGGTCGTTGGCCGCCTTGTTGTCGCCGTAGAAGTAGTTGTACCAGCCGACGATCGACGCCTCGACGAAACGCCTGGTTATATCGGGATTGGCGGCGACGTAGTCGGCCATTCCCTCGATCATCGTCGAATAGGTGGTGTAGCCGGCGTCGGCCAGCAGGAACACGTCAGGGGTGAAGCCGGCTTCCTTCTGGACCGCGAAGGGCTCGGAGGTGGCGTAGCCCTGGTTGCCCGAGTTCTTGTCGGCAAGGAAGCCGGCAAGGTTATACGGATAGGGCTTGCGCTGTTCGTCCGTGAATCCGTAGGTGGCCTTCATCCACTGATAGCCGGTGACGAACAGGTCGTCGCCGATGAAGAGCGTCGGCACCTTCGCGAGATCGGCGAAGGTCTTGATGCCCATTTCGGGGTGCGTCATGATGATCTGCGGATCCTTCTGGAAGATCGCGGCCACCTCAATGACCGGCACACCCTGCTCGATCGCCGAGAAGGTGCCGAGCAGATTGCCTTGCATGTAGAATTGCGCCTGCCCGGAAAGCAGGAGCGCCTGGTTGCCTTTCGGGACGATGGTGACCTTCAGGCCGTACTTCTCGTAGGTGCCGTCGGCAACGGCCTGATAAAAGCCGCCGTGCTCCGCCTCGGCGACCCAGTTGGTCGCGAACGTAATCTCGTCGAGGGCAGCGGCAGGGCCGGCGAGAGCGGCCAGCGCCGCACCGGCAAGAACGATGCTTTTCGTGAACGCGTTCATGAGAGTCTCCGCCTCAATGTGTACCGGGTTCCCCGGCCGGATAAGGGGTCGAGTGTCGTGACTGCGGGCGGGCGATCCATTCCCCACACCGCAGTCTGATGGTCGATCGCTGCAATGAGCATGCCAGCGCTTCAGCCGGCCGGCGCGTACCCTGAGCGCTCCGAATGTCCCGCTGACGTGGCCGGCGCCAGTCTATGACATTGCCCCTGCCCAAGGAAGCGGTGCACCCGACGGAAAACGGGCGACCGGCCGCCTTGTCCCGAACGAAGCGCAATCGTACCGTCGCCCGCGTCGAACAGGGATACATATACATGCGCTACCTCACCCCGGCCTCGATACGTGCCCCGGCGGCCCACTACAGCCATGGAGTCGAGGTGCCGGCGGGGGCCCGCCTCATCTATTGCGCGGGGCAACTCGGCGTAGCGCCCGACGGGACGATACCCGAGGGAGTCGAGGCGCAAGCGGAGCAGTGTTTCCGCAATGTCGCGGCGGTTCTGGCGGAGGGGGGAATGGACCTGTCCGATATCGTTCGCATAAACACATTCGTCAGCGGCCGCGAGCACCTCAAGGGCTATATGGCCGTGCGCGACCGCCTGTTCGGAAGTCCGCCGCCGGCATCGACGCTGCTGATCGTCACCGGGTTTGCGCGGCCCGAGTTCATGATCGAGATCGAAGCCGTGGCGGCGCGGGCCGACTGAGTGCGGCCGCCTTGTCTGACGGCGGCGGCAATCGTACCGTCCAAACGACACCCACCAGGAAGTGCCCGATGCGTCCGCTTGCTCCCGCCTCCGTCCATCCGCCAGTCGCGCGCTATAGCCATGCTTTCGAGATACCGCCAGGCGCGCGCCTGATCCTTTGCGCCGGGCAGGTCGGCATGGCGCCCGACGGGACGGTGCCGGAGGGTATCGAGGCGCAGGCGGAGCAGTGCTTCAGGAATATCGCGGGCATTCTCGCCGAGGGCGGCATGACCCTGCGTGACGTCGTGCGGCTCAACGTCTTCCTTGTCCGGCGCGAGGATTATGCGCCGTTGTCGGCGATCCGCGACCGCCATATCGGAACTCCGCCGCCGGCATCGACGCTGCTGTTCGTGGCCGGCCTCGCGCACCCGAACCTTCTGGTCGAGATCGAGGTAACCGCGGCCAGGGTGGCGTGAACATGCGCCTGTGGATCAAGGATCCGCTGGCGATCCTGGCGGAGGGAGCCGAGGGCGGCATCGTGGTGGAGGATGGGCGGATCGCCGAACTCGTGCCCCGCGGCGGCACGCCGTCCGGAAATCTCGACGGGACCTTCGACGCGTCGCGGCACGTGGCGATCCCGGGCCTCATCAACACGCATCACCATTTCTTCCAGACGCTGACGCGGGCGCATCCGGCGGCGATCAACAAGGAACTGTTTCCCTGGCTGCAGGCGCTCTATCCGATCTGGGCGAGGAACGTGAAGCCGGATGCCTTCCGGCAGGCGACGCGGCTTGCGCTGACGGAGCTCCTGATGTCGGGGTGCACCTGCGCGTCCGACCATCACTATCTCTATCCGGCGGGACTGGAAGAGGCGATGGACATCCAGGCCGAGGAAGCGGAGCGGGTCGGCATCCGCATGACGCTGACGCGCGGTTCGATGAATCTTTCGCAGAAGGATGGCGGGCTGCCGCCCGATACGGTGGTCCAAGACGAGGACACGATCCTCGCCGATTGCGAGCGCGTCCTGTCGCGTTATCACGACCGGAGCGAGGGTTCGATGTTGCAGGTGGCGCTGGCCCCTTGCGCTCCGTTCACCGTGACGAAGCGGCTGATGATCGACTCGGTGGCGCTGGCGGAGCGCTTCTCGTGCAAGCTCCATACGCATCTCGGCGAGACGCATGACGAGGACGAATACTGCCTTGCGCATTTCGGCGTGCGGCCGGTCGATTATCTCGAGGAATGCGGCTGGCTCAACGATCGCGTGTGGCTTGCGCATGGCATTCATTTCAACGACAGGGAGGTGCAGCGGCTCGGGCGGCACGGCGTCGGCATCTGCCATTGCCCGACGTCGAACATGACGCTCGCGTCCGGGCTATGCCGCACTAAAGAGCTGGAGGCGGCGGGCGCGCCCATCGGGCTCGGCGTGGACGGCTCGGCCTCCAACGACAATTCCAACCTCATGGAAAGCCTGCGTCATGCGCTGATGGCCAACCGCATCCGGTACGATGCGGCTTCGGTGACGCATTTCGACGTCTATCGCTGGGCAACGGAAGGCTCGGCGCGTTGCATCGGGCGCGACGACATCGGGAAGATCGCCGTCGGCAAGCAGGCAGACCTGGCGTTCTATACCCTGGACGAACTGCGCTTCTCGGGGGCACACGATCCGCTGGCTGCACTGGTGCTTTGCGGCGCGCACAGGGCGGACCGCGTGATGGTGAAGGGAGAGTGGCGCGTCGTGGACGGCATGCCGGTCAATATCGACGTCGCGAAGCTTCGCCATGAGCACGGCATGGCGGCAAAGGCGTTTCTGGAGAGCATATGACCGTACCGCGCCGCTACTGGCATGAATTGACGACGCACGATTTCGCGGAGGCCGACACCGGATCGTGGATCGCGGTGCTGCCCGTGGCCGCGATCGAGCAGCACGGACCGCATTTGCCGGTCTACACGGATGCGTGTGTTGCGGAGGGCATGGTGAAGCGCGCGGTCGAGTTGCTGCCGGCGGAGATTCCGGCGTTGTTCATGCCGGTGCAGGCGGTCGGCAAGTCGAACGAGCACATCTCGTCGCCGGGCACGCTGACGCTCTCATGGGAAACGTTGACGCGTGTGCTGCTCGATCTCGGCGACAGCGTACACCGGGCGGGCGTACGCAAGCTGGTGCTCATCAATTCGCATGGCGGCAACGTGCCGGTGCTCGATGTCGTGGCGCGGGAACTTCGGGTGCGACACGACATGCTCGTGGTCGCGTCGGCGTGGTCGCGCTTCGGCTATCCGGAGGGGATATTCACCCCGGACGAGCATCTCTACGGGATTCACGGCGGCGACATGGAAACGTCAGCGATGCTGCATCTGCGGCCGGATCTGGTGCGCATGGACCGCGCCAGGAATTTCTCCTCGGCGCAGGCCGCGTTCGCGAAGGAGTTCAAGCATCTTCGCGCGCACGGGCCGCACCAGTTCGGCTGGAAGGCGCAGGACCTGAATCCGGAGGGCGCGGTCGGCGATGCGTCGATCGCGACGGCCGAGAAGGGAAAGGCGGTAGTTGAGCATCAGGTCGCAGGCTTCATCGAGCTCTTGCAGGATGTGCGGCGTTTCGATGTGAAGCGGCTGTGGAAGCCGTAGGACGGGTTAGCCCGAAGGGGGAAACCCGCCGCGCGGCCCAACGGCAGATTACTTTTCGCTAATCGGCCCTGCGCCATCGCGTCTCGAGATCGCGTACGAAGGCACGGATGAGGCGGGCAAGGGATTCGTCGAGATCGAGCGAGAGACGAAAGCCGCCCGCCGCATCGAGCGAGACGAAGCCGTGGATGATGGCGCGGAAACCGCGGACGGCATGGAGCGCATCGTCGCCGGTTACGTTGTAGCCCGCGAGCACCGACAGCACGGTTCCAAGCAGTGCCTCGCCGGCGGCGGCGATCTCCTTCTCGCCGGGACGGGCGGCACGAAGCGAGGCAGCGTAGAGGCCCGGCCGGTCCTTCGCGAACTGGCGATAGGCGCGGGCAAGCGCCAGAAGCGCCTCTTCGCGCGACTTGCCGACCGCGGCGCGCTGCAGCCGCGCCTCGGCCTCGCGGAGACCGCGCAGGGCAAGGCCGCGCCGGACGTCCTCGACGCCGCGCACATGTTTGTAGAGCGACGGCGGTTTCACACCGAGCGCCGCACCGAGGCGGGTTGGCGTAACGGCGTCGAGGCCTTCCTTGTCAGCAATGCGGGAGGCTGCGTCGAGCACGGCCTCCCGGTTCAGGCCGGCGCGCGGCATCAGGCCTCCGGCGCCCGCGCGAGGAAGTCGAGGATCGCCGGGGCGGTCCTTTCCGGCATCTCGGCGTGCGGATAGTGGCCGGCGCCGTCGATCATGAGGGGACGGCCCTTCAGAAGGCGTGCCACAGTCTCCGCTTCCACGGCCGGATCGTCGAAGTCGGGATCCTTCGTTCCCATGAGCACGAGTGCCGGCGAACGGATCTCGCCGAGACGCGCTTCGACGTCGGCCTTCGAGGCAGCGAGCATCGCCTGGAGCGCGCCCATACGGCCGGGCTCCTTCAGGTTGGCAACGAGCCGCGCCCGGTACTCGTCGAAATCTGCAGGTTGCGCGGTCGGGTAGAGTGAGGCGTAATACATGCCCCATGCCGAAGGCGCCCATGGACCGACAAAGGCCGTGTGTGCGATCGCCTTGAAGAGCACCTTCTTCCACCGCGCCATCGGGACTTCGCGCACGAATGGTCCGATGAGAACGAGGCCGCTGACGGCATCCGGAGCTTCGGCCGCGGCCCATGCGGCGGCGCCGGCGCCCATCGATGTGCCAATGACTGTTGCCGGACCTGCGTTCAAGTGCCGGACGAGGGCAACCACGTCGGAGCCGAGGGCGGATGAAGTGTGATCGCTCCAGCCCGTGGAGGATTCGCCGTGGCCGCGGATGTCCATGGTCACGGCGCGGAAGCCGGCGGCGACCAGGCGCGGGGCGAGGAAGCGATACTCCTCCTTCAGGTCGCCGAGGCCGGGCACCATGACGACGAGCGGGCCGGTACCCTCATCGGTGTAGGCGATGCGACCTTCGGAACGGTCGAGAAAATGGAGGCCCGGGCGGACAGGTGCGGTCATGGGTATCTCTGCGCTGGGGGTGAAGCCGGGGGCGAGCGCGGCGGCTGCAGCGGCAGCTCCGGCGGTCATCAGGAGGACGGGGCGTTTCATATGACTGCTCATTGGCTAACAGTAAATTCGAAATGGCTAATAACATTAGCTTATACGAAAGACAAGGAGGGATCGGCAGATGCCTGCTGCCCCACCGTGCAAACCGCGTGACGTTCGCCTATATCCCGCGGGCGTCCCTTCCGGCCGGCCTTGACCCTGCCCTAGAGCCCTGCCTCATGCCCGACCCCCAGGTACCTGTCACCGTACTCACCGGCTATCTCGGCGCCGGCAAGACCACGCTTCTCAACCGCATCCTCAGCGAGGATCACGGCAAGAAATACGCGGTCATCGTCAACGAGTTCGGCGAGATCGGCATCGACAACGAGCTGATCGTCGAGTCGGACGAGGAAATCTACGAGATGAACAACGGGTGCGTCTGCTGCACGGTGCGCGGCGATCTCATCCGCGTGGTCGAGGGTTTGATGAAGCGGCCGGGGCGCTTCGACGGAATTCTCGTGGAGACCACCGGGCTCGCGGAGCCGGCACCGGTCGCGCAGACTTTCTTCATGGACGAGGACGTGCGCGCGAAGGCGAGGCTCGACGCGGTGGTGACGGTCGCCGATGCGAAGCACCTGCTCGAGCGGCTGCACGACGCGCCGGAGGCTGAGGATCAGATCGCGTTTGCGGACGTCATCCTCCTCAACAAAGTCGATCTCGCGTCGCCAGAGGAAGTTGCGGCGGCGGAGCGGCGCATCCGGGCAATCAATCCGCATGCGACGATCCACCGGACGGAACGCTGCTCAATTCCCATAGACAAGGTGCTCGATCGCGGCGCGTTCGATCTCGATCGTGCCCTGTCGCTCGACCCCGATTTTCTTGGGGGCGACGGGCACGATCGCACTCATGCTCATGATCATGAGCATGAGCATGAGCATGAGCATGAGCACGACGATCGTCGGCATCACCATCACGATCATGTGCATGACGATGGGGTGACCAGCGTGGCGTTGATGACCGGGGAGCTCGACCCGGAGAAATTCTTTCCCTGGATCCAGAAACTGACGCAGGCGCAGGGCAAGGACATCCTGCGGCTCAAGGGCATCCTCGCCTTCGACAAGGACGAGGAGCGCTATGTGGTGCAGGGCGTGCACATGTATCTGGAGGGCAATCACCAACGTGCCTGGCGGCCGGACGAGAAACGGACCTCGAAGATCGTATTCATCGGCCGCAATCTCGACCGCGATGTGCTCCGGATCGGATTCGAGAATTGCCGCGCACAAGGAGCGGGCAGCGAAAATTAGCGCGTAGCGTCCGGCGAAGGACCGGAAGCTGCTACCTTCCAACACGCTGCCTGCAACTCTCCGTTCGATCGACCTTGCCCTCCATCCAGCCATTCCCTTTCGGAGCTTTCGTTGTCGAGGCCGTGTTCCTCGGAGACACGGCGGTATTTGCGCTGGGCGACGGGAGTGTGCGGCTCGTCAGTGGGCCGGGCGCGGCGGAGGTGCGGGTGCATGGCGGGGCGGTGCTCGCCGCAACGCGCACACGCGACGGCAAGGCACTCGTCACCGGAGGCGATGACGGGCTGGCGGCGCGGGTCGATGCGGCAGGCAATGTGACGCGGCTCGTGGAGCATCCGCGGAAATGGATCGACGCCATCGCCGCGGGTCCGGACGGTGCGGTTGCGTATGCCGTGGGAAAGACCGCGCACGTGCGTTTCGCGGACGGAACCTCACGCGCGTTCGCACATGAGCACGCGGTTGGCGGACTTGCCTTTGCACCGAAAGGCATGCGCCTTGGCGTGGCGCGCTATGGCGGCGTTTCGCTCTGGTGGCCGAAGACCGACGCGGCGGCGACGTCGCTCGAGTGGAAGGGATCGCACATCGGCATCGCCTTCTCGCCGGACGGGCGTTTTGTCGTGACCGCGATGCAGGAGAACGCGCTCCACGGATGGCGCCTCGACGGGGGCGGCCACCTGCGCATGACGGGCTATCCGGCCAAGCCGCGGTCGCTGTCGTGGTCGGCGAAGGGGCGGTTTCTCGCCAGCTCCTCGCGGAGATGGCCGTGCTCTGGCCGTTTCATTTCAAGGATGGACCGCAGGGGAAGGAGCCGCTCCAGATCGGCCGGCGATCGGCCGTGGTCACCAGGGTTGCCTGCCATCCTTCCGACGATGCGCTCGCCGTCGGCTACGCCGACGGCGCGGTGGCGATCGCGCGGATTCCTGGCGGCGAGTTCGTGCTCGTTCGCGAGGCGGGCGACGGCCCGGTCTCGGCTCTCAACTGGGACCATGCGGGGCTGCGGCTCGCCTTCGGCACGGAAGAGGGAATGGCGGGGGTGATCGATATCCGGAGCGGGTGACGCGTTGTTTCCTCCCCCGTGAAACGGGGAGGTGTCGGCGCGTAGCGCCGACGGAGGGGGCAAGATCACGCACGGAGTGTGTCGTCGCCCCCTCCACCACGCTTCGCGTGGTCCCCCTCCCCCGCAAAGCGGGGGAGGATTCGCGTGCCACTGTATGTCGCGCGGCTTTGCTGTCATGTATCCGGCATGGGAGAGATTCCGAAAAACGAGCCGCATGTGGTGATTGTCGGCGCCGGGTTTGGCGGGCTTACCTGCGCCAAGGGGCTCGGGAACTCGCCGGTCAAGGTGACGATCATCGACCGGCACAACTACCACCTGTTCGTCCAGCTTCTCTATCAGGTGGCGACTGCGGCGCTTTCGCCTGCCGACATCGCACAACCGATCCGCAGGATCTTCCGCCGATATCGGAACATCGAGGTGATGCTCGGCGAAGCGACCGGGGTCGATACGGCGGGAAAGCGCGTGCTGCTCGCATCCGGCCGCACCGTGTCCTACGACCGGCTGGTTATTGCGACCGGCTCCTCCTACAGCTATTTCGGCCACGACGAATGGGCGAAGCTCGCGCCGGGACCGAAGACGGTGGAGGACGCGCTCGCTATCCGCGCGCGGCTGCTTACCGCATTCGAGAAGGCGGAGATTGCGGACGGTCCGGATGAGCAGGCAGCGCTGCTGACGACGGTCATTGTGGGCGGCGGGCCGACGGGGGTCGAAATGGCGGGCGCCATTGCGGAACTGGCGCGCTATTCGCTGGCGCGCGATTTCCGGCACATCGATCCGCGCAAGGCGCGAATCCTTCTGGTGGAGGCGGGGCCGCGCATCCTGCCGGGGTTTCCGGAGCCGCTGGCCGACCATGCCGCGAAGGTGCTCACCAAACTCGGCGTGACGGTGCAGACCGGCGCGGCGGTGGAGGATATTTCGCCCGGCGTCGTGCAAATCGGCGGGCGGGAGGTGCGCGCCGGCACTGTCATCTGGGGCGCGGGGGTGAAGGCATCGCCCGCGGCGCAATGGCTTGGCGTGACGGCGGATCGCATGGGGCGCGTTCCGGTGAATCCCGACCTGTCCGTGCCGGGATGCGACGAAGTCTACGCCGTCGGCGACACGGCGCTTTCAACGGGGCGCGACGGTGCGCCGCTCCCGGCGCTGGCCCAGGTCGCGCATCAGCAGGGTACGCATCTGGGCAAGGCACTGCGCGCCAACCTCACGCAAGGCTTGCCGATGCCGCCGTTCCGCTTCCGCAACCGCGGCAACACCGCAGTGATCGGGCGCAACAGCGCTGTATTCGATTTCGGCTGGTGGCGCGTCAAGGGATGGATCGGGTGGATGCTCTGGGGCACCTACCACATCTATCTGCTCACGGGCTTCGACCGGCGGCTGGTCGTCGTGCTGCAATGGCTGTGGGCGTATCTCACCTACCAGCAGGGCGCGCGGCTGATCACGGAGCAGCCGCGGACGACGGAATGAGAATCGCAGCGCGCTCTCACCGCACCAGTATGTTCCGGAACTGCCAGGGGTCGCTGGTGTCGAGATCCTCGGGGAAAAGGCCGGGGCGGTTCCAGAGCGGCGTCCAGTCCGTGTAGTAGCCGTTGACCGGACCGAGATACGGCAACTGGATCTCGAGGCAGCGGCGGTAGTCCATTTCGTCGGCCTCGACGATCCCCGCCTCCGGATTCTCCAGCGCCCAGACCATGCCGGCGAGCACGGCCGAGCTGACCTGCAAACCGGTCGCGTTCTGGTAGGGGGCAAGGTCGCGTGCCTCGTCGATGGAGAGCTGCGAGCCGTACCAGTAGGCGTTCTTCGCATGGCCATAGAGGAGGACGCCCAGCTCGTCGATGCCGTCGACGATCTCCTTCTCGTCGAGGATGTGATGCTTCTCCTGCACCTTGCCGGCCTGTCCGAACAGTTCGTGCAACGAAAGAACGGCGACGTTCGCCGGGTGGTAGGCGTAGTGGCAGGTCGGGCGATAGACGACCTGATCGCCTTCGCGCACCGTGAGGTAGTCCGCTATCGAGATCGACTCGTTGTGGGTGACGAGGAAGCCGAATTGCGGCCCTGGCGTCGGGCACCAGGAGCGCACGCGCGTGTTGGCGCCCGGCTGCAGCAGATAGATCGCAGCCTTGCAGCCGGTCTTGTGTTCATGCGCGTTGGCGGGTTTCCACTTCTCGTGCGTGCCCCAGCCGAGCTCGGCCGGCTGCATGCCCTCCGACACGAATCCTTCGACCGACCAAGTGTTCTGGAAAACGCCGATCTCCTTCGGCGCTTTCGAGCGCTGGGTGTCGCGTTCCGCGATGTGAATTCCCTTGATGCCGAGATCGCGGGCGAGCCGCGCCCAGCCCTCCCGCTCGCGGGGCTCCCTGAAATGCTTCAGCTTCAGATCGTGTGCGAGGTTGACCAGTGCCTGCTTGACGAACCACGAGACCATGCCGGGATTGGCGCCGCAGCAGGAAACGGCCGTCGGGCCCCCGGGATTCCTCGCCTTCTCTTCCCGCACTGTCTCGCGGAGGGCGTAGTTGGAGCGCGCGGCGGGATTGATTCTGGGGTCGAAGTAGAACCCGGCCCAGGGCTCCACGACCGTGTCGATGTAGAGCACGCCCAGCTCGCGACAGAGCTTCATTATGTCGATCGAGGATGCATCCACGGAGAGGTTGACGCAGAAGCCGCGGCGCCCGTCGCCTTTGGTCAGCAGCGGCGGCAGAAGCGCGCGATAGTTCTCGCGGGTAACCGCCTCGTGGACGAAGCGGATGCCGCGCTCGTCGGCGAGGCCGCGGTGGGTATCGTCCGGGTCGATCACGACGGCGCGTGTGCGGTCGAATTTGAAATGCCGCTCGATCAGGGGAAGGGTGCCCCGACCGATCGAGCCCAGGCCGATCATCACAACGGGTCCGTCGATGGTGCCGTGGACGGGCCAATCCGCCATCATGCTTTCTCCCTGCATTGGGCGCCAAAGGCGATCTGTTTGCTGGGATATGCGCGCGGCGTCAACCGGGACCGCTTTCCCCCGGGGCGGCGCGCCTGTATTCGGGGGGTCACAGACGCCGGGATTTCCCAATGATCCGTACACCAGACGACAATCCGCTCCTTGCGCCGTGGACCGGTCCATTCGGCGTGCCGCTCTTCGCGGCGATTCGGGTGGAGCATTTCCGTCCGGCGTTCGAAGCCGGGATGGCGGAACAGAACGCCGCAGTCGAGGAGATCGCCCAGAGGCCGGAGGCACCGACCTTCGCAAACACGATCGTCGCGCTGGAGACAAGCGGGCGGACGCTGGAGCGGGTCTCTTCGGCGTTCCTCAACCTGGCGAGCGCCGATACCAACGACGAACTGGAAGCCGCGGAACGCGAGATCGCGCCGGCGCTCGCGCGGCATTCGAGCGCGATCCATCTCAATGGCGCCCTGTTCGCACGGATCGACGCGCTGTGGCGGGATCGGGATCAACTCGGGCTCGATGCCGAGCAGATGCGAGTGCTGGAGCGCTATCGCACCATCTTCGGCCGAGCGGGAGCGGGGCTTCCGGCGGAAGCCAAAGCGCGGCTGGCGGCCGTCGCGGAGCGGCTGGCGGAGCTTACCACGCGGTTCGGGCAGAACGTGCTCGCCGACGAGAGGGCGTGGTTGCTCGTTCTGGAAGGGGAGGCCGATCTTGCCGGGATGCCGGACTGGCTGCGGGCCGCGTCCGCCCAGGCGGCGACGGAGCGCGGGCTCGGCGGCAAGCATGTCGTGACGCTGGCGCGGTCGATCATCGAGCCGTTTCTGGCGACATCGACGCGGCGCGATCTCCGCGAGAAGGCCTTCGCGGCGTGGGTCCGGCGCGGGGAGAATGGCGGTGCGACAGACAATCGCGCGATCGCCGCGGAGATATTGGCGCTGCGCGACGAGCAGGCGAAGATACTCGGCTATCCGAACTACGCGGAGTTCCGGCTTGCCGACACAATGGCGAAGACGCCGGGCGCGGTCCGCGCGCTGCTCGACGAGGTGTGGGTCGCGGGGCGCGCCCGCGCGATGCGCGAGGCGGATACGCTTCAGGCGCTGATCTCGGAGGAGGGCGGCAATCACAAGCTCGCGCCCTGGGACTGGCGGTACTATGCGGAGAAGCAGCGGAAGCGGGAGTTCGATTTCGACGAGGACGAGCTGAAGCCATATCTCCAGCTCGAGAACACGATCGCGGCCGCGTTCGACACGGCGAACCGGCTCTTCGGCCTCCGTTTCACCGAGCGGCACGATGTGCCGGTCTATCATTCCGACGTGCGCGTGTGGGAGGTGACGGACGGGGCCGGCAGGCATCTCGGCCTGTTCCTCGGCGACTATTTCGCGCGGCCGTCGAAACGAAGCGGCGCGTGGATGAGCAGATTCCGCGATCAGCACAAACTCGACGGGGACGTGCGGCCGATCGTGGTGAATGTGATGAGCTTCAACAAGGCGCCGCCGGGCGAGCCGGTGCTGCTCTCATTCGACGATGCTAAGACGCTCTTCCACGAATTCGGTCATGCGCTGCATGGACTGCTCTCTGACGCTACATACCCGCTGCTCTGGGGGACGCATGTCACGCGCGATTTCGTGGAGCTGCCGTCGCAGCTTTACGAGCACTGGCTGGAACGGCCGGAGGTGCTCTCGCGCTTCGCCCGCCATGCGGAGACGGGCGCGCCGATACCGGACACGCTCCTCAGGAAAGTGCTCGCGGCGCGGACTTTCAATCAGGGCTTCGCGACGGTCGAATACACCGCATCGGCGCTGGTCGATCTCGATTTGCATCTGAAAGGTGCGGTCGCGGACGTGGTTGCCGAGGAGAAGGCGGAGCTTCAGCGGATCGGCATGCCGGAGGCCATTGCGATGCGCCACCGCACGCCGCATTTCCAGCACATCTTCGCGGGCGAGGGGTATTCGGCGGGCTATTACGGCTATCTCTGGTCGGAGGTGCTCGACGCGGATGCGTTCGGCGCATTCGAGGAGGCGGGCGACCCGTTCGATCCGGCGGTCGCCAAGCGCCTCCGCGATTTCATCTTTGCTGCGGGCAACCGGCAGGATGCGGCAGAAGCGTACAAGGCATTTCGCGGGCGAATGCCGACGACCAAGGCGTTGCTGAAGAAAAGGGGGTTGGAGGGGGTGGCCTAGCGGCCTCCGGGAAAGCGCATGGCGCAAAGCATTCTCTACATAGGCGGCACGGGGCAGATCTCGTTGCCCTGCGTGGAGGCATCCGTTGCAATTGGCCACAAGGTGACGGTGCTCAATCGCGGCCGGACGGCAGCGCCGCTGCCGAAGGGCGTTTCTGCGCTGGCCGGCGACATGAACGGCGATCCCTACGCCGGACTCGGCGACCGGCATTTCGATGTGGTCTGCCAGTTCCGACTCTTCACACCAGAGCAGATGAAGCGCGACATCGCGACGTTTACCGGGAAGACCGGACAGTATGTTTTCATCTCGTCTGCGTCCGCCTATCAGAAGCCGGTGCGGCACTACATTGTCACGGAAAAGACGCCGCTCGAGAATCCCTACTGGGCATACAGCCGCGACAAGATGGCGTGCGAGAGGCTGCTGCGCGACCAGGCCGGGCTGCCATACACGATCGTGCGGCCAAGCCATACGCTCAGAACCGGCATGCCGATTCAGGTCGGCGACGACGACACGGTGCTGCTGCGGGTGATCGCGGGGCGTCCCATCGTCGTCGCGGGCGACGGTACCTCGCTGTGGACGCTGACGCGGGCAGTCGATTTCGCGCGGCCCTTCGTGAGGCTGCTCGGCAATTCCCGCGCTCTCAATGAGGACTTCCACGTTACCAGCGACCGAGCTTTCACCTGGGACCAGATTCATCAGGCGATCGCGCGCGGATTCGGCGTCGAGGCAAGGATCGTGCACGTGCCGACCGACACGCTCGTCCGCTATAATCCGCAGTGGATCGGGCCGCTGCTCGGCGACAAGTCATGGTCCGTGTTGTTCGACAATTCCAAGGTGAAAAGCGTGGCGGGAGCGTTCACCTGCGCGGAGGATCTCGACGAAATTCTCGCCGACTCGGTCAGGCATGCGAAGCGGCGGCTGGGGCAGGCTGCGCCAGACGAAGCGGAGGACGGATTGCTGGACCGTATCGTTGCCGAGCAGACAGCGCTGGGGTCGAACCGGGGCAAGTGAGCCGCAAATGGAAGGGCACGGCGGGCGCCGGCGCGAAACGCGGCCGGTGCCTCCCCCGCGTCCGGAGGGAAGTCCTCCTTGCGAAGACAGCGGAGAGCAGGATCTCGCCGCCGCCTTGCACCGAGTAACGCAAGGGCGGGGTCCCGACGCAGCAGCGCACCGCATCGCGTCGCGCTGCGCCCGGGACGACGGTGAAAAAACGCCTGCGCGGCCGGCGCGGCCTGAGTCTCCTCAGATCACGTAGGACTTCAGCGGTGCGAAGCCGTTGAATGCCACCGAGGAGTACGTCGTGGTGTAGGCGCCGGTGCCTTCGATCAGCACCTCGTCGCCGATGGAAAGCGATACGGGCAGGTCGTAGGGCGTCTTCTCGTACAGCACGTCGGCGGAGTCGCAGGTCGGGCCCGCGATGACGCAGGGCGCCACCGCGTCGCCGTCATGCGGCGTGCGGATCGGGTAGCGGATCGCCTCCTCCATCGTCTCGGCGAGGCCGCCGAACTTGCCGATGTCCAGATAGACCCAGCGCAGCTCCTCGCCTTCCCCTTTCCTCGACACAAGCACGACCTCGGCCTTGATAATCCCCGCATCGCCGACGAGGCCGCGGCCCGGCTCGACGATGGTCTCCGGGATGCGGTTGCCGAAATGCTTCCGGAGCGCCTTGAAGATGGCGCGGCCATAGGTCTTCACCGCCGGCACCTGCTTCAGGTACTTCGCCGGGAAGCCACCGCCGAGATTGACCATGCGGAGCTGGATGCCGCGCTCGGAGAGCGTGCGGAAGATGCCTGCCGTCGTGCGAAGCGCCGCGTCCCAGGCGCCGGGGTTGGGCTGCTGCGAGCCGACATGAAAGGAGACGCCGCAAGCCTCAAGACCGAGCCGGTGCGCCTGTTCGAGCACGGTCACGGCCATTTCGGGCTCGCAGCCGAACTTGCGCGACAGCGGCCAGTCGGCGCCCGCTCCGTCGCAGAGGATTCGGCAGAAAACCTGCGCGCCGGGGGCGGCCCGGGCAACCTTCTCGACCTCCTCGACGGAGTCCACCGCAAAGAGGCGCACGCCGAGCGCGAAGGCGGCGGCGATGTCCCGCTCCTTCTTGACGGTGTTGCCGTAGGAGATGCGGTCCGGGGTCGCGCCGGCGGCCAGCGCCATCTCGATCTCTGGCACCGAGGCGCAGTCGAAGGACGAGCCGAGGCCCGCCAGGAGACGCAGAATCTCCGGCGCCGGATTCGCCTTGACGGCGTAGTAGACGCGGCTGTCGGGCAAGGCCCGGGCAAAGTTGCGGTAGTTCTCGCGCACGACCTCAAGGTCGAGCACGAGGCAGGGGCCCTCCGGACGTCGGTCGCGAAGGAAGTCGCGGATGCGGTCGGTCATGGTGTGTCTCCCGCAGCAAACGTGGTTTCAACCGCCGTTCGCGGGTTTTGCGGGGGCCCGCGATGGAGACGGACGAACCCTCGAACCTGCGATCGGTTTGCCGGCCCGTGGCCGGCTGGTTTTGCGGGTGGCAGTCGCGACAGGGACGGGGCCGTCCGGTCTGTTTCGCTGCCTTCGCTTGGAGCGGGAAAACCCGTTCCGCACGCCCGGCAAGAGTAGTGCCTCTTCAGTAACCCCGGCGGATGGAAAGCCGGCTGAGACCAAAAAAGCCCTTACGTCGTTGCTTTAAGCCGCGTCCTTCGAAGCATCCCGGGTCTCGTTCCCGGTCGTTCGCCCTCGGACTTCAGTGCGGCCACAGGCACGTGCGAATCTGGGCAAGCGCGTAGTTATGACTGTTCGCCATCACATTCAATGGATTTCTCCGCCCGCGGCCAAAAAAATCGCGTCGCGGCTGCGGAAGGATTAACGACTGCTTCACACGAAGCGCGGAGGGAGACGGCATGGCACCCAGGTTCAGTCACCGGCGACTTGCGCAACGGCCGGACGCGACGGCGCCGGACGGCTCGGAGGTGCGTCTGCTGTCGACTTCTGCGCGCGGCAGCATGGCGCATTTCCGCCTCCCGCCGGGCGGCGTGTCGAAGGCGGTGCGCCACCGCACCGTCGAGGAGCTGTGGTTCTTCATCGCCGGACGCGGGCAAATGTGGCGGCGCGACGACGGCGGCGAAGAGGTGCTCGACGTGTCGGCGGGCATGTCGATCGACATTCCGGTCGGCACCCGCTTCCAGTTCCGGGCGGCGGCCGACGCCGCACTGGAGGCCGTGGCGGTGACGATGCCGCCCTGGCCGGGAATGGACGAGGCGGAATTCGTGGAGGGGGTGTGGGAGGAGAAGCGGTAGGTCGCTTCGCCCCACCCGGCCTGGAAGCCTCGATTTCGCCCGACTTGGATGGCGAGGTTTCGGCCTTAGACGATTGGGGGATTCGTGCGCGGGAAGTTGCCGCAGATCCTTTTTGCCGGTATCGCGGCGGCGGTCCTTGCGGGCACGCCGGCCTTTGCGCATCCCCATGTCTTCGTGGACGCAAAAACCGAGGTCGTGTTCGGCGCGCCGGGGTCGATCGCGGCGGTGCGCAACATCTGGCAGTTCGACCGGGCTTTCTCCGAGTACGCCATCCAGGGTCTCGACACCAATGGCGACGGTCAGCTCAGCGATGCCGAGCTTCAGCCGCTTGCCAAGGTGAATGTCGAGTCGCTGGCGGAGTTCGAATTCTTCACGTTTCTTTTTACCGGCAAGAACAAGTTTCAGTTCGTGCCGCCGACGGAATACTGGCTCGAATTTCGGGGCGGGCGGCTGACGCTGTTCTACACGCTGCCGCTGAAGGAGCCGGTGGCGGTCGGGAAGGGCGTGGTGGTGGAGGTGTACGACCCGGAGTACTACGTCGCCTTCACATTCGTAGAGGACACGCCGGTCGCCGTCGCGGGGGATGCGGGGGGTTGCACCGCGAGCTATCGGCCGCCGCATGAGCTGGACGACGCCACGATGGCGGCGCTCGCCGCCATTCCGCAGGATCAGCGCGAGCTGCCGCCGGAGCTTCAGGACGCGACGCTTGGCCTCGCGCACAGCTTTGCGGTGACATGCCGGTGAAGGACGACCGTGCCATCCGGGCGCTTTGGGCGATCGCGGTCCTGGTGCTTCTGGTGCACGGGGGGCATGCGGTTGCCCAGAGTCCCTTTGGAATATCGACTCCGGATTCGCCGCGTGGCGTCGGCTGGGCCGGGCCGCTCGCCCCGGTCTTCGGCTGGATCGCTCTTCGCCAGGCGGAGTTCTATCGCGCGATGACCGATACGCTCGATTCGATGAAGGCGAGCGGCGGGGCGTTCTGGCTTCTGGCGGGGCTAAGCTTTCTCTACGGCATCTTTCACGCAGCGGGTCCGGGTCACGGCAAGGCGGTCATCAGCTCCTACATGCTGGCGACCGGGGAGACATATCGCCGGGGAGTGGTGCTCTCCTTCGCGGCTTCGTTCATACAGGCACTTTCTGCGATCGTGTTCGTCGGCGTGGCAGCGGCGCTGCTCAGGGCGACCGCGATCCAGATGACGGCGGCGACGGACTGGCTGGAGATCGCTTCCTATGCGCTGATTGCGGCCGTGGGCGCGTGGCTCGTCTGGAGCAAGGCGCGCGGTCGCGGTCACCACCACGACCGCCATCACGACCATCACCACCATGTGCCAGCACATGGGGCGCAGGGCCGCTATTACAGCCATCACGATCACGACCATGGGGGCCCGCAGTCCGGCGCGCGGCGGGAGGCACACAAGGAATCGCTCGACGCGCAGCACGACGCGGTGCCGCCGATCGGGCCGCGCCGATCCTGGCGGCACGCTGCGGCGGCCGTCGCGGCGGTCGGCATCCGGCCGTGCAGCGGAGCGATCATCCTTCTCGTCTTCGCGCTGGCGCAGGGGCTTTTTCTCGCGGGTATCGCGGCCACCTTCGTGATGGCGCTCGGGACGGGCATCACGGTTGCGGCGCTTGCCTCGGTGGCAGTGGGGGCGCGCGATGTCGCGGCCCGCATCGGCGACATGGGCGGCAGTCGCGGTGCGTTGGTCGGGCGCGGAATCGAGGTGCTCGGCGCGCTGGCGGTGCTGCTGTTCGGATTGTTGATGCTCGGCGGCGCGCTTGCGGCGCGAGGGTAGCTATTCCGCCGCGACGAGCCGCGTGTCGTCACCGCGACGGTAGGCGCGGACGGCGTTGCCAAAGGCCTGGAACAGCTTCGCGGACGGTTCGTCGGTCGTCACCCAATATTCCGGGTGCCACTGAACGCCGAGCGCATAGCCGGGCGCGTCCTTTACCGACACGGCCTCGATGGTACCGTCGGGCGCGGTGGCCTCGACGGCAAGCCGGTCGGCGAGGCGGCCGATGCCCTGATGATGGAGGGAGTTCACCCTGATCGGTCCCGGACCGACGATGCGGGCAAGCCGGCCTTCCGGAACGATGTGCAGTTCCTGCCGGATGGCGTAACGGGCGTCGTTGTGATCGGCTTCCGGTGCGCGGTGGTCCTGGCGGCCCTCGATGGCATGCACTTCCGGCACCAGCGTTCCGCCGAGCGCGACATTCAGCTCCTGCATGCCCCGACAGATCGCGAATATCGGGATCGCGCGCGCCAGCGTGGCGCGTATCAACGGCAGCGTGGTGGCATCTCGGAGCCGGTCGTAGGGCTCAGCCGCCGGCGTCGGCTCCTCGTCATAAAGGCGCGGGTAAACGTTCGACCGGGCGCCGGTGACGAGCACGCCGTCCACCCGTTCGAGGAGGGCGGGAATGTTTATCGCCTCGCCCAAAGCCGGCACGATGACCGGAATTCCGCCGAAGCCCTCGGTGACGGCCTTCAGATAGGGCTCCGGTGCCCCGTGCCAGCGGTAGGCTTCGCCCTCGCGGGCATCGCCGGTAACTGCAATCAGGGGCGGCATTTCGTTCGGTCGGGTGGCCATCGGGGCGAGGATTCCGAAATGCATCCTACGCTCTGGAAAGGATGACGGCGAGATGGGGGCGAACGGGCCAAAATCCAATTGCAACTCATTTGCAATTGCATATATGCTCGCGCGGGTTTCGAAAGTCCGGTCCGCGAGTGCAAAGGGAAGGAGCGCCCATGGGCTTCTTTTCAAGGCCAATCAACCGGCGGGAGCTGATCTGCAGCAGCGGCGCCGCAGCGGCCGGCGGCACGGCCCTCGTCGCAACGACCGCGCTCGGCCAGGGTGCGCATGACGGTCATGCCCCGATCGCTCCGATGGCCGGCACGACCAACGCCATGGCGCATGGCGCGCATGGCGACATGATCACCGTGGGACTGGTGGACAATGCGCGCAACGGCTTCGACCCGATGGCGCTGCTCACCGACTGGGATACCGGCAAGGTCTCCTTCCTGGCCTCGGGCCAGCGGCTTCGCACCTTCGAGGTGACGGCGGAGGACAAGGAGGTCGAGATCGCGCCGGGGGTCCTGTTCCCAGCATGGACCTACAACGGGAGGATTCCCGGTCCTTCGTTGCGCGTAACGGAAGGCGACAGGGTACGCATCGTCTTCAGGAACTTCGGCGCCCATCCGCACTCGATGCATTTTCACGGCATGCACTCCGCGCGGATGGACGGCGTGCCGGGCACGCCGGGCATGGTCGATCCCGGCGGCGAGTTCACCTATGAATTCGACGCCAGGCCGTTCGGTTGTCACCTCTACCATTGCCATGCGCTGCCGCTCCGGCGGCACATGCACAAAGGCATGTACGGCGCGTTCGTCATAGATCCCGATCCCGCACTGCATCCCGAGCACGCCGACGTCGCGCGCTCGCGCCTTCTCGGTACGCCGGAGAACGCCGCGTGGCAGGAGATGGTGATGGTGATGAACGGGTTCGACACCAACTTCGACGCAGAGAACGAATTCTACGCGGTCAACACGATCGCGCATTGCTACGCGAAGACGCCGATCAGGATTGTCAAGAACCGGCCGGTGCGAATCTATCTCGTCAATGTGGTCGAGTTCGATCCGATCAATTCGTTCCACCTGCACGCGAATTTCTTCGACTACTTCGATCAGGGAACGACTCTGACGCCGACTCTCAGGACGGTGGATCTCATCATTCAGTGCCAGGCGCAGCGCGGCATCCTGGAGTTTACCTACAAGGACCACGAGCCCGGCCTCTACATGTTCCACGCGCACCAGAGCGAGTTCACGGAACTCGGCTGGATGGGCATGTTCGACGTTGTCGAGGACGCAACCGCATGAACGATGCGGCGGAGAGGGTGGCGGCGAGCGCGGGCGGGGTTGCGGCGTCCGGGAAGCCGCCGCAGCACAGGCTCGCGGTCGCATGGCTCCTTCTGCCGGTCGCGCTTTTCGTTGCAGCGGTGGCGTGGCTTGTTGCCGCCGATCCCCTTCGGAGTCTCAATATCGGCGCGCCGCCGGTCGAAAACCTGACGTTCGAACGTACCATTCTCGATGCGGAAGGCGTCCATCTGCTGGTGCGCGCCGGTGGGTCAGAGCCGATGACGCTCGCGCAGGTGCAAATCGACGACGCCTACTGGACCTTCACGCAGCGTCCCGGCGGCGCGATCCCGCGTGGCGCGACGGCCTGGATCGACGTGCCGTTTCCATGGGTGCTGGGCGAGGCCCACCTTGTGAAGATCGTCACCAGAACCGGGGCGACGTTCGCGCACGAGATTCGGGTGGCGGTACCCACACCCCGGCCGACGGCCGGACAGCTTCAGCTCCAGGCACTCATAGGCATTTTCGTCGGCATCGTGCCCGTGGCTATCGGGCTTCTGTTCTTTCCGGCACTGCGCGGCGTAGGCGCGCGGGGCATGCAATTCCTGCTCGCGCTCACGGTCGGGCTTCTTGCCTTCCTGCTCGTCGACACCTTCGAGGAGGCGCTGGAAATCGCGGGAGAAGCTGCGCCGCTCTTCCAGGGGCCGGTGCTCGTCTTCATGGTGGCGCTGGCGAGCTTCCTCATACTCTTCGCGGTCGGTCGGCGGGGCGGACGGCCAACGGGAATCGCCCTTGCCGTATTCCTCGCGCTCGGGATCGGGCTCCACAATCTCGGCGAAGGCCTGGCGATCGGTGCAGCGTTCGCTTCAGGTGCGGCGGGCCTCGGCACGTTCCTCGTGCTGGGCTTTACCCTTCACAACATCACCGAGGGCATTGGAATTGCCGCGCCCATGCTCCGGTTGCGGCCGCCGCTCATCGCCTTCGCCGGGCTGACACTGCTCGCGGGCGGTCCTGCCGTCATCGGCATGTGGGCGGGAAGCCTCGCCGCCGCGCCGCAATGGGCGGCGCTGGCTCTCGCCATCGGCGCCGGCGCGATTCTTCAGGTGGTGGTGGAGATCGGGGACTACCTGCGGCGCGAGGGCGCAGGGCCTTCCGGCGTTCTTCTTTCCTTCCCGGCGCTTTCCGGATTCGCCGTCGGCGTCGCGCTCATGTATGCGACGGCGGTGCTCGTCAAGATCTGACGGGACCGGCAAGGCGCCCGCCGGACGGGGGCGCCGCCGGCACAAGGGTGTGCCCCCGTCCGTGGTGCGAGAAAGGATGAACCTTCAGCCACGCCCAGCCCGGCTCCTACCCGCCGACGCCGGGGCGGAGCCAGCGAGAGTCGGCGTGCTTCTCGTCAATCTCGGCACGCCCGATGCAACCGATCCGCGGTCGGTGCGGCGGTATCTGCGCGAGTTCCTGTCGGACCGGCGGGTAATCGAGACGAATCCGCTTGTCTGGCAGCCGATTCTGAATCTCTTCGTCCTGACGGTGCGGCCGCGTCGTTCCGGTCATGCGTACGAGAAAATCTGGAATCGCGTTCGGAGCGAGTCTCCGTTGCGCACGATCACCCGCGCGCAGGGCGAGAAGCTTGCTGCACGGCTTGCGCCGGATGGCGTCGTCGTCGATTGGGCAATGCGCTACGGACGGCCGTCGATCGGCGAGCGCCTCGCCGAACTCCTGCGGGAAGGGTGCACGCGCATTCTGCTTGCGCCGCTCTACCCTCAATACAGCGCGTCGACGACGGCGAGCGCCAACGACGCGGCCTTCCGCGCCCTCCTCGGCATGCGCCGGCAGCCGGCGGTCCGCACACTGCCGGACTACCACGACGACCCCGATTATATCGACGCGCTGGCGCGTTCGACGACCCAGTCGATCGCGGCACTTCCCTTCGTGCCGGAGGCGGTTCTGGCCTCCTATCACGGGCTGCCGCAGGAATATGTCGACAGGGGCGATCCCTATTACGAGCAGTGCCTGACGACGACCCGGCTTTTGCGCGCCCGACTCGGCTGGGGCGAGGATCGGCTTCGCGCCACGTTTCAATCGCGGTTCGGGCGGGCGGAATGGCTCAAGCCGTACACGCTGGACACCGTAGTTGCCCTGGCGGAGGCGGGCGTGAAGCGGCTGGCGGTGGTGACGCCCGGTTTCGCGGCGGATTGCATCGAGACGCTGGAGGAAATCGGAATGCAGAACGCCGAAGCGTTCCGCGCCCATGGCGGTATCGACTTCGCCGCGCTTCCCTGCCTCAACGACAGCGAAGAGGGCATGACCCTGATCGAGCGACTGGTGCGGCGCGAGCTGCAGGGCTGGATCCGGCAATAGCCGGTGTTCCTTAGGCGCGCATTGGGTCTGAAATCCCCAGGCCCGGGCGGCTCACCGTTGGCGGAATCGGCCGGGAACGGGCATATAGGAATTTGTCAGCGGGTCGCGGCGAACGGTGGCGGTTGGAGGATCGGACATGTTCGGCTTCAATATATTCGTCATAATTCTCGTTCTTCTGGTCGTCATCACGCTCTTCGCCGGCATCAAGCAGGTGCCGCAGGGTTACAATTTCACGATCGAGCGCTTCGGCCGTTACATCCGCACCTTGAAGCCCGGCCTCAACCTGATCATCCCGTACATCGACCGCATCGGCGCGAAGATGAACATGATGGAGCAGGTGCTCGACGTGCCGACGCAGGAGGTGATCACGCGCGACAACGCAACGGTGAGCGCCGACGGCATCGCCTTCTATCAGGTGCTCGATGCGGCGCGGGCAGCCTACGAGGTGCGCGGCCTCGAGAATGCGATCCTCAATCTCACCATGACCAATATCCGCACGGTGATGGGCTCGATGGACCTCGACGAGCTGCTTTCCAAGCGCGACGACATCAACGAGCGGCTGCTGCATGTCGTCGATGCCGCGGCGTCGGCGTGGGGCGTCAAGATGACGCGCATCGAGATCAAGGCGATCGACCCGCCGCGCGATCTGGTGGATGCCATGGCGCGGCAAATGAAGGCTGAGCGCGACAAGCGCGCCGTGATTCTGGAAGCGGAGGGCCAGCGGCAATCGGAGATTCTCCGTGCCGAAGGCGAGAAGCAGGCGCTCATCCTTCAAGCGGAGGGTCGGCGCGAGGCGGCATTCCGCGACGCGGAAGCGCGGGAGCGCGCCGCGGAAGCGGAGGCGAAGGCGACCGAGATGGTTTCGCGCGCCATCGCCAGCGGGGATGTGCAGGCGATCAACTACTTCGTGGCGCAGCGCTACACGCAGGCACTCGAGCAGATCGCCTCGGCGCCGAACCAGAAGGTACTGATGGTGCCGCTGGAGGCAGGATCGCTGATCGGCTCGATCGCCGGAATCGCCGAGATCGCACGGGCGACGTTCGGCGACGAGGGACGCACGCCGCCCGCGCGGAGCCCGGTGCCGCGGGCGGGAGCGGGATAGCCCATGTGGACATCCATCTTCGAGACCCTCGGCCCGTGGACGTGGGTCGTCGTCGGGCTCATCCTGCTTGCGCTCGAAGTGGTCCTGCCGGGGACGTTCTTCCTGTGGTTTGGCGTCTCGGCCATCCTGATCGGCATCGTGGCGCTCATTTTCCCTGCCCTTGCCTGGCAGGCGGAGCTCATCGCATTCGTCGTGCTCGCCGTCGTGCTGGTGATTGTCGGGAGGCGGTACTACGGGGGCGGGCTCGGCCGTATCCGCCCGACCGGCCTCAACGAGCGTGCGCAGAATCTCGTCGGACGCGAGACCATGCTCAGCGAGCCGGTCGTCGACGGCCGCGGCCGCATCCGGGTGGACGATACGGTGTGGCGGGTGACCGGCCCCGACATGCCTTCCGGCAGCCGCGTGAAGGTGGTCGGCGCGGATGGGTCCGTGCTCAGGATCGAGAAATCGGGGTAAGCCGGCCGCGTCGATCGCGGGCCGGCCGGCCGCCATTTTGTGCGTACGCAACGTGTTTCGCATTCCCTGGCGCAGCCGTGCTTGGCACCGCGATTCATCCTCGTCTAGGATTCGTACGTTCGCGAATCAGGAGGCCACCCGATGTCCCATCGCGCGCGTCTCTATTCTTCGACGGCGCTTGCGGCCGTGCTTGCGGCTGCCGCAGTGCCGGCCGCGGCCGCGGATTTCGGCGAAGCATTCGGTCCATCGCCGGGATCGCAGCCGGCAGTATCTGCGCCCAACGGCAAGCTCGACATTCGTGGCGGCTCGCAGGATGGGCTTGGGTCGTTCCAGGCTACCGGCTCGTTCTCGATTCCGATCGATCACGCATTCGGCTTTCAGGCCGACGGCATGATCGGATCGCTTGGGGGAGAAGCCGTCGGGGCGATCGGTGCGCACCTCTTCTGGCGCGATCCGGCGGCGGCCCTGCTCGGCGTTTACGCGGATGTCGGCTTCAACAACAGCGCCGCGATCGGCTCCATCGGGCGTGTCGGTGCCGAGGGCGAGCTTTATCTCGAGCGGTTGACGTTGAAGGCGCTGCTTGGCGGGCAGTTCGGCGACAGCAGCGGATTCTTCGACAAGGTGACGCTGTCGTACTATCCCGGTGACGATCTCGAACTCTATGTCGGTCACCGGTATCTGCCGGGGCGCGGCCATTCCGGCGCGGCGGGCTTCGAGTTTCTTACCGGGGCGCTTGCGCCGGCAAATGTGGCTCTGTTCACCGAGGGGCAGGTCGGCGAGAACGGCTATGCGGCAGGGTATGGCGGCATCCGCTTCTATTTCGGGCCGGAGAAGTCGCTCATCCGGCGCCACCGCGAGGACGATCCCACCACGCACTTCGACCTTTTCATGAGCGCGGCATCGTTGGCGTTGCTCGGCGACGGCGAGGGGGGCGCGGGCCAGGAATTCTAGGCCTCGGACGAGTCCAGGCCGACGACATCCTCGTATTTGCCGCCGCGCGACCGCGGGATTTCGACGCGAGGCGTGACCGCGATTGTCATTACCGGGTGGATGCTCTGGCGCACGAAATTTTCCAGCCCCGCAATATCGGGCTCCCGTCCGGAGCCGTCCGGGACATAGAGGAGCTCCAGGCGGTTGCGTTGACTCTGAACGAGCCGGTATTGGCGCAGCGGCACAAAGTCGGCGAAGCCGGCCAGCACCTTTCCTGACAGCCACCTGCGGTCGCCGTCGGGCAGGGTAATCATGTTGCGGCGCCGGCCCATTATCTCGGCAATCGCTGGAAGCGCGCGTCCGCAGGGGCACGGGGCCGAGGCGAGCCGCACATGATCGCCGAGCTCGTAGCGGATGAACGGCGTTGCGTAATTATAGAGGCTGGTGACAATTGCGCGGCCTATTTCGCCAGGTTGCACAGGTCGGCCGCCGTCGTCGAGCACCTCAAGGCACACGCTGGCGGCGCAAACATGGTAGAGGCCCGACACCGGGCATTCGAGCGCGATCTTCCCCATCTCCTGGCAACCGTAGGCGTCGATCACAACGGCCCCGAACACGCGGGCGCAGAGCCTCCTGATATCGTCAGTCATGACCTCGCCGACGGTGAGGATCGCATCGAGCGACAAGGGATCGTGGCCGTCGCTTGTCGCCGTCATGGCGAGATCGCGCGCGAGCGTCGGATAGGTCAGCAGGTAGCGCGGACGGAGACTGCGTAGCAAGGCGAGCTGCTGGCGAAGGGGCAGCGCGGCATTGATTTCGTGGCGCTGTCCGCGCCCGCGGAAGCTCCACGGTCTGCGCTCCTGCACCCGCGGCTCGGCGCTGTCGCGCATGAAGGTCCGCAATTCGACCAGCGTCGCGTTGGGATCGAGACGGTGCCAGGCGAACAGGCGTTCCATTGCGCCCCTCGTCGCGACGGCGGCCATGCCATTCCATCTGAAGCGGACTGGGGTCCCGCTGGAACCGGATGTCTCGCTTCCGATAATCCCGTACTCGGCGTCCGGTGTAGTCGTCGCATGGATGGCTTCTGCATGCCGGCGGAGCTCGAAGCGAGTGAGAATCGGAATCTCGCTCCAGCGCGAGGGGTCGAAGCGGCTGCCGGCGAACACGGGCGCGAGGCGATCGCGATAGAAGGCCGTCTGCGCCCGTGCATGGAGGACCATGCGGCGGAGCCCTTCGAGCTGAATCGCGGCGACACGGGACGGCGGGCCACGTTCCAGGCTTTCGAGTTCGCGGTCGATGGCACGGAAAACCCGCAGCCGTTCGGCCCGATCCTGATACCGATCGGGTTCGGCCGATTCCGCAAGGCTGGCATCGCCGCGTTTCGCCGCAGACAGAGTCGCTTCCCGGGAATCGCCAGCAGGATGCATGGAAAAACGATAGAAGGCATCGAGGCCGGCGCAACCCTCACCGCCACCGTGTCCCCAGCGGATGCTGGACCGCAGCCGCTTGCCTTGGCCGGTGCGCACGGGCATAGTCCGCTGCCTCGACGGAGCGACACGACGATGGGCTGCAACGCAATCGGGCGACCACGCCGCTAGAATGCCGCCCGGCCCGGGTTTCTCGGGCCGATCCCTCCTCGCTTTCGTCGGTCATCCAATGGCTTATCTGCGCAACGACGCGATCAATCGCGTCAACCTGCACTCCGGCATACACGCCCTTGCTCTGGGCGCCGGGGGTATCTTCTTTCTCGTTTTCCTCATCAGCGCCGGGATTTCCGTACCTGTCGCGCTGCTGACGATGGCCGGGATTCTCGCCGGACGCCTGGTGCTGCGGCCGGCCGTTCTGCCTCTCGCGAAGCGGTGGGGCGTGAAGCCGCTGGTCATCGTCGGCACGCTCGGCATGGCGCTCCAGTATCCATTGCTCGCCGGCGTGCAGGACGTCGGATTTCGGCTGGTCGTTCTGGGGCTCACGGTTGCCGTGGCGGAGATTTTCTACTGGCCGGCCTACCACGCCTATTTCGCCGCGCTGGGCGACGCGGAACATCGCGGCCATCAGGTGAGCGCGCGGGAGGCGGCGATCGCGGTCGCGAGTATCGTCGGGCCGCTGATCGGCACGTGGGCGCTGGTGACATTGGGGCCCGGGCCGATGTTCGCGGGCGTGGGGCTCGTTCAGGCGCTGGCGGCGGTGCCGCTGATCGGTGCGCCCAACGTCGCGGTGAAGCAATCCGCATCGGGCGGGTTTCGCGCGGCGCGCATCGGCGCGTTGCTTTACGGTTTCGATGCCTGGTTCGCGGCGTGGTTCCTGCTTGTCTGGCCGGCCGCACTTTTCCTCGTGCTTGACGAAAGCCTCGCGGCGTATGGCGGGGCGATGGCGCTTGCGGCGCTGGTCGGCGCCGCCGCCGGATTACTCCTCGGGCGGGCGATCGACGCAGGGAAGGGCCGGCGGGCCGTCGTCATCGCCTGTTCGTTCGCGGCGATCGCGGTGCTGGCGCGCGCCGCGAGCCTTGGGTCGCCACCGATGGCAGTCATCGCCAACGCGCTCGGCGCGGCGGTGCTTCCGCTGCTGCTGCCGGCGCTCGGTACGGCGATCTACAATCTCACCAAGGTGTCCCCATGTCCTCTCAGGTTCCAGATCGTGGCGGAAGCGGGCTGGGATATCGGGGCGATCTGCGGACTTGTGTGCGCCGCGGGGTTGTACGAGTCGGGCGTGCCGTTCTCGTACGCGATACCGCTCGCCGTTCCCGGAATCGCGGTGACCGCGTTTGTACTCTGGCGCTACTATCCCGGCGCACCGGGCGCCACGCCCGACGAGGCGGTGACCGCCGCCTAGACTAGGCGACGCCGATCCTGAGCAGGTCGTGCATATGCACGATGCCGACCGGCTTGCCGTCCTCCACGACGAAAAGCGCTGTAATCTTGGCGGAGTTGAGCAGCTCCAGCGCGGCGCCGACGAGACTGTCGGGTCCGATGGTCTTCGGGCCGCGGGTCATGACATCGCGCACGGTGCGCGAGAGGAGATCGGGACCGAGATGGCGACGCAGGTCTCCGTCGGTGACGATGCCTACGAGCGTGCGGTCGTGGCCGAATACGCCGAGGCAGCCGAACCCCTTCTCGCTCATGCGCACGATGGCGTCGGACATCAGCATGTCCTCCGGTGCAAGCGGCATTGCGTCGCCCCGGTGCATGATATCGCGCACGAAATGGAGGTTGGCGCCAAGGCGGCCGCCGGGATGGAAGTCGTGGAACTTCTCCGGCGTGAAGCCACGGCCCTCGAGCAGGGCGACGGCAAGCGCATCGCCGAGCGCGAGCTGCATCAGCGTCGATGTGGTCGGTGCAAGGCCGTGCGGGCAGGCCTCGGCGGCGCGCGGCAGAACGAGAACGATGTCGGACTCGCGTGCCAGCGTGCTGTCTGCATTCGACGTCACTGCGATCAAAGGGATGCTGAAACGACGGGAAAACTCGACGATGTTCCGGAGCTCGGGCGATTCGCCGGACCACGAGAGCGCGAGCACCACGTCGTCGCGCGCCACCATTCCGAGATCGCCGTGGCCGGCCTCGGCGGCATGCACGAAGAAGGCGGGCGTGCCGGTAGAGGCGAGCGTCGCGGCGACCTTGCGGCCGATGTGGCCGCTCTTGCCGATACCGGTGACAATGACCCGACCCGCGGCGGCGGCAATGGTGCGTACGGCTTCGGCGAAAGGCGCGGCAAGGCTGTCATGCAAAGCGTTGCGCAGCGCGGAAAGGCCGGCCTGCTCGCTGTCCAGCGTGCGGATCGCGGAACCCAGGGCGTCGGCGTCGGCGGAATCCGTGGGGCGGATGTGGGTCAGTGCCATGCTTCGGAACCGGTTCGATGCCGCATCCTTTTTGTAGCACTTCCGCGCGTTGCCAGCAGCCGCAAAAACCCGGTCTTAACCATGATCCGAAATCCCGGGTCACCGCTGTGCCAGCAGCCGTTCGAGCTCGGCGCGAATCGCGGCGGCCGTGTCCGGACGTTCGAGAGCAAGGGCGACATTCGCGGCGAGGAAGCCGAGACGGGAGCCGCAGTCGAATGTCCGGCCGGGAAAGCGCCAGCCCCAAAAGGGCTGGGAGCTGGAAAGCGCCTGCATGGCGTCCGTCAGCTGGATCTCGCCGCCCGCGCCGCGCTCGAAACGCGCGAGGTGGTCGAATATCTCCGGCTGAAAGATGTAGCGGCCGTTGATGTAGAGATTGGACGGCGCATCCTCGGGCCTCGGCTTCTCCACCATGCCTGTAATACGGAACGCATCGCCCTTCGTCTCGCCGACTCCGACGATCCCGTACCGGTCCGTCTCGGCGGGATTGCATTCCTCGACTGAAATCACGTTGCCGCCGGTCTGCGCATAGACCTTCATGAGCTGCGGCAGGCAACCGGTGCCGACTTTGCTGTGCATCAGCATGTCGGGGAGAAGCACGGCGAACGGTTCCGGGCCCACGAGGTCGCGGGCGCACCATACGGCGTGGCCAAGCCCGAGCGGGTGTTGCTGGCGCACGAAGGAGAAGGCGCCGGGCGGCGGGATGTCGCGGGCCATGGCCTGGAGAATGTCTGTCTTGCCGCGGGCGGCGAGTGTTTCCTCCAGTTCCGGCTGTGCATCGAAATGGTCCTCGATCACCGATTTGTTGCGGCCGGTGATGAAGATGAAAAGCTCGATTCCCGCGGCGCGGGCCTCGTCGACGGCGTACTGAATGAGCGGTCGGTCGACGACGGTCAGCATTTCCTTGGGCAGCGCGCGGGTGGCGGGCAGGAAGCGGGTGCCGAGGCCAGCGACAGGGAACACGGCTTTGCGGACAGGAGCGGGCATGAGAATTTCCGGGAAACGGCGGCGAGCGCCGAAATCGAGCAGGGCAACGTCCTGTAAAGATTTTCAGGACAACGATACCGAATAGATACCATAGGCCGCACCCGCGGGAACTCTTGTATGGGCGTACTGGTCACCGGCGGCGCCGGCTATATCGGCAGCCACATGGTATGGGCGCTGGTCGACGCCGGCGAGGCGGCGGTCGTGCTCGACAACCTGCGCACGGGCTTTGCCTGGGCGGTGGCGCCGGAGGCGCGGCTCGTGACCGGCGATATCGGCGATCAGCGGGTGGTCGAACGGCTCATCGACGAAGAGCGCGTCGACGCGATCATTCATTTCGCCGGTTCCGTCGTGGTGCCGGAGTCGGTGAAGGATCCGCTCGGCTACTATCTCAACAATACGGTGAAATCGCGCGCGCTGATCGAGTCGGCGGTGAGGCGCGGGGTCAAGCATTTCATATTCTCGTCAACGGCCGCGGTCTACGGCATGGCGGGCATGGAGCCGGTCGCGGAGGACGCATTGCTCAATCCGCTGTCGCCCTACGGGCGTTCGAAGCTGATGACGGAGACGATGCTTGCCGACGCGGCGGCAGCGCATGGCTTCACCTATGCGGCACTCCGCTATTTCAACGTCGCGGGCGCCGACCCGAAAGGACGCGCCGGGCAGTCGACGCGCGGCGCGACGCATCTCATCAAGGTCGCCTGTGAGGTTGCGCTCGGCAAGCGCGACCGCATCGAGGTCTTCGGCACGGATTACCCGACGCCGGATGGGACCTGCATCCGCGATTACATCCACGTCACCGACCTCGTGGCCGCGCACGCGGACGCGCTCGCGTATCTGCGCAAGGGCGGCACCAGCATCGTCGCCAATTGCGGCTACGGGCGCGGCTTCTCGGTGTTGCAGGTGCTCGATGCGGTGAAGCGCGTGTCGGGACGCGACTTCAAGGTCGTGTCCGCGGCACGGCGGGCTGGCGATCCGGCGGCGGTGGTGGCGCGGGCCGATCTCATCCGTGAGCGCCTCGGGTGGCGGCCGCAGCTCGACGATCTCGACACGATCGTACGGCATGCAATCGCCTGGGAGGACAGCCTGGAGAAGCGTAACTTCCGCTACTGAAACAAGGCGCAGCAAAGTGTGAGTTGCCCCTGATTCTTCGCGTGTTATGGGAAGAGGCCAGAGATGAAGCAGATTTCGACGATGGGGACGGTCCGTCGAGTCCTGTTGCTCCGCAGCGTGCTGGCCGTCGTGGCGCTGGCGGGCGTTTCGGCGGCGATGGTGGTGCCGGCTCCGGCGGAGACGCCCAGCCAGTGGGTGCGCTCCTTCTGGCCGCAGGCGCGCGAGGCCGGGATCAGCCGCGCGGTCTACGACCGGGCGCTCGCCAATTTCCGGCCCGATCCGGAAGTACTGGAGAAAGCCCGCTCGCAAGCGGAGTTCGTGAGGCCGATATGGGACTATCTCGATCTCACCGTCACCGATCACCGAATTGTGAACGGGCGCGCGTTGCTGGCGCAGCATGCGGGGCTGCTTTCGCGCATCGAGGCCCGCTACGGGGTCGACCGGCACATACTCGTCGCCATATGGGGCATGGAAAGCTCCTATGGAGCGATCCTCGACAATCCCCAGCGGGTGAAGAGCACGATCCGGTCGTTGGCGACACTCGCCTATGACGGCGGGAGCCGGGCGCGGTTCGGCCGCCAGCAGTTGATCGCGGCGCTGAAGATACTCCAGCGCGGCGACATCTCGCTCACGGGCATGACGGGATCGTGGGCGGGAGCGATGGGGCACACGCAGTTCATCCCGACGACCTACGAGGCCTATGCGATCGATTTCGACGGCGACGGCAGACGTGACATCTGGAATTCGCCGGCGGATGCGCTCGCCTCGGCGGCGAACTATCTCGACAAGATGGGCTGGGAGACTGGGAAAACGTGGGGCTACGAGGTCATGTTGCCGCGCGGGTTCAATCTCGGCCACGGGAAGAAGGCACGCAGTCTTGCCTCCTGGCAGAAACTCGGCGTCCGTCGCGCGGCCGGTGGCGGTTTCCCGCGGCCTGGCGACGAGGCGACACTGTTCGCGCCGGCGGGACGGGACGGACCGGCGTTCCTGATGCTCAAGAATTTCCGGGTGCTGAAGCGTTACAATAACGCCGATTCCTATGCGCTCGCGGTCGGCCATCTTGCGGATCGGCTCAAGGGACTCGGTCCATTCCAGACGACGTGGCCGGCGAGCGCGATGGAACTCGACCAGGACCTCCGCGCGGAGCTTCAACGCCTGCTGACGGCGCGCGGCTTCTATTCCGGCGAAATCGACGCAAATCTTGGCAGCGGGAGCCGGGCGGCGATCCGCGAGTACCAGGCTTCGATCGGTGCGGAAGTCACGGGCGAGCCGTCCATGCGGCTGTTGCAGCAGCTGCGCGCCGGCGGGTAGACTGCCGCGCGGCTGGGGTTCCCCGCGATCGAGCGGGGCGTGAGGTCATGGCCGCGATGCGTCGAATCCTGTTTCTGCTGACGGTCGCCCTGCTGGCGGCCGGCGCGCTGCCGGCGTCCACGGTTCCGGCGGAAGCGCAGGGGCTCAGCGGCTTCTTCGACCGGCTGTTCCGTCCGGGTCCGCGCTTCTTCCCGCGCGATCTCCTGCCGCCCGGCGAGATCCAGCAACGGCCGGCGCGGCAGGTGCCGGCGGAGCCGCCGGTGCCGAAGGTGGAGGTGCTGCCAAAGGACCCGAAAGCACGCAAGGTGCTTGTCGTCGGCGATTTTCTCGCCAGCGGGCTCGCAGCGGGCCTCGACCAGGTGTTCGCGGAGACAACGGAGATCGCCATCGTCGACAAGTCGCAGGGGGCTTCGGGGCTTGTGCGCCTCGACCACTACGACTGGACCAAGAAGCTGCCCGACGTGCTCAACGAAGTGCAGCCGGACTATGTGGTTGTCATGATCGGCACGAACGACCGGCAGCAGATCGGGCCGAAGGGTGCGAAGGCAGCGATCCGCTCGGAGGCATGGACGGCCATCTACAACGAACGCCTCGCCAACCTGGCCTCCACACTGAAGCTCTACGGGCGGCCGGTGTTCTGGGTCGGTCTGCCGCCGATGCGCTCCGCCGCGGCGTCGGCCGACATGGCCGCGTTCAACGCGCTCTACAAGAGCCACGCGGAATCCATCGGCGGCAAGTTTGTCGACGTGTGGAACGGTTTCGCGAACGAGGAAGGCAAATTCGTATCGCGCGCGCCCGACGTCGCGGGTCAGGTGCGCACCCTGCGCTCGGGCGACGGGATCAATTTCACTCGGGCCGGCCAGAACAAGCTTGCGTTCTTCGTCGAGCGCGAAATCCGGCGTCTTGGCGGTTTCGGGACCGGGGAGACGCTCGCGACATCGACAACGCCAGGCGAGCGCATCGAGGTCAGTCCGGACGGGCGTCGTTGGCTGGTCGGGCCGGTGATTTCGCTCAACGAGCCGCCGCCGGGCTCGCCAACGGAGTTGATCGGCGGCACGAAACCCGTCTTGCCTGCAAAGGATTCCCCGCAATACAGGCTCGTCGTCGAAGGTGCGAGCCTGCCTGTCGTGCCAGGGAGGGTGGACGACTATCGCTGGCCGCCGGCTGCTGCCGAAGAGCATGCCACGGCACCGGCCGGCGAAACGGCGGTGGCGACAGTACCGGGTGCGACCGCGCCTGTACCGGTGCCGGCACGGTAGGTCCTTTCCGGCAGAACCGAACTGCTAACGCGGCAAGTTGCTCTCGCCCATAAGGAATTCGTCCACCGCTTGGGCGGCCTGGCGGCCCTCGCGGATCGCCCACACAACGAGCGACTGGCCGCGGCGCATGTCGCCGCAGGCGAAGACCCTGTCGACCGATGTGCGGTAGTTTTCCGTGTCCGCCTTGACGTTGCCGCGCGGGTCGAGCTCGGTCCCGAGCTCCTCGATCATGCCCTCATGAACCGGCGAGACGAAGCCCATCGCGAGCAGAACGAGATCTGCGCGCAGCTCGAACTCGGTGCCCGGTATGGGCTTCATCGAAGGATCGACCCGCACGCAATGGAGCGTGTGGACGTGGCCGTTGTCGCCCGAGAACCGCTGGGTCATTACCGCGAACTCGCGCTCGGCGCCTTCCTCGTGGCTCGAGGAAGTGCGGAGCTTCAGCGGCCAGTCTGGCCAGGTGAGGAGCTTGTTCTCCTTTTCCGGCGGCATGGGCATGATCTCCAGCTGCGTCACCGAGACGGCTCCCTGGCGCACCGACGTGCCGATGCAGTCGGAGCCCGTATCGCCGCCGCCAATGACGATCACGTGTTTGCCGGTGGCGAGAATCGGCTCGTTCGTGCGGAGCGGTTCACCGGATACGCGGCGGTTCTGCTGCGGGAGGAAATCCATCGCGAAGTGAATGCCGGCGAGGTCGCGACCGGGGATTGGCAGGTCGCGCGGTTTCTCCGCCCCGCCGGCGAGCATCACCGCATCGAACCTGTCGAGCAGCTCGCGCGCCGGGGTCGTGACGCCGATGTGGACGCCGCAGTGGAAGGTGACACCTTCGGCCTCCATCTGAGCAATGCGCCGGTCGACGATGTGCTTCTCCATCTTGAAGTCGGGAATGCCGTAGCGGAGCAAACCGCCGGCCTTCGCGTTCTTCTCGAAGACATGGACCTCATGGCCGGCGCGGGCGAGCTGTTGCGCGGCGGCAAGCCCGGCCGGGCCGGAGCCGACGATCGCGACCCGGCGATCGGTGCGGTGTGCCGGGGGCTCCGGCTCGATCCAGCCTTCCTGCCAGCCGCGATCGGCGATCGCGTTCTCGATCGTCTTGATGGTGACGGGCGCGTCGATGAGGTTGAGCGTGCAGGACGCCTCGCACGGCGCCGGGCACACGCGACCGGTCACTTCAGGGAAATTGTTGGTGGAGTGAAGGTTGCGAAGGGCCTTCTTCCAGTCGCCGCGATAGACGAGGTCGTTCCAGTCGGGGATCTGGTTGTTGACCGGGCAGCCGGTGTGACAATAGGGGATGCCGCAGTCCATGCAGCGCGCGGCCTGGTTGCGGGTCGCTTCCTCGCCGAGCGGAATCACAAATTCCCGCCAGTTCCGCACACGGTCGGCGGCGGGGCGGTACTTTCGATCCTGACGATCGATCTCGAGGAAGCCGGTTACCTTGCCCATAGGCGGCTATTCCCCGGCGAGAGCCAGGGGCTCGGCTTCGCTCTGTTGTGCCTTTTCCATTTCCGCGAGCGCGCGGCGGTATTCCACCGGCATCACCTTGCGGAACTTCGGGAGCATTTCCTGCCAGTTGTCGAGAATGGCGCGGGCGCGCGTGGAGCCGGTGTAACGCGCGTGGTTCTCGACGAGCTGGCGCAGGCGTTCGGCGTCATGGCGCGCCATGTCGGCGGTGATGTCGACGAGACCGTGCGCCTCGAGGTCGCCGGACTGGTGGTGGCGGCGGGAAATGACTTCCTCTTCCGCGGGCACCGGCTCCAGGTCGATCATGGCGAGGTTGCAGCGGCTCTCGAAGGTGCCGTCCTCATCCAGCACATAGGCGATGCCGCCCGACATGCCGGCGGCGAAGTTGCGGCCGGTGTAGCCGAGCACGACGACCACGCCGCCGGTCATGTATTCGCAGCAATGGTCGCCGGCACCCTCGACGACGGCGATGGCGCCGGAATTGCGGACCGCGAAGCGTTCGCCGGCGACGCCGCGGAAATAGCACTCGCCCGAGATGGCGCCGTAAAGCACGGTGTTGCCGACGATAATCGACTCCTCGGGAGGCGCGGCGCAGTCCTCGGGCGGACGGACGATTAGCCGGCCGCCGGAAAGGCCCTTGCCGACATAGTCGTTCGCTTCGCCGACAAGGTCGAGCGTTATTCCGTGCGCGAGCCATGCACCGAAGCTCTGGCCGGCAGTGCCGCGGAGCGAGATGTGGATCGTTTCGTCCGGCAGGCCGGCATGGCCGTAGCGCCTGGCGACCTCGCCGGAAAGCATCGCGCCGGTCGTGCGGTCGGTATTGTTGATGCTGTGCTGCAGACGCACGGGCCGCTTTTCCTCCAGCGCGGGTATGGCCTCGGCGATGAGCTTGCGGTCGAGGACCCGGTCGATGCCGTGGTCCTGCGGTTCGCACTTGTAGATGTTGACGCCGGGCGGCGCATACGGCTTGTGGAAAAGGCGCGAGAAATCGAGCCCATGCGCCTTCCAGTGGTCGATGACGCGCCGCTTGTCGAGCATCTGCATCTGGCCGATCATCTCATCGAAGCGGCGGTACCCGAGACGCGCCATGATCTCGCGCACCTCTTCGGCCACGAAGAAGAAATAGTTGATGATGTGCTCCGGCAGGCCGACGAAACGCTTGCGGAGCACCGGATCCTGCGTCGCCACGCCGACCGGGCAGGTATTCAAGTGGCACTTGCGCATCATGATGCAGCCGGCCGCGATCAGCGGGGCGGTGGCGAAACCGAACTCATCGGCACCGAGAAGCGCACCGATGACCACATCGCGGCCGGTGCGGATGCCGCCGTCAACCTGCACGGCAATGCGGCCGCGGAGCCGGTTGGCGACCAGCGTCTGGTGCGTCTCGGCAAGCCCGATCTCCCACGGGCTGCCGGCGTGCTTGATGGAGGTCAACGGCGAGGCGCCCGTGCCACCCTCGTAGCCGGCAATCGTCACATGATCGGCGCGCGCCTTGGCGACGCCGGCAGCAACCGTGCCGACGCCGACTTCGGAGACGAGCTTCACCGAGACCTGGCCGTCGGGATTGACGTTCTTCAGGTCGAAGATGAGCTGCGCGAGGTCCTCGATCGAATAGATGTCGTGGTGCGGCGGGGGCGAGATCAGGCCGACGCCCGGCGTGGAGTGGCGCACGCGCGCGATGATGCGGTCGACCTTGTGGCCGGGGAGCTGCCCGCCTTCGCCGGGCTTGGCGCCCTGCGCCATCTTGATCTGCATCATGTCGGAGTTGACGAGATACTCGGTTGTGACGCCGAAGCGGCCCGAGGCGACCTGCTTGATCGCCGAGCGCATCGAATCGCCGTTGGGTAGTCGCCTGTAGCGTTCCGCCTCTTCGCCGCCTTCGCCGGTATTCGACTTGCCGCCGATGCGATTCATGGCGATCGCGAGCGTGGTGTGTGCCTCGCGGCTGATCGAGCCGAATGACATGGCGCCGGTCGAGAAGCGCTTCACGATCTCCTTCGCCGGTTCGACTTCCTCCAGCGGCACCGGCTCGCGGCCGTCGTCCTCCGCCGAACGGATGTCGAACATGCCGCGGATTGTCAGGAACCGATGGCTCTGGTCGTTCACCTTTTTCGCGAACTCGCGATAGGTGTCGTAGGAGTTGCCGCGCACGGCATGCTGCAGGTCGCGCACCGTCGCTGCGGTCCAGACATGGTCCTCGCCGCGCAGACGGAACTGGTAATCTCCCCCGACCTCCAGCGAATCCGCCAGCACCGGTGCGTCGCCGAAGGCGGCGCGGTGGCGGCGGACCGTTTCGACCGCGATCTCCGGCAGGCCGGCGCCCTCGATGGTGGTGGCCGTGCCGGTGAAATATTTGTCGACGAAGGGCGAGGAGAGACCGACCGCGTCGAATATCTGCGCGCCGCAGTACGACTGATAGGTCGAGATGCCCATCTTGGACATGACCTTCAGGATGCCCTTGTCGACCGCCTTGATGTAGCGCTTGACGATTTCCTTGTCGCTGAGCTCCTCGTCGAGCTCCCGCCTCATGGCCAGCAAGGTTTCGAAGGCCAGGTAAGGATTGATCGCCTCGGCACCGTAGCCGGCGAGGCAGCAGAAGTGATGCACCTCGCGCGCCTCGCCCGTCTCCACGACGAGGCCGACGGAGGTACGCAGGCCGGCGCGGATGAGGTGATGATGCACGGCAGCGGTCGCCAGCAGCGCCGGAATCGGCACGCGGTCGGGACCGACGGCGCGGTCGGAGAGGATAATGATGTTGATGCCGCCGCGCACAACTTCTTCCGCACGCTCGCAAAGATGATTGAGCGCGTGCGCCATGCCATTCGCGCCGCGGTCGGCGGCGTAAGTGATGTCGAGCGTCTTCGACTCGAAGGGATTGTCGTCGAGGTCGCCGATCGAGCGGATCTTCTCCAGATCCTCGTTGGTAAGGATGGGCTGGCGGACCTCGAGGCGCTTGCGGCGGCTCAGCCCCTCGCGGTCGAAGAGATTGGGGCGCGGGCCGATGAAGGAAACGAGGCTCATCACCAGCTCCTCGCGGATCGGATCGATCGGCGGGTTGGTGACCTGCGCGAAGTTCTGCTTGAAGTAGGTATAGAGGAGCTTCGGACGGTTCGACATCGCCGAGATCGGCGCATCGTTGCCCATCGAACCGACGGCCTCCTGACCGGTGATGGCCATCGGCGCCATCAGAAGCTTCAGGTCTTCCTGCGTGTAGCCGAATGCCTGCTGGCGATCGAGCAGGCTTATATCGGTGCGGCTCGGGCGCGCGGGGACCGGAGGAAGGTCCTCCAGCACGATCTGCGTGCGCGCCAGCCATGCCCGATAGGGATGGGCCGTGGAAAGCCGATGCTTGATCTCGTCGTCTGAAATGATGCGGTGCTGCTCCAGGTCGATCAGCAGCATCTTGCCGGGCTGGAGGCGCCACTTCCTGACGATCTTCTTCTGCTCCATCGGGAGCACCCCTGCCTCGGAGGCCATGACGACGAGCCTGTCGTCGGTGACGAAATAGCGGGCGGGGCGCAGCCCGTTGCGGTCAAGCGTGGCGCCGATCATGCGGCCGTCGGAGAAGGCGATCGCGGCAGGTCCGTCCCACGGCTCCATGAGCGCGGCGTGGTACTCGTAGAAGGCGCGCCGGCTCTCGTCCATGAGCGGATTGCCGGCCCAGGCCTCGGGAATGAGCGTCATCGCGGCGTGAGGAAGCGAATAGCCGCCGCGGATCAGGAATTCGAGCGCGTTGTCGAAGCAGGCGGTGTCAGACTGGCCCTCGTAGGAGATCGGCCAGAGCTTGGAGATGTCGTTGCCGAAGAGCGGCGAGGACACGCTCGCCTGCCGTGCGGCCATCCAGTTGACATTGCCGCGCAGGGTGTTGATCTCGCCGTTGTGCGCGACCAGCCGGTAGGGATGCGCGAGGCGCCAGGACGGGAAGGTGTTGGTCGAGAAACGCTGATGGACGAGCGCCATCGCCGACTCGAACGTCGGGTCGTTGAGATCGCGGTAGTAGGCGCGGAGCTGGTAGGACAGGAACATGCCCTTGTAGACCAGCGTCCGGCACGACAGCGAGACAATGTAGAAATCGTTCTTGAGTCCGGAATAGGCGGCATAGACGCGCGCCGATATTACCTTGCGGATGATGTAGAGGCGGCGCTCGAACGCCTCCTCGTCCTCCACTCCGGGGCCGCGGGCAACGAACACCTGCCGGTGTACCGGCTCCATATGCGCAACCGCGGGCGAGAGGGAGGAATTGTCGACCGGCACTTCGCGCCAGCCGATGAGCTGCTGGCCTTCCTCGGCGATCACTTCCTCGACGATCTGTTCCATCTCGGCGCGGATCGCCGCGTCCTGCGGCAGGAAGATGTGGCCGACGGCGTATTCTCCCGGCGGCGGAAGTGTCCAGCCGCGACGGCTGGCCTCGGTGCTGAAGAAGCGGTGCGGTATCTGGACCAGCATGCCGGCCCCGTCGCCGACCAGGGGGTCGGCGCCAACCGCTCCGCGATGCTCGAGGTTGTTCAGGATCGCGAAGCCGTGCTCGACGATCGTGTGCGACTTGCGGTTCGACAAATCGGCGACGAAGCCGACGCCGCATGCATCGTGCTCGCGGTCCGCGCGGTAGAGGCCCCCGGACGGCGGATCGGCACGCGCGACCGTGCCCACAGCGGCCGGCCGCCGCGCGTGCGCCGATTCCAACCCCGCCTGGCTGCCAGGCACCCGCATCATGTGTTACGCGCTCCTCCGCCCTCGTCTCCGGTCTTGCGTGGGGTCCGATCTCCACCCCCGCGTCAGGCAGAGCCAACCTTGCCGGAAAATCTCGACTTTTTCCTAAGCGAGCAGTCCAGCGGCAGTTTGCCGGGCTCTGGTTCGCCGGCCGGATACCCGGCAATTGGGACAGCAATCCTGTCCTATATCGCGCAACATGACAGATTTCGACGTGGCGGGCAAGAGTGCTTGCGCATCATTGTTGCGACAGGCGGCCCATGCGCGATGTTTTCCGTCGTCATGTCGGCGGGTTGAGCCTTGCACGTTGCCGGCGCTCGCGGGAGAAAGGCCCAGGGATCGGGAGGCCAATGAACTTCGCGAGCGACAACTGGGCCGGTGCATCGGAGCGCCTCATCCGCGCCGTTGTCGACGCGGCGCGGAGCGGCGGTCCAGCCTATGGCGGCGATCGGTTGACCAGGGCGGTCGAGGCCCAAATCCAGGAAGTCTTCGAGCGCGAGGCAGCCGTCTTTTTCGTTGCCACTGGCACGGCGGCCAACGCCCTCGGCCTTGCGGCCTTTTCGCGGCCGGGCGGAATGATCCTCTGTCACCGGGTGGCACATATCCGGACCGAGGAGGCCGGCGCGACCGAATTCTACTCGGGCGGCATGAAGACCGTCGGCATCGACGGGGCCGACGGCAAGATCGGGCCTGGCGATCTTGCTGCGGCAATCGAGCGGATCCCGGACGGATCCGCGCATCACGGCCAGCTCGTCGGAGTCAGTCTCTCCAATCTCACCGAGCTCGGCACGGCTTACGGTCCACGTGAGGTCGGCGTGCTTGCGGAACTCGCCAAGCGGCGCGGCCTTGTCGTGCACATGGATGGCGCGCGGATTGCCAATGCGCTCGCGGGTCTCGGCTGCACGCCGGCGGAGTTGACCTGGCGGGCCGGGGTCGATGTCCTTTCCTTCGGCGGGACCAAGAACGGCTGTATCGCGGCCGATGCGGTCATCTTCTTCGACCCGTCAGCGGCGCGCGATTTCCGGTTCGCACGGCAGCGGGCCGGGCACACTTTCTCAAAAAGCTGGTTCGTCGCGGCACAATTCGCAGCCTATCTGAAGGACGGCCATTGGCTGGAATTGGCGAGTCACGCCAATGCGATGGGGAAGCGCCTTGCCGAAGCGGTCGAGGCGGCACCGCGCGCGCGGCTGGCTGTCCGGCCGGCGGGCAACGAGGTCTTTGCGATTCTCAGCCGCGACCTCGACTGCAAGCTTCGCGAGGCCGGGGCACAGTATCACGAGTGGTCTGTCACCGGCCTGGCGGAAGCAGAGCGGCCGCAGCAAGACGAGGTGCTGGCTCGGCTTGTGGCGAGTTTTGCGACGCGCGCCGAGGACGTCGATCGCTTCGCTGCGCTGATGCGCTGACGCAAAAAGGGCGCCCGGACGAGCGCCCTTCGATTCCGGTTGCGGGCGAATCGCTTGCCGCGATTCGTTGCTTGCCGACCTCAGGCGGCCTTGACGGCCTTCGCGTCGATCGCGCGCGGCTTCGGGCCGCTGTTGATGGCGATGGTCCGGGGCTTCATCGTCTCCGGAATCTCGCGCACGAGGTCGATGTGGAGCAGGCCGTTCTCCAGGCTCGCGCCGGTCACCTCGACATGGTCGGCAAGCTGGAAGCGGCGCTCAAACGCGCGGGCAGCGATGCCGCGATAGAGCACTTCGCCTTCCTTGCCCTCCTCGACCGACTTCTCGCCCTTCACCGTGAGGCTGTTCTGCCTGACCTCGATGGTGAGGTCCTTCTCGCCAAAGCCGGCCACAGCCATGGTGATCCGATAGTGGTCCTCGCCGGTCCGCTCAATGTTGTAGGGCGGGTAGGTCTGACCGTTGTCGGGGCTGGTGAGCTGGTCGAGTGCCTGGAACAGGCGGTCGAAGCCGACCGTCGAGCGATAGAGCGGGCTGAAATCGAATCCACGCATTTTCAAGTCCTCCGTTTGAAGCGACCGATTGGGGAGAGGGGCGGCTTATGGCCCGCCATGCAGCCGGGCCGGCCCCTTCCGCGGACCCCGTCGGGCGTCCGCAAAAACTAGGTAAGCAGCCACTTTCGGCTTTCAAGAGGGGCGGTCCGGGACCCTGAACCGGGAATGAACGGTCCCTTCGGGCGGGGTTCAGGCCCGATCGGCAATTGTCGCCGCATCCGAAGCCGCGACCCTGTGCGGCACACGAGGAGAAAGACGATGAGGAAGACATTTCTGACGGCTGCGGTCGTCGCATTGGGGCTCACCGGAGCGGCCGGCCCGTCGCTGGCCCAGATGGGGCCGGGCGGCCAGTGGCATCCGGGCTATCCGGGCAATAGCGGCCCGAACGTGGAGTTCTCGCTGCAATTCGGCTCGGGGCCCGGCATGCACCGCTACCGTGTCCTGTCGAATTCCGAGCTGCGCTTTCGGCTTCGGGCGCAGGGCTATCGCGACATCCGGTTCCTGAGCCGGAGCCGGGCGACGGTCGTAGTGCGTGCCGAGGACTGGAGGAACCGCGACTACATCCTAACGGTCAACGCCTACAATGGCCGCGTGATCAGCCGGCAGGCGCTCTTCCGTCCGGGTCCGTGGCCCCACCCGGGCTTCGGTTTCGGTTTCGGCTTCCAGGGCTGACGAAACCGATCGAGACAGACCGGCGTCGCTTCCCGCCCCCCTCCGATGCCGGTACTGGGCTGCCGGCGGCGTCCGCAAGGATGCCGCCGGCTTGCCGTTCGCTTCGCCTTGCCGGTGAGAACGCCCTCGGCTAAGCGAAGACGCCTCCTGCATTCTTTCCGTGCGGCATATGGATTTTTTCTGTAACGGAGGATACCCGATCCCGCCCGATCCGGTCGCCGGCTCGATCTTCACCGACGACGGCGTGCGGTTGCGCTTTGCATATTGGCGGGCGACCGGCGGCAAGCGTCTCGGCACGGTCCTCCTTTTGCAGGGGCGGGCCGAGTGTATCGAGAAATATTTCGAGGTGGTGAGCGAGCTCCGCCAACGCGGATTTGCAGTCGCGACGCTCGACTGGCGGGGCCAAGGCGGTTCGGACCGGGTTCTGGCCGACAGCCGGAAGGGGCATGTCGACGACTTCGCCGAGTACGACGCCGATCTCGACGCGTTCATGCAGCAGATCGTGCTGCCGGATCTGCCGCCGCCCTATTATGTGCTCGGACATTCAATGGGCGGCATGATCGCGTTGCGCGCCGCCCGTTCCTGGCGCACGCGTTTTACACGCATGGTGCTTTCGGCGCCGCTTGTCGATCTCGCTCCGTCGACCACACCGCGCACGATCTCGCATGTCGTGCCGGCCGTGGCGACGGCGCTCGGTTTCGGGGATCTTCGGGTCCCGGGACAGGAGCAGTACGCGCCCGACATCTTTCCGTTTCCGGGCAACTACCTGACGAGCGATCCGGCCCGCTATCAACGGTATGTCGCGGTCCTGAAGGACCGGCCCTCGCATGCAATCGGCGCCCCGAGCTTTGCCTGGCTGCATGCCGCCAACCGCGCCATGCGCGAGATGATGCGGCAGGCGTTCGGCGACTCGGTTCAGGTGCCGGTGCTTCTGGTCGCGGCAGGCGACGACCGGGTGGTGTCGACAAGCGCCATCGCACGACTCGCGCGGGAGCTGCGGGCGGGGGCCTATGTCGTGATTCCCGGCGCCCGGCACGAGCTTCTGATGGAACGGGACAGCCTGCGCGAGCTCTTCTGGGCCGCGTTCGACGCCTTCGTCCCGGGTTCCGCAGTCGTCACGTCCTGAGGGCCTTCAGGACTTCATCGTGCAGCCGTGGATCGCCGGTGGCGGCGATTCGCCCGCCGCCTGCCGCCGGGCCGCCGTCCCATGTGGTCACCTTGCCGCCGGCGCCCTCAATCAGCGGAATCAAACCTACGATGTCGTAGGGCTTCAGACCGGCGTCGACGACGATGTCGGCGTGTCCGGCCGCCAGCATTGCATAGGCGTAGCAGTCGCACCCGTACCGCGTCAGACGCACCGCGGATTCGAGGCGCCGGTAGGCGGGCAACTCCTCGGCGGTGAACAGGAACGGCGACGTGGTGAACAGCATTGCGTCCGCCAGCCGGGCGCAGCGGCGGGTGGCCAGTCTCTGCGGGCCGCCGGGTCCGGTGTACCAGGCCTTCGTCCCGTCGCCCGCATAGCGCTCGCCCGTGAAAGGCTGCGCCATCATGCCGAGGACGGGTCTCTTTCTGGACAGCAGACCGATGAGCGTGCCCCAGACGGGAAGTCCGGTAATGAAAGCGCGGGTGCCGTCGATCGGGTCGAGCACCCACACATGCTCTGCATCCGCGCGCTCGGCCGGAAATTCCTCACCTACGATCCCATGGTCGGGGAAGGTTGCGCCGATCAGCCTGCGCATGGCTTCTTCTGCGGCGCGGTCTGCGACCGTCACAGGGTCGAAGCCGTCGCCGCCCTTGTGCTCGACGACGAAGCGCGTCCGGAAGTGCGGCATGATCGCGCTGGCGGCAGCGTCCGCCAGACGGTCGAGAAATTCGGGCGGCGCGGGCGGATTCATGCGTCCTGCGGCAACTCTCCGGGGGTCGGCGCGGGCGCGACGGATCGCCGCCTTCGCTCGACGGTATTGCAATCGGTACGCCGCGGGGCGATTATTGCGGTGCAGCAAGCCTGTCCAGGCCTGTTGTGCCCTCCCAAGGGCGTTTCCTCCCAAGACTTGGCCGCGATGCCGGTGGCAGCGCGGCCTTTTTTTACTCCGCCGCTTCGGCGACGGCGGACGGGTCCACCGCCGCCAGGGCGCGGGCGAGTGCGGCGAGCGCCTCCTGAATCGCGGGGAAACGGGCGCTCTTGTCGAGCGACTGCTCGTCCATGTAGAGCCCGCGGTTCACCTCGACCTGAATTGCATGAAATCCCTGCCGAGGGCGGCCGTAGTGTTCCGTGATGAAACCGCCGGCGTAGGGCTTGTTGCGCGCGACCGCGAAGCCCGCCGAACCGAGGGAGTTCATCGCCGCATCGACGAGCGCGGCGGCGCAGCTCATGCCGTGGCGATCCCCGATGACGAAGTCCGGACGGCGCCGCACCGGCGTGCCCCTTACGGCGGAAGGCATCGAATGGCAGTCGACCAGGATTGCGTAGCCGAACTGCGTCTGAGTGCGTGCCAACAGGTCGCGGAGTGTCTGGTGATAGGGCCGGTATACGCCATCGATGCGGGTCAGCACCTCGGCGACGGGAAGGGGCGACGCATAGATCTCCTCGCTCTCGGAGACAATGCGCGGGATCGTGCCCAGTCCGCTCATGGCGCGCGGCGAGCGCGTATTGGCGAACGCCGGCAACTCACCCGCGAACATCCTGGGGTCGAGTTCGTAAGGTTCGCGATTCACGTCGAGCCATGCACGCGGAAAATGCGCGCAGAGCAGCGGCGCGCCGAGCGCCGCCGCAGGAAGGAAAAGCTCGTCGACGAAGGAATCCTCGGAGCGGCGGATTGCCTGCTTGTCGAGGCGTGAGGCGGTGAGGAACGATACCGGATAGCATCGCCCGCTGTGCGGCGAGTTGAAGACGAGCGGCAGGGAAACCTGTCGCGGCTCGACGACCTCAAAAGGGGAAGAATCCAGGAAGTCGTTGGGCATACGCTTGGCGACCGTTTCAGCCGGCCGCCTTTCGCTCACACATGCGGCCATCGAGTCAATCCGGCGTTGCACGTGCCGGGAGGAAGAGTGTTGCCGCTTCCGGAGTTTCTTGTCTACAGTCCTCAAAACGCCCCATTGCGGCATTTGTCGATAGCCGGGTTCACGTCATCTTTACCGGCCGCCGATTAGATCGTCTGTGCCGCGCGTTTGTTGCTCAGGAATCCATGCCTCGTATCCTCCTTGCCGAAGACGACAACGACATGCGGCGGTTTCTCGTGAAGGCGTTGCAGAACGCCGGTCACGATGTCGTCGCTTTCGACAACGGACGCAGTGCCTATGAGCGGCTTCGGGAAGAGCCGTTCACGCTGCTCCTCACCGATATCGTCATGCCCGAGATGGATGGCATCGAACTCGCGCGCCGGTCGACCGAACTCGACCCCGACCTCAAGGTGATGTTCATCACCGGCTTTGCAGCAGTGGCGCTCAATCCGGACTCGAAAGCGCCGAAGAACGCAAAGGTGCTTTCGAAGCCCTTCCACCTGCGCGACCTCGTGAACGAGATCGAGCGGCTGCTGGCTGCGTAAGAGAACGCCGCAAATCTATCGCCGGCGGCCTCTGTCATTTGCCGCCGCCATTTCCTCCGCCGTTGCCGCTTCCTCCGCCGTTTCCGCCACCATTGCCGCCGCCGTTTCCGCCACCGTTCCCACCGCCATTGGCGCCAGAACCGGCGGCGCTGGCGGAGGCACCGGCCGCGCCGGCGCCCTTACCGACATCGCCCTTGCCTTGCGTGCCTCCACCCCACAGGCCGGGGCCGGGCGTCTCGCCGGCCCTGCCGACCGCCTTGTCGTTTCCCGGGTTGCCGAGGCCCTTGGGTCCCGGCGGCGGTCCGGGAGGTGTCACGACGGTCGGCGCCGTGAGGCCGAGGTGAGCCTGCTGCACGGTGCAGCTCGACGTGTCCACACGGAAGGGCCGGAGCAGGCGGTGTTGCGAGCGGAAATACGGGAAGGAGTCCTCAATGAACGCGGCGCGCTCGAAGTCTGCCTCGAACCGGCGGAACTTGCCCTTGGGGTCGGCGACAACGACGTCGCAGCGCCCCTTCAGGTCGTAGCATTTGCCGGCCTTCGTGCAGAACCGAAGGCCGCCCTCGTAAAGTGCGAGAATGGTTCTGCCGTTCTTCTCCACCGTGAGATCGAAATGCGTGCCCCGCAGACCGAGCGTCGCGGTCGGTGTGCGGATCGTGTAAGCGGATTTGGGCCCCAGCCCGGAAATGAAACGGAAGGTGCCGCGCACGGCGTTCATCGACACCGCCTTGGGCGTGCCGCCCGGATCGAAGACGAACTTGTCGATCAGGAGCGAGGAGCTCGGTCCCACGACCAGTCTGGTATCGTCGCGGAAGCGAATCTGGGCCTCGCCCGAGGCACCTGTCTTCACGCGATCGCCCGTGAAGACCGGGGCATCGACCGCGAGCATCCGGCGGCCGCCCGTGCCGTCGGCGTCAGTCGCCTGAAGGACCGCGAGTGCGATGCCGCTTGGCTGAATTGCGCCGGCCGCTGCGGCCGGCGCGGCATGGGCGCCACCGCTTGCCACCAATGTCAGGAAGGCCAGGGTCGACAGATAAAGGTTGGACCGATGGATACGCATGACTACGCCTCACAAGAGCGCCGAATGGGCTCGTTAACCGTTTCTTAACGCTATTCCGGAACCTGAGCCAGCTATCTCCCGCGGCCCCCGGCCCTTGCCGCCCTTCCCGCCGAAGCCGGCCAAGCCGCCGGACCAGCCTTGGCCCTGGCCGTTCTGGCCGTTTCCGGCCTTTCCGCCGTGTGCGGGTCCGCCGTGGCTCCTGCCGGCGTACCCCTTGCCGCCGTCGCCTTTGCCGCCCCGGCTCTTGGCGCCGCGCTCGCCGCTCCACTGGCCCTTGCTGCCGTGCCGTCCGGCCCAGTCGCCCTTGCCGGGCTTGCCGTGGCCGTAGTTCTTGCCAGGCGGGCAGTGCGGCGGCGCGGGCGGGGTGGGGGCGGGCATGAGGCCCGCATGGTTCACAGCGGTTGCGGCACAGCTTCCCGTGTCGACGCGGAAATCGGCGTTCAGCCGCCATTGCGAGCGGAGATAGGGGAAGCTCGACTCGATCACGCCGGCCTTCTCGGACGCCGACTGCACACGGCGGATTCCTTCGCCGGGCATGGCGACGACGACGTCGCAGCGGCCGGCGAGTTCGATGCAACGCTGCCGGAGATCGCAGAAGCGCACGCCGCCGCCATAGAGGGCGAGGCGCGTCTCGCCGAGCTCGCCCACGGAGAAGTCGAAATACGTACCGCGCAGGCCGATTGTGGCAGTCGGGGTGCGGATCAGATACGCGTTGCTCGGGCTCGATCCCGTGATGAAGCGGAACGTGCCGCGCACGGCGTTGACGGTGACGCTCCGCGCGGTCGTCTCATCGCTGAAGACGAATTTGTCGATGAGAAGCGACGAATTCGGACCCACGACGAGACGCGTGTTGTCGCGGAATCGGATCTGCGCTTCGCCGATCGTGTCGGTGTTGACCCGGTCGCCCATGAAGATCGGCGCTTCGGGTTTGAGTACGCGCTGGCCGGCGGACCCGACGACGTCGGTCGCCTGAATGAGGGCAACGGCGGTACCGCTTGGGCTCGTTGCGGCGAGCGGGGCGCCCAGCGAGGCCGTCAGCAGAAATGCGGCGGCGCACGGTACGCCAAGAACCTGGGAGGCTTTCATGGAGGACACCCGCTCCGAGAATTTCTCTCAAATGCGCGTGGCCTCCGCAGCCGGACCTTAACCCTGCGCGGGGCAGCTTCAATGAAATGCGCGGCGCAAGGTTAAGGGGCGCGGCCCGCAGCGGGTTTGCAGCGCGCCGGGTCAGGTCGCGCTTGAACGGGGCAATGCTTGCTGGCTATATGCCTAACACGCTACCGGCCCCCGCCCGGTGGGGACGGCAGACGGGCGCGTAGCTCAGCGGGAGAGCACCACGTTGACATCGTGGGGGTCACAGGTTCAATCCCTGTCGCGCCCACCATTTCCGCCGGATTTCAGCAGAATCGGAGTCACGACGCGCTTTCCGCGGCCCTGACCGATTTCGCCTCGGGTTCAAGGTAGCCGAGCTTCACCATGGTGGCGCCGACTTCGGACGCCACGACCTGCCTCAGCGCCATCCTGTCGCGTTCCGTCACGGGGCGTTCGGTGCCGGCGATCACGTTCCGGGTTCGCGAGGGCGGCGACAGATCGCGCGGCTTTTCCCCGAGAACGCGGGCGAAACGCTGGACGGTCTCGGCGTAGTTGTCCCTCAGGTCGCGATAGGCGACGACGACCATGCGCGGCTGGTTCTCCGCCGCCGCGATCCATCCGTTCACGTGCGCTGCCCAGCGGTCGAGCAGGTTGCGGCGCTGGTGCATCTGGTATCGGAGCATCTGGCCTTCCGGCTCGGCGAGCGCGAAATCGACGGGGCTCGAGCGGCGCGGGCCCTCGCGCCAGTTCCAGCGATCTATGTAGCGCCAGAAGGACAGCATCACGTCCGCGGGATCGCGGTGGACGTAGAAGATGACGTAGCGCTGCTGGAGCGTCTTCAGGATGGGCGCGAAGAACTCGATGGCGTGGTGCGACTTGCCGACATTCGCGATCCTGCGGTTGCCCGCATCCATCAGGAGCTTCAGCAGCGAATCCGGCAGGTAATAGTTGATCGGGTGCGGGAAGAGATCGATGTTGAACCACGGCTCGGCAATGTAGCCGTAGGCGCGTGCGAGCGTGTTCATCAGGAAATGGTTGCCAGAGCGCTCGTGCCCTACCACGAGCGCCGACGGCCGGTCGGCGTTGAAGGTGACGTATTGCGGCAGGCCGGGGCCAGGTTGAGTCATTGCGCCGCGATTCTCCGGGAATCGTTCTCTCGGTTCTATGCGAGACTACCCTGCGGAGGCCGCCCGGTCATGCGCCGATCTGCAGCCGGCCCGCGGTTGACAGTCCTCGGGGATAGCACCTATTTTCCGCCGCTTCCGAGGGTCCGCGGGCGTTCCGCCGGCCAGGTCGACGGCGGCAGCCATGAAGGTCAAGAACTCGCTCAAGACGTTGCGCAAGCGCCACCGCGCCAACCGGCTCGTTCGGCGCAAGGGGCGCGTCTACATCATCAACAAGGTCAACCCGCGCTTCAAGGCGCGCCAGGGTTAGGCTTCTCCGCCGGTCTGCCGGCGTCTCCTTCGGGCGTTTGACCGCGCCGGCAGGAGAGGTATGTTTCATTCATGCGCAGCCTTGCGATTCCCGCGCTTGTCGCGGCCATGCTCGCTGGCATGCCTGCTACCTTGCCGGCCCAGACCGCTCCCGAACCGCCGGCGGCGGCGCCTGAGAGCACCCCCTCCGCGCAAGGCGACCTCGACGCCCTTTTCTCCGAACTGAAGAATGCGCCGACAGCCGAAGCCGCCAAGGTAGCAGAGGCCGCCATCCTTCGCCGGTTTCTGAACTCCGGGAGCGATACGGTCGACCTTCTGATGACGTGGGCGATCGACTCGATGAACAAGGAGGATTACGCGCTTGCGCTCGATATCCTCGACAATATCGTGACCATGAAGCCCGACTATGCCGAGGGGTGGAACAAGCGGGCGACGGTCTACTACCTCGCCGACGACTACGGAAAATCGCTGGCCGACATCCGTCGCGTGCTCGCATTGCAACCAAGGCACTTCGGTGCGCTGAGCGGGCTGGGGATGATCATGCGCGAGCTCGGCGAGAAGGAGAAGGCGATCGCCGCGTTTCGCGAGGCGCTCGCTATCGATCCCTTTCTCGAGAGCGTGAGGAAGGCACTCGACGAACTGGAGAAGGAAGCGGCGGGGCAACCGATCTGACCGCCGCGCGCATTCATCCGCCGGTCAATCCGTCGCTCCCGACGAAGGCGACCCTCAGCATGTTGGTCGAGCCGGGCGTACCGATGGGGGCGCCGGCAATCACGATGATCCGCTGGCCGGGACTCGCGAAGCCCTCGCGATAGGCAAGCTGGCACGCCTGCTCCACCATGTGTTCCAGGTCGGCGGCGTCCTCGCTGATGATGCAGTGGAGGCCCCAGACGAGCGACAGGCGGCGCGCGGTGGCGATCACCGGCGATACCGCGATGATCGGAGTCTGCGGTCGTTCACGGGCGGCGCGGATGCCGGTGGCGCCGGAGGCGGTGTAGCAGCAGATGGCGGCGAGATTGATGGTCTCGGCGATCTGACGGGCCGCCGCGGCGATTGCGTCGGCCCCGGTCGCCTCCGGTTCGGTTCGCTGCGCGTGAATGATGTTGCGGTAGTTCGGATCGCGTTCCACTTCAACGGCAATCCGATCCATCGTGGCAACGGACTCGACCGGGAAGGCGCCCGAAGCGGACTCCGCTGACAGCATTACGGCGTCGGCGCCCTCGAACACCGCGGTCGCAACGTCGGAGACCTCGGCGCGGGTCGGCACCGGAGCCGAGATCATCGATTCCAGCATCTGGGTGGCAATGACGACGGGCTTCCCGGCACGCCGGGCAGCGCGGGTGATCTGCTTCTGGATGCCGGGGACGCGCTCCAGCGGCATTTCCACGCCTAGGTCGCCGCGCGCAACCATCAACGCATCCGAATGTTCGATGATCTCGGGCAGGCGCTCGACCGCCTGCGGCTTCTCGATCTTGGCCAGCACGCCGGCGTGGCCACGCGCGACCTTGCGGACCTCGGCGAGGTCCTCCGGGCGCTGGATGAAGGAAAGCCCGATCCAGTCGACGCCGGCGTTGAGAGCCGCCTCGAGGTCGGACCGGTCCTTGCCGGTGAGCGCGCTGAAAGTGAGAAGAGTGTCGGGGACGGATACGCCCTTGCGATCGGAAAGGGAGGTGCCGGCTTCCACCACCGTGCGGATCCTGCCGGGATCGACTTCCACGACGCGGAGTCTCACCTTGCCGTCGTCGAGCAACAGGCGATGGCCGGCCTCGATGGCACTGAGAATCTCGGGATGCGGAAGGCCGACCCGATTGTTGTCTCCCGGCGTAAGGTCGGAGTCGATGATGAACTCCTGTCCGCGCCGAAGCGCGATCGGACCGGCGGCGAAGGTAGCGATACGGAACTTCGGTCCCTGGAGATCGGCAAGGATGCCGATCGGCCGTCCGAACTCCTTTTCGACGTCCCGGATGGCGGCGACAAGCGCGCGCATGACGTCGTGCGAGGCGTGACTCATGTTGATCCGGAACAGGTCGGCGCCGGCGCGGAAAAGCTCCGCTATCGTGTTCCTGTCGGATGATGCCGGGCCGAGGGTCGCAAGGATCTTGACCTTGCGGGAGCGTTTCATCTGGCGTCCGCGCCCTGCTGCGTGGGCTCGGTGAGCTGCACAGTCCAGTTCTTCTGCTCGCCGGTGTCGATTTCGAAGAATCCCGTCCGCTCGTACCCGCGGGCCACGCAGTCCTCAATGCCCTGAATCATGAACATCTTGTCGCGCGTGCACATGATGGTCGGACCGCTCCACGCGCCCCCGCGGTCGTAGTCAACGGCGTAGATGTAATAGAAGCGGGATTCAAGTGGGCCGGCGACAATGGTCTCGCAGGCGCCGGAGGCGATGTTCCACCAGCCCGACGTGGTCCAGACCGTCTTGTCCTTGAAGCCGAGCGCAACGCCGACACGGCTGGAGGTCTTGTTGCAAAGACGCAATCCGCCGCCCCGGCTGCTGCCGGAACCGGCGACCGCTTTTTTTCCAGCCTGACCGACCGCGGCCTGCGCCTCCACCGATTGGGCGCCGGGTCGGAAGAGCATGTAGAGGCCCACCGCCACAATGCCGGCGAGCACCACACAACCGGCGATAAGGGCAGTGCGACGCCACGGACTCTCGGCACTGTGGCGCATCAAACCCCCGCAGAAACGGTGCCCGGGCCAAATCGATCCGTGCCCGATTTATGCCGTTCCGGCTTTCGGAGTGTCAACGAGTATGGCCCGAAAATCATTGACGTTTGTGAAAGTTGGGCCGGGCTTCATGAGGGCGTCGAGCGGCTCGAAGAAGCCGGTGGCGTCGTTGTCGGCGAGAAAGGCGGCGGGATCGCGGCCAAGCCGTCGGGCGCTTGCGGCGGTTGTACCGTCGACCAACGCCCCGGCCGGGTCGGCAGGGCCGCCGGCCCCTCCGTCGATGCCGTCCGTGTCGGCCGCGATCGCGCAGATACCGGAACGGTTCTCGATGGCCTCGGCGAGGGCCAGCGCATATTCCTGATTCGGACCCCCGCGTCCCTTGCCGCGCACGGTTACCGTCAACTCGCCGCCCGAGAGGATCGCCACCCTTCTTCCCGCCGCTGCGTAGTCCAGAGCAAGACGCGCGTGCCCGGCGGCAACGACACGCGCTTCGCCTTCCAGCGCATCGCCAAGAACGACCGGTTCGTAACCCAGCATCGCGGCCCGCTCCGCGGCGGCGGCGATGGCATCGCGCGGGCGCGAGACGATGCGATATTCCGCATTACGGAAAGCGGGATCGCCGGGCTTCGGCGTTTCGTTGGCGGGGTCGCTCAGGGCCGCAACAACGGAGGGTGGCAGTTCGACTGCGGCCTGAGCGACTATGGCGCGCGCATCGGCGAGCGTGGTCGGATCGGGAACCGTGGGGCCGGACCCGATCGCCACGGGATCGTCGCCGGGCACGTCCGATATCGCGAGCGTCACTATCCGGGCGCGTGCGGCCGCCCGCGCCAATCGCCCGCCCTTGATGCGCGATATATGACGGCGGACGGTGTTGATGCCTGCGATCGGCACGCCGGACCGGAGCAGCGCGCGCGTCGCTGTTTGCTTGTCCTCGAGCGTGACGCCCGGCGCGGGCGCGATCCAGTTCGCGGAGGCGCCGCCCGACAAAAGCACGAGGATGAGATCCTCTTCGGTTGCCGATTCGGCGAGGCCAAGGACGCGTTCCGTCGCGGCGATTCCGGCTGCGTCGGGGACCGGGTGGCCGGCCTCGACAAGCGCCAGCGGCGCGACGGGCATGCCGTATCCCGGGCGGGTCACGACGATACCGGCGAGCCGCTCGAAAATCGCAGGTGCTGTGGCGCGATAGTGCGCGAGCGCGGCGGCGGCCATCGCCGCACCGGCCTTGCCGGCGGCCAGGACGATGAGACGCCCGTGCGGGGCCGGCGGGAGTGCGGGCGGAACGCAGTTCGCGGGATTTGCTGCCGCGACCGCGCATTTGTAAAGTTCGATCAGGATCGCGCGCCGGTCCATCGCGTCGCAGGGCTGGGAAAGATCGGTTATTCCTATGGCAGCCGGTATGCGGCGTCACTACCATTTCGAACATGCCCGATAGCGAGTGTGCATCGGCGGAGTCGGTGGCAGCCGGCGAGCCGGCTTCCGAGGCTGTCGAAACGATCCCCGGCGATCCGGCTGGCGGTCTCGTCGTCCTTTGCGATCATGCCTCGAATGCACTGCCGCCCCAGTATGGCAAACTGGGTCTCCCGGCGAGCGAGTTCCAGCGGCATATCGCCTATGACATCGGCGCGGCCGCGCTGGCGCGGCGGATGGCGGCGGCTCTCGGCGCTCCGGCGGTGCTTTCACGCTTCTCGCGGTTGCTGATCGACCTCAACCGCGGCGAGGACGATCCCACGCTTATCATGCGTCTTTCCGACGGTGCGGTGGTGCCGGGAAATGCGTGCATCGACGCGCAGGAGCGCCAGCGGCGGCTCGAGCGGTACTATCATCCGTACCATGCGGCGATTGCGCGCGTTCTCGATGCGGCAATCGCGACCGGGCGTGCGCCGGCGATCGTCTCGGTGCATTCCTTCACGCCTGTGTGGAGGGGGCGGAAACGCCCCTGGCATGCCGGGATACTCTGGGATCGCGATCCGCGCCTCGCCGTGCCGCTGATCGAGGCGCTTCGCGCCGACCCTTCACTCGTCGTCGGCGACAACGAGCCCTATGTCGGCGCCCTCAAGGGCGACACGCTCTACCGTCATGGCTCGCAGCGCGGGCTTGCCCATGCGCTGATCGAGGTGCGGCAGGACCTGATCGGCGACGATCGGGGCGTTGCGGAATGGGCGGAGCGCCTGGTGTCGATTCTTGCGCGACTGAAGGACGATCCCGTCCTGCGGGTCGCACGGCGTTTCGGATCGCGCTCCGACGGCAACAGATGACCTTTTTCATTGCGACGGGGATATCGGGGAACGGGCGCGCCCGACCGCTTGAACCTTGCGGCTGGTTCGGGCCCTTTCGTTGCATGAGGATCATTCGCGGAGAGCGTTCAATGAGCGAAGCCCGGGCGATGGAAGAAGGTAGCGAGGACGCGGCGGATCGGACGCACGCCAAGGCCGGCGGTATTCACGCCGCGCAGCTCAGATCCGTCGTGGAGCGGATCGAGCGGCTGGAGGAGGAGAAGAAGACGATCGCCGACGACATCAAGGAAGTCTATGCGGAGGCGAAGGCGCACGGTTTCGACACGCGCACGCTCCGCGCAGTCATCCGTATCCGCAAGGAAGACTCCCACGAACGAGCGGAGCGCGAGGCTCTGCTCGGCGTGTATCTGCATGCCTTGGGGATGGCGCCGGCCGCCTGAAAGGGGATCAGCGCTCGATCAGCAATGCGAGCCGGCGCGCGGGCGAAAAATCCATCGTTGAGACAGGTTGGGCGACGACGCCGGCGAAGTGGTCCGTGCGCAGCCCGCCATATGGCCTGGCGGAAAAGCCGCCGGCAATGACGCGCACTGGCGCGGCGAGGATCGTCGGGTCGGCCTCGGGGTCCGGCATCATGAGGTCGGCGAAGTTCCGGTGGCGGGTCGAGGCCTTCACCGTCCAGAGTGTGCGGCCCCAGTCGGCCTGCGCGGCGACGAAGGCGAGGCGCGGCGCGGGATCGTGCAGGATGTTGGCAGGGCGGGAGGGTTCGGCGGGCGGCAATGCCGCGGTGGTCACCGGCGTTTGTGCCGGCTCCGCCTTCCGCGCCGGCCCGGGTGCTGTCTCGGCAAGCATCAGGCGGAGCGGGTCGGGTCCGCTGGTGTCTGCGGAGGCGGCGAATGCCATTGCGCGTTCGCCGGGTTCGGACGCAGGGGCCGCCTTTTCGGGGGCGCTTTCATCCAGCCTGCCGAAGCTCACCTCCACACGCTGCGCGATCGATTTTCCGGGTTTCGCCTTGCCGACCAGCATGTAGCGCCGCGTGGTCGCGCCCTCCGGGTGCGGCGTATTGACTGCGCGCTCGAAGAGATCGTCGATGCGGAGCGGCGCGGCCCGCGGCAGCGGCGGGTTGCCGACGGAGCCAGTGGCCACGGCGTCGATCAGTTCCGGTTCGTCGGCACCGGGGAGTGCGGCGACGACGGGTTCGGCCGGGGCGGCAGTTGGGCCAGGCCGCGGCTTGGCCAAGCTCGCGAGGAGGCCGTTCGGCCTGCTTCCGGCGGGCGCGACCGTCGGAGCCGCGGTGGCCGGCGTGGCAACGCTGGCAGCGACAATCTGGACAGCCGGGAATGAGGACGACGACACCGAGCCGCGCGCCTTGTATTCGGCAAGCGCGATCTCGTAACCGGGCAGCGGTTTTCCGTCGGACGGGATGTGCAGCGTGCGCCCGTCGGGGAAGACCCGGGCGAGCTGCTCGCGCGTCATGCGCGGCCAATGGCGCACCGAGCCCGTGTCCACATGCACGAAGGGTGAGCCGGAGGAGGGGTAGTAGCCGACACCCCCGGTCTGCAGGCGAAGTCCCGCGATGCGCAGCTTCTCGAGCGGCACGCCGGGGATGAAGAAATCCATCGCCTTGCCCCGGGTGTGCTGCGAGTTCTTCGCCACGCCCTTGGAGCGCCGTCGCAGCATCGAATTGGTTTCGGGCGACCGGTAGCCGCAGACGATGTGGATTTCGCCGGTGGCGCCGGTGTCCTGATAGACGGTCCACAGAATGTCGAACAGCGCCGGGTCCATCCCGATGGACTCCTTGCGGCGCCAATCGCCGACAAACTGGTTCAGCCGGTTCAGCGCTTCGGGGACGTACCGGCCGTTCTGTTTGTAGGTGATCGTGAGGCGCTCGGCGGTGTGGATGTTGTAGAGCTTGAGGGTCCGCGTGTCGGGTCCGGCTTCGGTGGCGGTGAGGGCGGTAGTTGCAAGCAATGCGCCAATCGCCAGCGCCCGATAGCGGCGGGCGGAGCCGGCGGAGGCTCGCAGAATCCACGAAAGATGCGCGCCGAGTTGCTGCACCGGTAACGTCGTCCCTACCCGCTCGGGTCCCCCGCGACGCTACTATCGATACGCAAAGGTTACGTGCGCATTAACGGATGCGTGCGGCTCGAGGGGGATGATTCCGGGCCGCCTAGGCGAAAGGTTGACCGAATCAGGGCGCCATTGTGTTCGCGGCGCCCCGATTCGCCAACCGGCTCAAAGACCTAATGCTTTCCGTACCTTGGCGTCGTGACCGTAGATGTCGTTGCGCAACTGAAGTTTGCCCTCCTCGTCCACCCACGCGGTAAAATAGGTGATGTGAACGGGCACGTGCCTGGTCAGGTCGAGCCGCGTCTCACGGCCGCCGATCAGCTTCTTGATCCTGGCCACGCTGAGATCCGGCTCCTCGGTCAGCAGGGCGTCGGCGAATTCCATCGGGTTCATCACGCGCATGCAGCCATGACTGAAGGCGCGGTAGTCGCGCTGGAAGAGGCTCTTCGACGGCGTGTCGTGCAGGTACACGTCGTACTTGTTCGGGAACATGAACTTGATGTTGCCTAGCGCGTTACCCGCACCGGGGCGCTGGCGGATCTGGATGTGCCTCGGATTCACCGAGTACCAGTCGACCAGCAACGGATCGACCTCGCGGAAGCGGCCGCCGACATTGGCGAAGACCTCGAAATTCTGGCGCGTCAGCGAGCTCGGGTCGCTCACGATGTCTGGCCACATCTCCTTGGTCGTGATCGAGGAGGGCACGTTCCAGTAGGGATTGACGATCACGTGCTCGATCTCGTCGGAGAAGATCGGAGTCCGGTTCGCGGGCTTGCCGACGACGATGCGTGTCGAGTGAACAATCGCGCCGCTGCGGTGCACGATCACCTCAAACTGCGGTACGTTGACGTTGACGTAGAAGCGGCCGAGATCGCGCGGCAGCCAACGCCAGCGCTCCATGTTGGAAATAATGACGTTCGTCGGGTCGGAAACGGCGTCGTTCAGCCTCTTCAGTGTGTTGCCGCCGACCATGCCGTCGGGCTTCAGGCCGTTCGCCTTCTGGAAGGCCATGACCGCCTGGACCAGCTCGTCGTCAAACGTGTTCGGGTCGGTTCCCGGCGCGGCGGGCACTTCGAGGCGCTGGCGCAGATGGCCGACGCGCGCATCGGTCATGCCTGGCTTGAGCGTCGGTCCGGGCGCGATCTCGCTGTGCTCGCGTACCATCGCGGCGGCCCGCGCCTCGGCAAGCGCCGCGCGCAGGCGCGCGAAACCCTCGTGCGGCGGATTGTAGGCGACCATCGCCGCGACCGGGTCCTTCGCAATCAGGAGGTAGTTCAGCGCCGCGACGGGATCGGGCGGGACGCGCCTGTAGTCGATATCGGAGCTGATCGACGCGGGATCGACCCGGCCGATCTGTGCCTGCCGGACGTAGGTCGCAATCGACTCGCTCAGCATCAGGTCGGCGTCGGCGAGCGCGCCGGCGTCGGCCGCCGACACCTCGCCGAGATAGAGCGGCGGGATGGGGAAGTCGGCCCGGTTGAGGCCGTCCGTTTCGGCGAGCATCAGGCGCTGGCCAAGCGCGCGCGCGGAATCGGTCAGGCGGCCGTCGACAATCCAGGCCGGCTTGTAGCCGCGGAGCTTGTAGAACTGCGCCACGGACGCCCGGTCTTCCTTCGTGATCGGGCCCGTGACGCGCTCCGCGTTCATAAGGCGAAGCTGGAGGCGGATCGAGATGTCCTTTTCGGTGGCGATGGGGGTCGGGCGAGCGGGCGGCGTTTCGGCGGCAACGGTTGCCTCGGCCGCTGGAGCAGCAGCGGGCTCCGACGCGGCCGCTGATTCGGGCGGCGCCGGTGACTCAGTCGTATCCGAGGTTGCTGCCGTCTCGGGTTCGGTCGCAGCCGGCCCCTCGGCCGGTGCGGCAGCCGTGGCCTCCGGCGGCGTCACCGCAGGCGCGCGTTCCGCCGCCGTGGCTGCGGGCTCGATGGAGGGATCGGGGGCCGGGACCGGGCTCTCGTTCGCCGCCAGGCTCGTCGAAGCGGCGATCTGATTTCCGGCCAATTGCGGCTCGTAGCGCGGTGCGGCGACTGCTCGATCCGCTGGGACCGTGTCGTCGACCGCCGCGGTCGGTTCCGGGACCACATATCCGGCGGGCTGGAGGAAAGGCTCCGGTGCGGGAGAGGGCGCCGGCGCGCCGACGAACGTTATCGACACCGGCCAATTCGGCGTGACGGCCGCTGCCGCAACGCCCGCTATTGCGGCACAACCGACGAATGCCAGAAATCCCAACCGCACCATGGCTCTTCCCGTCCGTTCCAGCTTCCCGATTCAGGTCACAAATGACCCAAGGCCTGTGGCCGGTTCAATCACCTGACGGCCACAGTCGGTCAAATTAACGTCATTCCGCCGCAATCCCCTGGGGGGTCGCAGCAAGGTCCAACTCCTTCAACTTGCGGTATAGGGTTGATCGACCGATACCGAGCTTCCGCGCCACGAGCGCCATGCGCCCGCGATGGTGGACCAGCGCAAAGCGGATGAGGTCGGCCTCGATCTGGGCGAAAGGCCGCAACTCCCCGTTTTCGTCCAGCGCCTGGATCGCACTTGCGCCGCGGTGAGGCGTGTCGTTTCCGCGTTGCAGCACGATGGACTCCGGTGGGGCGGGCAACCTGACGGCCTGCACGCCGCGGCCGGCCTCGAGCTGGGCGGCAATCTGGGGGAATTCGGCCCGGGTGAGCATGGGGCCGTCGGCGAGCACCACTGCACGGAACACCGCGTTCTCAAGCTGCCGGATGTTGCCCGGCCACGAATAGGCCGCGAGGAGCTCCAGCGCGTCGGCATCGACGCCGCGCAGGGCGGTCTTGCCCTCTTCGGCGGCGAAGCGCGCGGTGAAATGGCGTACCAGCTCCACGATGTCCTCGCGCCGTTCGCGGAGCGGCGGAACGCGGATCGGGAAAACGTTGAGGCGATAATAGAGGTCCTCGCGGAAGCGGCCTTCCTTGACCTGCTCGATGAGGCTCTTGTTGGTCGCAGAGATGAGTCGGAAGTCGACGCGGATCGGGCGGCGTGCGCCGACCGGATCGATCTCGCCGTCCTGCAACGCACGCAGCAGTTTCACCTGCACTGCAAGGGGAAGTTCGCCCACCTCGTCAAGGAAGAGCGTGCCGCCGTGCGCTTCCTGAAACTTCCCGATGTGCTTCTCGTTGGCGCCGGTGAAGGCACCCTTTTCATGGCCGAAAAGAATGCTCTCGACGAGTTTCTCGGGAATAGCCCCGCAGTTCACGGTCACGAACGGCTTGGCGCGGCGGCTCCCGGTGCCCTGGATAGCGCGGGCGATGAGCTCCTTGCCGACGCCGGACTCTCCCTCGATCAGGATGGGAATATCCGAACCTGCGGCACGCTCTCCCAGCCGGATTACGCGTGCCATCGCGGCGCTGCGGGTGACCAGATCGCGGAAGGTGAGGGTGCCCGTCGCCCGATGCTTCAGGCGGACGATCTCGCCTTCCAGCGCGCCGAGCTTCAGCGCATTCTCCATTGAGACCTGCAGGCGCTCCGGGGAGACCGGCTTGACCACGAAATCGACCGCACCGGCGCGCATGGCGCTGACGACCGTGTCGATGCCGCCGTGCGCCGTCTGGACGATCACTGGCACGGAACGGCCGCTCTCGCGCAGGCGGGCGAGCACGCCCAGCCCGTCGAGGTCCGGCATTGCCAGGTCGAGAATGACGAGGGCGATCGACTCGCCCTCCGGCGCGGCGAGCTTGGCAAGCGCCGGCTCGCCGCCAGCCGCCCTCACGCGCACATAACCGAAACGGCTCACCGTCTCCTCGAGCAGGCGCCGCTGCACTGGGTCGTCGTCGACGATGAGAACGGTGAGCGGCATTCCTTGCCCGGCGAATGACTCGAACACACAGGCCGGCCGGCGACTGGCGGCCGTCGCAGGCGTCATCATCGGGGGGGTGGGGTTAACGCGACCTTACAAAGACCGCAGACTCCGGCCCATATCGGCACAGGGAAGCGGCATGGTTGACGCAGCTCGCGGGGCCGCACATCTCAGGCCTCTGGCCGAAACCGGTTTTCCGAGGAGGAGTCTGCTACGTGCCCCCGATCGAATTGCGTTCCGTCAACGCCGTCGCCGCAGCGAAGTTGGGCGCCCCCAGCGCCGGCGACGTCCTTCCCGAATGGGATCTGACCGATCTTTACCGCTCGCCCGATGCGCCTGAAGTCGCCGCCGATCTGGCGCGGGCGGAAGCGGAGTCGATCGCTTTCGAATCCCGCTGGAAGGGCAACCTCGATGCGATCGCGCGGGAGCCGGGCGGCGGTGCGCGGCTGGCGGCAGCGGTGCGCGAATACGAGGCGCTGGAGGAGCTGCTCGGGCGGCTCATCTCCTATGCAGGGCTTCTCCATGCCGGCGACACGACCGACCCGGCGCGCGCGAAGTTCTACGGCGACGTGCAGGACAAGATCACGGCGGCGAGCGTGCACCTTCTCTTCTTCACCCTGGAACTCAACCGGATCGACGATGCCGTTCTGGCGGAAGCGTTAAAGGATCCGGAGCTCGCGCATTACCGGCCGTGGATCGAGGATATCCGCCGCGAGAAGCCTTATCAGCTGGAGGATAGGGTCGAGCAGCTTTTCCACGAGAAGTCGGTGACCGGCCGGGGCGCGTTCAACCGCCTGTTCGACGAAACCATGGCAGCGCTCCGCTTCAATGTCGATGGCGAGATGCTGGCGCTCGAGCCGACCCTCAACCTGATGCAGGAGCCCGACGAATCGAAGCGGAAGGCTGCGGCGGATGCGCTCGCGAAAACCTTCCGGGAGAACCTCCGGCTCTTTACGTTGATCACCAATACACTGGCCAAAGACAAGGAAATCTCGGACCGCTGGCGCGGGTTCAGGGACGTCGCGGACGCACGGCACCTGTCGAACCGGGTGGAGCCGGAGGTGGTTGCGGCGCTGGTCGACTCGGTCCGCGCGGCCTATCCGCGGATTTCGCATCGCTACTACCGGCTCAAGGCAAAGTGGTTCGGCAAGGACGCGCTCGACCACTGGGACCGGAACGCGCCGCTGCCGAAGGTCCCCATGCGGACGATCGCATGGGACGAGGCGCGCGACACGGTCTTGTCGTCCTATGCAAAATTCTCCGCGCAAATGGCAGAAATCGCCCGGCCTTTCTTCGAGCGGAACTGGATCGACGCGCCCGTGCGCCCCGGCAAGCAGCCGGGCGCGTTCTCACACCCGACCGTGCCGAGCGTGCATCCCTATGTGCTCCTCAACTACCAGGGAAAGATCCGCGATGTGATGACGCTCGCGCATGAGCTGGGGCACGGCGTGCATCAGGTGCTGGCAGCGCCGCAGGGCGCTCTCATGGCGGACACGCCGCTGACGCTGGCGGAGACGGCGAGCGTGTTCGGCGAAATGCTTACCTTCCGGAAGCTTCTCGATGAAACGGAGGACCGCGACCAGAGGCGGCCGATGCTCGCCGCCAAGGTCGAGGACATGATCAACACAGTCGTCCGCCAAATCGCTTTCTATTCGTTCGAGCGGGCGGTCCATCTGGAGCGGCGCGAAGGGGAGCTTACGGCGGACAGGCTCGGCGAGCTCTGGCTTTCGGTGCAAGGCGAGAGCCTGGGGCCTTACGTGCGTCTCGGACCTGGCTATGAGACTTTCTGGAGCTACATTCCGCATTTCATCCACTCGCCATTCTACGTGTACGCCTACGCATTCGGCGACTGTCTCGTGAACTCGCTCTATGCTCGCTACGAGGAGGCGGCGGAGGGGTTCCAGGAGAAGTATTTCGCGCTCCTGAGGGCCGGCGGAACGAAGCACCACAAGGAGCTGCTCGCGCCTTTCGGGCTGGACGCCAGCGATCCGTCCTTCTGGACGAAGGGCCTCGGCGTCATCGAGCGGCTGATCGACGAGCTGGAGGGGATGGAGGGCTAGGGTCGGCGGCGTGCGGCAGACGCCCACGAATCCTGACTTCGACAAGACCTGGAGGTCATGAGCGACCTCATGTTCGAGTAGCGGGATGGGTCTCTGCGCCGGAACGGTGTGACGTTCGCGCCCTCGCAGGAGGCGGCAGCGGCGGCCATCCTGCCCGTTGCGGCCGGCGCGGTCGGCGAGGATGGGCTCGCCTGCGGGATCAGCGACAATCTGCCCAAACAGGCGATGCCCCTGGAATTGCCGTCGGGGCAGCTTTTGATATAAACCCCGCCGAAAGCCACCGATACCAGGGTCCTTCGCATGGCCGAGCATTCGCACTCTCCGACGATGGATTCCGGGCAGGATCTCGACGCCGAGAACCTGCCGGAGCACGAGCGCACCTACCGACGATTCCTGAAACTGGTCCGCTACGGGATCGTCATCGTGGCTATCGTCCTGATTTTCCTCTTCTGGCTCTGGTACTGAGTTTGCGCGCTCGCGGTTTTCCGCGGGGTGCAGCAAGCGCGTTCGCCGTTCGGTTCCCTCACTATTCCAGCGACCGGAACACACCATGAGAATTGCCGTGCCGGCGGAGACCGACCGCAACGAGACCCGTGTCGCGGCCGTACCGGAGACGGTCAAGAAATTCAGGGCCCTCGGCGCCGAGGTGGCGGTGCAGTCGGGCGCGGGCAAGGGCTCCCGCATTCTCGATGCGGAATACGCCGAGGCGGGCGCCATGATCGCAGGGAGCGCAGCCGAGACGGTGCGGAACGCCGACATCGTGCTCAAGGTGCGCCGGCCCGAAGCCAGCGAATATGCGGCCTACAAGAATGGCGCGATTCTGGTCGGAATGCTCGATCCCTACGGGCATGTGGCCGAGCTGAAGGCAATCGCCGGGGCGGGCATCCAGGCATTCGCGATGGAGCTTTTGCCGCGCATCACGCGCGCGCAGGCGATGGACGTGCTCTCCAGCCAGGCCAATCTCGCCGGATACCAGGCCGTGATCGACGCGGCGGAAGAGTTCGACCGGGCGGTGCCGATGATGATGACCGCGGCCGGCACTGTGCCGGCGGCGCGGGTGTTCGTCATGGGGGCGGGGGTCGCCGGACTGCAGGCGATTGCAACGGCGCGGCGGCTCGGGGCGGTGGTGAGCGCGACCGATGTGCGGCCGGCGGCAAAGGAGCAGGTGGAGTCGCTCGGCGCGAAGTTCGTGGCGGTCGAGGACGACGAGTTTCGCGCGGCAGAGACAGCGGGCGGATACGCCAAGCCGATGTCGGCGGAGTATCAGGCCAAGCAGGCGGCGCTGGTTGCGGAACACATCAAGAAGCAGGACATCGTCATAACGACTGCGCTGATCCCCGGCCGGCCGGCACCGAAGCTCGTCTCCCAGGCGATGATCCTGACCATGCGCCCGGGGTCCGTGATCGTCGACCTCGCGGTGGAGCGGGGCGGCAATGTCGAGGGCTCCGTGCCGGGGCAGGTGGTCGTGGCGGGCAATGCCAAGATCGTCGGTCATGTCAACGTGCCGGGGCGGATCCCGACGACGGCCTCGGCGCTCTACGCGCGCAATCTCTACGCCTTTGTCGAGACGCTGATCGACAAGGCATCGAAGACGATCGCCATAAAGGCGGACGACGAGCTCGTCACGGCGACCCTGCTGACGCGCGACGGCGCGATCGTCCATCCGCAATTCGCCGAAGCAGGAGCAAGCGCATGAACGAAGAGCCGATTGCCGACGCGGCGGCCGCAGCGGCCCACGCGGTGACGGGCGGTGCGGTCGATCCGTTCGTCTTTCGCCTGGCGATCTTCGTTCTGGCGATCTTCGTGGGCTACTATGTCGTCTGGTCGGTGACCCCGGCGCTGCACACGCCGCTGATGTCGGTGACCAACGCCATTTCCAGCGTGATCGTGGTCGGCGCACTGCTGGCGGTGGCCGTCGAGGCAGGCGAGCTGACGGGCGCGGCTGCGGAAGAGGCGGCGTGGGCGCGCGGATTCGGGTTCGTCGCGCTGCTCCTCGTGTGCGTCAACATATTCGGCGGCTTCCTCGTCACGCAACGCATGCTCGCCCTTTACAAGAAGAAAGAGAAGCCGGGGGCCGGTAGATGATCGGCCCGAACGTCACCGCGCTTCTCTATCTCCTCGCCGGTATTCTCTTCATCCTGGCGCTGCGCGGCCTGTCGAGTCCGGAGACATCGCGGCGCGGCAACCAGTTCGGCATGGCCGGCATGGCCATTGCCGTGCTGACGACGCTCGCCGTCGCAGCGCCAACGGAGGGATCGACCTGGCTCTTCATCGTCATCGCGGGGGCGGTCGGCGGAGGTGCGGGCGCGGTGATCGCGCGGCGGATCGCGATGACCGCGATGCCGCAGCTCGTTGCGGCGTTCCATAGCCTCGTCGGCCTTGCGGCGGTGCTGGTCGCCGCCGCGGCGCTCTACGCGCCTTCGGCGTTCGGCATCGGCGAGGTCGGCAATATTCACGGCGCGAGCCTGATCGAGATGTCGATCGGTACGGCAATCGGGGCGGTGACCTTCACCGGCTCGGTGATCGCGTTCCTGAAGCTCAACGGCAACATGTCGGGCGCGCCGATCCTCTTGCCGAACCGTCATCTCATCAATATCGGCCTCGGCGTGCTGCTCGTCGCGCTCGTGGTGGCGTTCTTCTTCACGGCGAGTCCGGTGTTGTTCTGGCTCATCGTGGCCGTGTCGCTGGCGCTCGGGGTGCTCATCATCGTCCCCATCGGCGGCGCCGACATGCCGGTCGTCATCTCGATGCTGAACTCCTATTCCGGCTGGGCGGCGGCGGGCATCGGCTTCACGCTCGGCAACACCGCGCTCATCATCACGGGCGCGCTTGTCGGCTCTTCGGGTGCGATCCTCTCCTACATCATGTGCAAGGGGATGAACCGAAGCTTCATTTCGGTGATCCTCGGGGGCTTCGGCGGGGAGACTGCCGCCGCCGGCGGCGCGGCCGAGCAGAGGCCCGTCAAGCTCGGCTCGGCGGAAGACGCGGCCTTCATCCTCAAGAATGCGTCGAAAGTGATCATCGTGCCAGGCTACGGCATGGCGGTGGCGCAGGCGCAGCACGCGCTGCGTGAAATGGCGGACAAACTCAAGGAGAACGGGGTCGAGGTCAAATATGCGATCCATCCGGTGGCAGGCCGCATGCCGGGTCACATGAACGTGCTCCTTGCCGAAGCGAACGTGCCCTATGACGAGGTTTTCGAGCTCGAGGACATCAATTCGGAATTCGCGCAGGCCGACGTAGCGTTTGTCATCGGCGCGAACGACGTGACCAATCCGGCGGCGGAGGAGGATCCGAAATCGCCGATATACGGAATGCCGGTGCTGCACGTCTGGAAGGCGGGCACCGTGATGTTCGTCAAGCGGTCTCTCGCGTCGGGCTATGCGGGGATCGACAATCCGCTCTTCTATCGCGACAACACGATGATGCTCCTCGGCGACGCAAAAAAAGTCACCGAAGGGACGGTCAAGGCACTTTAGCTTTCCGTCGGGGAGGATTCGGTGGAAGATCAGCCCGTCGTCATTCCGGCGAAGGCCGGAATCCATACTGCCGTTCAGCATTTGCGGCAGTGCTGCATGGACCCCGGCCTTCGCCGGGGTGACGGGCTGGTGTGGCCGGCTTGGCTAGAGACTAGAGCGCGCTCGTCTTGATGCCGCCGCGGGACAGGCGATGCATGCCGTCGCGGGCGGGGGCGTAGTTGTTGTTCAGCGCGTAGGCGTGGGAGAAGGATGCGAAGGCCTTCTCGCGCTCGCCCATCTTCTCGTAGACGAGCGCTTGGTTGGTCCAGCCCTCGTACGACTGGGGATCGCGGCGTACAGCCTGGTTGAAATCGTCGAGCGCCGCCTTGTCGTCGCCCAGGGCAAGATAGGACAGGCCGCGTCCGTTGAAAGGTTCGGCCGCCTGCGGAGCGAACGAGATCGCCTTGGTGAAGTCCGCGATAGCGGCCTGATGGTTTCCCTGCGCCTGATAGACCAGCGCTCGGTTGTGATAGGACTTGGGGTCCGTCGCGTCGATCTCGATCGCCCTGTTGAAGTCGGCGAGCGCAAGGTCGAACTGTCCGCGGCCGCGATACAGGTTGCCACGGCCGGCATAGGCGACGTCGTAGTTCGGATTGATCTGGATCGCCCGGTTGTAGTCGGCAAGGGCGGCGTCATCGTTGCCCATCCGCCGATAGACCAGGGCGCGGTTGGCGTAGGCCTGATAGTAGTCGGGGTTGAGCTTGATCGCCTGTTCGAAGTCGGCCATCGCCTCCTTCAACTTGCCGGCGCGGCCGAAGGCGGTGCCGCGGACGTTGTAGGCGGCGGGGTCGGAGGGGTTTTGCCTCACCACCGCTGTCAGCGATTCGATGTTCACTTCCGAGGCGGCCGCCGCCTCCACGCCGCGCGTGTCGTTGAGCGCAGCCTGCGACTGGCATCCCGCAAGAAGCGCCGCGCCAATGGCCACGAGGGCGCCGCGCACGACAGCGATTCGCTCGCGGTTTGGTTTGTTCCCCATGGCAGAAGCCGCGCGCCCTCTGTTTCGTGCCGCCGCCGGCACCCTAGCTGTCATGCCGGCCACCGCAAGCCAAGGATGAAATCCCGGCGAAATGAGGGCTCGCCGGCAGGGGCTCTACCCGCGCGCGGTGCGTGCCTTCGGCGCCGCGATCAAGCCTTCACGCTGGGCGCGCTTGCGCGCCAGCTTGCGGGCACGCCGGATTGCTTCGGCCTTCTCGCGCACACGCTTCTCCGACGGCTTTTCGTAATAGTTGCGAAGCTTCATTTCACGGAAGATGCCCTCGCGCTGCATCTTCTTCTTCAGCGCCTTGAGCGCCTGATCGACGTTGTTGTCGCGAACGAGTACCTGCAAGCGGATTTCCTGTCTGTTGGTGTCACCGAAAACGGGCAATCGCGGAGCTGCGCAGCATCGCGGCCGCGCGCCAGATCGCCCTGGAATTGCCGGCGGTGTAGCAGAGAAGGCCTGGAATCTCAAGCTAACTCCGGATTCGGAGGCTGGCGGCCGACAGGTGCCAGGCGGGTAACATGCCCCATCTTGCGGCCGGGGCGGGAGGCGGCCTTTCCATAGAGATGCAGCCGGGTGCCGGGTTCGGCTGCGAGCGCCTGCCAATCGGCCTCCGCGCCGCCGATGAGATTCGTCATTTCCGCATCGGCGTGCCGGGCGGTATCGCCGAGCGGCCAGCCGCAAATGGCGCGGACATGCTGCTCGAACTGCGAAACCAGACATGCGTCCTGGGTCCAATGGAACGAGTTATGGACCCTGGGGGCGATCTCGTTGGCAAGGAGAAGGGGCCCGGCCGACCCCGGAACGACGAAGAGCTCCACCACCGCCACGCCCACATAGTCGAGGGCGCCGGCGACCCGGCGGCCGACGGTCTGCGCCTTCGCCGCGACTTCGCCCACAATGCGGGCGGGCACCCGCGCGGTCGCAAGAATGCCGTCGCGGTGGACGTTCTCGCTCACGTCGTAGAGGGCGGTCGCGCCGTGTCGTCCGCGTGCCACCGCCACCGAAATCTCGCGCTCGAACGGGACAAGCCGTTCAAGGATTGCCGGTGCACGGCCGATCGCCTCCCAGGCGGCCGCCGGATCGGTACCGGCCGCGATCCTCGCCTGTCCCTTGCCATCGTAGCCGAAGCGGCGAGTCTTCAGCACGGCGGGCGCGCCGACATGGGCGAGCGCCGGCGCCAGGTCCGTTTCCGCATCGACCTCGGCGAATGCGGGCGTGTCGATGCCCAGGCGGGCGAACAGGCGTTTCTCATGGATTCGGTCCTGGGTGACGGCGAGCACATCCGGACGGGGAAAGACGGGCCGGAGCTTCTCGAGGAAGACGGCCGTCGCTGCCGGCACGTTCTCGAATTCGAAGGTGACGACGTCGACACTCGCGGCGAACGCGGCCAGTGCCGATTCGTCTGCCCAATCGGCCTGTGTTTGCGCCCTGGCGACAGAGAAGGCGGGGCTGTCGGTTTCGGGACTGTAAATATGGCAGGAAAGGCCGAGCTCGGCCGCCGCGAGCGCCAACATCCGCCCGAGCTGTCCGCCGCCAAGTATGCCGATGGTGCCGCCGGGAGCGACGAGCGGAGGTTCACTCATCGTCCGACGGGCGCTCCGCAACCTCGGCGGTCTGGGCGGCGCGCCAGTCGTCGAGGCGCTCGGCGAGGTCGGGATCGGAAAGCGCAAGAACGGCCGCCGCGAGCAGCGCGGCATTGATTGCGCCTGCACGGCCGATCGCAAGAGTGCCGACCGGCACGCCGGCCGGCATCTGCACGATCGACAAGAGGCTGTCCTCACCCCGCAGCGCGCGGGATTCGACCGGAACGCCGAGGACGGGCAGGGGCGTGAGTGCCGCAATCATGCCCGGCAGGTGCGCCGCGCCCCCCGCGCCGGCAATGATGACCTGGAAACCTTCCTCCCGCGCGCTTTTTGCGAAGGCGTAGAGGCGGTCGGGCGTGCGGTGTGCCGAAACGATGAAGGTTTCGTGCCCGATCTGAAGCTCATCCAGGGTTTCCGACGCCGCGCGCAGCGTGGTCCAGTCCGACTGGCTGCCCATGACGACGGCGACACGCGCGGTTTCGGTCATAAGACGTTGGCTGTCCGATTCGGGGCGTTCAGGCAATGATGTCGGGCAGGAGCTGGTCCTCGAGCCGCGCGATCCGGTCCTTGAGGGCGAGCTTCTTCTTCTTCAGGCGCTGGATGCGAATCGGATCGCTGCGGTCCGAATCGGTCATGGCCGCGATCGCCGCGTCGAGGTCGCGGTGTTCCTGGCGCAGGCGCACAAGTTGTGCACGAATGGCAGCTTCTTCTTCTTCGGTCATCCGCCCATGGTCCGAAGATGCCGGTTCTCCCGGCGGGCCGCAAGATTACCACGGCCCGCCGATTCCCCTCCAGCCTTTCGCCAGGTTGCCGGCTCGCATAGGGTCGCGCGGCCGATTCGCGGCGACCGGGAGCCAAGACGCCGGAAAACATGGTGAATCGGCCGGGAATCCGGCCTGCGCCAGACGGGAGAAAAGCGGGGATTTGGCGGCTGCGGCCAGACGCCCGTTCGACAGAACGCGCGGTCTGTGGCACACTATCTGCTGCCTTATTCGTCGAGAAGGAGGCTTTCCCCGATGTCCAGCGAAGCGCACCTTGCGGAGCTTGTGAAACGTCACGAGGCCCTCGAACGCGAGATCGCCGAAGCGATGTCACATTCGAGCGTGGATACGGTCGAGATCACTGAATTGAAGCGCCGCAAGTTGCATCTGAAGGACGAGATCGCTCGTCTCCAGAGGATTGAGACGATTCACTGACGGGTGGCTTGGCAGACTGAGAACGCCGCGGGGATTTCCGCGGCGTTTTCGTTTCGGGGAGAGTTGCCGTGCTGTTGGACAACAAGGTCGCGATCGTTACCGGCGGCGCCCGGGGGATCGGTTTCGCTATCGCCCGGCGCTACCTGCAGGAAGGCGCGCGCGTGGTGATTGCGGATATCGACGACGAAGCGGGGCCGAATGCCGCGGCTGAGCTGGAGAGCCTCGGCCAGGTCCGGTTCGTCGAATGCGACGTCGGCGAGCGGCTCGACGTGCGCAACCTCGTGGCCGCCACGCTCGATGCCTTCGGCGATATCGACATTCTGGTCAACAACGCCGGAATCCTTGCCGGCGGCGACTTCCTCGACCTCGACGAGGCGGACTTCGACCGCGTCATGCGCGTCAATGTGAAGGGCTGTTTCCTCGTTGGCCAGGCGGTGGCGCGGCATATGGTGGCACGGGTGAAGGCCGGCGGCGCCCCGGGGACGATCATCAATCTGTCGTCGATCAACGCGGTGGTGGCGATCCCCAGCCAGATACCCTACGTCGTCTCGAAGGGCGGCGTTGCCCAGCTCACGAAGGCAATGGCGCTCGCGCTCGCGCCCTATGGCATCCGGGTCAATGCGATCGGGCCGGGCTCGATCATGACGGAGCTTCTGGCGACCATCATGCGGGAGCCGGAAGGACGCCGGCGTGTGCTCTCGCGCACGCCGCTCGGCCGGATCGGCGAGCCCCGCGAGATCGCCGGGATCGCCGTGTTCCTTGCCTCGGACGATGCGAGCTATATCACCGGCGAGACCATCTACGCCGACGGCGGGCGGCTGCCGCTGAACTACACCGTGCCGGTCAAGGAGTAGGGCACGGCCCTATTCCCCGTCGGGCGTCTCGTCGCCGCCCTTCATGGAACTCAGCTTCGCGAAGACCGCGTCGGCGTCGAGCTGTTCCTGTTCGCGTTCCGTGGGCGTGCGGGTGCGTGCCGCCGCGGCGAGCGCCTCCGCTGCGGTCGTTTCCTCGGCCGGCAATAGGCTCGGGCCCGTGACCTCGGCCGGACGCGGTGCGCCGCCGGAGGATTTCGCGGCCTTCTCAACCTCCATGTCGAGGTCGATCTGCGTGCAAAGCCCGAGCGTCACCGGGTCGAGCGGCGTCAGATTGTTGGCGTTCCAGTGGGTGCGGTTGCGGATCGCCTCGATGGTCGGCTTGGTCGTGCCGACGAGCCGCATGATCTGCGCGTCTTTCAGCTCCGGGTGGTTGCGGAGCAGCCAAAGGATGGCGTTCGGCCGATCCTGCCGGCGCGAGACCGGCGTGTAGCGCGGGCCCTTGCGCTTGGCGGCCGGCGGGATGCGAACCTTGGGGTTGGCCAGCTGCAGCTTGTGATTCTTGTCGGCTTCGCCCGCCCGAATCTCCTCACGCGTGAGCTGACCGGTCAAAACGGGGTCGAGGCCCTTGATGGTGGTGGCCGCCTCGCCGTCGGCGATTGCCTTCACCTCGAGCGGGTGAAGATGGCAGAACTCGGCGATCTGCTCGAACGAAAGCGAGGTGTTGTCGACCAGCCAGACGGCGGTAGCTTTCGGCATCAAAGGGGTGTCGGTCATGAAGCCTCCTGTCTGCTTCCCCGGCCGGCGGGCCGGAAAAGCGGCATTTCATTCGGAAATGCGGGATTATGCCGGCTTATATAATGGGCCGACCCCCGGGAGGCAAACTCCGGCTAAGCGACGGTGAGCACAATCTTCCCGATATGCGCCGACGACTCCAGGCGCGCGTGGGCGGCGGCGGCCTCGCGGAGGGGGAAGGTCGAGTCGATCACCGGCCTGGCGCGGCCGGATTCCAGGAGCGGCCAGACATTCTTGCGGAGCGCTTCCGCAATGGCCGCCTTGAACGCGACCGGACGCGGACGCAGCGTCGAACCGGTGAGGGTGAGGCGCTTCTGCATGATGCGGAGCATATTGATCTCGACCTCGGCGCCGTTCATGACGGCGATCTGAACTATCCGCCCCTCCTCGGCAGCGGCCTCCAGATTGCGGTCTACATAATCTCCCGCAACCATGTCGAGGATGACGTTTGCGCCCTTGCCGCCGGTGAAGTCCTTGACCTTCGCGACGAAATCCTCGGTCAGATAGTTGATGGCAAGGTCTGCGCCGAGCTTGCGGCAGGCGGTGCATTTCGCGTCGGATCCCGCGGTCGCGAGTACGGTCGCGCCGAAGGCCTTCGCGAGCTGGATGGCCGTCGTTCCGATCCCCGAGGTGCCGCCATGAATAAGTATCGTCTCGCCCGCGGCGAGCCGGCCGCGATCGAATACGTTTGTCCAGACAGTGAAATATGTTTCCGGTATCGCGGCAGCCTCGACCATGCTGAGTCCGGCGGGGACGGACAGCGCATTGTCCTCATTGACGACGGCGTACTCGGCATATCCGCCGCCCTGGACGAGGGCGGTTACGCGGTCGCCCAGGGCGAAGCGCGCCGTGCCGCGGCCGAGCTTCACCACCTCACCGGAGAATTCGAGCCCGGGGATGTCGGAGGCGCCTTTCGGCGGTGGATAGATGCCGCGGCGCTGCATTGCGTCAGGCCGGTTGACCCCTGCCGCAGCGACGCGGACCAGAATCTCCTTTTCGCCGGCATGCGGCACGCGCCGCTCGACCGGGCGCAAGACCTCCGGCCCGCCGGGCTCGGCAATCTCGATGGCGGTCATCGTGTCGGGGATCGCGGGCAACGACGCCTCCCTTTTTACCGGTCCTGACTCCGGGGGAGTCGGTCCGAAGCCAATACCGGCCGCTCGTCGCGATGACAACGGTGCGCCGGCTGCGCTAGGAATCGCGACGACGATGGAGGTTGCCATGGCCATTGCGGACGAAGACGACCGGCCGAAGAAGCCTGTGCACACGATCGGGGAGGACCTCTCGGCGCTGTCGATCGCCGAACTCGGCGAGCGGATCGCGCTGCTTGGCGAGGAGATCAGGCGCCTCGAGGCAGCGATGAAGGAGAAATCGTCGAGCCGGGACGCGGCGCAGGCGGTTTTCCGCATCCAGGAAGGACGGCGTTAACCTTGTGTTAGGCTTTATCCCCCTTAACTGAACCGTCCAGTCATCTGGATTTCGGGTGGCCAGGTCCACCCTTGACGCCTCCCTGTTGAAACAACTTCGGAGCCGCCCTTCGGCGGCTCTTTTTTTTACCCAATCGCGGGATATGAATTTCGCGATAGCGACAGAAGGCAAGCGTTCGGCTAAACTTCTATCCATCCACTGGCCGACCGTTTCGCGTAGCGCATGAACGAAAAACCCAAAGGCGATTCACCGATCCCGCCGATCGCCTTCGGCGAGCGGTTCGCCGGGTCGGAGACCTTCAAGGTGCTCTTCCGCGAAGGCATGGCGCTGGTCGAGGAGACGGCGACGTATCTCGACGGCGAGGGGCGTTCGGACTCCAAGAGACTCACGCGGGCGGGCTCGCTTGCGTACGCAACGGAGTCGATGCGTCTCACAACGCGGCTGATGCAGCTTGCCTCCTGGCTGCTGCTGCAACGCGCCGTCAGCGAAGGGGAGATGACGCTCGAGCAGGCGCGCTCCGAGAAAGCGAAGGTCCGCATCAAGGGATTCGATACGCAGACGGAAGGTCCGGCGTGGGAAGCGTTGCCGGAGCGGCTGCGCTCGTTGATCGAACGTTCGCTGCGCCTTCAGGAGCGGATAGCCAAGCTCGACGTCGCGATCTATCGAGCGCCGGCCCCGCCGGTCGCCGACAATCCTGTCGGCCGCCAGCTCGGGTGGCTCAGCGAGGCTTTCGAGGGACGGAAGTAGCTTCGGGCTACTTGTTTCCCATCAGTCCCTTGAAGCGCGCGTTGAAGCGCGAGACGCGGCCGCCGCGATCGACGAGGTGCTGGCCGCCGCCGGTCCAGGCGGGGTGCGTCTTGGGATCGATGTCGAGGTGCAGCGTGCCGCCGGCCTCGCCCCAGGTGGAGCGGGTCTCGTAGGTCGTCCCGTCGGTCATCACCACCTTGATGGGGTGATAGTCGGGATGGATGTCCTTCTTCATGGCACGCCTCGCACGTCCTGGGGCGCCCGCCGTGCGGGCCGGGCGGATATAGCGGATGGCCGGCGGCCCGACAAGGCGGTCGGGCCGTTCACGATTGGCGCACGGTCGCAGACGGGTGCCGCGGCGCTTTTGCCGTGTCAGCGTTCGGTGAGCTTCAGCTCGATGCGGCGGTTGCGGGCCCAGACTTCCTCGGTGTCGCCCTGCTCAAGCGGCTGAAACTCGCCGAAACCGGCCGCTACCAGCCGGTTCGGCGGAACGCCGCGGTCGATGAGGAAGCGCACCACCGAGAGCGCGCGGGCGGTGGAGAGTTCCCAATTGGAGGGGAAGCGGCCGCTGGTCATCGGGCGCACGTCGGTGTGGCCGTCGACGCGCAGGATCCACTGTATCTCCGGCGGGATCTCCTGCTGCAATTCGAGGATGGCCGTGGCGAGCTTGCTCAGTTCCTCGCGGCCGCTGGGGTTGATCTCCTCGGACCCGGTGGGGAAGAGCACCTCGGCCTGAAACACGAAACGGTCGCCGACCACCTGAATGCCCGGCCGGTTGCCGATGATCTCGCGCAGGCGGCCGAAGAAATCGGAGCGGTATCGCTGCAGCTCCAGAACGCGCTGGGCAAGCGCGACATTGAGGCGATTGCCGAGATCGGCAATCTTGGCCTGGCTTTCGCGGTCGCGCCGCTCGGAGGCCTCGAGTGCGTCCTCCAGCGCGGCGATCTGCCGGCGGAGCGCCGCGATCTGCTGATTGAGCAACTCGACCTGCGCCAGAGCCTCGTCGCTGATCTTTCTCTGCTTTGCGAGTTCCTCGCTCACCTCGATCGGCGGCACGCCGGACCCGCTGGCGGCGAGCCGGTCGCGCTCCTGCTCGAGCTTTGCAAGGCTCGCCTGAAGGGCGGCGATGGCGTTCTTGTCGTCCTGCGCGGTCGTGCGTTCCAGCGCCAGCAGGTCGGTGAGCTGGGCGATCTTGGCGCGCAGCTGCTGAAGCATGGTGTCGCGACCGGTGAGTTCCTGGCTCAGGAAGAACTGGAACAGCGCGAAGATCGAGACCAGAAAAATGAAGACGAGCAGAAGGTTCGAAAGGACGTCGACGAAACTCGGCCAGAACTCGGCGCGACGGTTCTGGCGGCGGCGGCCGTGGGCGATGGAGGCCATGGGCGCCTACTCGCCCGCCGGGACCTTGAGGGCCTCGGAAATCACCTCGAGCAGCTCCTTCAGCTCCTTTTGCTGCTGCGCCTGCTCCTCGACCCAGGTCCGGACGATCTGTTGCTCGCTGCGCATGTGCTGGACAAGACCCTGGATGCCCTCGGCAAGGTTGGCCATGGCGGCAGTGGCGCGCTGGGTGCCGATGCCGCCGGCGGCGATGGCGGCAGTGCCGCCGCTTTCCTGAATGATTCGCGCCAGGCGTTCGATCGAGATCCGCAGGTCCTCGGCGTTGGAGGAACTCTCGCCCGACTGCACGAGATTGGGGTCGAGGTCGGCGACGGTGGAGAGCCAATCCTCGAGGTCGTTGTAGAACATGTTCTGCGCCTGACCCGCCTGCAGGTCGAGGAAGCCCAGCACGAGCGACCCGGCAAGCCCGAAAAGCGACGACGAGAACGCAATGCCCATGCCGGAGAGGGGCGCGGCGAGGCCTTCCTTCAGCTTCGAAAAGATGACGCTGGTCTCGCCGGACTCGATGTTGAGCGACTGGATCGTTTCGGCCACCGCGCCCACGGTCTGGAGCAGGCCCCAGAAGGTGCCGAGCAGGCCGAGGAAGATCAGCAGGCCGGTGAGGTAACGCGAAATGTCGCGGTCCTCGTCGAGGCGCATGAGGATCGAGTCGAGCAGCGAACGCATCGTCTGGGTCGAGATGCCCATACGGCCCAGCCGGTCGCCGAGGATCGTCGCCATAGGGGCGAGCAGGACGGGCGGATGGACCGGTTCGAGGCCGGGTTCGGCGACGCGGAAGGTGTTGACCCAGTTCACCTCACGAAACAGGCGGATCACCTGTCGGAAGGCGAGCACGATGCCGACGACCATTACGGCGACGATGACGCCGTTCAGCGCGGGGTTGGCGGTGAACGCACGCACGATCGGCTGGTTGAGAATGAGAACGAGGAAAGCCGTGACGATCAGGAAGACCGACATGCGCCACAGATAGACCTGCGGAGTGGCGAGCTTGTACGGATCGTATTCCCGCGGTCGCAACCGGGTCGGCAAGGCCACGAGGTAGTTCCCTTTCCGAAATCCCTTGAAGGTTAGCGTCATAATGCGTTCAGGAAAACGGCAAAATCCGGCCCGCCGGAGGCGACTTACACCTTTCCGCCGAGTGCCGTCAGCAGCAAGCCATGCAGGCGCGGGTTGGCCGCGAGGATCGAGGTGCCGGCCAGCGCGCCGTCACGACCCTCCGCGTCGGTGACGATCCCGCCCGCCTCGCGCACGAGAAGCATGCCGGCCGCGATATCCCATGGCGACAGCGTGTGCTCCCAGAAGCCGTCGAAACGTCCCGCGGCGACCCATGCCAGATCGAGCGCGGCGGAGCCGCAGCGCCGGACGCCAGCCACCTGCCTCATGAGCGTGCCCAACTCGCGCAGGAATTGGTCGTGCGCCGGCCGGCCGAGGTGCGGGATGCCGGTCGCGATCACGGCGTCGGCGAGTTCCTTGCGCGCGGCAACGCGTAGCCGCCGGTCGTTGAGGAAGGCGCCCGATCCCTTTTCACCCGCGTACATTTCGTTCATGACAGGATTGTAGACGACGCCGGCGATCACCTCGCCGTCGCGCTCCAGCGCGATGGATACCGAGAAGATCGGGATGCCGTGCAGGAAATTCGTCGTCCCGTCCAGCGGATCGACCAGCCAGCGGTGCTTCTTGTCGCGGCCGGGGATCTCCCCGGTCTCCTCTGTGAGAAAGCCGAAGGCGGGGCGCGCCTTCTGCAGCTCCTCGACGACGATCTTTTCTGCCCGGCGGTCGGCGGCCGACACGAAATTTGCTGGACCCTTCACGGAGACCTGCAGGTTTTCCACCTCTCCGAAGTCGCGGGCAAGCGTGCGGCCTGCCTTCAACGCGGCGCCGACCATGACGTTCAAGAGGGCGCTGCGGGCCATGAGCAGGATCCGGGGCGAGGAGCGGTGCGAAGACAGAAGCGAATAGCGAATAGCGAACAGAGAAGCGAGAGGCTTGACGGCAAAACAGCTCGCGTCGCAGCGGGTCCCTCCGCCATTTGCCGTTCGGCGCTCCCCTTTCGCCAGTCCGTATCTACTGCCCCAGCCAGGCGGCCGCTGCATCGACCGCTGCCTTCCGGTCCTTTTCGTCGAGCCGCGCTGCGAAATCGTCGAGCCATTTGTCGGTTGCGCCGGCGCGCGAGGCGACGAGGTGCCATTTCATGGCCTCGACGGGGTTCGCAGGGACGCCCGCGCCTTCCGCCAGAATGCGGGCCAGTCGTGTCTGGGCAGCCGGGTTGCCGGCCTCGGCGGCCTTGCGGAACCACAGTGCGGCTGCGGCCTCGTCCGGCTTCGTGCCGATGCCATTGAAGAGGCGGATGGCGTATTCGACCATGGCGGCGATGTGGCCGTTTCTGGCTGCCTTCGACATCCAGTGTGTCGCCACGCCTTGGTCGAGGGCGACGCCGCGTCCCTCCGCGTAGAGTTGCGCCAGGGCGAACTGGGCCTGCGTGTTGCCGAGCCCCGCCGACCGGCTGATGAGCCGCGCCGCTTTCTCGTCGTCTGCGGGCCGAACGGCGCCCTCGAGGTAAAGGAGGCCGAGATTGTACATGGCCTCGGGCTGACCGCCATTGGCGGCGGCCTCGAACAGGTCGGCGGCCTTGGCGCGATCGGCCGTGACGCCATTGCCGTCGAGGTAGGCAAGTCCGAGCGCAAGCTGCGCCTCGCGGTCGCCTGCCTTTGCCGCGAGCTCGAACCAGCCGGCCGCCTCTTTCGGATTGCGGGGGATGCCAAGGCCGCCGGAGTAGAGCACGCCGAGAAGCGTCTGCGCCGCGGGGTCGCCTTTCTCGGCACGTTCCAACGCGAGGCGGAAGGCGGTCAGGTACATGCCCCGCTGATAGGCACCATAGGCGAGGTCCGCGCCGGCCGCGTTCTCAGGCTTCGCATCGGTGCCGGGTTTTGTTTTCGCTGGCGCATCGGTCTTCGGTTTGGCCGGTGCGGGCCTGGGCTCCGGCGGGAGCGCGTCGATAATGGCCGCCGCGCCGCCCTGCGCATATGCAGGCGATCCGGCGGCGAGCGCTACCAGTAGCGCACAGATGCAGAGCGCCGTCGTCCTCCTCACGCGGGCTCCGTGACAGAAATGAGCCGGTTGGCCTCGGCAACCGCCGCGGCGGGCCCTTCCGGGTGGTTCCATACGGCGTCGCGGAGTGCGACGAACTCGATGCCCGCCACCGAAGCAGCCGAAACCGACTCAAGCGCGCGGCCACCCATGACGACTGCCGGGATTTCGAACAGGCGGCACCACCAGGAGGCAAGGTCGAAGGCCTTCGGGAAGATCATGTCCTCCGTGTCGCCATCGAGGCGTCCGAAGAAGAGGTAATCCGGCTCGCGCTCGCCCAGCTCCATCGCGTCGTGTCGCGAACGGATGCCGCCGACGCCGACGATCTTCCTCCCGCGGTAGCGGTCGAGCGCCGCCGCCAGGTCCGCGAGGCCCGTGTCGATGTGCACGCCGTCCGCGCCGGTGCGATCGAGGAGGGCGGTGTCGTTGACCGCAAGCGCGGCGACGCCTGCGGCCTGTGCGATGCGGACGATGGCCTCCGCAATGTCCCGGCGCACGTCCCCGCCGCTACCGGCGTCGAGGAACAGGGTGGCGACGTCGCCTCCAGAGAGCGCGGCCTTCAGCGCGCCCGGAAAAGCCGCCGCGTCGACTTCCCGTGGCGTGACGAGGCAGAGCCGGCAGCGGGGCGCATCGCGGATCGACATGGCCGCCTTCTAGCGCCAAATCCGTGCGAAATCATGGGCGTGGCAGCGAGCATGGTTATCCTCCCCCGCACCCGCGAGGGAGGAGCCGACCGGCCCGGGGCTATGCCGCCTTCTTTTCCTCGGCCTGCGACCAGGCGCCGCGCGCGGCGAGGCTGTTCATGCGCGCCCGGTGCGTGAAGGCGCGCTGGCCGGCGGCAACGTTCTCGGGCTTGCCGCCCCACGCCTTGATCGCAGCCGATTGCAGCGCGCGCCCATAGGAAAAGGTGAGCGCCCACGGGAGGGGGCCCATCGCGTTCATCAGCGACAGGTGTTCCGTCGCCTCCACGTCCGACTGTCCTCCCGAAAGAAATGCGATCCCGGGTACCGCCGGCGGTACGCAGTTCTTCAGGAGCTTCACTGTTTTCTCGGCGACCTCCTGGGGCGATGCCTTCCTGGTCGCGTTCTTGCCCGGTATTGCCATGTTCGGCTTTAGCACCATGCCCTCGAGCCGCACGCCCGCGTAATAGAGCTGCTCGAAGACCGACTTCAGCACCCACTCGGTCACCCTGTAGCAGGTGTCGATGTCGTGCGCAGCGACCGGGCCGTCCATCAGCACTTCCGGCTCAACGATCGGCACGATGTTCGCCTCCTGGCAGAGGGCCGCGTAGCGGGCGAGTGCATGCGCGTTCGCGTTGATGCAGTTGTGGCTCGGTGTGCCGGGGCCGGTGATGTCGTAGACGGCCCGCCACTTCGCGAAGCGCGCGCCGAGGCCGTAATACTCGGCAAGGCGGTCGCGAAGGTTGTCGAGTCCTTCCGTCACGGTCTCGCCCTGGGTACCCGCCAGCCGCCATGCGCCCTTGTCGACCTTGATGCCGGGAACGGCGCCGCTGCGCGCTATCAGTTCCACGAGCGGCGTGCCGTCCTTCGCCTTCTGGCGGATGGTCTCGTCGTAGAGGATGACGCCGGATATGTAGTTGTGCATCGCCTCGTCGGCACGAAACAGCATCTCGCGATAATCGCGGCGGGTTTCCTCCGTGGAGGCAAGGCCGATGGCGTCGAAGCGCTTCTTGATCGTGCTGTTGCTCTCGTCGGCCGCGAGGATGCCTTTGCCTGGTGCCACCATCCGGGCGGCGATGCTTTCGAGTGTCTCAGTCATGTCCGTGTTCCGCGTTGTGAGATGCGGCAAAATGCCGGGTTCGCCGGGTAGGTATGCCTTCCCACTTTCTTAGCACCGACCGATGGCCGCCGACCACCCGGAGCAGGGGAGTGGGCCATGTCGATGCGCCAAACACTTGTCGACTCGCAGCAGATCGTCCGGCCTTCCGCGGGGTCGCGTTCGGCCCCGTCCGAGGACGCCCTTTTTTGGTACACGGGGTGCCCATCCCCGGCGCGCAGGGGTCCACCCGCTGGTTGTCGCCGCAGCGGCAGCCGGCGCAGGCGTTTTCGTTCTGGCCGTCTGGATTGCGTTCAACCTCAACCGGGAGACAATCCAGAATCTCGTTGTCGTGACGGCGCTGGTCGCCGGATTCCTGCTGCTCTTCGGCGGGCTCGCCTGGCGTGCCGCCAACGATCCGCGCTGGGCCGAGCCATCCGGCGACCTGACGAGCTTTCTCGACGCAGAAGTGGATATCGCGACCGGACCGGCGAAGGGCCGCGACGTGCTGTGGACCGTGCTGATCCTGCCGTTTGCGCTCGCCTTGGGGATGCTCGCCATCGGAATTGTGCTCCGCCTGACGATCTAGCGCTGGCGCAGCGCTTCGACGCCGGGCAGCGCCTTGCCCTCCAGCCATTCCAGAAAAGCGCCGCCGGCGGTGGATACGTAGGAGAAGGCGTCCGCAACACCGGCGGCGTTGAGCGCGGCGACCGTGTCGCCGCCGCCGGCCACCGACATGAGCCCCTTCGACCGGGTCAGCTCGGCTGCATGCCGCGCCGCCGCGACCGTAGACCGGTCGAAGGGCGGCGTCTCGAAGGCGCCGAGCGGCCCGTTCCAGACCAGCGTCCTTGCCCTGTCGAACCAGCCTTTTACCGCTTCGGTCGATCCGGGGCCGATGTCGAGGATCATGGTGTCGGCGGGGACCTTCCCGATGTCGACTGTCTCCGTCGGCACGTCGCGCGCGAGCTCGCGTGCGACGACGGCATCGACGGGCAGGACGATCTCGCGGTGTGCGGTCGCGGCGGCGGCCCTGATCTTCCGTGCCGTGTCGACAAGGTCGGGCTCGGTCAGCGACTTGCCGACATTCACCCCATCCGCGAGCAGGAATGTGTTCGCCATCGCGCCGCCGATTATCAGCGCGTCCACCTTCGCAGCGAGATTCTGGAGGAGGTCGATCTTGGTCGACACCTTGGCGCCGCCGACAACGGCGACCAGCGGCCGGTCGGGATTTGCCAACGCCTTTTCCAGTGCCGCGAGTTCCTTCTCCATCGAACGGCCTGCATAAGCAGGGAGCTTGTGCGCAAGGCCCTCGGTCGATGCATGGGCGCGGTGGGCGGCGGAAAAGGCGTCGTTGACATAAATGTCGCCGAGCCCGGCGAGCGCGTCGACGAAGGCGGGGTCGTTCTTCTCCTCGCCCGCGTGGAAGCGGGTATTCTCCAGAAGCAGGATGTCGCCCGGCGCCATCTCGGCCACCGCCGATTGCGCGGCGGGTCCGATGCAGTCTTCCGCAAAATCGACCGGGCGATCGAGCGCGGTGGCGAGGGCGGCGCGCACCGGCGCGAGCGAGAATTGCGAGTCCGGCGCGCCCTTCGGTCGGCCGAAGTGCGCAAGCAGAATGACCTTGCCGCCCTTGCCGGCGATTTCACGAATCGTCGGCACCACCGCGAGGATGCGCGTGAGGTCGGTGACCTTGCCGTCCTTGACCGGAACGTTCAGATCGACGCGGACAAGCACGCGTTTGTCGGCGAAGTCCACGCGGTCGATCGTGCGTAAAGCCATGAACCTGCCCCGGCGGTTGGAACGGTGTCGCTCAGGTCAGATTACCTTGCCCATGGCGACGGCCGTGTCGGCCATGCGGTTCGAGAAACCCCACTCATTGTCGTACCAGGCGACCACGCGCACGAAATCGCCGCCGATCACCTTTGTTTGGTCGATGGCGAAGGTGGCCGAGTGCGGATCGTGGTTGAGGTCGGAGGAGACGAGAGGTTCTTTCGTCCAGGTAACGATCTTGGCCAGCCGGTTGGACTTGGCAGCGTCCACGATCGCCTTGTTCACCTCGTCGACGCTGGTCTTCCGCTTCGCATGGAACTTGAAGTCGACCAACGAGACGTTCGGCGTCGGCACGCGCATCGAGGAGCCGTCCAGCTTGCCGGCAAGCTCGGGCAGCACGAGGCCGATCGCCTTGGCGGCGCCCGTCGAGGTCGGGATGATGTTCAGTGCCGCGGCGCGGGCGCGATAGAGGTCCTTGTGGAGCGTGTCGAGAGTCGGCTGGTCGCCGGTGTAGGAGTGGATCGTCGTCATGAAGCCCGACTCGATGCCGAATGCGTCGTTCATGATCTTGGCCATCGGCGCGAGGCAGTTGGTCGTGCAGGAGCCGTTGGACACGATGGTGTGCTCGCGCGTGATCTTGTCGTCGTTGACGCCGTAGACCACGGTTAGGTCGGCATTCTCGCCGGGTGCGGAAACGAGCACGCGCTTTGCGCCCGCCTGAAGGTGCATGGCGGCCTTCTCCTTGGCGGTGAAAAGGCCGGTACATTCCATGGCGATATCGACGTCGAGCTCCTTCCATGGGAGCTGGGTCGGGTCCTTGATGGCGGTCACCTTCATCGGGCCGGTGCCGGCGTCGATGGTGTCCCCGTTGACTTTCACCTCGTGGGGGAATTTGCCGTGCACCGAGTCGTGGCGCAGCAGGTGTGCGTTCGTCTCGACCGGGCCCAGATCGTTGATCGCGACGACCTGGAGATCCTTGCGGCCGGACTCGACGACCGCCCGAAGGATGAGGCGCCCGATGCGCCCGAAACCGTTGATGGCCACTCGTATCGCCATGCCCGCAGTTCCCCTGTCTGGTGATGCCGCGTCCAAATCGGCCGTAGTGGGCCGGGAGTCAAGTGGGTGAGCGCCGCTGTCGCCCCGTGCAGCGAGGAGGAACACAGCGCTCAGGCGTTCGACCGCAGCCTTTCGAGCGCGAGCTCCGCAGCGCGGGCGGCGGTTATTCCGAAATGCTCATAGAGCTTCTCATAGGGCGCGCTGGCGCCGAAGCTTTCCATGCCGACGAAGATGCCGTCCGCACCGATGAAGCGGTCCCAGCCCATGCGCACGGCCGCCTCGATCGCTACCTTTACCGGTGCGTTGCCGACGATGCCGGCGCGGTATTCCGGGCTTTGCTGTTCGAACAACTCAAAACAGGGTACCGACACCACGCGAACGCCAAAACGCTCCCGGGCGATCAGACCGGCGGCGTCCAACGCAATCTGCACCTCCGAGCCGGTGGCAAACAGCGTCACGTCGGGGCGGCTCCCGGTCTCATGGAGCACGTAGGCGCCGCGCGCGCAAAGATTCGTCTCGCTGTACTCGGTGCGGATCGCAGCCAGATTCTGGCGTGTCAGCGCGATCACGCTCGGCCGGTTGCGTTCGCGGAGCGCCAGCTCCCAGCATTCGGCGGTTTCCATCGCATCGCAGGGGCGAAACACGTTGAGATTCGGCATGGCGCGCAGTGCGGCCAGGTGCTCGACAGGCTGATGTGTCGGGCCGTCTTCGCCAAGGCCGATCGAGTCGTGCGTCATCACGTGGATCACCCGCAGGCCCATCAGGGCCGCAAGACGGATCGCCGGGCGGCAATAGTCGCTGAAGACGAGGAATGTACCGGAATAGGGAATCACGCCGCCGTGAAGCGCCATGCCGTTCATGGCCGCGGCCATGCCGTGTTCGCGCACGCCCCAGTGGACGAAGCGGCCCGCGAAGTTTCCCGGTGCGACGATCTTCATGTCCTTCGAGCGTGTGTTGTTCGAGCCCGTGAGGTCGGCCGACCCGCCGATCGTCTCCGGCACCGTCGCATTGATCACATCGAGCGCCATCTCCGACGACTTGCGGGTGGCGACCTTCGGCCGGTCGGCGGCGAGCTTGCGGCGCCAGGCGCGCATCGCCTCGTCGAGCCTGACCGGCAGGTCGCCGCGCATGCGACGCTCGAACTCGCCGCGCTTGTCGGGCGGAGCGGCGGCGAGGCGCTTCTCCCACTCCTTGAATGCCTGCGCCGCGCGCAGACCGGCAATGCGCCAGGCGTCGCGGATGTCGGCCGGGATCTCGAAGGGCGGATAGTTCCAGCCGAGCGCCTTGCGCGCCCCGGCAATCTCGGATTCGCCAAGCGGCGACCCGTGAACGGCGGCGGTGCCCGCCTTGGTCGGCGCGCCGAAGCCGATGGTGGTGCGGCAGGCGATCAAGGAGGGCCGCGCGCTCTCGTGCGCAGCGTCGATGGCGCGGGCAATCTCCTCCTGATCGTGCCCGTTGACGCGGGTTGCGTTCCAGCCTGCGGCCTCAAAGCGCGCGAGCTGGTCGCCGGATTCGGCAAGCGAGAGCGGGCCGTCGATCGAGATGCCGTTGTCGTCGAACAGCACGACGAGCTTCGAAAGCCCGAGATGCCCGGCGATGGAAATCGCCTCGTGGCTCACGCCTTCCATCAGGTCGCCGTCGGAAGCGAGCACATAGGTGCGATGGTCGACCAGCTCGGGACCGAATTCCGCTGCGAGGAGCCGTTCAGCCAGTGCCATGCCGACCGCGTTGGCGAGGCCCTGGCCGAGCGGACCGGTCGTCGTTTCCACCCCCGGGGTCAGGAAGTTCTCCGGGTGTCCGGGCGTCGCGGAGCCGAGCTGGCGGAAATTCTTGAGCTGCTCGATGGTCATCTCCTCGTAGCCGAGGAGGTGCAGCACCGCGTAGAGCAGCATCGAGCCATGCCCGGCGGAGAGCACGAAGCGGTCGCGGTCGGGCCACTGCGGCGCGGCGGGGTTGAACTTCAGAAAGCGGGTGAAGAGCACCGTGGCGATGTCGGCCGCGCCCATCGGAAGGCCAGGATGGCCGGACTTCGCCTTCTCCACCGCGTCCATGGCGAGCGCGCGAATGGCGTCGGCCATGCGCTTTTGCTTGTCGGAATCGCTCATGACGGGGCTGGCGTCGCCTGGCTGCAATCGTCGGCGCGCGTCGCGACAGGGGCAATCCGAAACACGGGCGCTTTTCAGCGACGGGCCGGGGACACATAGCAGGTCGAAAGGTCGAGTCAATCGCGGTCCTGGGCCCGGCCGGCATTGACGGATTCTTCGAGTGCTGCCTAATCTTGTCGCCGCAACTCCTTGCAGCAGCATTGTTCATCCGGCGCGCGCATCGTCCGGGTGCGGCATTTTGCAAGGCAGGTTTTGCGGAGCGGCGGGGTGCGGAATGGCTGGTACGGCGCCGATCGATGCCGCCATCAAGCGGTTGCAGACGGCGCTCGGCCGGCTGGAGGACGCCGTGGACCGCCGTGTCGATGCGGAGGAGCGACGCGGCGACCTCGAGGCGGAGCTGCAGCGGATCGACAACGACCGTTCGCGACTGGCACAGTTGCTCGATGCGGCCGAAGCCCGCTCAGCGCGGCTTGAACAGGCCAATCGCGACGTCTCGCGCCGTCTGGTTGCCGCGATGGAATCCATCCGCTCCGTGATCGAGCGGCACGGCGGCTGAAGGGGAACCCAATGGCGCAGGTCAATGTCACCATCAGCGGCCGGCTCTACCGCATGGCCTGCGACGACGGACAGGAGGAGCACCTGATCGGCCTTGCCGGGGAGATCGGCCGGCTTATCGAGGAACTCCGCGGCAGTTTCGGCGAGATCGGCGATCAACGACTCACCATGATGGCGGCGATCACTATGGCCGACCGCTGCGCGGAGGCGGAGCGGACAATCGAACAGCTCAGGGATCGACTCGCGAGCGTTGAGGCCGCGCGCGCGGCGGACGCCGAACGGTTCGAGAATGCGCAGGCCGGGCTCGCGCGAGTCGTCGAGCTGGCGGCGCAGCAGATCGAGGCGGCCGCGGACAGGATCGGCGCCACCGTCATCGAAGCCAACGAAGGCGAAGCGGCGTAGGCTGGCGCATTCGGCGCCGAGGATTTATATGTCTTCACGGCGGGGCTGCACGGTGCGACAGGACACGCATATCCCCGGGGCCTTATCGATCCTTACGGGAGCTGTCCCTGTCCGGGCTCGTGGGCCAGGACACACGGCGCCCACCTACGCTGTAGGTTCCCGGGATCGACCGTCCATCGGCCGACGCGGCTCCGCCAGCTCCTTCCTTCTTCCACCGCCGGTTCTCGCGAACTTCTGCGCATGAGCGATGCCGCCACGATCAAGGCCCGCTTCCGGGCGGAAGCGATGGCGCGCCGCGATGCGCTGTCGCCCGGGGAGCGTGCGAAGGCGTCCGCCGAGATTGCGGACCGCGCCGCGCCGATCGTAGCTGCGGCAAAGCCGGCGGTGGTTTCTCTGTATTGGCCGATGCGCAGCGAATGCGACGTGCGGGCGCTCATCCTTCGGGTGCGGCGGCAGGGTGCGGAGGTCGCCTTGCCGGCCAGGGCCGGCGACACCTTCGTGTTCCGGCGCTGGGAAGAGGGCGAACCGCTGCATCCGGGCACTTTCGGCACGAGCGAGCCGCCGCCGGCGTCCCCTGCCGTTAATCCCGATTTCATTGTCCTGCCGATGGTGGGCTTCGACCGGTTCGGAAACCGGCTCGGCTATGGTAAGGGGCACTACGATCGGGCGATCGCGGCTCTGAGGGCGAACGGCTACCGGCCGGGGCTGCTTGGCGTTGCCTTCGCGATTCAGGAAGTGCCGGCGGTGCCGGCGCAGCCGTACGACGTCCGGCTCGACTGGGTCGTGACGGAGCACGACGTGCTGCGTTTCGTGTGAGAGCGGGATGGAATCGCTTCTTTCGTCGATGGGGCTCGATCCCGGCCTCGCCCCGCTCGTCCCGCCGATCCTTTACATCGTGGCCGCCGTCATCGCGCTCATAGTGGTGCTGCGCATCCAGGCCGAGCACCGGCAGGTGCTGCGGGCGCGGCTCAAGCTCGACTTGTTCGAGAAGCGGTACGAGTTTCTGCAGATGCTGCGCAACATCACGTCGATCACGCTCGGCAGCGACGGGCGCTATTTCGACAAGGTGCAGAAGGACTACGCGAAGTTCGCGCACTTCAAGCTTCTCTTTCCACTCCCGATCGCCAGGCAGGTGGACCGGCTGATCGCGATGTGCGACGAGCTCTTCATCTCCAGCGAAGGCATGCGGTCGATGCCCGACGAGCCGGACGCGGCCGAAGAGAAGGAGGTCAAGCGCCTCAAGGAGAAGATCCGGGAAGAGATGGAGGCGCTGCAGGATCGCATCGAGGACTTCATCCGGGTGGACTGGAAAGGATGAGGCTCCTGTTCCTTGGCGATGTGGTCGGGCGGAGCGGGCGCAATGTCGTCACCGAACGGCTGCCGGGGCTGATTGCCAGTCACCGGATCGATTTCGTTGCGATCAACGGCGAGAACGCGGCCGGAGGCTATGGCATCACGGAGGAGATCCTTCAGGTACTGCTGGACGCCGGCGCGGATGTGGTGACGACTGGCAACCACGTCTTCGACCAGCGGGAGGCGCTGGTGTTTGCGGAGCGGCAGGAACGGTTCCTGCGGCCGCTCAACTATCCGCGGGGAACGCCGGGGCGCGGATCGGGGCTGTTCAGCGCGCGAAACGGCGCGCGTGTGCTCGTTATCAACGCGATGGGCCGCGTCTTCATGGATCAGCTCGACGATCCGTTCCCGGCGGTGGAGCGCGAGCTGGAAGCCTGCCCTCTCGGCGAACAGGCAGACGTCGTGCTCATCGACTTCCACGCCGAGGCGACGAGCGAGAAACAGTCCTTCGCCTATCATTTCGACGGGCGCGCGAGCGCAATCGTCGGGACGCACACGCATGCTCCCACCGCCGACTATCGCGTGCTGCCGGGTGGTACTGCCTTTCAATCGGACGTCGGCATGTGCGGCGATTACGAGTCCGTTCTCGGCATGGACAAGGAGGAGCCGATCCGGCGCTTCCTGACAAAGGTGCCCTCGGCGCGCTTCGAGCCGGCGACGGGCCCCGGTACGCTGGCCGGGCTGGCCGTCGAGATCGACGACAACAGCGGGCTTGCCCGGGCCGTCGCGCCGCTCAGGCTCGGCGGCGTTCTGGAGGAGGCCGTACCGGCCTTCTGGTACGAATAGGCGTCCGTGGCGCCGCCCGCTCTTGTCTTCTCCATTCGCTATTGGCTATTCGCTATCTTGCCAATCGCTCAATCTCCGCAACATCCGGGTCGCGGCAATGGCCGGCCATTCCCAGTTCAAGAACATCATGCACAAGAAGGGCGCTGCCGACGCGCGGCGCTCCAAGCTTTTCTCCAAGCTCGCCCGAGAGATCACGGTGGCAGCGAAGATGGGCGCGCCCGATCCCGGCATGAACCCGCGGCTCAGGCTCGCCATCCTGAACGCGCGCGCAGAAAACATGCCGAAGGACAATATCGAGCGTGCCATCAGGAAGGCGACGGGCGGCGAGTCGGAGAACTACGAGCCGATCCGGTACGAGGGGTACGGCCCGGGCGGCGCGGCGGTGATCGTGGAGGCGCTCACCGACAACCGCAACCGCACCGCAAGCACCGTGCGCTCGACGTTCTCGAAATTTGGCGGCGCTCTCGGCGAAACGGGCTCGGTTTCGTTCATGTTCGATCGCGTGGGGCAGATCGTCTACAAGCCGGAGGCGGGAAGCGCCGACCGGGTGCTGGAAGCGGCCATCGATGCCGGTGCCGAGGATGTCGAGAGCAACGCCGACGGCCATTTCATCACCTGCGCGTTCGACGATCTCGGCGAGGTGGCGAAGGCGCTGGAGGCGCGGCTCGGCGAAGCGGAGACCGTGAAGGTCGTCTGGCGTCCGCAAACCTCCGCGCCGCTCGACGAGGAAAAGGGAGCGGCGATGATGCGGCTCATTCAGGCGCTCGAGGACGACGACGACGTGCAGGCTGTCTATTCGAACTTCGAGGTCGCCGACGAGGTCATGGCGAAGCTGACCGCCGCCTGAGGGGCAAGCAGCGATGCGCCTTTATGCCGCCCTCATCGCGGTCGTCGCCTGGGCGGGGCTGGCTGGCCAGTACTACCTGATCACCCGGGGCACGAGCGGCCCGGTGTTCCTGTTCCGGACCGTCAACTTCTTCAGTTACTTCACCATTCTCAGCAACATTTTCGTCGCGCTGGTGACGACGGCGACGGCAATCGTTCCGCGCAGCGCGATCGGGCGCGTCCTCATGCGGCCAGGCGTGGCCGCGGGCGCCCTGCTCTACGTTGCGATCACGGGGCTCATCTATTTCCTGGTGCTGCGCCATCTGTGGCAGCCGCAAGGGCTTCAGTTCTGGGTGGATGCGATCCAGCACTACGCGGTGCCGATCCTTTTCCTGGGCTTCTGGCTTTTTGGCGTCATCAAGGGGCGCCTTACGGTCGACGTCGTGCCCAAGCTGCTCGTCTTCCCGCTTCTGTTCGCGGGCTATACGCTGATCAGGGGGCCGTTCGCGGGTTGGTACCCCTATCCCTTCATCGACGCCGGCGAACTCGGCTACGGTACGGTCGCCGCGAACATCGTCTTTCTTGTCGCCGGATTCGGCGTGCTCGGATTTCTGATCGTCGGCATCGACAGGCTGATCGCGCGGCTTCGCAACGCGGCACCCCCGCCGCCCGGGGTATGATGCGGATGTGGCGCCGATTCGTGGCGCACTCTCTGGAGGCGCTCCATTCATGGTCCGCATTCTCGGCGTCGATCCCGGATTGCGCCGCACCGGATGGGGCGTAATCGAGTCGCGCGGCAACGCGCTCAGCTTCATCGACGCCGGGACCATCCATGCGCCGCTGGAGGGCGAGCTGGCGCCGCGGCTGGCCGTGCTTCACAAGGCGCTTTCCGAGATTCTCAGCTCGTTCAGACCCGATGAGGCGGCGGTCGAGCAGACCTTCGTCAACCGCGATGCGGTCGCGACCCTCAAGCTCGGTCAGGCGCGCGGCGTCGTGCTTCTGGCACCGGCGCTGATGGGAATTGCGGTGGCGGAGTACGCCCCCAATGCCGTCAAGAAGACGGTGGTGGGAAACGGCCACGCCGAGAAGATCCAGATCCGCCGCATGGTGCAGGTCCTCCTGCCGCGTGCGCGCTTCGACAGCGACGATTCGGCCGACGCGCTCGCTGTGGCGATCACGCATGCGCACAGCCGGGGGATGCGGGCGTTCCGAATGCATGCGGCTGGCTGACATTGTGTCCGTTCTCTGAATGTTCTATTTCTTATGTTTGCAGGCAAGAAGGGCCACCGATGCGTGTTACCTCCAAAGGACAGGTGCTGTTCCGCGTGACGTTCGCGAACGGGCGGGCATCAAGCCCGGCACGGAGGTCGAGCGGCGAGCGGTTGGTGGAGGCCGTTCGTTGCACGGCGAACAAGAACCGGCACCTCTCGACCGGCAAGATCATGCAGTTTTTGCGCGGCGATGACTGACACACTCGTCGATACGAACGCGTTGCTCGACGTTGTCGAGGAGGACACGACGTGCACCCGAGCAGGGGCTGGTCGTCAATCAGGTCGTCTACGGCCCATGCTTCCGGACGTGGATACCGGCTTCTCGCGCGCGATCGCGGCTACAATGCCTCCTAATTTCCCGAAGCCGGAGATCGTATCCCCGGACACGCATCCATGATCGGCAAGCTCAAGGGGATCGTCGATTCGTACGGCGAGGATTTCGTGATCCTCGACGTGGGCGGAGTCGGCTATCAGGTCTTCTGCTCGGTGCGGACCCTGCAGGCCCTGCCGTCGCCGGGTGAGGCAGCCGCGCTGTCGATCGAGACCTACGTGCGGGAGGACGCCATCCGCCTATACGGCTTTGCCAGCGATCTGGAGCGCGAGTGGTTCCGTCTGCTTCAGACCGTGCAGGGCGTGGGCGCCAAGGTCGCGCTCGGTGTGCTCGGCCTCTTCCGGCCCGGCGATCTCGCCACCGCAATCGCGCTTCAGGACAAGGCCGCGCTCGCCCGCGCGCCCGGTGTCGGCAAGAAGGTGGCGGAGCGGATCGTGGCGGAGCTTCGCGACAAGGCGCCCGCCTGGTCCAGCGCGGACCCGAATGTGGTGCGGCTCCAGGACGAGATCGCCGGGCGGCGCGCGCCGCAGCCGGTGGCGGACGCGGTATCGGCGCTCGTCAATCTCGGCTATCAGCAGGTTCAGGCCAGCGCGGCGATTGCCATCGCATCGCGCGCGGTCGGCGACAGCGCCAGCACGGAGCAGCTTATCCGTCTCGGGCTGAAGGAACTGGCGCGGTGAGGGGAGGGCCAGGATGAGCGAACCGCGCCTTGTCTCGGTCGCCGCGCGCGAGGAAGACGCCGCCGACGCGACGCTGCGGCCCCAGCTTCTCTCCGAGTTCATCGGGCAGGACCAGGCACGCGCCAACCTCAAGGTATTCATCGAGGCGGCACGCGCGCGCAACGCGGCGCTCGATCACGTGCTCTTCGTCGGACCGCCGGGTCTGGGCAAGACGACGCTGGCGCAGATCGTTGCGCGCGAGCTCGGGGTCAGCTTCCGCGCCACCTCCGGGCCGGTCATTACGAAGGCGGGCGACCTGGCGGCGCTGCTTACCAATCTCGAAGAACGCGACGTTCTCTTCATCGACGAGATTCACCGGCTCAACCCCGCGGTCGAGGAAATTCTCTATCCGGCGCTGGAGGATTTTCAGCTCGACCTCATCATCGGAGAGGGGCCGGCGGCGCGTTCCGTTCGGCTCGACCTTGCGCGGTTCACGCTCATCGGTGCAACGACGCGGCTCGGGCTGCTCACCAATCCGCTCCGCGACCGTTTCGGTATTCCGGTGCGGCTCGATTTCTACACCGAAGGAGAGCTGGTCGAGATCGTCGCGCGCGGCGCGCGCATACTGGGCGTGCGTGTGACGCCGGATGGGTCGTCGGAGATTGCGCGGCGTTCACGCGGGACGCCGCGCGTGGCGGCGCGGCTCCTGCGCCGCGTCAGCGATTTCGCGCTTGTGGAGAAGGAAAAGACGGTGGACGCGGCAGTCGCCGATCGCGCGCTGAAGCGGCTTGAGGTCGATGCGCTGGGTCTCGATGCACTCGACCGGCGCTACCTCAAGCTGATCGCGGAGCATTTCGGCGGCGGGCCGGTCGGTATCGAGACGATCGCGGCGGCGCTGTCGGAGCCGCGCGATGCGATCGAGGACATTGTCGAGCCGTTCCTCATCCAGTGCGGCTTCGTGCAGCGCACGCCGCGGGGCCGATTGCTTACCGTGCACGCCTTCCGTCACCTCGGCATCGACGCCCCGCCCAACGCCGGGGTGCAGATGCCGCTGTTCGGGGAAGGGGAGGAGTGACTGCGGGCAAGCCGGGCGGCGAGTCCAGTGTGTGACGGAAAGTTGTATAAGCAGTCGGCTTGGCACTCGAAAAGAGGCTGGGATGATCGTTGTTCGTTTCAAGGTGAAGTGCAAGCCGGACAGGGCAGATGCGCTGATTGCCGCCTTCAAGGACGTGGTCGCAGCAAGCCGTCCGCTCGAGGGGGTTGTGAACTTCGACATCGGTCGCGACCTGACCGACCCGAACTCGTTCATCGCGTTCGAGGTGTTCGAGGACAAGGAAGCACTCGACCGACAGGAAGCCCTTCCGGCAACCCAGAAGACGATCGCGTTGCTTGGAGACGTGCTTGCCGAACCGCCCGCGGCGACCATCTTCCACGTCGCCTCGTCCGAGCCGTGGGGGTGAAGACACCCGGGGCCAGGACGTGGCGAGATGCGAATTGATCTCGGTCGCGGCGCGCCCCGTCGTGGCGCAAACGATAGTCCATGCCTCACTCTGGGCCCGATCTCGCCGGCCGCCTCACCGACTTCGGTCATGTCCTGCCCGCGCGCGTTTACTTCGAGACACCAAGTTTTCCGGCGTCGCCCGTCACGGCGGCGACGTCCGGCCGGTCGTGATCGAGACGATCGCGGCAGCGCTGTCGGAGCCGCGCGATGCGATCGAGGACATCGTCGAGCCGTTCCTCATCCAGTGCGGCTTCGTGCAGCGCACGCCGCGGGGCCGGCTGCTCACGCCGCGCGCCTTCGCGCATCTCGGCATGGCGGTGCCTGGCGGTGCGGCGCAGCAGTTCGGCCTGTTCGGCGAGGCGGCGGATGAGTCGTAAGGCGGCGGGCGGGCGCTGGCCCGATATAGCCGGCCGGCTGATCGACGACGGCCACGTTCTCCCGGTGCGGGTCTATTTCGAGGACACCGACTTCTCCGGGACGGTCTATCACGCGAGCTACCTGCGGTTCATGGAGCGCGGGCGGTCGGATTATCTGCGCTGTCTCGGCGTCGGTCACCGTGCGCTCGCGGACGGGGCCGAGGGCGAGCCGCTTTCCTTCACGGTCCGCCGGATGGAGATAGAGTTCATGAAGCCCGCGCGCATCGACGATCTCGTGGAGGTCGAGACGCGCCCGCTGGAAGTAGAGGGCGCTCGCATGATTCTCGGCCAGCGAATTCTGTTGCAGAGCGAAACGCTGGTGTCGGCGGAGGTGACGGTGGCAGTCGTCAATGGCGATGGGCGGGCGCGGCGCATCCCGAAGTCGATCCGGGCGCTGGTGGCGGCCAGGGGCCGCCCTTAGGACTTCCTTAAGGATCGCGAAACCAGTAATACCAAGGCTTTGCGGCTATCCGCTCGCGTGCAGCGCCCTCAATTAGACAAATTTCGGTGGCGAGAAACGGGAACCGAGTGCCGGTCTTGCCGGCAGATCGCTCAAGGGGGGGATTGCGAAGGAGCCGGGCACGCCCCCGTCTGCCAGGCAGCCTCGCCCGCTTGCGCCCGTCAAGGGCGAATCCGGGAGGTTGCCTGCCCATGCAACTGGCTGAAAGGGACGAGGCGGCACAGTGAGCGACGGCCTTTCCCTCTTCTGGAACGCCGACATCGTCGTGAAGGTCGTTATCATCGGCCTTTTGCTGGCGTCGGTCTGGTGCTGGGCCATCATCATCGACAAGACAATCCGCTACCGCCGCATCCGCTGGCAGATGGACCGATTCGAAAAGGTATTCTGGTCGGGTCAGTCGCTGGAGGATCTCTACCGGCAGCTTTCCAGCCGCGCGACCACGGGAATGGCCGCCGTGTTCGTCGCGGCGATGCGCGAATGGAAGAGAAGCTTCGAGACCGGGGCGCGCTCGGCACTCGGCCTCCAGGTGCGAATCGACAAGGTGCTCGATGCGACGATCACGCGCGAGATGGAACGTGTCGAGCGCAGTCTCCTGTTTCTCGCAACGGTCGGTTCGGCGGCGCCGTTCATCGGGCTGTTCGGCACCGTGTGGGGCATCATGACGTCCTTCCAGGCGATCGCGGCGACCAAGAACACGTCTTTGACGGTCGTGGCGCCCGGCATCGCGGAGGCTCTGCTTGCGACAGCCCTCGGATTGCTCGCTGCGATTCCGGCGGTGATCGCCTATAACAAGCTTTCGAGCAGCGCGAGCGCGATCGGTCAGCGGCTCGAGACGTTCGCCGACGAGTTTTCCGCGATCCTCTCGCGGCAGGTGGACGAGAGAGGTTGAAGATGGGCGCCGGTTCCACTCGGCAGATCTCGCACCGGGGACGCAGCCGCCGCCGGCGGTACACCCCGATGTCCGAAATCAACGTGACGCCGTTCGTCGACGTCATGCTGGTGTTGCTGATCGTGTTCATGATCTCGGCGCCGCTGCTGACCGCCGGCGTTCCTGTCGACCTGCCAAAGGCCGACGCCAAGCCGCTTCTCGGCGACACCGAGCCGATCACGGTCACCGTCGATCCGAACGGAAAGGTGTGGCTCCAGGAGACGGAGATTTCGCTCGAGGAGATTGTGCCGAAGCTCATCGCAATCGCCCGCGCCGGTTACGACGAGCGCATCTATGTGCGCGGCGACCGGACGGCGGCCTACGGCAATATCATGAACGTCATGGCGGCGCTTTCGAGCGCCGGGTTCCGGCATGTCGGACTGGTGACCGTGCCGGAGCCACAGAGCTGACAGGGCGGCGCCATGCGTGCCGCGATCATCGTCTCGGTAATCGCCCACGTCGCGGTGCTGCAATGGGCCCTTCACGGTCTGCCGTCGGCGCGCCCGATCGAGCTTGCGTCGCTCGAAGCGTTGCCGGTCGATCTGGTGCCGATCGGCGAGATCACGGACGTTGCCAAGGGCCGCGAGACGGCGGAGCCCCGGGAGCTGCGCGAGGTGGCACCCCCCTGGCCCACCGAGGTGCCGAGCCCGGTCGTGCCGGAACCGACGCCGGCTCCGCCGCCACCGGAGCAGGCGATGACGCCGCCGGAACCCGAACCGGCGCCCGCCCCGGAGCCGGAGGCGCTGCCGCCGCTGGAGCAGGTGCAGGCCGAATCGCCGCCTGAGCCCGAGCCGCCTCCGCCTCTGCCGGAGCCTACGCCCGAACCGCCACCGCCCGAACCCGAGCCGGCACCCCCTCCGCCCGTACCGCCTCCCGTGGAGAAGGCCGAAGCGCCGCCGGCGCCTGCGCCGGTGCCGAAGTCCCGGCCGAAGCCGCCGCGAGTGGTGGCGAAGGCCGAGGCTCCGCCGAGCGACCTCAGCGACAAGATCGCGGCGCTTCTCGATCGGCAACGGGAATCGCCGCCGCAGGCGCAGACCACCGCCTCCCTCGGCAGCCGGACCGGGCGCGACGGCGCCGCGATGACGCAGACCGAAATCGACGCGCTGGCGGCAAAGATGCGCAGCTGCTGGAGCCCGCCGCTGGGCGCCACCGGCGCGGACGAGTTGCGCACGGTCGTACTTATCCGGCTCAACCGCGACGGTTCGCTGGCCGGTGTCCCGCAGATCGTCCGCCGGCCGCCCGGCCGCTACGAAACCACGGCGCCGGAATCGGTTGTGCGCGCAATCGGCCGTTGCGCGCCATACGATCTCCCAAGTGAGAAGTACACTGAGTGGCGGGAGATCGAGTTCGACTTCTACCCCGTTGACATGTTCTAACCCCGCCGAATACCGAGGGACACGATGCCTCCACGGAATCCACTGGTTGTGTTCGTCGGCGGGCTGGCGGCGCAGTCGCGCGCCATTCTTCTGGCCATTCTGGCCCTGGCGGCGGCCTCGCAGCCCGCCTTGGCCGTGCTGAAGATCGACGTCACCCGCGGCACCATTCAACCCTTGCCGATTGCGATACCGCCTTTCCTCGGCGGCGACGCCAAGCTCGGCGCGGAGATCGCGGCGGTCGTCACCAACGACCTGAAGCGCTCGGGGCTCTTTCAGCCGCTCGACCCGGAGTCGTTCATCGAAAAGATCGCGAATGTCGATCAGACGCCGCGTTTCGGCGACTGGCGCATCATCAACGCACAGGCGCTGGTGACCGGGCGCGTGACACGTCAGCCCGACGGGCGGCTGTCGGCCGAATTCCGCCTGTGGGACATTTTCGCGGGGAACCAGATCGCGGGGCAGCAATTCTTCACCAGTCCCGAGAATTGGCGGCGCGTGGCGCACATCATCGCCGACGCGGTCTATGAGCGTCTGACGGGCGAGGCCGGCTATTTCGACTCGCGCATCGTGTTCGTCGACGAAAGCGGCTCGAAGGACAACCGCATCAAGAAGCTGGCGATCATGGACCAGGACGGCGCAAACGTGCGGTTGCTGACGCGCGGCGACGATCTGGTGCTGACGCCGCGGTTCAGTCCGAACGGGCAGGAAATAACCTACATGTCGTATGCGGGAGGCAAGCCGCGCGTCTATCTCCTCAATATCGACACGGGGCAGCGGGAGATTGTAGGCGACTTTCCCGGCATGACGCTTGCACCGCGGTTCTCGCCCGACGGGCAACGTATCATCATGAGCCTGCAGCAGGAAGGAAGCGCCAACATCTACACGATGGATCTCCGCACCCGGCGGACGACGCGGCTTACCGACGAGCCGGCGATTGACGTGGGTGCTTCCTATTCGCCCGACGGGTCGAAGATCGTGTTCGAGTCCGACCGCGGCGGCACGCAGCAGCTCTATGTGATGAACGCCGACGGGAGCAATCCGCAGCGTATCAGCTTCGGCGAGGGCACCTATTCGACGCCGGTCTGGTCGCCGCGCGGCGATCTCATCGCGTTCACGAAGCGGTCGGGCGGCAATTTCGCCATCGGCGTCATGCGGCCGGACGGATCGGGCGAGCGGATTCTCACCAGCGGTTTCCACAACGAGGGGCCGACCTGGTCGCCGAACGGCCGCGTGCTGATGTTCTTCCGCGACACGCCAGGTCCCAATGGCGGTCCGCAACTCTGGTCGATCGACCTCACCGGCTACAACGAATTCCGCGTGCCGACGGCCAATTTTGCCTCCGATCCGGCGTGGTCGGCCTTGATCAACTGAGTCGGTCCGTCTACGATTCGATCCGGATGCGGGGCGCTTCGCCGGTCGGGGACCGGCGCTGTTGGGACGTCGCCCGCTAACCTTCTCTTAACCAGTTCGTTCAAGACGCGCTTAACGAGGCGTTGGTAAATGTCGCACTCACGCACATGGTGGTCAGGGAGTTGACGAAAATGCTGCAACTCAACCGATTCAGCCGCGGATGGCGCGCTGCCTTGCTCGTAGCGGTCGGCCTGACTGTCGCCGCCTGCGCCAAGGGGCCGGACCTCGGCGGCATTGGCACAGCCGGAGGCGGTGCCACAACGCCCGGCAGCGCGCAGGACTTCATCGTCAATGTGGGCGACCGCATTTTCTTCGAAACGGACTCGTCGGAACTCACGCCGACGGCGCTCGCCACGCTCGACCGGCAGGCCGAGTGGCTGAGACGCTACCCGCAGATTCGCGTCATGATCGAGGGGCATGCGGACGAGCGCGGCACGCGTGAATACAACATCGCGCTCGGCGCTCGTCGTGCCGCAGCCACGCGCAACTATCTCATCGGCCGCGGGATCGCGGCCCAGCGGATGAACACCATTTCCTACGGCAAGGAACGGCCGGTTGCGGTCTGCAACGACATTTCATGCTGGTCGCAGAACCGGCGGGCGGTGACCGTCATCCAGAACGCCGGGTCCTGAAAGCCGCAGCGGCCTGAAAACATCGCAAATCGCGGAAAATGGCGGTCCTTTGGGGCCGCCATTGGCGTATCCCGCCAAACTTTGGCCGAAGTCGAAACGGCAATCTCAGCCGACCTCCGGGCGCGGACGGAGGCCCTGGGCCGCGCCAAATTGAGGGCGGAACGATCATGACAGAGACAGGACCGGCGAAGGCCGGATTGGCGATCGCGCTCGTCGCGGCGGCGGCGCTCGTACCGACTGCCGGCGCGCACGCGGAGTGGTGGAACCCCTTCAAGCGCCAGCAGGAACAGCAGCCCGCGCAACAGAGCGCGCCCCCCTTGCCGCCGGCCAATATCGGGCCAGCAGCCCGTCCAACCAATATCTCACCGGGGGCAGGCCCGACCCCGATCGGGCCAGCGAACGCTCCGGTAGCCAGCCAGCCGTCTCCGGCAGCCGTCGGGGAGCCGGTGGCGCTCAATCCCGCGATCGACGCCACCACTCGCATGGACCGGATCGAGGCAACGCTCCGCCAGCTCACCGGCCAGCTTGAGCAGGTCACCTTCGAAATCGGGAAGCTCCGCGAAGAGCTTGCAAAGCTTCAGGAGGACACGGACTTCCGCTTCCAGGCGATCGAGGACTCCCAGCGGCCCCCGCAGCAGCGAAGCGAATCGACCGGCCAGCCGGATTTCGGAGCGGCCGAGCCGCATCCGGGCGGGCAGGACACCGCCGCCGCCACGCCGGCCGACTCCGGGTCGTTCGATCAGCCGCCCGAGCAGGACGCCATCGCCAGAGCGATCGCCGGTACCCAGCTCGGTGCGCCCCCGAGGCCCCTCGGCACGCTGACCCTCGACGGCGCGGAGCCCGGCGGCGGAAACGTCGTTGGCAGCACGGTTGCCCCGCCCGCGGCGCCCGGGGAGCAGCCGCTCAGCCTGTCGGCGCTCGCCGGCGGTCCGGAACCGACACCGGCGCCCGATCCGGCGGCCGGGATTGCACCGGTGGTGCCGGTCGGGCCGGGGCAGGGGGCGGCCCTTGCGTCGATCGGGCCCGTGCAGGTCGCCGGTACGCCGACCGAGGTCTACAATCGCGCCTACCAGTTCGTGCTCGATGGCGACTACGAAAAGGCCGAGCAGAGCTTCCGCGCCTTCCTTGCCGCGTTTCCGAACGACAAGCGTGCACCCGACGCGCAATACTGGATTGGCGACAGTCTGTTCCAGCGCGGGCTCTACCGGGAGGCTGGGCAGGAGTTCAATTCCGGGTATCGCGCCTATCCGAAGAGCAGCAAGGCACCCGATTCGCTGCTTCGGCTCGGCATGTCTCTCACCGCGCTCGGGCAACGCGAGGCGGCCTGCGCCGTCTACTCGGAGCTTGTGAAGCGTTACCCCGACGCCCCACATGCGCTATTGCAGAAGGTGAAGGCCGAGCAAGCGAGTGGAACCTGTTGAAGAGTCGCGTTTCGGCGACGGCGAAATCGAGGCGCTTTTTGCGCCCTTGCGTACCGCGATTTCCGTGGCGTTGGCGGTTTCGGGCGGGCCGGATTCGGTCGCGCTCCTGCTGCTCGTCCGGCGGTGGCGCGACCTCGGTGGCCCACGGCCCGCCGTGCACGTCCTCACGGTCGATCACCGTCTTCATCCGCGCTCGGCGGACGACGCGGCGTTCGTCGCGGGGCTTGCGGAACGCTGCGGCTTCCCGGCGCGCATTCTCGTCCGCGAAGGTCCTGCGCCGGCGAGCGGGATCGAGGCCGCTGCCCGGAGCGCGCGCTATCGCCTGCTGACCGAGGCGGCGCGGGCGCTCGGCGCGAGCCATATCGTGCTCGCGCATCATCGCGACGATCAGGCCGAGACCTTTCTCATGCGCCTTGCGGGGGGCTCGGGCGTCCACGGGCTCGGCGCGATGCGCCCGATGAGTGCGCGCGACGGCGTGCTGCTGTTCCGTCCGTTCCTCGACATTCCGAAGGCACGGCTTGCCGCGGTCGTCCAGGATGCGGGCCTTGAGGCCGTCGACGACCCCGCCAATCGCGATCCGCGTTTCCTGAGGACGAAGCTGCGCGCGCTGATGCCGGAGCTTGCGCGTGCAGGGCTCGGTCCTCAACGTCTCGCCGAGTTCGCGCGGGAGATGGCCGGCATCGCGGATGCGATCGACACCCAGGCGTCGGCGCTTCTTCGCGGGGCGGCGGCGGTGGACGCGTTCGCGGTCGTCCGGCTGGCGGTGCGCGACTACGGCGACGCGCCGGAGGCGGTTCGCAAGCGTGCGCTGGTCCGTCTTCTGCAGGCCATTGGCGGCGGTCATTATCCGCCGCGGGGCGAGCGTCTCGCCGCGCTCGACCGGGCCTTGTCAGAGCGCGGTGCCGTCCGGTTTCGCCGGACGCTCGCGGGGGCGGTCGTCGAGCGGGCGGGCGAGACCGCTCTCCTCTATCGGGAGATCGGACGCGCCGGGTTGCCGGTCGTTGCGGTGGAGGGCGCGTTCGAAGGGGTCTGGGACCGTCGGTTTCATCTGGCGATCCGTTATTCCGGTGGGGCACACCTTGCGATCGGGCCGCTCGGCATTGCCGGGACCCGCAAGACGCGAGGGATTCCGCCCGGGCTGCCACGGGGTGCCTTTGCGGCGCTTCCGGCCGTCCGGCGCGGCGAAAAGCTCGTCGCCGTGCCGGTTCTCGACGGCGGCCGGGGTCCCGGCGGGAATGTCGACATCGCGGCCAGGAGCTTGCTCGGCATGAGGGTTTTCGGCCCAACAACCGCGGGGGCGACGGCGGGTTAACCCAATCGCTTCACATTCCGGCAGGTGCCGCCGGCATAGTTTGTGTTGGCTTGAGACGGCGCGGCACCCTATCTTAACGCTTGCGGGGGACGCCAGCCGCGCTTCCTCCCGCAAAGGGACCCTGATGAACGCCAATTTCCGCAATTTCGCCCTCTGGGTCATTATCGGCCTGTTGCTGATCGCCCTGTTCAACCTGTTTCAGGGGCCGGGCCAGCGTTCGGGCGGATCGGAGGTCGCCTATTCCCAGTTCCTGAACGAGCTCGCGCAGGGCCGGGTGCGTAGCGTGACGATCGCCGGGCAGACGATCACCGGCGTCTATACCGACAGCACACAGTTCCAGACGTTCGCGCCTGAGGATCCGGAGCTGGTCAAACGGCTCGAGGAGCGCGGTGTGTCGATCACCGCGAAGCCGCCGAGCGAGGGAGGCCAATCGTTGCTGGGGGTGCTGGTCTCCTGGTTCCCGATGTTCCTGATTCTTGCCGTGTGGATCTTCTTCATGCGGCAGATGCAGGGGACTGGCGGCAAGGCCATGGGCTTCGGCAAGTCCAAGGCAAAGCTGCTGACCGAGGCGCACGGGCGCGTCACCTTCGACGACGTCGCCGGCGTCGACGAGGCCAAGGAGGATTTGCAGGAGATCGTCGAGTTTCTCCGCGATCCGCAGAAGTTCCGCCGCCTCGGCGGACGCATCCCGCGCGGCGTGCTCCTGGTCGGTCCGCCCGGAACGGGCAAGACGCTGCTGGCGCGGGCAATCGCCGGAGAGGCGAACGTGCCGTTCTTCACCATTTCGGGATCGGACTTCGTCGAAATGTTCGTCGGCGTCGGCGCAAGCCGGGTGCGCGACATGTTCGAGCAGGCAAAGAAGAACGCGCCGTGCATCATTTTCATCGACGAGATCGACGCGGTCGGCCGTCACCGCGGCGCGGGTCTCGGCGGCGGCAACGACGAGCGCGAGCAGACGCTGAACCAGCTCCTGGTGGAGATGGACGGCTTCGAATCGAACGAAGGCATCATCCTGATCGCCGCCACCAATCGGCCCGATGTGCTCGATCCGGCTCTGCTGCGCCCCGGCCGTTTCGACCGGCAGATCGTGGTCCCCAATCCCGACGTGGTCGGGCGCGAGCGCATCCTGAAGGTTCATGTCCGCAAGGTGCCGCTGGCGCCGGACGTGGACCTGCGTACGGTGGCGCGCGGGACGCCCGGATTCTCCGGCGCGGACCTCATGAACCTCGTGAACGAGGCGGCGCTGCTCGCGGCACGTCGCGGCAAGCGGTATGTCACGGCGGCCGAGTTCGAGGACGCCAAGGACAAGGTGATGATGGGCGCCGAGCGGCGCACCCTCGTCATGACCGAGGACGAAAAGCGGCTCACCGCCTATCACGAGGCGGGACATGCCATCGTCGCGCTCAACGTCAAGGCGACGGACCCGGTTCACAAGGCGACCATCATCCCGCGCGGGCGGGCGCTCGGCATGGTCATGCAGTTGCCGGAACGCGACAAACTGTCGATGAGCTTCGAGCAGATGACGTCGCGGCTCGCGATCATGATGGGCGGGCGCGTGGCGGAGGAGATGATCTTCGGCAAGGACAAGGTCACGTCAGGCGCCGCCTCCGACATCGAGCAGGCAACGCGGCTTGCGCGCATGATGGTCACGCGCTGGGGTTTCTCCGAGGAGCTCGGCGCGGTCGCCTATGGCGAGAATCAGGAAGAGGTGTTCCTCGGCCACTCGGTGTCGCGCCAGCAGAACATTTCGGAGGAGACGGCGCGGAAGATCGATGCGGAGATCAAGCGCTTCGTCGAGTTGGGTCTCGCCGAGGCACGCAGGATTCTCACCGAGCACCGCGACGACCTGGAGACGCTGGCGCAGGGGCTTCTCGAATACGAGACACTGACGGGCGACGAAATCCGGAATCTCCTTGCGGGCAAGCCGCCGGTGCGGGACACCTTCGAAACGTCGCAGGCGCCCAGGGCTTCCGCCGTGCCCGCCACGAAGGGCAAGGCCCGCGGCGGTCCCAAGGGGGACGAGGCCGGCGGGCTGGAGCCGCAGCCGCAGGCGTAGGCGGCCTGCGGCCGGGATCTCCGGTGTCCACGATTGATTGACGGCGTTTCCGGATTGCCGGCGTGGGCGCTTTTTTCTGCCGGTGCCGCGGGCTAGACTCGCGCTGCCGCCTGGGCGCGGTCGGGGTAGCGGCATGAAGCGCAAGTATTTCGGCACGGACGGCATTCGCGGCAAGGCGAACGCGCTCATCACGCCCGACCTTGCTCTGCGGGTCGGGATGGCCGCCGGCCTTGTCTTTCACAACGGGCGGCATCGCCATCGGGTCATCATCGGCAAGGACACGCGGCTCTCGAATTACATGATCGAGAACGCGCTCGTGGCCGGATTCACCTCCGTGGGGATGGACGTGCTCCTCACCGGCCCGATTCCCACGCCGGCGATCGCGATGCTCACGCGTTCGATGCGCTGCGATCTCGGCGTCATGATTTCCGCCTCGCACAATCCTTACGAGGACAATGGCATCAAGCTGTTCGGCCCGGACGGCTACAAGCTCGCGGACGAAACCGAAAACGAGATCGAGACGCTGCTTGCGCAGGACCTGGCGTCCCGTCTCGCCGGCCCGGCGGAGATAGGATCGGCGGAGCGCATCGACGGCGCGCGCGAACGCTATGTCGAGTTCGCCAAGCGCACGCTGCCGCACAATCTCGACCTTTCGGGAATGCGGGTGGTTGTCGATGCGGCGAACGGCGCCGGCTACAAGGTGGCGCCGCTGGCGCTCCGCGAACTCGGCGCGGAGCTTTTCCTCATCGGCGTTGCGCCGAACGGGGTGAACATCAACAAGGAGGTCGGCTCCACCGACCTCGCCGCGATCCGCGCCAAGGTGCGGGAATATCGCGCCGATATCGGCATCGCGCTCGACGGCGACGCCGACCGTGTCATCCTGATCGACGAGCATGGCGAGCCAGTGGACGGGGATCAGCTCCTCGCCGTGATCGCTGCCTCGTGGAAGGAGGACGGGCGGCTCGCGGGCGGCGGCGTGGTGGCAACGGTGATGTCGAATCTCGGACTGGAGCGCTATCTCGCCAGCATCGGGCTCAAGCTCGAGCGCACCGCGGTCGGCGACCGCCATGTCGTCGAGTACATGCGCAGCCACGGCTTCAATGTCGGCGGCGAGCAATCGGGCCACATCATCCTTTCGGACTATACCACGACAGGCGACGGGCTCGTTGCGGCGCTCCAGGTGCTCGATGTGGTGAAGCGGAGCGGGCGGCCGGTCAGCGAGATCTGTCGCCGGTTCGAGCCGGTGCCGCAGGTGCTGAAGAACGTCCGCTACAATGGCGGCGTGCCGCTGGAGGACGCGCGGGTGAAGAAAGCGATCGCGGCGGGGGAGAGCCGTCTTGGCGCGGCCGGCCGGCTCGTGATTCGCCCGTCGGGCACGGAGCCGGTGATCCGCGTCATGGCCGAGGGCGACGACCGCCAGGCGGTCGAGGCGGTGGTCAACGAGATCGTCGGCGCGGTGACGGCGGCTGCGTAGGTCCCCGCGCCCGGCACTCGCATAGTTAATCGACCCTTAAGATTTCCGGTGCAGCATCCGTGCGGGTTTACGGCCGGGAGACCGCGCCTTGGGTTGCCGTCGGCCGGCCGGCGGAAGGGGACCGGAAATGCTCGGACTTCGTCATGCCGCGTTCGCGGCGCTGCTTGTCGCGCTACAGCCGTCGTTCGCGTTCTCCGCCGATTATGGCGGGCGCTACGGCTATCCGCCCCCGCCGGTCGAAATCGGTAGTGGGTGGTATCTCAGGGGCGACCTCGGCTACCGGCTCTATGCGTCGCCCGGACTGGTCTATACCGAAACAGCGACGCCGTTGACGGGTACCAGCGCTGGGGGCGCCTTCTCGTTTGGCGGCGGTTTCGGATATCAGTTCAGCGAGAACTTCCGGGGCGATCTTACGGCGGACTACGCGCTGCCGGCGACATTCAGGGGTACCTTGGTTGGCGCCTGCACCGCGGGTGCGGATTGCGTGCATTCCATGGACGTTTCCGTCGGGACGGTGATGGCAAATGCCTACTGGGACCTGGCCACAATCGGTTCGATGACCCCCTATGTCGGCGCCGGCGTGGGCGTGGCGTATGTGACTACATCGGGCAATTCGGCGGTCGATCTGAATGGGCCGACGACCGTGGCTGTGCCCGGTGCCTCGCAATTCAATTTTGCGTGGGCGCTAATGGGTGGTGCCACCTGGGAGATGTCGCCGGACGTTCTCGTGGATCTCACCTTCCGGCTCGCCAGCTTCGGCAGTGCCCGTACCGGCCCGGTGCCGGCGGCTGCCGGGGGCGACGACACGAGTCCGATCACCACCGGCAATATCATCGCCCCCGAAATCCGCATGGGTATGCGTTACAGGATCGACTGATCGCCGCTTATTCATAAACCCCACGCGGCGGAGTCTCACGGCTCCGCCGCGCTTCCTTTGGGACGCCGCAGCCGGCGTTTCACGAGCTGGTAGATCGCAAAGATTCCCACGCCGATCGCAAGCGCCCAGCCGATCTTGTGCTCGATCGCGTGCATGCGGCCGAAGAGCGTCTCGACCGTCTGTCCGAGGGCATAGCCAAGTGCCGCGAACGCGACGGCCCAGACAGCCGCCGACAGGGCGTTCACGAGGGTAAAGCGGAGCAGCGACACGGACGTCATGGACACGGCGAGCGCGCCCACTGTGCGCAATCCATAGAGAAAGCGGAAGCTGAAGATGAAAAGCGTCGGCGAGCGCTCGACCAGGCCCAGGGCGCGCGCGAAATGGCGGTGATGTTTGACGCGGGCGACATAACGCTCCGCGACATGGTGCCGCCCGATGAAGAAGATCGCCTGATCGGAAAGCACCGAGCCGAGGAAGGCGGCCACAATCACGGGCAGCGGGGAGAGCAGTCCCTGATGTATGAGATAACCCGCAACCACGACCACCGTTTCCCCCTCGAACAGCGTCCAGAGGAAAACGATCAGCGGTCCGTAGGTCAGAAGCAATTGCTCGACGGTCGACATTCGGCCAGCAGGCTCCGCAGCCTTTCCCGACGGATTTCATCCCATTGACTTTGCACTATTGAAAGGCGTATTGCCGCCGGCGGGACAGCCCTCCCCAACGAGGGCCGCCTATCTGAAAGGGTAGATCGATGACGCAGCCCGCCAGGCCCGGCCGCCGGCCGGTCAATCCCAATTTCTCCTCCGGACCCTGCGCCAAGCGACCCGGCTGGTCGCTGAAGGCGCTCGAAGGCGCGTTCCTCGGCCGCTCGCACCGGGCCAAACCCGGCAAGGCCAAGCTCAAGCAGGCCATCGACGAAACGCGCGAGCTGCTCGGTGTGCCCGCCGATTTCAAGGTTGCGATCGTCCCTGCCTCAGATACCGGCGCGGTCGAAATGGCGCTTTGGTCGCTGCTTGGGCAGCGGCCTGTCGATGTGCTCGTCTGGGAGAGCTTCAGCGAGGGTTGGGCGACCGACGTGGTCAAACAGCTCAAGCTCAAGGATGCGCGGGTGCTGCGTGCCGACTACGGCCTGCTGCCGGATCTTTCGCAGGTCGATCCAAGGCACGATGTCGTGTTCGCCTGGAACGGCACGACCTCCGGCGTGCGCGTGCCGAATGGCGACTGGATCGCGGCGGATCGCGAGGGCCTGACGATCTGCGACGCAACCTCGGCGGCGTTCGCGCAGGCGCTGCCTTTCGACAAGCTGGATGTGACGACCTTCTCCTGGCAGAAGGCGCTCGGCGGCGAGGCGGCACACGGCATGATCGTGCTCAGCCCGCGCGCGGTGGCTCGGCTTGAGTCGTACACGCCCCCTTGGCCGCTTCCGAAAATCTTCCGGCTGACCAAGGGCGGCAAGCTGATCGACGGCGTCTTCATCGGCGAGACGATCAACACGCCGTCGATGCTGTGCGTCGAGGATTGGCTCGATGCGCTCAACTGGGCGCGGTCGATCGGGGGCGCGTCGGAAACGATGGCGCGTTGCGACCGGAACCTGAAGGTTCTGTCCGACTGGGTGGCGCGGACGCCCTGGATCGAGTTCCTTGCGAAGGATCCGGCGACGCGCTCCAACACCTCCGTCTGCTTCGTGGTGGCCGATCCGGCGATTTCTGCGCTCGACCGTGACGGACGCGAGGCGTTCTCGCGCGGCATTGCGGGGTTGCTCGACAAGGAGGGCGTCGCCTACGACATCGCCTATTATCGCGACGCTCCGCCCGGCCTGCGCATCTGGGCGGGGGCGACGATCGAAGCGTCAGACCTTGAAATCCTCACCGAGTGGCTCGACTGGGCGTTTGCTGTCCAGAAGGCTTCGCTCGCGAAGGCGGCGTGATTGCCGTGACTCCCCGCGTCCTCATCTCCGACAAGCTTTCGAAGAGCGCCGTTCAGATTTTCAAGGATCGCGGCCTCGAGGTCGACTACCAGCCCGATCTCGGCAAGGACAAGGAGAAGCTGCTTGCGGTCATCGGCCAGTACGACGGGCTTGCGATCCGCTCCGCGACGAAAGTCACGGAAAAGGTGATCGAGGCAGCGCACAGGCTGCGCGTCATCGGCCGCGCGGGCATCGGCGTCGACAATGTCGACGTGGCAAAGGCTACCGCGAAGGGCATCATTGTGATGAACACGCCCTTCGGCAATTCCATTACTACCGCCGAGCATGCCATCGCGCTCATGTTCGCGCTGGCGCGCGACCTGCCGGCGGCGGACGCCTCGACGCGTGCCGGCAAATGGGAGAAGAACCGCTTCATGGGCGTCGAGATCAGCGGCAAGACGCTCGGCATTATCGGGTGCGGCAATATCGGGTCGATCGTTGCCGACCGGGCGATCGGGCTGCGCATGCGGGCGATCGCCTACGATCCGTATCTTTCGGAGGAGCACGCGCGCGACCTCGGCGTGGAGAAAGTCGATCTCGATGAGCTCTTCCGCCGCGCCGATTTCATCACGCTGCACACGCCGCTCACCGACAAGACGCGCAACATCATCGACAAATCGTCCATCGCGAAGATGAAGGACGGCGTGCGGATCATCAATTGCGCCCGCGGCGGGCTAATCGTGGAGGAGGACTTGGCGGAAGCGCTGAGGTCGGGCAAGGTGGCGGGCGCCGGAATAGACGTGTTCTCCGTCGAGCCGGCGGAAAAGAACGTTCTCTTCGACCTCCCGAATGTGGTCTGCACGCCGCATCTCGGCGCCTCGACCAGGGAGGCGCAGGAGAACGTGGCGCTCCAGGTCGCGGAGCAGATGTCCGACTATCTGATCTACGGCGCGGTCACCAACGCGCTCAACATGCCGTCGATCACCGCGGAGGAGGCGCCGCGGCTGAAGCCCTTCGTCAAGCTTGCGGAGAATCTCGGCCTGTTCGCAGGGCAGCTCACCGACACCACGATCCTTGGCGTCAGGATCGAATACGCCGGCGAAGTGGCGGATATGAATACCAAGGCGCTCACCTCGGCGCTGCTTGCGGGGCTGCTGCGGCCGATACTGACCGAGGTCAACATGGTCAATGCGCCGGTGGTCGCGCGCGAGCGCGGCATGGCGGTGGACGAGATACGCCAGTCGCAGCGCGGTGCGTACGAGACCTATATCCGCCTGACGGTGAAGACCGAACGGCAGGAGCGTTCGGTCGCCGGAACGGTGTTCTCCGACGGCCGCCCGCGCATTATCCAGATCAAGGGGATCGATATGGAGGGCGGGTTTGCGGAGCACATGCTCTATGTCACCAATGTCGACCGGCCGGGGTTCGTCGGCAAACTCGGCTCGCTCCTCGGCAGCAAGCAGCTCAATATCGCCACGTTCAATCTCGGCCGCGCCGCGCCGGGGGGCGATGCCATCGCGCTCCTCGCCGTGGACGGCCCGATCAGCGACGAGGTGCTGGCCTCCGTCGCGGCCATCGAGGGCGTGGTTCAGGCCAAGCGGCTGTCGTTCTAGCGCGGTTCGCGTTGCGGACGAGCCGCGCGCCACGCTGAGGCTTTTTTAACTGCTGTCGCCTTATATGGGCCCTCCGTCCGTACGGGGGACCTCGTCTGGAAATGCCGGCGTTCGACGGGCCAGAAGGCCGCTCATATCCGTTGCCGGAAAACGAGGAGAAGCGGCTCGCGCTGCTGCGCGAGTTCGATTTCCTGTACGAGGACGAACACGAGGCCCTGGCGCGTCTCTGCGACATGGGGCTGGAACTCCTCAAGTCGCGCACCTGCTCGGTAACGTTGGTCGACCGGCATTCGCTACGGTTCCTGAAGCGGGCGGGCGCGCCGGTGCGGCTCGTGCCGCGCTGCGACGCGATGTGCACCTACACGATCCTAGGGGATGAGCTGCTGGAAATCAGGGGCCTCCAGTCAGACCCGCGGTTCGCGAACCTGACGACGGTCAGGAACCCGCCCTATATCGACTTTTATGCCGGGGTGCCATTGATCTTCGATGGCTTCGCACTCGGCGCCTTCTGCATAACCGACGACGTTCAGCGCACCCTTTCCGAAGACGAGCGGCGCCACCTTACCTGGCTCGCCTCGCTCGTCGTGGACGTCATGCGCCTGCACCACCTGTCGCAGAAATTGCGGCGGCGGGAGGGGCTGCTGGCGCAATCCTCGCAGCTTGCGCGGATCGGCGGCTGGGAGGCGGATCCCGAGACGCTGCAGCTCTTCTTCAGCGACGAGCTCTACCGGATCAACGGAATGGAGCCCGGCCACCAGGCGCCGACCGAGCTCCTGCGGGGTCTGTGCGAGGCGGACCGCAAGACGCTCGATGACGCGATCCGGGCTCTGGGCTCAACCGGACGCGCCTTCGACATTGAGGCAGAGTTCGTAGACGCCGGCCGCATTCGCCGCTGGGCGCGCGTCATGGGCGAGGCGGAGCGCCGCGACGGCAAGGTCGTGCGGCTCTTCGGAGCGGTTCAGGACATCACCGAGCGCAAGTCCGCCGAGGCCCGGATTCATCATCTGGCGCACCACGATCCGCTGACGGGGCTTGCCAACCGCTCGCTTTTCCGCAAGCGCCTCGACGCGGCGATTGAGGAATCGGCGCAGGACGGAAGCAAGTTCGCGCTGATGCTCCTCGACTTCGACAACTTCAAGAACGTCAATGACACCCGCGGCCATGCGGTTGGCGACAGGCTTCTGGAAACGGCGGCGGCGCGGCTTCGGAACATTCTCGGGCCGCCGAGCACCATCGCGCGGCTCGGCGGCGACGAGTTCGCACTGATTGTGCGCAACGTCAGGGACGAGAACGATGTGATCGAGAAGGCGGAGCAGGTGGTTCAGACGCTCATGCGCCCGATCGACCTTGGCGAGGAGACCCTGGTGTCCGGCGTCAGCGTCGGCGTCACCATGTTCCCGAAGGACGATCGGGAGGCCTCCGAGCTCCTGAAGAACGCCGACATCGCGCTTTATCTCGCCAAGTCAAGCGGCCGGGCGCGCGCAGGCTATTTCACGCCCGCGCTCCGCCAGAAATTCGAGGAGCGGCTGGCGCTGATCGAGGAGGTCCGCGCGGGGATCGCCGCGGGCCAGTTCTCGCTCCACTACCAGCCGATCTGCTCCGTCACGTCCGGGCGGCGTGGCCTGCGGGGCTTCGAGGGGCTGATGCGATGGCAGCATCCGCGCCTCGGGCTGCTCACGCCAGCCTTCTTCGGCGCGGCGTTCGAGGATACCGAGCTTGCGGAGGCGCTCGGAGAAATCGGGCTCACGAATGCAATTACGCGTATTCAGGAATGGCACGCGGCGGGCGTGGAATTCGGGTATGTGGCGCTGAACGTGTCGGCGGCGCAGATCGCCACGGGCGAATTTCTGCGGAAGGTTGCGGACCGGGTGCGTGGCGTGAAGCTGCCGCGCAGTTCGCTGATGCTCGAGGTCACCGAAAGCGTCTATCTCAGCACCGACGCGTCGCAGATAAGCGCCGACCTCGCGATGCTCCACGATCTCGGCGTGTCGATCGCGCTCGACGATTTCGGGACCGGCTACGCCTCGCTGACCCATCTCAAACAGTTCCCCGTCGACCTCATGAAGATCGACCGGTCCTTTGTCCGCCAGATCGGTATCGACAGCGAGAACACCGCGATCGCCCGGGCGGTCATCAATCTCGGGCGGGCGCTCGGCATCGACATTGTGGCGGAAGGGGTCGAGACCGCCGACCAGGCCGCGTTCCTGTCCGACAATGGCTGCGACAGCATGCAGGGCTACCTGTTCGCGCAGGCCATGCCCGGCGGCGATGTCGCGAAGTTCGTGCGGCAGTTGACTGCGTCCCGGCCGAAATCCCGCCGCCGGGCCGCCTCCTAGCCTGTCGGCCAGGCCCGGCGCGATCCTTCCGCGGGCGCCGGCCTTCCCGGCCGGCCGGATACCGATCGGAAAAACCCGCCGCCGGAGGAGTCGCGCCCAAAAGGAGGCGCCTGTATAGTCCCGCGCGCTCCGCCGGCGGGTTCCGATGGCCGGCCATCGGGTCACCGCCCGCTTCCCGCCACAGAAAGGCCCATCATGGCGAATGTAGTCGTCGTCGGATCGCAATGGGGCGACGAAGGCAAGGGAAAGGTCGTCGATTGGCTGTCGGAACGGGCCGACGTCATCGTCCGCTTTCAGGGCGGGCACAATGCCGGCCATACGCTGGTCGTGAACGGGGTCAGCTACAAGCTCAGCCTGCTGCCGTCGGGGGTTGTCCGGCCGGGGAAGCTTTCCGTGATCGGCAACGGGGTGGTGGTCGATCCGCATGCGCTGGTCGAGGAGATCGACCGGCTCAGGTCGCAGGGGATCGGTGTGTCGCCGGATAACCTCCGCATTGCCGAAAATGCTCCGATGATCCTCTCCGTTCACCGCGACCTCGACGCGCTCCGCGAGACCTCCGGCGCCGGCACGCGCATCGGCACGACGCGCCGCGGCATCGGGCCCGCGTATGAGGACAAGGTCGGACGCCGTGCGATCCGCATCATGGATCTCGCCGATCTGCCGGGGCTTCGCGAAAAGATCGACCGGCTGCTGGTGCATCACAACGCGCTGCGCCGCGGCCTCGGCCAGCCGGAGGTGCGCGGCGAAACGCTTTACGAGGAGCTTGCCAGCGTGGCACCGCGCGTCCTGCCCTTCATGGACTCCGCGTGGCGGCTTCTCGACGAACAGCGACGTGCCGGCAAACGCATCCTCTTCGAGGGGGCGCAGGGCGCGCTCCTCGACATCGACCACGGTACCTATCCCTTCGTGACCTCGTCCAATACGGTGGCCGGCCAGGCCGCGGCGGGATCGGGTCTCGGTCCGGGCGCCGTCGGCTATGTGCTCGGCATCACCAAGGCCTACACCACCCGTGTCGGGGAGGGGCCGTTTCCGACGGAGCAGAAGAACGAGATCGGTGCGCATCTCGGCGAGCGGGGACGGGAGTTCGGCACTGTGACTGGACGAAAGCGCCGTTGCGGCTGGTTCGACGCCGTGCTTGTCAGGCAGGCCGTCGCGATTTGCGGAATCGACGGTATCGCACTGACAAAGCTCGATGTTCTGGACGGCCTCCCCGAAATCAACATCTGTGTGGGTTATCGGCTCGACGGCAAGCGAATCGGGTATCTTCCGGCCTTGCAGGAAGATCAGGCCCGGGTCGAGCCGGTGTTCGAAACCATGGAAGGCTGGCAAGGGTCGACGGCCGGGGCGCGGACTTGGAACGATTTGCCCGCCCAGGCCGTAAAATACGTTCGGCATGTGGAAGAGTTGATCGGGGCGCCAGTCGCGCTGCTTTCCACCAGTCCCGAAAGGGAGGACACGATTCTCGTCCAGGACCCGTTTCATGACTGAACGGGCGGCAAACTGAAGGGCGCGAAAAGCAGGGCCGATGGCGGAATATTACGCAGTACTGAAGAAGGCGGTCGCAGGGCTCGCGGTCGATTCCAGCGAGGCGCGGCGCGCGGTCTATGAAAAGGCCCGCAACGCGCTCATCGGCCAGTTGAAGGCGATCAATCCGCCGCTCACGACTTCCGAGATTTCCCGCCAGCGGTTGGAGCTCGAAGAGGCGATCCGCCGTGTGGAGCGCGAGGCCGGCGCGGATTATTCGGCGGCAACGTCCCAGTCGGCCGAGATCTTCGAGGAGGCTCCGGAGGAGCCGGCCGAGATCGAGTTCGACCTCGATCTCGATACCGAGGCGCCGCCGCCGCCGCGCGGGCGGCCGAGCCGCCCGCAACATCAGGAAGCCTTTCATCAGGCCGTGCAGGTCGCCGAGCGCCAGCCGCCCGCGCCCCGCGCCGAGCGGCGCGAAGCGCCGCCGGCACCCCCGATCAAGGGTCGCGCCCGCAACGAGCCGTCTTTCGATGTGCGCGCCGAGCCGAAGGGCGAAGGGCGCGGGGGGGCCGGCAGGGACCGCGCGCCCGACGTTCGGGCGACCAGCGGAGACGACATCGTTCCGCCGGAGGATCGCATTCGCCCCGTGGAGGGTCGCCGATCCAGGAACCGCAGGCGCGGCGAGGCGGAAGAATACGGCGAGGCGGCGCCGTCGCGCGGGTCGCGCCTGCCGGCGATCGTCCTGACGGTGGTAATTCTCGGCGTGCTCGCCGGTCTGGGCGCGCTCGGCTACGCGAACCGCGACATCATCGGCGATTTCGTCGCCTCGTTCCAGGGCGGCTCCGAGCCGTCTTCGGCACCGCCCGACACCGCTGAAACCGGGCCGCTGGCGCCTGCCGATACCACCGTGCGCGATGTCGGCGGGGGTGCGGGCATTCCGGCGCCGGCGGGGGAGGTGGCGCGCACCGAGCCGGGCGACGCGCCGGCGGTTGCCGCCGGCCATGGCGAGAAGGCGATCCTCTACGAGGAGTCGCGGGCGCAGCAGGGACAGGTCGTCGCTTCGCTCGAAGGCCAGGTGACGTGGCGCTACATTCCGAGCAGCCCCACCGGTCCGGTGATCGAGGCCGCGCTTACGGTGCCCGAGCGCAACCTCTCGCTGGTCATGACGATCCGCAAGAATCTCGATGTCGAGATGCCGGCGAGTCATCTCGTCGAGATCACGGCGAACGCCACGCAGCTTCCCGGCGGCGGCATCGACTCCATTCCGCGGCTCGTAATGAAGCCGGCAGAGGAGCAGAAGGGCACGCCGCTCCTCGGCACGCCCACCAAGGTTGTGGACGGGCTCTACTGGATCGCGCTCTCCGGCATCGCGCAGGATGCCGCGGCCAACGTCTCGGTCATGCGCAGCAGCAACTGGTTCGATCTGCCGCTCCTCTACAAGTCGGGGCAGCGTGCGATCCTGACCTTCGAGAAGGGCGAGGCGGGACGGGAGGCCTTCGAGAAGGCTTTCGCCGCCTGGGGTAACTGACCGGGCACGCTACCCGTTCAGGCATGGCTGATCCTCATCAAATCGCTTGCGGTCCCGGCGCGGACGGGTCATTCTGCCGCCCGTAGTTCCGAGGGGTGTTCGCGTTTCGCGAGCTGAGACGGTCCTGGACGGCCGAACCCTTCGAACCTGATCCGGGTCATGCCGGCGAAGGGACGGAACGTCTTCCGCCAGATCGCCACATCGTCCGGGTCGCTTCGAGCGAGCGAACCATGGCGGCCGAGCAGCCTTCCAACGGCATCCGAAAGGGCGGAACGGTCTTTTTCCGCGCTCTCGTGACGATCGCCGGTCTTGTCGCGATCTGGCAGGGGATCGTCGCGATCTTCCGGCCGCCGCATTTCATGCTGCCCGGGATCGACCGGGTACTGGCCGCGCTCGCGGCGCGGCCGGAACTCTGGCAGGTGCATGCCGTAACCACCGCAAGCGAAACGCTGATCGGCCTCGCGGCGGGCGCCGCGGCGGGGACGGCGCTCGCCCTGCTGATGAGCTTCCTGCCGGCGACCCGCCGGCTGGTGCTTCCCTCGCTCGTCGTCAGCCAGGCTTTCCCGGTGTTCGCGATAGCGCCGCTGCTGGTGCTGTGGTTCGGCTATGGCATCGGGTCGAAGATTGTGATGGCAACGATCGCGATCTTCTTTCCGGTCGCCTCGGCCTTTCACGACGGGCTGGTGCGCACCGATCGCGGCCTGCTCGACATCACGCGGCTTCACCGGGCGCGGCACTGGCAGGAGGTGGCGCTGATCCGCGTGCCGTCGGCGCTGCCGTCGCTGGTGTCCGGGCTGCGCCTCGCCGCGGTTTACGCGCCCATCGGTGCGCTTATCGGCGAGTGGGTGGGCGCCTCGTCGGGCCTCGGCTACGCGATGTTGCTCGCCAACGGTCGGGCGCAGACCGACGTCGTCTTCGCCTGCCTGCTTCTCATTGCCGCGATGTCGCTGGCGCTGCGCGCCCTCGTCGATATCGCAACCCGTAACGTCGCGCCCTGGGCGCCGGAAACGGCGTGAGGGCCAGGAAGGGAGTTGACATCATGCTTTCCGGATTGCTTCGTCGCCTTGCCATCGTTCTCGCGCTCGGTGTGCCGGCGACGCCCGCCCTGGCGGCGGACAAGCTCACAGTGCTTCTCGACTGGTTCGTCAATCCGGATCACGCGCCGCTGGTGGTCGCGAAGAAGGGCGGCTTCTTCGAACGCGCCGGCCTCGACGTGGAGCTGATTGCGCCGTCCGATCCGTCCGCTCCGCCGCGCCTCGTCGCCGCAGGGCAAGCGGACATCGCGATCACCTATCAGCCGGACCTGATGCTCAATATCCAGGAGGGTCTCAAGCTGACGCGGATCGGCACGCTGATCGAGACGCCGCTCAACTGCCTCATCTATCTCGAGGACGGGCCCATCAAGACGCTGGCCGACCTCAAGGGGAAGAAGATCGGCTATTCGGTCGCGAGCCTGCAATCGGCGTACATCAACGAGTATCTGAAATCGGCGGGTCTGACGGAGAAGGACGTCGAGCTCGTCAACGTCAACTTCAACCTCGTCACCGCGTTGATGGCGAAGCAGGTGGATGCAGTCATCGACGGCTACCGGAATGTCGAGCTGATCCAGCTCAATCTCGAGGGACACCCGGCACGTGCCTTCTATCCGGAAGAACACGGCATACCGATCTACGACGAGCTGATCTATGTGACGCGGAACGAGCTGCGCGACGATCCGCGCATGGGCCGCTTCGTGAATGCGGTGGAGCTCGCCACGGTCTGGCTTACCAACCACCCGGAAGAGGCGCTTCAGCTCTTCCTCAAGGCGCACAGCGATCTCGGCGACACGCTGAACCGCAAGATGTTCGATCAGACGATCGCGCGCTTCGCCAAGCGCCCCGCCGCGCTCGACCGCGGCCGCTACCGGCGCTTCGCCGAATTTCTCAAGGAGAAAGGGATATTGAAGGACGTGCCCGAGGTCGATGCGTACGCAATCGAGCCGCGGTAGACGCCTGGCGGTGCAACACCAAAGTCCGTCATTCCGGTCGTGCCGCTCACTCGGCCCGGTTGGGACGACGATATGGGGCAGCACAAGCCAGACTGTGAAAACTGCGCCGCGATGACGAGCATCGCGGATATGACGGATCGTGCGATTTGCAATCGGTGTCCGGTTCCCTTATATAGAGCGGGTCGGGATTTGCCTGTCTTGCTTGCTGCCCCCTTGGGGTTCTTCCAGGTCAACGCTGAATTCGGACACGGGCCCGCGAATGGTCGTCGGCCCAGCGACGCGGATTCACGCGTTTCTCCAAAGGAGCCACCAATGGCAACAGGTACAGTGAAATTTTTCAACACGAGCAAGGGTTTCGGATTCATCTCGCCGACCGATGGCGGCAACGACGTTTTCGTTCACGCCACCGCGCTTGAGCGGGCCGGAATCCGGGGTCTCACCGAAGGCGATCAGGTCAGCTACGACGTGGTTACCGAGCGCGGAAAGCCCGCCGCTTCGAACGTTCGGCGGACCTGACCGGAGCCTGGCTCGCGGTCTTGCGCCCGGCGCTTCACAGCGCCGGGCGTTTTTCTTTTTCCGCCGATCTGGCGACAGGAGAATCGAATGGCCCCAAAACGGCCCAATTACAGCCAGGAACGAAGCGATCGGAACCGCTCGAAAGAGCGGAAAAAGCAGGCGCGTCTGCAACGGCGCGCCGAAGACTCCGAGAAGCGGAAGGCGGAGCGCAGCGGCGCGGCCGGGAATCGGGCGCTACCGCCCGGCGGTAATCGCTGATGTCGCGCAGAAAGCCGCGGGTCGATGGTGTGGTTCTCTTCGACATCTTCTATGAAGACGGCAGCCGCGCCTCGAACCGCAAGGTGCCGGCAGCGGTCGTCGGCACGCTCGATGGCGATGCGCCCGCCCTTACCTGGATCATGAACCAGGAGCGCGAGATTTCGCACCTTTCGGGCAAGCCGCCAAAGCCGATCAAGCGGCTGGTGCGTTCCGACAGGTAAACGGCCGCCGCCGCATCGGGCGCGGACTTCAGGCCGCCGGCGCTTTCTTTCTTGTCTTGCGGACCGGCTTCGGCGGCGCGTTTTCGCGATCCGCAGCTTCCTTGGCGAGCCGCAAGGCGCGCAGGCGCGCCGTGTTGGCGTTGATCCTGGCGGCCTCGGCCTCGTGCTCCTTCATCGCCTTGCGGCTGTCCTCGGCTGCCTTTTGCGCGCGGGTGAAACGGGCTTCGGCCTCGTCGCGGCCCTTGAGTGAGCTGGACACAATCTCTCCTTTCGGTCCCTGGCCGGCGGCAATTCGCCGGCTTTCATTTCGCCGCGCGAATCAGGCTCCCGCCGCCTCGATCTCCGCGCGGGGCTTTTCGAGATCGTGGGCGCCCTTGCGGACGGCCTTCTGCACTTTCTCGAAAGCGCGGACCTCGATCTGGCGCACCCGCTCGCGCGACACGCCGAATTCGGCCGAGAGCTCCTCGAGCGTGATCGGTTCGTCGGCGAGGCGCCGCGCCTCGAAAATGCGCTTCTCGCGATCGTTGAGCACCTGCATCGCGTCGCGGAGCAGCCGACGGCGGTTCTCCATCTCCTCGTTCTCGACGAGCATGGCCTCCTGGTTGTCGCTTTCGTCGACCAACCAGTCCTGCCACTCGCCGGACTCCGTATCGGCTCGGATGGGCGCGTTGAGCGAGGTGTCGCCGCCGAGGCGACGGTTCATGGAAACCACTTCCTCCTCGGTGACGCCGAGCTTCCTGGCGATCTGCTTCACCTGATCGGGGCGCAAGTCGCCCTCGTCGAGCGCCTGGATCTGACCCTTGACCTTGCGCAGGTTGAAGAAAAGCCGCTTCTGGCTCGCCGTGGTCCCCATCTTGACCAGGCTCCACGAGCGCAGGATGTATTCCTGGATCGCAGCCTTGATCCACCACATGGCATAGGTGGCGAGGCGGAACCCTTTCTCAGGCTCGAAGCGCTTCACCGCCTGCATCAGGCCGACATTGCCCTCCGAAATGACTTCACCGATCGGCAGGCCATAGCCGCGGTAGCCCATCGCGATCTTCGCAACGAGGCGCAAGTGGCTTGTGACAAGCTTGTGTGCGGCGTCGCGGTCGCCATGCTCGCGATAGCGCTTCGCGAGCATGTACTCCTCCTGCGGCTCCAGCATGGGAAAGCGCCGGATCTCCTCGAGATAGCGCGTCAGCCCGGCTTCGCCGGAGGCGATCGCCGGAAGGTTGGGTCGGGCCATGGAGCACCCTTTCTCCGTTCTTTGGACAACCCCCCCGATTGCGGGCGGGTTCCCGGCTGCGGCCCCAGAGCCCGCAGCATTCGATGGAAGACTACCGCCGAATCATGGCTGCAAACATGGCGGAAGCTCCTTCAATTCGTCGCATCTGCTTCACGCTTTCGTAAGGGCAGCAATCAGTTCGGCCATGGGTGAGGGCGGCGGCCGCTCGAAATGGAGCATCTCCCCCGTCACGGGATGTCTGAAACCCAGTAGATGGGCATGAAGGGCCTGTCTTCCAAGAGTGCGCAACGCGGCCCTTGCCGATTCGGGTAACAACGCGGCCTTGGTCTGGAAGCCGGCGCCGTACAAGCGGTCGCCGAGCAGCGGATGGCCGATTGCGGCCAGGTGAACCCGGATCTGATGGGTCCGTCCGGTTTCGAGGCGGCAATTGAGCAACGCGGCCCAGGGGTCGGCGGCGGGGCCGAAGACTTGCTGCGTCTGGTAGTGGGTGACGGCGTGGCGGCCGCCGGATTTGGCGATTCGCATCTTGTGGCGGTTTCCCGGCGAGCGCCCGATCGGCGCATCGACGGTGCCCTCGCGGGGCTCCGGCGCGCCCCAGACCAAAGCCGTGTAGCCGCGGATGAGCGAGCCGGTGCGGCCGTGGTCGGCGAACGCGGCGGCGAGCGCCTGGTGCGCCCGGTCGTTCTTGGCGACGACCATCAACCCGCTCGTGTCCTTGTCGAGACGGTGCACGATGCCCGGACGGCGTACGCCGCCGATGCCTGACAGCGAGTCGCCGCAATGCGCGATCAGCGCGTTGACGAGCGTGCCAGTCCAGTTGCCGGCGGCGGGATGCACCACGAGGCCGGCCGGTTTGTCGATGACGATGAGATCGTCGTCCTCATAGACGATGTCGAGCGGGATCTGTTCGGCCTCGGGCGCTGCCGGCAGCGGCGGCGGCACGGCGAGTTCGACGCGGTCGCCGGATTTGACCGTCCTGCGCGGCTCCACTATCGTCGCGCCGCCGATCGTTACCTTGCCGCCGAGTATGAGGCTTTTGGCCCGGACACGGCTCAGATCGGCAACGGCGCCCGCAATGAAGGCGTCGAGGCGCGTGCCCGCCGCGGACGGTGGCACGATCACAGCGACCCGTTTCGATCCGACATCCCTTGCCATGGCCGACCCAGTACCCGACGCCTCGACCGAGAAGCCGCCCGATCCCGAGATGCTCCGCCTGCAGGCGCGCGTGCGCGCGCTGATGCTGATTGGCGGGCTGACGCTGGGTATCGGCCTGTTCGCGGTGTTCGCCGCGATCATCTATCGGGTGGCGGCGCCGTCGGACAAGGCTTCCGCGCCCGTGGCGGAGGCGACTGCGGCACCGGCCGAGAGTGCGCCGGCCAGCGAGCCTGCAGCCGCGCGCGCCGTAGGAACGGAGATCCTGCCTTCGGCAAACACCGCAACGGTCGCCAAGGCAGTGGAGGCCGTGAAATCGGTGCTGCCCGTGCGTGCATGGCTTGTGTCGACCGCGGTCTCAGGCGACCGTATCGTGCTTGCCTACGAGCACTCTGGTGGAACGACCGTGTTCGTGGTCGATGCCGTCACGCTAGAAATCACCGGCCGCCTCGATCTCAAGCCGCAGCAGCAGTAACCGGCTCAGGGCGCGATCGAGAATCTGTACTTCGGCGCGATTGCGATCATTGCCTCGACATCCTTCGGATCGAGCGGCGGGGCCTTGACGCCCCGCTTCCCAGGCTTGCCGATCTCGGCGAACATGCGTTCCATGCCTGGCGGATTATAGATGAAAAGCATGCGGGCGATTCCGCCGCCGACGTTCTTGAAGCTGTGGCGCGTGCCTCTGGGCACGAAGACGACCGCCCCCGGTTTCGCCTCGATTTTCCGGTCGCCGAGCGTGAAGGTGAGCGCGCCGTCGATGAGAATGAAGGTCTCGTCCTCCGCGTGATGAATGTGGGGCGGCGGGCCGGTGTCGGGCGGTACCAGGGCCTCCAGGAGTGTGAATGCGCCGCCGGTCTGCGCGCCGGAAAGCAGGGTGGTGTAGGTGTCTCCAACCAGAAAGACCGCTTCTCCGCCATCGCCCGGAACCACGACGGGCTCAAGTGTCTCAGTCATCGGGAATTGAATCCTCCGCTCCCCCGTTTGTGCCATGCCATGCGTGTAGCCGCACGGTCCTGGCGAGAATAGCGCAGGGGAGCACAAGCACGCCATTTGGTGTGCATGGCGTCGGGCGGGGTTGCAGCGGCGTGTCGGCTTGCCAATCGGCGCCGCGCGCCGCTATATGCGGTTCTCCGGATCGTCGCGACAGCATCCCGCTCCCTTCGTCTAGCGGTCCAGGACGTCGCCCTCTCACGGCGAAAACAGGGGTTCGAGTCCCCTAGGGAGCGCCAATTAAATCAAGGATTTGGCTGGTTGACGCCGACGGTTGTCGAATAACCGTCGAATAAGACGTCGTTGGACGAAATCGGACGCTGTTGCATTGCCGTCCTCGCGCAGCCTCAACGCCTGGTGGTTGGCGGACGCTGGTCGCACGACTGAGTTCCCGGACATCTCGGTGCCGTTCGTTTCGCGTCTCCGTGCCCCAACCCACGTCCTGATACTCGCGAACAGAGCCGGAAATGCGAGCCTTGGTTGTGGAGAAGGGCGGGCGTGCATGTCCGCAGGAGTTCCATGCTCGGCAAGTTCCATTGGATGCTCTGGACGAGCAACGAATCAACGCATCGGAAGTGACGATGCTCAGTGAAGGGACGATGGCTGAAAAGGTTCGCAATCCGGAATCAAGCGGAGCACCGCTTCCACCCCCGAACTTCGAGGTGCTCCCGGAGCTGCCACGTGACCGATGGATCAAGCTCCGAGATGCAGTCCACTTCGCGCTTTTCGGCGGAACAATAATCGCGGAAACGAACGACGGCATTCCGCGCCGCGTTCCCATCGATCGTGTGGCCGCGAAGGCCAGACGCGGTGCACTTCTCTACGGAAGAGACCCGCAGGAGTTCGATCGCGTAATCGTCGACTTCGAGGAGTGTCTTTTTGAGGGTGGCGCGAATGGGGAACTCAGATTCCGAGGCAGGAAGGTGGAAGCTCTATCGGATGGCCCAGGCTACCCAATGGAACGCGTCCCCAGCGAATATTTCCAATGTCAGAGGGGCATCGACCTGGAAGAATCGTGCATCACTGCCTTCTCAGTATACGCCCTAACTGCGGAGGAGTTTGTTCTTCTCGAGGATGCGTTGAGCGAACAGGTTCTGACATCTGGGCAAACCCAGTATGAGTGGACACATGTCGAGGTCGAAAGGGAGACCTATTTGATTTGGCTCGATCAGACCTATCCCGGTGTGCGAAAGCCCGGTCAGCTCTCCGACGAGGAAGCTCGCCGGGTGATAGAAGACGCGGCGGCCGAAGGCGGCGGATACATTTCCCAGGAGGCGGCCATACGAAAGGTGCGGATCGAAGACCCGACCTTCCCAAGGGACCGCGCGCGAAAGATCGCAAAGGACATCACGGGGAACGAGAAACGCGGGCCACGAGGACCTCGCACGCGCACACCAGAATAATTCCGCGGGTGTGGGCTCATTGACCGCCGAATTGCCGAAATAGACATCAGCCTAGCCGAATATTACCTGGCTGCTTTTTCGAACGAAGGAGCAGTCAGATGAATCTCGAAACGACACGGACCCGCACCCGCACCGAGGACAAGCTCGCACTGTCCATCAAGGAAGCGGTGGCAGTATCCGGACTCTCGCGCTCGACCATCTATAACCTTCTCGGTTCAGGCGATCTGCCGTCGGTCAAGATCGGCACTCGCCGCTTGATTCGGCGCTGTGAGCTTGAGGCCCTGTTGGAGCATGGGCGCGGGGCACGAGCAAAATGAATGCGCACGCTTCCCTTCCCGCTGGCGCCCACGCGCCATCTGACATCGGATCGGACCAGACTGCAAAGATGGTCCGCTACAACACCGCGAAGCGTGCCCTTGCCGAGGCGTTGGCTGTCGATGAGGTCAAGGACATCCTCGACAAGACGGTGGCCGTGCAGGCCTACGCCCATCAGGCCAAGGACCGGCAGTTGGAGCTCGATGCGGCGGAGATACGGTTCCGCGCAGAGCGTCGGCTTGGGGAGTTGCTGGCGGTCACGGAGAAGGCAAAGGGGACGGCGGGAACAGGGCGCCCGAGTTTAGGCGGTTCCAAGAGGGAACTGCCTAAATCCGCGCCGACGCTGGCCCAACTCGGGATTGACAAGAAGCTCTCCGCGCGAGCGCAGAAGATGGCGGCTGTGCCGGAGCCCGAATTCGAGGCACAGCTCGCCGAATTCCGCGAACGTGCCGCCAGCGAACACAAACGCATAACGCGCAACCTCCTGAAAAAGAGCGAAAAGGGACGCGCCGCGGAAACGGCGCCGATCGAAGGCGGCGGAAACGTCGAGGACCTTCACGCCCTCGCCAAAACGGGAGTGAAATTCAAGACCATATACGCCGATCCGCCTTGGCCCTGCGAAACGACGAGCGATAAGGGACAGGTTCGCTCAGCGATACACCGTTGCGGCACCCCGACCATCGACGAGATCAAGGCGCTGCCCGTTGCCACCCTCGCCGATGACGATGCGGTCCTCCACCTCTGGACCAGCCCGACGCAGGTGCCGGCGGCACTGGAAGTCATCAAGGCCTGGGGCTTCACCTACAGGAACACCGGCTTCATCTGGCTGAAGGCGACCGATGACGGCAAGGCCCGCAAGATGGGCAACGGCAAGTGGATCCGCGACGAAGCGGAGGTTTGCCTGTTCGCCACCAAGGGCAACCCGAAGCGTCTTGACGCTAATGTGAGGCAGACTTTCGACGCCCCGCTCGGGCGGCACGGCGAGAAGCCGGAGGAATTCCGCCACCGCACGGCGAGAAGCCGGAGGAATTCCGCCACCGCATCGAGCGCCTGACGGCCGGTCCATATCTCGAGCTCTATGGGCGCCGGGCGACTGCCAAAGGATGGTCGATCTGGAGAAATCAGGCGAAGTGGAACATTCACCCAGCAGCGAAGCACGAGCAACCGGTCGGCGGGGATGAACCTCCTGGCCTACGAAACAAAGTGGCGACCGAACCTGCTGCTACAGGAAATCACCCCGGCGAGGCTGCGGAGAATAAGCCGCCGGACGCGGTTGTTCCGACACCCGCGGCTTCGCCCTCTTCCTTCATCGGCCCGCCGACGAGGATCGAAGCCGCGCGCGCCATCGTTGCCGGCCTGAAGCCCATCCGACCGCCGCTCTTGCCGCCGCGGCCCGCCGATCCGCGAGACCCCGGCGATATCCCGGACTTTCTGCGAAGGAAGAAATGAAGGCCGCTACTACCTTTCCGCAACTCTTGCCGTGCGGCTTCCGCGAATCCACGCACGCGGGCGAGCGCTGCTTCGTTCGTGGGACGCAGATATTCAGCACGGCAGAATTGCTCACCATTCTTGAGGCGCTCGGTCGCGAATGGATGCCTGCCGACTGGAAGTTCGACTCGGATGGCAACCACGTGCATGTCGTCCGCTATGACGGCGAGCGTCTTTCCGTGGACCAAGCCCTCAATCTCCGCGATCTCCTCACCACCACATCCCGGATGGTCTCGGATGGCCGGTTCCAAAAGCGCGCGGCTGAGCCGAGTCCGGAATCAGGACACGGCCCATGAGCGCAGAACTCCTCGGTGCCGCCTTCAAGGCCGATGTGCGCCCGCATGCGTACAAGCTGGTGCTGTTGAAGCTCGTCGACGCCTGCCGGGACGACGGGACGAAGATTTATCCGTCGATCCAAACAATCGCCAAGGCGGCGGGCGTTTCCGAACGCCACACAAAGCGAATCCTGCGGCAGCAGCTGGCGCCGCTCACAGCGTTGGTCGGCGGCGATTCAGGCGTTCGCGCAGGGTGCGCGCTCTGGGTCCTTCTTCTGCTCGTGGCAGACGTTTGTGCAAGACGCCAGCCGGGTCACGTGGTCGTTAGGCTCGCCGGTCGCGGATTGAGGCGGGGTCAACAGGCTGAGCGCACTGCCGAACTGACGTCCGGAGATTTGCCGCGGGGTCGTGCTGCGTCAGCGCCTTCTGCAAGCGCCCGTGCAGGATGTCCTTGGTTTCGCGGAGCGCGGCGATGTCGGCACGCTCAAGTCGGACGACGGCGGCGCCTCGTTCGGCCGCCGCCTCCACGATGCCCTCATCGACCAGATCGCGCGCGAGTCCCCGCGGAGTCGACTGCGGAGTCGGGTGCGGAGTCGCGGGCACTCCCGCGTCCTCCCGCACAAGGCGTTCCCTGACTTTCTGACGCACGCGCTCCGCAAGAACACGCTCCCATCCGCCGGACGCAGCGCGGAGTCGGATCGCGCGGTCCGTGACCTGATGCTGACGAGCGATCTCCCGGATCGAGAGCTGGCCGGCGCGGTATTCCGCCTCGATACGCTCCCAGTCGATTGCACGACGCCGTTTACGGGATGCTGTCATTCCGATTCCCCACGCAGATACTCGATGGCCCGAATCGACATCCGCGACGATCTCTTCCCGTCCGCGATCCGGGCGCGCGGGCTGAAACACCACGACGCTGCGGATGCCGTATTGCGCTTCAAGCCCGAGATCGTAATTGGTGCGGGCGAATTGCACGCCGGGGAGCGCCACCCCGATCGTGCGCTCCGCTGTCTCGATGTCGGCCAGCGTGTAACACCTAGGTAGTCTAGAGGCGCAGCCTGGCCCTGATCGACTCGACCATTTCAGCGGGGCGGCGAATGTCGAAGTGGAGAGCCGCAAGCCCCGTGGCGCGTGCGCCTTCCACATTGTGCATCTGGTCGTCGACGAAGAGTGTCGTTTCCGGCATGGCGCCAAGCGCCGCGACACCCAGCTCGTAGGCGCGCGGATCCGGCTTCAGGATCTTCGTGTGCGTTGCGTCGACGATTGCATCGACAAATCTCAGGGCGGGGACAGCATCCATCCATGCGCGGCCGTGAAAGAGTTCGAGCTCGTTCGTAAGCACACCCACCCGCAGGCCGCCCGCACGCGCATCCGCGACCAGTGTCTCGATCTCGGGACGAAACTGCGTGGCGCCGACGATCTCGGAGGCGCGTGTCATCAGATCCAGCGGGGTCCATTCCTGGCCGATCAATGCGGCGACTTCGCGCGAGCGTCGTTCCCAATACTGGCGCTCGGTCAGCTCGTTTGCGAGCATTGCGCGCCAAAGCGGGTCGGTCTCCAGATCGAGCGGACCGCGCCATCTGATCGTGCCCGGTGACAAGCCAAGGCCCCGTTCGAACGGTTCCACTATCTCGAAGATTGACTTGGCGATGACACAGCCGAAATCGAGCAGCAATGCATCGAATGGCCTGGTCTGCGGGGAAGGCGGTCCGTTCATGGCAAAGCCGGGCGGGATCGGCGAGCTAAGCCGCCTGCCGGCCCCACAATTCGACCGTCGCCAGACGGGCACCTTCCACCAGCGCCTCCAGCTTCGCCCAGACAATCGACGGATGGACGCGTTGGTAGAAAACGCCCTGCGCGAACCCGCAGTCCGTGCCGGCGATCAGGTTCTCCCTACCGACAAGTCTTGCAAGCCGCACGATCCTCTCGGCGACGAGCTTCGGATGTTCGACCACATTGGTCGCATGGCTGATGACGCCGGGGATCAACACCCTTCCGGGCGGCAGCTTCACCGTTTCCCAGACATGCCACTCGTGCTCGTGCCGCGGATTGGCGGCCTCGATCGAATAGCCGCCGACGCGCACCTGCAGGATGAGGTCAACGATATCCTCAAGCGGAACGTCGGTCGTGTGCGGGCCGTTCCAGCTTCCCCAACAGACGTGGTAGCGCGTTTGCTCGATGGGGATGTCGCGCAGCGCGTGATTAAGCGCGGCGATGCGCAGCTCCGCCCACGCCCTGTATTCCGCCAGAGTGCCCGGCGGCACCATACGATCGTATTTGGCCGCGAGCCATGCGTCGTCGATTTGCACGATCAGCCCGGCATCCGTGATTGCCTTGTATTCGTTGTGCAGCGCGTCGGCGAGAGCGAAGTTCAGCTTTTCCTCGTCGCCGTAGTACTCGTCCTTGAGATCCGAAAGCACGCTGGCAGGAGCCACAACCGGAAGAAAACCATTCGCCACGTCGACCCTGGTGAGCGCGCGCTTCAGCGTGTCGATGTCACGGCGAAGCGAGGCGTGACCGCGATAGACGATCGGACCGGTGACGACCCAGCGGCCGTCCGAGCCGCTCGACTCAAGACCCTTGGCATACTCGATGTAGAAGTCGCGAAATCGCTCGAAATCGTTGCCGCTTGCGGGATTGGGCCGGGGCTTCAGGCCGGGTATGGTGCGATGTTCGAAGCCACCAAGCCGGTCGAGCACATAGCGGTACCAGTTCGACTTGCCGAACTCGCCGTCGCTCACGATGTCGATGCCGGTCTTGGCCTGTTGCTCGACCACCCGCTCGATCGATCGCTTCACACAGTCCTCGAACGCCTGCTCATCATAGGGAGTGCCGCTCAGACGATCACGCATGAACGCGACCAGCTCAGGCGGCCGGACGAGGCTGCCGACGTGGGTTGTGAGAATCCGGTCAACTACCTGCATGTATCCTCCCTCGACCAGCCCTACGCCGAGCCCCAGACTTCCTCGGCGACTTCGACAACGAGGGACAGCTTCGCCCATTGCTCGTCTTCGGTGAGATTGTTGCCTTCCTCCGTGCTCGCGAAACCGCACTGCGGACTCAGGCACAGCCGATCGATGTCTATGTACCTAGTCGCCTCGTCGATCCGTCGTTTGATGTCATCCTTGGCTTCGAGCTTGCCAGTTTTGGACGTGATCAGCCCGAGCACGACCGTCTTGTTCTTCGGCACAAGGCGCAGCGGCTCGAAGCCGCCCGCCCGCTCCGTGTCGTACTCCATGAAGTATCCGTGGACTTTGGTCTGGTTGAAAAGCACATCGGCGATCGGGTCGTAGCCACCGGATCCCTGATATGTCGAGCGAAAGTTTCCGCGGCAAAGGTGCAAGGTCACGACCATGTCGTCGGGTATGTCGGAAATCGCGCGGTTAGTCATCGCAGCGTAAATCTCCGGCAGTCTGTCGACATCGTTTCCGTGCTCCTCGAACAGCTTGCGCTGCTGCGGATCGACGAGCACGATCATGTAGACCTCGTCGAGTTGCAAATAGCGGCATCCGGCGTCGGCGAACGCGCGAACTGCCTTGCGGTAGACCTCGCCGAGATCGTGATGGAACTCTTCCGGCGAGGGATAGATGTGAGGGCTCAGCACCGTGGTACCGCGGTGCGCCTGAAAGGCACTGGGCGCCGGAATGGTCATCTTAGGAACCGCCTTCGTGTGCTCCTTAAGGAACCGGAAATGCTCAAGCATAGGATGCGAGGTGAAGCTGCCCAGCCGCGCGGTCGGACGGTGCGCAAGCGTCTTGGGTTGCGGACCCTTGAAGCGCTGCACGTAAGGCGGCGAAAACGTTTCGACGTTGTCGAGGTGGCGAAAGAAATCGCGGCTCCAGAACGCGCGGCGAAACTCGCCGTCGGTGACTGCCCTGAGTCCGATTTCCTCCTGCTTCCTGATTATGCGCGAGATCGCCTTATCCTCGATCTCCTGCAACTCTGCGCGATCAATCTCTCCGCGGTCGAGTCGCGCACGCGCTTCCTTGATCTCGGCGGGACGAAGCAGACTGCCAACGTGATCGGCACGAAAAGGGGGCTTCGTTCTTTGCATCGATGTCCTGGTCCTCGTGTCAATCATACAGCCGCTTCAAAGAATTTCGTGCCGGCGGGTTCCTCCGTTAACACCCGAGAATTCGACCATCAAGGAAGCCGACACATGCAGTCGGAAAAAAATGCGCGCATGCAAAACTGTACTGTCGGAATTGTCCGGCAACTGTGCGGATCGTGCGCGGTCAAGCGCCGACGGTTCGAGGATGCCGCTCAAACCGATTCACCAAGCCGGCGAAGTTTGTCGTATTATCGAACCGGCAGCCGCGATGGCGCGGCACGTTTTCGGGAGACCAGAGCGCACGATGTCGAAAGCTGGAATCGCGACCGGTTGCAGTGCGGAGTCATGACGGCGATGTCGGACGCAGCCCTGGTTCACTGGCTGGACGAAATCGGCGACGCGCACCATCGCGTCGTCGGGTCGAAGATGGCGCGCCTGGCAGCACTACGGCGGCAGGGCGCCGTAGTGCCCGACGGATTTGCCATTACCGTCAATGCTTTCGAGCGATTCGCCGACTCCAGCGAGCTGGACGCCCTGATTGAGCAAGAGATCGCGTCCGCGCGCGCACCGGACGATCTGGCAGGACTGGAGGAGGTATCCGCGCGCATTCGAATGCTTATCGAGCAGTCACCGCTCGACGATGCGCTCGAGCGTGCATTGGCCGATGCCTATGAGGAGCTTTGCTTCCGTGAAGGCACGATCGATTTGCCTGTGGCGGTACGCAGCTCCGCGACAGGAGAGGATAGTTCCGGGGCCAGTTTCGCCGGTCAGTATGAAAGCTATCTCGGCGTCAGCGGTGCTACACCGCTCATTGGAGCGGTGCGCAAGGTCTGGGGCAGCCTGTTTGCCGCGCGCGCGATCAGCTACCGGCTCAAACGCGATCAACATCACAGCGAGACGCCGATGGGCGTCGGCGTGCTCCGCATGCTACATGCGCGGTGCGCCGGCGTCGGATTCTCCGTACATCCGGTGTCGAAGAAGCGCGATCGGATCGTGATCGAAGGATCGTGGGGCTTGGGGGAAGCGTTCGTGCAGGGGCTGGTCGAGCCGGACCACATAGAAATGGACAAGGCGGATGGCCGCGCCATCGAGTATCGGGTCGGCGACAAGCGAGTGGTGTCCGCCTACGACCACGGCCGCGGCATCGTCGTCGAGCGAGAGATGCCGGCGCGCTTTCGCCGCGAACCGTGCCTTACGGCGGAGATGATCGACGCGCTCTGGCGTACGATCGTGCATATCGAGAAGCATCACGGGCATCCCGTCGACATTGAGTGGGTGATCGAGCCGCATTGGCGGCCCGGAAGCCCGGTCGCCGTTGTCCAGGTGCGGCCCGTGACCGCATTCGGCGAGGCAGAACCAGCGAAGACTTCGGCCTGGAACGCGGCCAGCTACGCCGCCAAATACGGCCTCGGCATCAAGCGTTAGGTGACGTTCTATACGAAGCGACGGCCGGTGGGCGGGCGCTCATCCGCGTCTCGCAGCCAATCTTGCGAATGCTTGCGTACGAGATCGCCAATCGATTTCAGCCGCGATTCGGAATAGTCGTTCCACGGAAACGAGAAGTTCAGTCCAACGTAGTTTCTGAAAGAACCGCAGGCCGAGAACGCCGGACCGGGCGGCAGCCCGATCCCCAGACTCATCGCCTCTCGGGAGGCGGCGATGGAGTCGAAGCCGGGCGGCCCTTGCACCCAGCACATGAAGCCACCGGAGGGCATGTCACGGCGGCACTCCTCCGGGAAGGTCTCCGCGATCAGGCGGAGTCCGTGCGCCATCCGGCTCTGCAGCTTGCTGCGCAGCGTGCGCAAATGGCGGTCGAAGCTGCCGCTCTGCATGTACCCTGCGAAGGCCCGTTGCAGAAACGCTCCACTGATCAGATTGCTCGCAAACTTCATCTGAATGATCCCCTCCCGATAGCGTCCGGGAAGGAGCCAGCCAATACCGTAGCCCGGTGCGAGCGTGTTAGAGAAGCTTCCGATCTGCAGGACCAGTCCCTCCTCATCGTACTTCTTGAGCGTCGCCGGGCTGTGCGCACCATACTGCAGGTCCATGTAGCCACCGTTCTCGACGATCGGCAGGCCCTTGTTACGTGCGAAGCGGGCGATCTCCTCCACCGCATCGGCGGGTGTCGAGACGCCTGTCGGGAAGTGATGCGCCGGCATAAGAACGCACGCGCGTACCTCGTGCAGGTCGGCGAGATATTTGAACTCGTCCGGGTCGAGACCGTGCTGCTGCGAATAGGTAATCTCAACCGGCCGCAGCCCACGATGTTCAAGCGCCGTGAAGATCGGAAACATGGACGGCGATTCGACGAGTACGGTGTCGCCCGGTTTCGTCAGCACGCTGAGACAGAGATTCAGCCCATGCATCCCGCCGCCGGTGAGAACGACATCGTCGGGCCATATCGCGACTCCGTGCTCGACGTATCGGCGGGCAAGCGCTTCGCGCATGCCGCGATCGCCCTGCGCGGACATCGAATGGGTCTCCCATTCCCTGCTCGGCATGTTGCGCAGAGCGCGGCGGAACTGCTTGTGAATCTCTTTTACCGGGAACAGGTCGTTGCTGGGATAGATGGCACCGAACTGCTGAAGCTCGTTGTTGTTCCAGGAGGCGAAGAGCCGGTGCGTCAGCGCGTCGATGGATATGGCAGGCGACAGGTCCGGCAATGCTGCCGAACGCGCGCCGACCAGATCGTCCGCCGGCTCCGGTATCTTGTCGACATAGAAGCCTGAGCGCGGCCGCGCAACGAAGATTCCGGCGCTCTCAAGCGCACCGTAAGCATTGTGCACCGTTGACATGCTGTAGCCGGTGATGCGGCTCATCTGTCGAACCGAGGGCGCCTTCGATCCCGGTACAAGCGCCCCGTTCTCGATCCACTTGCGGACGAGGCTGACGATCCCCTCGGTCCGATTCATAGGCAAGCTCCAGCGACCGGCCCGCCGTGTCGATCGTGCCGTAACAGGCGAAACAGATCACAACCGGGCGTTACTTGAGACTACTTTAGCCGGCAACTGCCTTCAACGGCTTCAGACCGCTGCAGCGTTCCGGCGGAGGACGGATTCGCCGATCTGTACTGATAAACTCGCTCGGATTCTGTACCTTCTGCGAAGGTCAACCGCGGCATAGCATGCAATCAAACAATGAAAACGAGTGCAAGGGTCGGCGAGAGTCCGCCGCCGCCCGGCGCTGAACGAGGAAACGTCACGTGATCACCCTTGAGGAGATACTGAAGGACAAGGGCTATCCAGGCTTCGATCCCGTCAAGCACACCGATGCGCGCTGGCTGTCCGACAAGGTCAGCCTGTTCAAGCCCGAGGATGCCGAGCGTTTCTGGTTCATGGGATTTCAATGGCCGCGCGCCTATCCGCTCAACTGGGTCTGGCTCGAGGACGGGTTCGCGTGGGGAACGCAACATGCGGCGAACAACATGCCCCTTCCCCCCAGCGATGGGCTCGCGCCGCGTGTTGCCGGAATCCATGTTTACGGATCGAATGTCCCTGTTTCGCAATGGGTCACCGATTCGCGCGGACCGCGTGCCGGAAAGATGCTGCCGGGGTTTCTGGAGAATTTCCCGGCGATCTGGGCGGACCGCCGCGAGGAGATCGTGCAGGGTCTGCGCTACTTCGAGACGGCGGACCTGAGCGGAAAATCGCTCGCAGATCTTTGGCAGCTCATGGAGGACGCTCGCGCTTTTCACATCCGCGCGTGGGAGATTCACTTCGAGCTGATGTACCCGCTCACCGCGAACTATCTTGGGTTCTACGGCCTCTGCCGGGAACTCAGCATTGAGGCGGCAGACATTCCCAAATTTCTCCAAGGCTACGAGACGCAACCCATGAAATCAGATCGCGAGCTGTGGAAGCTTGCGAACGAGGCGCGGGGTACCGAAGTCGAAAGGCTTATCGGGTCGGTCAACGAACCGCGCTCTATTTACCAGACCTTGAAGGGGTCGCCGAAGGCGGCGGCGTGGCTCAAGAAATTCGATACTTTCCTTGAGGAATATGGCTGGCGGAGCGACCGGGTTGTCGACGTGACGTCGCCAGCGTGGATCGAGGATCCAAGCACGTGCCTTGGCACGATCAAATCGCTGCTGCAAAGCTCCGATCCCTACGCGTTCGACAATAGCCACCGGGCGGCGATCGAGGAGCGCGAGGCGAAGATCGCGGAAACACGCGCGCGGCTGACCAAGCAGGAACAGGAGTCCTTCGATCAGGCATTAAAGTCGTGCCAGCATGCAAACTTTGCCTGGTGGAACGACGATCACAACTGGTACATCGACATGCGTTGCACGCTGCCGATCCGACGCATCGCTCTCGAGATCGGCAAGCGATTCGATCTCGCGGAAGATGAGATCGTCTTTCTGTTCTACTCCGAAATTCGCGACATTATTCGCGGCCGCCAAACCGCCAAGTCGATGCAGCCGTTGATCCGCGATCGCCAGGACTATTTCAGGTACTGGGACGAGCGGCGTCCGGAGATGCCAAACGTTCTCGGCAAGCCGCCGGAAACGATCATAGATCCGGTCGTGATCGAGATATTCGGGATCACCGATGCATTCATCGAGGTGATGAAGAAGGGCGACGTGGGCTCGACCCAGTTCAAGGGAATCGCCGCCTCGCCCGGCAAAGCGCGCGGGCCGGCCCGCGTGCTGCGTGGGCCGGATCAACTCCACCGGCTGCAGAGCGGCGACATCCTGGTCTGCGAGGGCACGACACCGACATGGACGCCGGCGTTTACGAAAATCGCGGGGTGTGTCTGCGACCTCGGCGGCACCCTTACGCACGCGTCAGTCGTCAGTCGGGAATACCGCGTGCCGTGCGTGGTTGGGACCGGTCTTGCGACCCAAGCGATTTCCGACGGGGAGGATGTCACCGTCGACGGCGATCTCGGTCTGGTAATCGTTCACCGGGGTGGAGAGGCACGGGCCCCGGCCCGCTGACAGAATGGACGGTTCGCGTCGCGAATCCCCGGTTGCCACCGTTTCACAACATTGGGCTGTCAGGGCCCCCATGGGAGGAACCACGAAAATGTCACGCGAATCCAAAGAGAAGAACCTCAGCAAGGCGTCGCGAAGCCCGACGAAGGCTCTCTCGCGGCGTGAATTCGTTGCGATGGCCGGAGCAGGCGTCGGCGGGCTGGCGTTCTCGGGCCTCATTCCGGCCCGGGCCGGCGCGGCAGAGGTCATCAAGGTCGGCTACATCTCACCCCGGACGGGCGCTCTCGCCTCGTTCGGAGAGCCAGATGCGTTCGTCCTCAACCTTGCCCGCAAGGCCTTGGCGGATGGACTCTCCGCCGGCGACAAGACCTACGAGGTGCAGATTCTCGACGTCGACACGCAATCGGATCCCGCGCGCGCCGGCCAGCTTGCGAAGACGCTCATCAACAACGACCAGATCGACTTCATGCTGACGACGGCAACGCCGGAGACGGTCAACCCGGTTGCCGACGCCTGCGAGGCGGCGGGCGTGCCCTGCCTGTCGACTGGCATGCCCTGGGAGCCCTGGTACTTCGGCCGTGGCGCGAAACCCGGTGAGCCGTCGCCGTTCAAGTGGACGTATCATTTCGGATTCGGCATGGCGAACTTCGCCAAGGCCTACATCTCGCACTGGAACAATGTGGTCGAGACCAACAAGAAGGTCGCATTCCACATGCCGAACGACGCGGACGGAAACGCGCTGCGCGCGATCTTCAAGCCAATTCTCGAGGAAGCGGGATTCACCTGCATCGATCCCGGCGGATACGAGAATGGAACTACGGACTACACAACGCAGATCACGAACTTCAAGAACGAGCAGTGCGAGATCTTCACCACGGGTCCAATTCCGCCCGACTTCGATACCTTCTGGCGACAGGCCGCACAGCAGGGCTACACGCGCATGGTCAAGATCGCGCAGCTCGCGAAGACAGGCCTGTTTCCATCGCAGGTTGAGGCGCTCGGTTCTCTCGGCCCGAGGCTGGCAACGGTCGCTTTCTGGCATCCGACGTTCCCGTACTCCTCTTCATTGACGGGGCTGACATCCCAACAGATTGCCGACGGCTACGAGGCAGAGACGGGCCGGCAATGGAACCAGATGGTGGGCGATAACGTCGCGCTGATGGACGCCGGCGTGGCGGCGCTCAAGGCAAGCGGGAATCCGAAGGACAAGGCCGCCCTTGCGGGCGCGTTATCCTCCCTCAAGGTTGGCACCGCAGTGGGCGACCTTGCCTTCGGTACCGGCCCGGTTGCCAATGTCGTTCCGATGCGCTTCGTGGCGTGTCAATGGGTCGAGTCGAAACCCGGCAGCAAGTTCAAACTGGATCTTGTCGTGACCGACAACGCCGACGATCCCAACGTGCCGGTTGGAGCGAAGCTCATACCTTACAACGCGTAGTGCGAAGAACGGCTACGGCACAGGTGAACGGGAACCCGGTCCAGGAGAGAAGTCCGACGCTCGCGGGTCTTGGGCTTTGCAAGAATTTCGGGGCGCTGGTCGTACTCGACAGGGTCGATTTCAAGGTGGGGGCCGACGAAGCGGTAGGCATCGTCGGCCCCAACGGCGCCGGCAAGACGACGCTCCTCAACTTGCTCGCCGGCGCACGCGAACCGACGGCGGGCACGATTCTCTTCCGCGGTGAGGACGTAACGGCGCTCGACGCGGCGGAACGCTGCCGGCGCGGCCTCGGTCGCTCCCACCAGATTCCCCGACCTTTCGGAGGGATGACGGTCTTCGAGAATCTCTTTGTGGCGGCCTCCTATGGCGGCGGATTCGGGCGAGAGGACGCCTATGCGCGCTGTATCGATTCACTGGAACTGTGCGGGATGTTGCGGGTCGCCAACCGCCGTGCCGAGACGCTTGGCCTTCTCGACCGCAAGCGGCTCGAACTTGCGCGTGCGTTGGCTACCGACCCGGTCGTTCTTTTGCTCGATGAGATCGGTGGCGGGCTGACGGATGCGGAGGCAAGCGAACTCGTCGATACGATCCGGGTGCTGCGTGATCGCGGCATCGCAATTGTCTGGATAGAGCATATCGTTCATATCCTTTTGCAGGTCGCCGAGCGGCTGATCTGCATGGACGCGGGTCGGGTGATCGCCGACGGCGACCCGGAGGCGGTCATGTCGGATCGGGCCGTCATCGACGCGTATCTCGGGGGCAGCGTCGATTGAAACTACTTTCCGTCGAGAATGTCAGCGTTCGCCATGGGTTGCTTCAGGCGGTGCGCGAGGCAACCTTCGGCATTGCGGAGGGCGAGATTGTCGCCCTGATTGGCGCCAACGGAGCCGGCAAGACGACACTCCTGCGTGCGATCGCCGGCGCGCACCACCCTTCTGCGGGCATCGTCCGGCTCGACGGAACCGATGTGACCCAAGTGCCCGCACACCGGCGGGTCGCCATGGGGATCGCGCTCGTGCCGGAGGGCCGTCGCCTTTTCACGACCATGTCAGTCGAGGAGAATCTGCGCATTGCCGGTTCCGGCTCCCGCAACGGCGAATGGAGCATGGAAAGGATTTTTGAAGCCTTCCCCATGCTCCGGGCACGGCGCAAGGCGCGGGCAGGCGACCTGTCGGGAGGCGAGCAGCAAGCCACCGCTATAGGCCGGGCGTTGATGAGTAATCCACGCGTTCTTCTGCTCGATGAAGTCTCGCTCGGACTCTCGCCGCTTGCTGTCGAACAGGTCTATCAATCTCTGCAAACGCTGATGACAGGCAAATCGACGATCGTACTCGTCGAACAGGACCTGAATCGCGCACTGCGTGTGGCCACGCGGGTGATCTGCATGCTGGAAGGCCGGATCGTCATGGACGGCGAGGCACGTTCGACAACACGCGAGCAGGTGACGCAGGCCTATTTCGGCCTTGAACGCCGGCGGACCGCCGTCGGCACGGGGACGAGCGCATGACCCTCATCAACGCGTTAATCCAGGGAACACTGCTCGGCGGCTATTACGCTATCATCGCCTGCGGCCTCTCCTTCATGTTCGGCGTCATGCGCATCATAAATCTCGCGCATGGAAGCCTTGCGGTGGTTGCGGCGTTCCTTTTCTGGGCCGCTGTCGAACGTATGGAAATGAGTCCCTTGCTTGCGCCTCTCCTGGTGGTTCCGGCAATGGCTGCGATCGGCTGGCTGCTTCAACGCGGAATTCTGGAGCGCAGCGCGCGCGCCGGGACGCTGGTACCGATTCTCAGCACGTTTGGCCTGGCGATCGTGATCGAGAATCTCCTCTTCCAGTATTTCGGTGCCGACACACGCTCACTCGCCCCGGCGATCGGCGACCTTTCCTTCGAGAGCTGGGGGATCGGCGGCGGCATCTATATCGGCAAATTAGCGATCCTGATTCTCGTGGCGGCGATCCTGCTTCTCGGGGGGCTCCAGGTCTTCCTCACCCACACGCAGATCGGGCGCGAGATTCGTGCCACCGCGGAGGACCCCGATACTGCCGAGCTGGTGGGCGTCAATTCGCGCGCCGTGAATGCTGTGGCAACGGCAATTGCGATGGCTACCGTGGCGATCGCCGGCATGTTCCTGTCAGTGCGTGCCGCATTCGATCCCTATGCGGGTCCGATGCAACTCATCTTTGCATTCGAGGCGGCGGTTATCGGCGGCGCCGGTTCGCTGTGGGGCACACTCATCGGGGGGATTGTGCTCGGCATCGCGCAGACCATCGGTGCCCAGATTCACCCGCTGGGATTCCTGATTGCGGGGCATTCGGTGTTCCTGGTCATTCTGTTCGTCCGGCTGTATTTGACCGGGCCCGGACTCGCCACCTTCGTGCGGGCAATGATCCGGCGGCCTGCGTGAGCACAAGGACCGACATAACGGTCCAGCGCTGGACCAGTCTCTCTGCCGGGGTTGCCGCCGGTGTGGCTGTACTCGCCGTCATTCTCGCGGTCGGGCCGATCGTCATGTCCGCCAACGCGATCGACAAGCTGACCACACTCTTTATTTATGTAATCCTTGCGGTGATGTGGAACGCGCTCGCCGGTTATGCGGGCCTGATATCAGTCGGTCAGCAGGCGTTCTTCGGCGTCGGTGCGTATTTCGCTATCCGGCTATCGGAGTCGGGCGTCAACGTGTACCTCGCGCTTGTGCTTGCCGCGATGCTGACTGGGGTGCTGTCGCTGCCGGTGTCGGTGTTCATGCTGCGGCTTCGCGCGGGTGAGTTCGCCATCGGCATGTGGGTGGTGTCGGAGCTGACACGCCTGCTGGTCAATCTCGATCCGCTGATCCAGGGCGACACGGGCCGCTCGCTGATCGCGCTTTCATCGTACAGCACGAGCGACCGGCGCGCCTTCACCTACTGGCTTGCGCTGCTCTCGCTGGGCGCGCTGGTCGGTCTCGTGTTCTTTCTCCTGAGAAGCCGCATCGGCTCGGCCATGCAGGCGATCCGCGACAATGAGGAGGCCGCAAAATCGATCGGCGTGAAGGTTTTGGCCGCCAAACGGGTAATCTTCGTACTGGCGGCGGTGGGTTGTGCGATGGCCGGCACCCTTTGGCTTGCGACCTCAACCACGTTCCAACCGAGGAGTTTCTTCAGCATCCAATGGACCGCGTACATGCTGTTCATGGTGCTGGTCGGCGGCATTGGTCGGTTCGAGGGTGCAATACTCGGTGCCATACTCTTCTTTCTGCTCGAGTCATGGTTTGGGGCGACTGGCGTCTGGTATCTGATAGGACTGGGTCTGGCGGCGCTGCTGTTCTCGCTTTTCCTGCCGCGCGGACTCTGGGGCGTGATCGAGGATCGTTTCCGCCTAGAATTGCTGCCGGTTGGCTACCGGCTGCGCATGGGCGGCGGTCAGGCAAGGCAATCCACGGACAAGCAGAGGACTGCGTCGCCGACGCCCGGCGCTTGAGCAGGTCGATCTCGTTGCCGGCCGGCTCCCTCCCGCCTAGACCCGTATTTGTTTGTGCTTCAATGAGGCCGAGGCGCGTGCGCCTCGGATGCCCGCTTCGTCCACAACGAATTCGGCTACAGTCGCGACGGGCTTCAATGAGGCCGAGGCGCGTGCGCCTCGGATGCGGCGATCGACGGTTGCCAGAAGCCGGTGCCGTCGGAGCTTCAATGAGGCCGAGGCGCGTGCGCCTCGGATGCAACTTCGACAAAAGCCGCCAGATTGCATTTTTCCGCATGCTTCAATGAGGCCGAGGCGCGTGCGCCTCGGATGCCCCTCATGCAGATCGCTTAAGGTCCTCAATGAAGTTGCTTCAATGAGGCCGAGGCGCGTGCGCCTCGGATGCCAGAGAACTTCACTCTCGAAGAGCTTGGGATTGACCGCTTCAATGAGGCCGAGGCGCGTGCGCCTCGGATGCCGTCTGCTTGGAGCTAATAGACCAGTGGGCATCGAGAGGCTTCAATGAGGCCGAGGCGCGTGCGCCTCGGATGCGCGAGCGGGGTCAACATTGCGCAAATGACGGATGCGCAGCTTCAATGAGGCCGAGGCGCGTGCGCCTCGGATGCAGTGTGCCTTGGCCGCCACGACTTTCGGCTCGCGGCG
>Ga0073934_10000232_pt1 | contig 170278 bp, 164 predicted proteins | sample LarsenN4metaG_FD_76834 | JGI IMG/M metagenome (GOLD analysis project Ga0073934, IMG submission 76834) | Hot spring sediment bacterial and archeal communities from British Columbia, Canada, to study Microbial Dark Matter (Phase II) - Larsen... ... | reverse complement strand
CTCCTGGCTCGCCAATCCGGGACCAAACGGCCGAGCACGGGGCGCGTTCGACGCGCGGCGTTGCGGAGCGATCCGCAGCGTCACTTAGGACTACCCCGGCGCGTCCGACGCGCCCCGCCTCCCTGCTTCGCAAGGGCAGTAGGGCAATACGGCAATAAGCGAATAGGGCGGTCACGATGCGGCGCGCACTGCGAGAGCGCATGCACACATATTGCCCTACTGCCCTATTGCCGTATTGCCTTCAGAAAGAAGCAAACGCCTGTTGCTCGATCTTCCGCGCATGTTTGTCTGCGTACATCGCCTCGTCCGCGCGCGCGATCGCGATCTCGGGATCCTCGACGGCCGCGATCGCATGCACGCCGACGGAGGCGCGGATGCGATGCGGCACGCCGGCATGGATGATGGCGCTCGCATCGATCTTCTCGTTCAGCGCCTGCGCCTTGGTCTGCGCTTCTTCGGCGCCGACGCGGTTGAGGATCACGCCAAACTCGTCGCCGCCAAGCCGGCCGACGACATCGCTCTCGCGCACGGAGTCCATCAGCAAGCGCCCGACATGACGCAGCACCGCATCGCCTGCCGCATGACCGTAACCGTCGTTCAGCGCCTTGAACCCGTCGAGGTCGATGTAGAGCACGGCCGCCGGCGTCTTGTAGCGTTCCACTTCCGACATGGTCCGGTGCAGTTCGCGCAGAAAAGCGCGTCGGTTGAGCACGTGCACGAGCGCGTCGCGATCGGCCAGCGCTTCGGCCTCCGCGAGCCTGGCGGCCAGCGCATCGCGCTCGGCCGCGACTCGCTCGAGCGCCGCCAGCGCGGCGGCGGAAACATCGCGGCGTGCGAGCCCCAGCTCTTGCAGGAGCCGGTTCGTTTCGGTTGTGCGCAACTTGGGTCCGAACCGCATGTCTGGGGCGCGCCTTCCCCTCATGGGATGCGCCGACGAGGTAAAGACGGCCTTAACTCCAGGTGTCAGGTGTCAGGTGTCAGGTGTCAGGCGCCAGGTGTCAGGCGTCAAAATGGAGCGCGCTTCGTTTGTTGCTGACACCTGACACCTGGCAAGCTGACACCTGGACGAGCGCTGCGGCTTGCATTACTGGCCCATTTTTTAGGAGCAGCCTGCATGGCTACGCCAGCGCCGTCGGTCGGCCTCATCATGGGCTCCAAGTCCGACTGGGAGACGCTTTCCGCCGCCGCCGAAACGCTGGACGCGCTGCGCGTGCCCTACGAGGCGAAGGTCGTCTCCGCGCACCGCACGCCGAAACGGCTCTACAACTATGCCGAAAACGCCAAGGCGCGCGGGCTCAAGGTGATCATCGCCGCCGCCGGCGGCGCAGCGCACCTGCCGGGCATGACCGCCTCGCTGACGCCGCTGCCCGTGCTCGGCGTGCCGATCAAGAGCCGCGAGCTCAAGGGCTTGGACAGCCTCCTTTCCATCGTGCAGATGCCGAAGGGCGTGGCGGTCGGCACGCTGGCGATCGGCGAAGCCGGCGCCGTGAACGCAGCGCTGATGGCGGTGTCGATCCTCGCGCTGTCCGACGACTCCTTGGCCGCGCGCCTCGACGCCTATCGCGCCGAGCAAACCAAAGCCGTGGGCGAAAACCCGACATGAGCAAGCTGGCGCCCGGGTCGACCATCGGCATTCTGGGCGGAGGCCAACTCGGGCGCATGCTGGCGACCGCTGCGGCGCGACTCGGCTTCGACGTCGCCGTCTATGCCGACGAGCCCGACAGCCCCGCCTCGCGCGTGGCTGCGAAAACAATAATCGCCAACTACCTCGACAGCGCCGCCCTGACGGAATTCGCCCGCCGCGTGGATGTGGTGACCACTGAGTTCGAGAACGTGCCTGCCGAGACGGCCGAAGCGCTGCTCGAAACCGGCGTACGCGTCGCGCCCTCGCCCAATGCGCTCGCCATCGCGCAGGATCGCTTCGACGAAAAGAGCTTCTTCGCCTCGATGAACATCGCCACGCCCGCGTTCGCGGCATTTGCTTCGCAGGGAGAGCTCGAATCGGCGCTCGCCAAAATCGGCGTCCCCGCGATCCTGAAAACCCGCCGGCTCGGCTATGACGGGCGCGGGCAAATCCGCATCACGAACGCGAAGGAAGCCGAAGGGGCCTACGACAAACTTGGCGCGCCAGGCATCCTCGAAGGCTGGTGCGCGTTTGAGCGAGAGGTTTCGATCATCGCGGCGCGCGGACAAGACGGCGCGATCGCCTATTACGATCTCTGCGAGAACGAGCACGCGGACGGCATCCTTTCGCGAACCGTTTTGCCGGCGCGCGTTGAGGAGACTGTCGTCGATCAGGCGAGAGCGGCTGCGCAGGCCGTATTGGAGTCGTTCGATTATGTCGGCGTGCTGACGATCGAGTTCTTCGTCCTGCCGGCCGGCGTCTTGGTCGCCAACGAGATGGCCCCGCGCGTGCACAATTCCGGACACTGGACCATCGAAGGCGCGCTCACGTCCCAGTTCGAGCAGCACATCCGCGCCGTCGCCGGTTGGCCGCTAGGACCGACCACGCGTATCGCCGACATCGACATGGCCAACCTGATTGGGGACGACGCAGCGCGCTGGCCCGAGCTCGCCGCCGACCCCACCGCGCGCCTGCATCTCTACGGCAAGCGCGACGCCCGCGCCGGCCGCAAAATGGGCCATGTGACGCGGCTCAAGTTCCGCTAACGCGGAAACGCGGCATCGCGCGAGGTGAACAACCAGAAGCCGATAAGATAGATCGTGGGCACGAAGAACCAGAGCACGTCGACGATCACGCCGGGCGTGCGGCGAACCTGGGAGATCAGTTCTTCGCCATCGATCATGATGGCGATCTGCGCGACGGCCGGATTCGCCAGGACCGCGAGCGCCGCGAGCCCGACCCAAAACGCGATCGCAGTCGCCACAATGGGCGAGGTGCGCTCGACATAGTCGTCGGTCGGATGTTCGTCCAAATGTGTAAGCGAGCCCCAGATGGTCAGCGGCCAGAGGAGCGCGTTGGCGAGACGTATCGGAGCAGCCCGCATGATGAGCCTCCATCCCGATGGGACGCCATCATACACTCACGGACCCGTGATGGACGGACATTGCGGAAATTTCACCGCCCGTAGCGAAAACGGGCGGCGACGCCGACGGCCTCCTGAACGCGCTCCGAGATGGGCTTGAGCCGTGCTTTGAATTTCTCGAACTGCATCACGTTCTCGATGCGCGCGTCGAGGAAGGCCCAGGTGTCCGCGTGATCGGGCGAGTTGTCCGCAAACCAGCGCGCATAGGTGCTGGCGAGCACCGCCGAGAGGATGGCGCGCTTGGTGTAGAAGTTTTCGTCGGTCGAAGTGTCGCCGAGCGCGCGCCAAATGCGGTCGGCCGTTCGCCAGATGAGGCGCGACGCTTCGGGCGCGCGCGAAGGACGCGACAAGGCGCGGGTCATGGCGCGCGCGGCTTCCTTGTAGGGCGCCTGCGCTTCGAGCCGCAGTTGGACGGCGGCGCGGACCTTGTCGCGGATGCGCATAGCCGGAAGATCGAGGTCGTCCAGCGCCTCGAGCATGGCCTGGTCCGCCCGGTCGGCGAAGGCGTCGAAAAGATCGACCGCGCCGCGGGGGCAGGCCAGCGCCGCCTCGCCTTCCGACAGCTGCACCTCCGCGCAAGCCGCCTTGAACGCGGCGTCAGTCCAGCCCAGCCGCGCGGCGTGAGCTGGAAACGCTTCGAGGATCCGGGCGCGGAACCGGGCGGATGGGGTTTGGGGCATGGATGCTGAGGCTACGCCTGAACCTCCAGGGCGTCGACTCGGCTGGCATGGACAGGGCCGCGGCGTTTTGCTAGGACGCGCCCCTCATCGCAGAAGCGGCCTCGACGGCGCGACAAGCGCCGGGGCCGGTTTCGTGTTTAGAATTCGACGGGAGAGGTCCCCTGGTACAGATTTTCGTTCGCGACAACAACGTCGACCAGGCGTTGAAGGCGCTCAAAAAGAAAATGCAGCGGGAAGGCACGTTCCGCGAGATGAAGCGCCGCAACCACTACGAAAAGCCGTCGGAAAAGCGGGCGCGCGAGCGCGCCGAAGCCGTGCGCCGGGCCCGCAAGCTCGCTCGCAAGCGCGCCCAGCGCGAGGGACTCCTCCCCCGCCCGCCGAGCAAGCGCTGAGGTCACCCTTGGCCCTCTGGATCCGATGCGCCGCCCCAAAGGGCGGCGTCTTCGTTTAAGGCGCGCCATCCAGCCGGCGCTCGAACCCGCGCCAGCCGAAGCGGCCCCGAACGAGGTAGTTTTTCTTCCGGATCGCCTGCCGCGACGCGCAGCATTAGTTCTGCCGCCTCGCGCAGGCGTTCACGTTCTGACGGCGAGAGCTTCGCCACGCGCGCCCGTAAGAGCTGCAGGCGACGCGTGCGCGCGCGGTGGAAGAGCTCGCGCCCCTTCGCAGTCGCCTTGATGCGCACGCCGCGCCGATCGGCGCGGTCGACGCGCTTCGCCACAAGCCCCTCGGCCTCGAGATCAGTGACCAGTTTCGACATCGTCGCGGCAGTCACCTGGTCGGCGCGCGCCAGCGCCGACAAGCTCTGGGGCCCGCCATAGATCAGCCCCGAGAGCGCCGAGAGTTTCGGCGCAGACAGCCCTGTCTCCGCGTCCGCTGTGCGCACCGTCCGCAATAGCCGGATCGCGGCGCTGTGCAGCCAGTCGGCGACGTCGAGGGGATCAGCTCGCCTCATGGATGAACGCTATCTGAGAAACTCGCCTGGGCCCCGGCTTCGGCTCGCTGCCGAAGCGCAGCACGTGCCCGCTCGGGTCCTCGACCTGGAACTCGTAAGCCCACGCGAAGTTCTGCGGCGGATCGCGGATCACGGCCCCCTTGGTCGTCAGTTCGGCAAACAGCGCGTCGGCATCCTCCACGCCGATCCAAAGCCATGTTCCGCGGTGGCCCTGATGACCCTCGCACAGCATGATCGCGCGCGCATCGCGCGAAACGGAGATCATGTAAGGCGCTTCCCAATCGAGGCTGAAGCCGAGCGTGTCGAGATAATAGCGTTTGCTGGCCTCAAGGTCGTCGACGCGAAGGATGGGCGTGATGTTCTCGATCATCCGGCGACTGCCCACTGCCCACTGCCCACTGCCCACTGCCCACTGCCCACTGCCCACTGCCCACTGCCCACCAGCGACAGATCAAGTTTAGCTTGACTTAGTTAGTTTGTCTAACTAATTATCCCCGTCGGCCCGGCCCGGGGAAAGGAGCGCATCGTGAACGCCTCTCCGCCATTGCTTTCCGGCATCGCACAAATCGCGCTCACCAGCGCCGATCCGCCGAGCCTGGTCGCCTGGTATCGCGACGTGCTCGGCCTTGCCGTGCTGTTCGAAGCATCGGGCATGACTTTCTTCCAATCCGGCGCGACCCGGCTGATGATCGGGCCCGACTATCACCAAGCCCATATCGGCGGCGCGGACATCACTGTGTACTTCGAACCGCGCGACTGGAGCATAGCTGAGACCGCCCTCGCAGAGCGCGGCGTCGCCTTCACCCACGAGGCGCAAGTCCTACAGCGCGCGCCAGGGCGCGAGCTGGCGCTGCGCGCCTTCAAGGACCCAGAGGGACATTCGCTCGCGCTGCTGGGATGGCGGGCTGCCGAGTGAACTGCATCACCAGCGTCCGCAGGCTCTGTTCCACGACCAGAGCGCATGCGCGGTGACGTGATAGACGCCGGCGGCAAGCCAGGAGAATGGAGGCGTACGACACAGCCGGCCCAGCGCTTGGAACGGCGGCGTCGCCGACCATGCCAGCGCTACGGCCGGCATGCCGCGCAGCACGCGTCCGTCCGGAGTCAGCGCATGCAGCTTCAGACGCACGGCGTCTAATGTTAATCCGGCGCGCGCAAGCGCATCGGAATGGGCCGCGACATCGGTGAAGATCACGCCAGCGCGCGCAGCGATCGCGCGCCGCTCCAAATCGCAGACGCCGGCGCGGCACACCGGGCAAACGCCATTGTACAGCACTTCGATTGGCGGCGCGGACACGGCCGAAGACTCGCATAGCCGCACCGGCGCACAATGAGGCGCCCGGCCGCAGCGCGGCGGCGAAGGCGGCTGACTTGCACATGCTCATGCGCGCCAAGAAGCCCGCGTTCGAAGTCCCCGCGCGGTTGGCCTCGCGGCAAGATGCGCTAGAGTGCGGCGCGAGGTTCCGTGGGGACTGGCGAGGATCGGCATGGCTGCACCGAAGAAGACGCTTTGGACCGTGGGCGCTGCGTGTGTGCTCGCGCTGCCTTTGTCCGTGTTGTTGATCCATTGCGCGCCGGCGCAAACCGGCGGTGTGGCAGGTGCGGCGCTCGCCGAAGGCGCGGGGCGTGAGACGGTCCAGGCGATGTGCACGTCCTGTCACGGCGCCAACACGATCACGCAATCCAGCGGCTACACGCGCGCGCACTGGGACGAGCTGATCGCGACCATGGTCGATCTGCCTGACGAACAGAAGAACGAGGTGCTCGACTATCTCGCACGCCATTATCCGCCCTCGCACAATCCGCGGCCGGCGCGCCTTGTTGAGGGATCGCTCCAGGTCTCGTTCCGCGAATGGGTCGCGCCGCAGCTCGGGCAGCGTGCGCGCGATCCCGTGCAGGCGTCGGACGGCTCGATCTGGTACGTGGGCCAGCAGAGCAACACGATCGGGCGCATCAATCCGCAGACCGGTCAAATCCGCGAGTGGCTGCTGCCTGCGCGCGCGCTGCCGCACAGCGTCAACGTCGATGCGCAAGGGCGCGTCTGGTACATGGGCAACGGCAACGGCACGATCGGCCTGTTTAATCCGACCACCGGCGAAAGCACCGAGTATCGCATGCCCGATGCGAACGCGCGCGATCCGCACACGGCGGAATTCGATCGTAATGGGATCATGTGGTTCACGCTGCAGCAATCGAACATGATCGGCCGCCTCGATCCGCGCACGGGCGAAACGCGGCTTGTCACCGTCCCGCGACCGCGCGCGCGGCCCTACGGGATCAAGATCGACGCGCAAGGCAATCCGTGGGTCGCGTGCAACGGCAGCAATTGCATCGTCCGCGTCGATCCGCGCACGATGGAGCTGCACGTCGTCGAACTGCCGGGCGAAGACACGACCGTGCGCCGCCTCGACATCGCCGACGACGGGCGCATCTGGTACGTGAACTCCGGCCGCGGGCGGCTTGGAATGTACAACCCCGCGAACGGCGAGATCCGCGAATGGGACTCTCCGAGCGGCCCGCGTTCGCATCCCTACGCCATCGCAGTTATCAATGGGATCGTCTGGTACAACGAGGCCGGCGTCCGGCCCGATCCGCTCGTGCGCTTCGATCCGTCGACCGAGACGTTCCAGAGCTGGCCGATCCCATCCGGCAATCTTTATGCGGGCATGGTGCGCCACATGCGCGCCACGCGCGACGGCAACCTCCTGCTGCACCAAGGCAGCACCAACCGCATCATCCTCGCGACGCTGCCGCCGGCGCGTTGACGCTGGGGACGGGTTTTCGATCCGCCGATCTCTGCTAGGCTCGCCCGAGGAGGCGCGCCATGCATGATCTGGTCATTCGCAGCGGCACGGTCGTTGACGGCACGGGCGGTGCGCGCTTCGTCGCGGACATCGCCATTGACGGCGGCCTGATCACGACCGTCGGCGCTGACATCGGGCCAGGTCGCGAAGAAATCGACGCCTCGGGCAAGATCGTCGCGCCAGGATGGGTCGACATCCACACGCACTATGACGGCCAAGCCACCTGGGACCAGGAGATGGCGCCGTCGTCCTGGCATGGCGTCACTACGATCATCATGGGCAATTGCGGCGTCGGGTTTGCGCCTGCGAAGCCGGACAAACACGAATGGCTGATCGGCCTGATGGAAGGGGTCGAGGACATTCCGGGCACGGCGCTGTCGGAAGGCATGACTTGGAATTGGGAGACCTTCCCGGAATATCTCGAGGAGCTCGAACGCTTACCGCGCACGGTAGACGTCGGCACGCATGTGCCGCATGGCGCCGTGCGCGCGTACGTGATGGACGAGCGCGGCGCGCGCAGCGATACGCCCACCGAACACGAGATCGCGCGCATGTCGCGCATCGTCGAGGATGGCCTGCGCGCCGGCGCGCTGGGCTTCTCCACGTCGCGCACCATCCTGCACAAATCCGTCGACGGCGAACTCGTGCCGGGCACCACGGCCACTAAGGAAGAGCTGATCGGCATCGGCCGCGCCATGGGCCGCGTCGGGCACGGCGTGTTTGAAATGGCGTCGGACCTGAAGCGCGACTGGAATGAGTTCGAATGGATGGGCGAACTCAGCCGCGAGACCGGTCTGCCCGTAACGTTCGCTGCGCTGCAATCGATCGCCAAAGAGCTGCCCCTCGACGAGCAGATGAGCGAAATGCGCGCTCAAAACGCAAAAGGCGCGAACATCGTCGCCCAGATCGCCTTGCGCGGAAACGGCATCGTCATGGCCTGGCAGGGCACGGTACATCCCTTCCGCTTCCGCCCGGCATGGCTCGAGATCATGCACCTGCCGTGGAGCGAACAGCTGACGCGGTTGAGGGACCCTGCGTTTAGGCAGCGCATGCTGGAGGAAGAGAACCGCTTCCCCGAGAGCGATCTCATTGGTCTCATCATGGTCATCGCCGGCGGCTGGACGTTGCAATACGAAATGGGGCCGGGCTTCAACTATGAACCCACGCAGGCCGAGACGATCGCTGCGCGTGCGGCGGCGGCGGGCGTGAGGCCGGAGGAATACGCCTACGACCTGCTGATGCGCGATGAAGGTCGCGGCTTCATTTATTTCCCCATCCTCAATTACGCCGATGGCAATCTGCACTTCCTCGAAGCGCTGCAGGAAGCCGACGACACCGTGAATTCGCTGTCCGACGGCGGCGCGCATTGCGGCACGATCTGCGATGCGGCCTCGCCCACCTTCATGCTGCAGCACTGGGTGCGCGACCGCAAAGGCAAACGCATCTCGCTGGAACACGCGGTGAAACGGCAATGCCGCGACACGGCGCGGCTTTATGGCTTGAACGACCGCGGGGTCATCGCGCCCGGTTACATCGCCGACATCAACGTGATCGATTTCGACAAGCTCAAACTAGGCAAGCCTTGGCTCGCCTTCGATCTGCCCGCGGGCGGCAAGCGCCTGCTGCAGAAGGCGGAAGGTTACGTCTGCACGATCAAGTCGGGCGACGTGACATTCCGCAACGGCGAGTATCTTGGCGTGCATCCCGGCCGGCTGATCCGCGGCCCGCAGCGCGCGCCGGTGACCCTGGCGGCTGAGTAGCGAACGACGGGAAGGCGCGATACGGAGCGCCTTCCCCGTCGCGGATGGAACCTAATCGCGGAAGCGGCAGTCGGACCGGTACTCGCCGCTCGGCGTCGTTACCTCGTTGATTTCATCGCCAATGCAGCCGGGCCAGGGCCCGGTGTGCCGCGACGCCGAACTCGGATGCGGCGCATTCGCCGGCAACTGCCCGTGATCCTGATAGCTGTACATCACGAGATTTCCGGCGCGATTACGTCTGTACACGACGTGCCACTCGCATGTGGCGTCGTAGTGATAGGCGCCGGCGCCGTCTCGCACCAAGCAGCCCGTCCCGCTGCTGGTTTGCGCGGCGTTGATCGGCCCGTTCGGCTTGGCGCTCGCCACCTGTGGGGCGGCGAACGTCAGCGCGAATGCGCAAGCAACGAGCACGACCTGTGGACGAAGGGTCTTCATGAGCGCCTCCCGAGCGCCCCCGGCCTTCAGCTGGCATAAGCCTCTGCAGCTGAACTTGGAATGAAAATCTTGCCGTGGCCGGCGCTTTGCTTATGACGCTAGCCCTTCGCCTTCCGCCGAAACAGCGTCGACATGCTGAGCTGGTTGACCACGCCGGCGCGGAAGACGCGCGCGGCGAGCCACAGGATGACCGCGACGGTGACCAACATTAGCGCCCCCATGCCGGCGATCTCCAGCCAATGAAGACCGGACGGCGCGCGCACCAGGAGCAGGAACGGCGTGAAGAGCGGCACCCAACTGGCCGCCTCGATGATCGGCGCGTTGGGATTGTCGAGCGCCGGCGTGATCAGCATCATCGGCATGGCAAGCACGAGTGCGACCGGCCCGAGCAAGGTCTGCGCTTCCTGAATGGACTCGCAGAGCGAACCGAGCGCCAGGAAGATCGCGCCATACATCAGATAGCCGGCGACAAAACCCACGCCGAGCGCAACCATGAGGCGCGGCTCGATGAACGCCGCGGCGATCTGGCCGAGCATGGAGGTGGCCGCGCGCTCGGCCGCCATGCTGAGCAACCCTCCTCCGAGCGCGCCCCAGAACACAAACAGCGTCGCGCTCACCGCCGCCACGCCCAACAGCTTTCCGATCAGCATCTCCAGCGGCGTCACGCTGGTGAGCAGCATGTCGAGGATCTTGTTCGACTTCTCTTCGATCACGCCGGTGAGCAGCATGTTGGCGACGGAGAAGACGACGCTCCACAGCACGAACGCCAGCGCCAGCGCCGCCCAGTAGGGCGCGCGCTGGCGCACGGTGACCTGCTCGCCGCCAGCCGCGCGACGTGGATCGAACTGCGCCACGCGTGGCTCGAGCGCGTTGAGCCGATCAGCTTCGCCCGGACTCAGTCCCTGCGCCGCGAGCGCCTCGCGCTGCATCGCCAGGCGCAGCGCGCGCTTGGCGACGTCGGACGGCTCGCCGTGACTGAGATTGACGCTCCAATACTCGATCATCGGCTCGCCGGCGACGCGGCGGATGTTGAGCGCGCCGTAGAGTTTGCGCCCGTCCGGCATGGCGCGCGCGCCATCGAGATACGGCCGCAACTCTTCCACGCTGGGGGCGGGCGCCTCCGCGATGAGGTAACGCGGCGAAGGCTGCGGAAACGCGCCCAGTGCGCGGGGCGCGCGCCTTGCCACCACGCTGCGCGCCGCGGCGATCGCGGCGGCCCGATCCGCCTGGGCGTCGAATGCGGCTGTCGCTTCGGCGGAAAGGGCGGGCGCAGCCGCTTCGAGATAGGCGCGGATCTCTGCGCGCGCGTCGCGGCGCGCCATGTCGGCGAAAGCCTGCTGTACCAGCGCGCCGTCGGCGGCCTGCTCCGCGACAATGGCGAGCACGCGCGGCGGCTCGGCCCGCGCCAGCAGCAAAGGCGCGAACATCAGCACCGCAATGATGAGCGGGGCCATGATCAACGAGAGCCAGAAGCCCCAGGAGCTCACGTATGCGAGGTAATCGCGCCGCGCGACGAGGAAGATCGGGCTCATTCGGCCGCCCTCGACACAGCTTTGTCGCCAACAAGCGCCACAAAGGCTTCGTGCAGGCTGGCGCGCGCCGGCTCGAACAGCGAAAGCGGCGCGCCCGCTTCCACGCACGCCTGCAGCAATTGGCGCGCCCCGTGTCCGTTTTCGAGCCGCACGCGCCAGCGGCGGTTGCCATGCTCGCCCAACTCTTCGGTCCATTGAAAGCCGCGCGGCGCGAGCACCGGAGCGATGTCGTACTCGCCGTCCGTTTCAAGCACAGCCAGACTCGGCGCGAGCGCCAGCGCATCGCGCACGGTGCCTTCGAACGCCTTGTGGCCCTCCGCTATGAGCAGGATACGGTCGCACAACCGTTCGGCGTGCTCCATAACGTGCGTCGAAAACAGTATGGTCCGCCCAGCGGCCGCCTGCGCGCGGATAGTCTCTTCAAGTACGCGCTGGTTGACGGGATCGAGGCCGGAGAACGGTTCGTCGAAGATGATGAGGTCGGGCTCGTGCGCGATGGCGGCGAGCACCTGCACCTTCTGCGCCATGCCCTTCGATAGCGTCTTGACCTTCTTACGCCTAACCTTGCCCAAGCCGTGCTCGTTCAGGAGCGTGTCGGCGCGCTTGAACGCCTCGCCGGACGGCACGCCTTTGAGCCGCGCCAGATAGGCGATCGCGGCGCGCGCGCTCATGGCGCGATAGAGCCCGCGTTCTTCCGGCAGATAGCCGACGCGACGCAGGGCTTCGCGCGACACCGGCCCGCCGAGCAGCGTGATTTTTCCTGCTGTGGGCCTGAGCACGCCGACGAGCATGCGCAGCGTCGTCGACTTCCCCGCGCCGTTCGGGCCAAGCACGCCATAGATTGCCCCGCGCGGGACCGAGAAGCTCAAGTCCTCCACCGCGGTGCGCGCGCCGTAGCGCTTGACCAGGCCTTCTGCTTCAAGCGCTGCGTTCATGCGCCCTGACGTTTACGGGCCTTTGACGCAAGATCAAGCGCGCGCCTGCGCGCCGGTGCATTTGACGCCTTGAGGCGAACGGTCCATTGATTCTGCGCGGTATTGGCGAGCGGACGCGGCGCCGCTTTGCTCCAGGGGTGGCCGAAGCGCCGCGGCCGCACGTCGCAAAACGCTGGCCAGAGAGACGCCGGCCGCTAAAGTCGGCGGCTGCGCTGACTAAGGAGAATCCGATGCGAGCTTTGCTCTTGATTGGGGCCTTGTTTGCGGCTGGCGCCGCACACGCCGAGCCCGTGACGTACGCGCTGGATCCCGCGCACACGCAAGTGGCGTTCACGGTCGAGCGCTTCGGCTTCAACAATGTGCTGGGCCGCTTCGAAGATGTCTCCGGCGAGGTCGTGCTGGACGAAGCCAACCCAGCCGCCTCTTCGGTGCGCGCGACGATCCAGGTCGCCAGCGTGGACTCCGGCAACGATACGCGCGACCAGCATCTGCGCGAGCCGCGCTGGCTGAACGCGGCGCAGTTTCCGACCATGGAGTTTCGCTCTACGTCCGTGCGCATTACTGGCGAGGGCCGCGCCGAAGTGACCGGCGATCTGACGCTGCTCGGGCAAACGCACCCGGTGACGCTGGACGTGCGCCTCAACCGCATGGGGCCGCTGCCGAATAACCAACGACGGGCCGCGGGCTTCACGGCGACCGGCTCGCTGACGCGCAGCACCTGGGGCTCCAGCCTCGCGCAGAACCTGATCGGCGACGAAGTGCGCATCAGCATCGAGGCGCTGGCGGTCGCGCCGGCGGCGAACTGATGGCGTATTGGCTGGTCAAGAGCGAGCCCGACACCTGGTCCTGGGATCAGCACGTCAAGAAGGGCGCCGATCAGTGGACCGGGGTACGCAACTTCCAGGCGCGCACGCACCTGAAGAATATGAAGAAGGGTGACAAAGTCTTCTTCTATCACACCGGCGACGAGAAGGCCGTCGTGGGCGTGAGCGAAGTGGCGAAGGAAGCCTATCCCGACCCGACCGCGAAAGAAGAGGGCTGGGTGTGCGTCGATCTCAAAGCCGTCGAACCGCTGAAGACGCCGGTGACGCTGGCCTCGATCAAGGCGGACAAGAAATTTGCCGACATGGTGCTTGTGAAAGCCGCACGCCTTTCCGTGCAACCTGTGACGGCGGACGAGTGGAAAGCGATCAGGAAGATGGGCGGGCTTAAATGAACTCCTACCTCGACCCCAAGCTCTTCAGCGACGACGCGATCCCGCCGGAAACGCGCAGCGCCAACGCCGCCATCTGCGCGGCGATGGCGGACATGCCGGACTGGTGGATCGTCGGCGCGGCGAAAGTGCGGGCCGCGCGGGCGCGCGGCGAAGGCATCTTTCCTGCGGCTGCGAAATCCGAGCGCGCACGCTGGATCGAGATCGCGGGCCCTGGCGGCAAAATCCCGCTGCGCGTCATCGCGCCGGAGCAGCCCCGCGGCGTTTACCTGCACATCCACGGCGGCGGGCACACGCTCGGCGCCGCCGATCAGCAGGACCGCCTGCTCGAGCGCATCGCCAACGAAACGCGCCTCACCGCCATCAGTGTCGAGTACCGCCTCGCGCCCGAGAATCCCTTCCCCGCCGGCCCCGACGACTGCGAGGCCGCAGCGCTCTGGATCGCCGACAATCTCAAGGACTTCGGCGGCGAGGCGCTGGCGATCGGCGGCGAAAGCGCCGGCGCGCACCTCTCGGCGCTGACGATCCTGCGTCTGCGCGACAAGCACGGTCGAACGCCTTTCCGCGCCGCGAATCTAGTGTTCGGCGTCTATGACCTGTCCATGACGCCGAGCGCGCGCGGCTTCGGCAATGACGAGCGCCTGGTGCTGCGCACGCTCGACATCGAGAAGTTCGGAGAGGCGTTCCTGCCTGGCATGAGCGCGGAGCAGAAGCGCGCCCCGCACATCTCCCCGCTCTACGCCGATCTCCGCGGCCTCTGCCCCGCGCTGTTCACGGTCGGCACGAAAGACGCGCTGCTGGACGATAGCCTCTTCATGCACGCGCGCTGGATCGCCGCCGGCAACGCCGCCGAGCTCGATATCTACCCGGGCGCGTGCCACGGCTTCATCGCGTTCCCGACGCCGCAAACGTTCGCGTCGCTGCAGCGGCAGAGCGCATTTATCAACACGGCTTTGCGAGATTAGGCCGGAGCCGCTACCGCCCCTCCAGCTCCGCCAACAGCGTTTGCATTCCGTACACGTCCGCGAGTGCGGCGCGGATGATCGTGGACGATACAGTGACGCTGCGGTTCAGCTCGCCATCATAGAAGTATTCCCCGCCCAGCGAGTGGATGTTGCCATCGAACACTGCGCCAACCACGCGTCCCTCGCGGTCCAGCAGAGGGCTGCCCGAATTGCCGCCAATCACGTCGGTTGTGGTGGAGACGTTGAACACCGTACCTGCGTCGAGCCGGCTGCGCGCGTCGATCCAGGGCTGGCTGAGCACGAAGGGCGGTGAACCTGTCGCGCGCTGGTAGAGGCCTTCTACATACGTGAAGGGCGCGATGACGCGACCGCCCGGCTCAGTCCAGCCGCGCACGCGCCCATAGGAGATGCGCGGGCTGAACGTCGCGTCGGGATAGCGCCCTTCGCCGAACGCGCGGAAACGTGCGCGAGCGATGCGCTCGTGTGCGCGCGCGATCGGTCCTTCGACCTGCTCTACGAACTGCGTGCGTACGGCGCGAGCCTCGTCGTCCCAGCTGCGCACGAAGACGATCATCGGGTCGTCTGATGCGGCGATCGCTTCGGCGCCGCCTTCCCACAGCTGCATGCGATAGGCCGGGTCAGCCAGCCGCGATTGCGAAAGCCGCCGCGCCAACGCCTCCGGGCTCTCACTGCCGAGGATGCGCCGCACGGCCGGATCGTCCACCGTGAGGTTCTCGCGCATTTTCGAGAGCCAGAACGCAAGGTGCAGCTCTTCGAAATTGGGCGTGACGGGGCGTTCGGCGCGCAGGCCTTGTTCGACCGTGGCGAGGCGCGCTTCCGTGTAGCGTGGGATGCGCTCGCCGTTCGGCTTCTGCCGCTCCGCCGCGCCGCGCACCAGATCGCGCGCCCAGCCGAACAGCAGCGAACGCTGGCCGGCGATCGATTCCAGGTATTGGTAACGGTAGAACATGCCGCGATAGACGTTCTGCGCCCGCGCAATCTCGCCCCACGCATCGCCCACCTCACGCTGCGAGGCGCGATTGCGCCGCACGCGCGTCTGCAGATCCTGCTCCGTGGCGGCCACGCGCGCAAATCCCGACGCATCCGCGAGCGCTTGCCGACGGCCGGACAGGCCCTTGAACGAATTCTCCACGCTCTGCAGCGCGCTCGAGGCGATGCGCGCCTGATCGGGGTTTTGCGCGGAATACGCGATGAGCCGCCCGCGGATCTCGGCGAGCGAGGCGATCTGCCAGCGCAGATTGAAGTCGCGCTCGAACGCCAGCTCCGCCGTCGTACGCAGACGCGAAGTGCGGCCCGGATTGCCCGCGATGAGCACGATCTCGTCTTCCGTGACGGGATCGAAGCGCATGGAGAGATGGTTCGGCGTCGCCGCCGGCGCGCCGTTCTCGTAAAGGCGCAGGAACGAGAAATCGACGCAATAGCGCGGGAAGTTGAAATTATCGGGATCGCCGCCGAATGCGGCCATGCGATGTTCCGGCGCGAAGACCAGCCGCACGTCATCGTAGCGCTTGTAAGTGTAAAGCGAATAGCGCCCGCCCTGATAAAGCGTCACAACTTCGCAGCGCTGCGTCCCGGAGGTGCACGCGCCCTCGATGCGCGCGATCTCGGCGTTGCGCGTTTCGGCGAAAGCTTCGGCCGCCGCGCCCGCCGTAGCCGCGTCGATCTGCTGCGTCACATCCGAAATGCCCGTGAGCACCTGAATCGACATGTTCGGGCAGCGCCGCTCTTCCTCGCGCGCACGCGCCATGAAGCCGTCTTCGATGTAGTTCGCCTGGGCAGTGGAGAGCGCGGTGACGCAGGAAATCACGCAATGGTGGTTGGTAAGCACGAGCCCCTGGCCGCTCACGTTCGAGGCGGAGCATCCCGGAAGCCGGGCCGTGCCGGCCATCACCCGGTCGAGCCAAGCCTGGTCCGGCGCCCAGCCCATCTCGGCGCGCATGCGTTCGGCGGGAAAGTTGTCGAACGTCCACATCCCCTCCTCGCTCGAGGCCGGCGCGGTCGCGCAAGCGAGGATCCCCATCGCGGCCGCCGCCGCGCGCAACTTTCCACGCATGAAATCCCCCTCAGATTCGAAGACGGCAGAAAAGCCAAAGCAGCGGCTGGAGGCAAGCGCCTGGCGCTGCGGTGCGTCCTATTGCGCTGCCGCGAGGCCGAGTTCGGCGAGCATCTCCGCTTTCACCTCGGGCGACAGCTCCTCGGCGTCCTGGATGAAATCGCGCACGGTTGCTACGTCCACGCCGGTGATGCGCACATAGGCGCGGTCGTCAGCTTCGCCAGGGCCGCCTTCATCGGCGTTGACGACGATGTTTCGATCATCGCCACCCAAGGAGATCGCCACACGGCCGCTATCGCCGCCTGCGTCGTCCTCCTCGGCGTTGATATTCATTTCAAAGCCCCCGAGGCGCAGCGACATGACCTCTGGAGGCAGTTCGCCTTGCGGCGGCGGATCGCTGGCGAGCGCACGCGCGCGATCATCATTCATGAGGGCGGAAGCGCCTTCGGCAGCGCGCGCGCCAACGACGCGACCGTCCGGTGTGGTGATGAGATACGTCTGCTCCGCCGCGCTTGCGCGCACTTCGAGGATGTAGCCGTCGCCGGGCGCAGCAGCGCCGTCCACGTCCGCTGTGCAAGCGCCCGCAAGCGCCGCCATCACGATGATCAAGATCCGCATGTGCATCCTCCCGCACCGCATAGTGACGCCTCGGCGCGCGCTTGCAAGCGCCGGAACCCCGGTTGCAGCGGCTTCGTTGACCCGGCATGAGCGAACACCGCCTCGAGGAGCGCCCACGCGCCGAGCGCGCTCAGCCGCGGCTCGCAGATCCGCATGCGGCGGAAGTTCCCGATCTGCGCGGCTATCTGTGGCTTGGCGTCATGCTCGTGCTGCTGGGCGCGCTGGCCATTCTCTTCCCGCTCGTGTCGACGATGACCGTGACGCTCGTTGTGGGCGTCGTCTTCCTCGCCGCCGGCATCGTGAAGGTTTGGCGCGCATTGTCGGCGCGTCCTGCGGGACGGGCGGTGCTGAACGCAATCTGGGGCCTCGTCTACATACTCGGCGGCGGCCTCATCCTCTCCGCGCCCGTCGCCGGCGCCTTGTCGCTGACGATCGTTCTGGCCGCGCTGTTCATAGCGGGCGGCCTGTTTTCCGTAGCTTGGGCGCTGGCGCGTCCACGCGTGCCGAGCTGGAGTTGGATGCTGGCCAGTGGCGCGGTTTCGATGCTGCTCGGCGTGCTCGTTCTCTTCACTATGCCGATTGCAGCGTTGTGGCTGCCCGGCATTCTTGCTGGCGTCGACCTGCTGACCACGGGCGTCGCCTTCATCGCTATCGACCGCGCCGTCACACGCATGCGCCACGATGCCGAACTCATGCCGACATGAAGCGTCGACAGCGAATTTCCGGATAAGGAAGGAAGACTCCGATGGCCGATCCCGAAGTCCCCGAACTGCGGGCCGAATTGCAGCGGGAGGACAGACCGGCTGCCCGCAACCGCTACGACCAACCGCCGCCGAAACTCGGCTTGCGGCTCTGGCTGTGGGCGGCGTTCCTGATCGCCGTGATCGCGATCATCGCCTACGCTTATGGCGCGTTCAGCTAGCGCGTGCGCTCGAAGCGGATCACTTTCTGCTCGCGATCGACGTAGGCGACGCGGTAGCCCGCCTGCATCCAGGCGCGCGCGTGGGAGTGATGATCGCGATAATCGTTGGCCCAGAACGAGCGGTGCTTCACCGCGCTCTGCGGCAGCGACTTGCCGATGATCTGTTCGATGTCCTCGAAGCTGAGCATTTCCGGCCGACCGTTGCGCCGGTTGAGATGAGCATGCAGCGCCGCGTATTTGCGCATGTCGTTTCGTCTCCCGCTCGCATCGTTGCGGATGCAGATCGAACGATGCGGCGGACATGCACTCTGAACTGATTTGCGCGCTTTGCACAGTGGCGCGAAATGAGCGCCTACTGACCCGAAATGAGCCGCATCGCCTGCCCCGTGAGCCACCCGCCGAACGTGCCGACAATGTAGCCCAGCACGGCGAGCAGCGCGCCTACCGGAATGAGCGAGGGATGAAAAGCCGCCGCCGTCGCAGGCGCGGAGGCGGCCCCGCCGATATTGGCTTCGCTGCCGACAGCGAGGAAGAAGCTCGGCGCCCGGATGAGACGCGCCATAACGATCATTAGGACGGCGTGCGTGGCGAGCCAGATTGCGCCGATCAGAAAGAAGATGGGCGCATCCACCAGCGCCAAAATGTTCATCTGCAGGCCGACGGTGGCGACGAGAATGTAGACGAACAGCGAGCCGACCTTGTTGGCCCCCGCGCCCTGCAATCTGCGCGCCGGCGTGAAGGACAACAGCACGCCGAGCACCGTCGCCACGACGATGAGCCAGAAGAAGCTCGAATGCACGCTGAATTGCGCTGCGTCCGGGAAGGTCTCGCGGAAGAATGGCGTCAGCTGATCAGCCGCGTAGTGCGACAGGCCGGTGGCGCCGAAGCCGACGGCAAGGATAACGATCAGATCGCGCAGCGATGGGATGCGCGCATGCTGCGTTTCGTATTGCTGCGCACGCTGCTTCACCGCTTCGAGCGAAGTCACGTCCGCCTTCAGCCAGCGGTCGACCATCTGCTGGTTCGCCGCCACCCACAGCATCATCGCAAGCCAGACGCTGGCGACGAGAACGTCCACCGCCACCCAGATCGAGAACGTGTCCGGCCCCGCGCCGTAGATTTCGCGTAGCGCCGTCTGGTTGGCTGACCCGCCGATCCAGCTGCCCGCCAGCGTGGACATGCCGCGCCACATGGCGTCCGGCCCTTCTACCGCGGCTTCGCCCGGCGCGATCAGCGTAGCGACATACATGGCCAGCGCCCCGCCGCCGATGACGCCGATCGTGCCGGTGAAGAACATGATGACCGCCTTGGGGCCTAGCTTCAGCGTTCCCGGCAGGTCGGCGACCGCCGTGAGCAGCACCAGCGCCGTCGGCATGAGATAACGCGAGGCGACGAAATAGAGCTGCGACTCCTCCGGATCGACGAGACCCAACGTGGTGAGCAGAGACGGCAGAAAATAGGCCAGCAGGAGCGGCGGAAAGATGCGATAGAAGCCCTTCCAGAACTTGTTGTCGCTCTCGGAAGTCCAGAACACGAAGCCGAGAATGATCGCCAGCACGCCGAATAGCACGGCGTCGTTGGCGAGCAGCAGCGGCGCTGGTTCTGGCATTCATCCCCGCCCGATCGTTGCTGTCAGGGTCGCTCACGTCGGTTTTGATCGACCCTGTCGTGGCACGAGCTACGCTCGCTGCGGTTGGAGATCTCATCGCAGTCGCTACGCGCCTGCTCGTCGTACATCCCCTGCAGGGTCTCGATGCAGCCGCTCAGCGCCATCGCCGCCAGCAAGCTCAGAAGCGCCCGCCGCATGGTCTCCTCCCTCGGTCGCCAATCCATCTTGGCGGGTGCGGCGCGCCCCGTCAAAGCCCCTTCGCCGATGGGCCCGCCGGAAGACCGCTCCCGCTTCGACCCGACCTACCGCCCGAACTTCTGGAACTTGATCCGGCTCGGGATGATCTCCGTCACGCCTAGCCGGCGCTTCTTGTCTTCCTCGTAGCTGTCGAAATCGCCCTCGAACCATTCGACGTGGCTGTCGCCCTCGAAGGCGAGGATGTGCGTGGCCAAGCGGTTCAGGAACCAGCGGTCGTGGCTGATGACGACGGCGCAGCCGGCGAAATCTTCGAGCGCGGCCTCCAGCGATTGCAGCGTTTCAACGTCGAGGTCGTTGGTCGGCTCGTCGAGCAGCAAGACATTGGCGCCGGTGAGCAGCGTCTTGGCGAGGTGCACGCGGTTGCGTTCGCCGCCGGAGAGCAAGCCGACCTTCTTCTGCTGGTCGCCGCCCTTGAAATTGAAGCTCGAGACATAGGCGCGGCTCGGCACGTCGCGGCCGTTGATGGTGATCACGTCGAGGCCGCCGGAGATTTCCTCCCACACGGTCTTGTTGGGATCGAGCGTATCGCGCGACTGGTCGACGGCGCCGATTTTCACACTGTCGCCGATGACGATGCGGCCCTCGTCCGGCTGTTCCACGCCAGTGATCATGCGGAAGAGCGTGGTCTTGCCCGCGCCGTTCGGGCCGATGATGCCGACGATGCCGCCCGGCGGCAGCTTGAACGTGAGGCCGTCGATCAGCAGCTTGTCGCCGAAGCCTTTCTTCAGGCCCTCGAAGGCGATGACGTTCTGCCCAAGGCGCGGGCCCGGCGGGATCTGGATGGTGGCGAAGGTCTGCTTCTCGCGCTCGGCTTGCGCGGCCATTTCCTCGTAGCGCTGCAAGCGTGCTTTGCTCTTGGCCTGCCGCGCTTTCGGCGACTGGCGCACCCATTCGAGTTCGCGCGACATGACTTTCTTGCGGCCTTCGCTTTCACGCTCTTCCTGTTCGAGACGCTTGGCCTTCTGTTCGAGCCAGGCCGAGTAATTGCCCTCGTAGGGAATGCCGCGGCCGCGATCCAGTTCGAGCGTCCATTTCGTCACTTGATCCAAGAAGTAGCGGTCGTGCGTGACGAGGATGACGCAGCCAGGAAACGCTTCGAGGTGATGCTGCAGCCACGCGACGCTTTCGGCGTCGAGGTGGTTGGTGGGCTCGTCGAGCAGCAGCATGTCGGGCTTGGAGAGGAGCAGCCGACACAGCGCCACGCGCCGTCGTTCGCCGCCGGAGAGCTTGTCGACGGGCGAGTCATCAGGCGGGCAGCGCAGAGCGTCCATCGCCATGTCGATCTTTGAATCGATGTCCCAGGCGTCGGCGGCGTCGATCTGCTCCTGGAGCTTGGTCATCTCCTCCATCAGCTCTTCGGAATAGTTCTCGCCCACCTCCATCGAGACTTCGTTGAAGCGGGCAACGAACTTCTTCTCCTCGCACCAGCTCTCGACGTTCTCCCGCACCGTGAGCGCGTGGTCGAGCTGCGGCTCCTGTTCGAGATAGCCCATCTTGGTGCCGGCCATGGCGAAAGCTTCGCCGGTAAAATCCTTGTCGATGCCGGCCATGATCTTCATCAGCGTCGACTTGCCCGAGCCGTTGACGCCGACGACGCCGACCTTCGCGTCCGGGAAAAACGACAGCCAGATGTTCTCGAAAACCTTCTTGCCGCCCGGATAGGCCTTGGTGAGGCCCTGCATGGTGAAAATGTATTGCGCGGGTTGAGCCGCCATGGGTCGCCGGTCCTTTGGGAAATCGAAGCGGCCGATATAGCGATGCGGCGGACGCGCGTCCATGGCGCTGGGCGCAACGGAGATGGCTCTTCGCGGCCGGAGATCTGAAGTGCTACTGCGCCGACGCCGCGCCGCCGCCTATATGCTGCGCAAGAAACGCTTCGATCTCGCGGAATTCGCGGACGCGGTTTTCTTCCATGAAGAAGCCGTGGCCTTCGTGCTCGATCTCGATGTACCGGACGTCCTTGCCGGCGCCGCGCAGACGATCATACATGATGCGCGACTGTATCACTGGGACAATTGGGTCTTCTCTTCCATGGATGAGTAGAATCGGGATGCGGACGCGGTCGGCGAAGTTGACGGGCGATACGGCGCGTAGATGCTCGCGGTCCGCGCGCGGATCGCCCATCGACAGGCGCCACCAATCTGCGGTCTGGCTTCCCGGAACGTACTCGTCGAGCATGCGCACTAGATCCGACACGCCGACGATGGAGATCGCGCAGCGATATCGATCAGGCGTCAACGTGGCGCCGACAAGCGCGGCGTAGCCGCCATACGAAGCGCCTACGATGCAGACTCGGTTCGGATCGGCAATGCCGCTGCGAACCAGCGCGTTGACGCCGTCGTCAACGTCGGTTTGCATGATCCCGACGCCCCAATTGCCGCGGCCGGCGTTGAACCACGCATAGCCAAAACCGGTCGAACCTCGAAAGTTCGGCTGCAAAACGGCGTAGCCGCGAGAAGCTAGGAAGCCAGCCGTCGGATCGAAGGTGAAATCATCGCGTGCGTGTGGACCGCCATGCGGCATCACCACGAGCGGCAGATTCTGGGCGGCATTTGCTGGCAGCGTCAGGTAAGCGGGAATGCGCGTGCCGTCTCGCGCGCGATAGGTGATGGACTGACGGTCGCCCAACGCGGCTGCGCCGGTCAGCTGGGGATAAGTTCGCCGCAGAAGCTGAAGCGAGCGAGACCCTGTGTCGAACAAGTAGTAGCTTCCGGGATCCTCGGGCGTCTCGCCAAACACGACCACGCGGCTGCGATCGCGCGACCAGGATGAGATTGTCGCATAACCGCTCGCGAACACGCCAGCAAGGTGCTCATAGGCGGTCTGGAGCGCCGGATCGAAGAACCGCTGTCGCGGAAACTCCTCGACCCAGCGGACGCCTATAACGCGGTTCGTCCATCGGTCATGGATGCCAGAACTCATGTCATAGCGCTCATGGTCGGCGATCATTTCGAACTGACCGGTGTGTCGGTCGAAGGCGAACATCCGCCAGCGATCTTCTTCGTCACGGCGGGTGACGATCGCCCAACGGCCATCCGGGAGAATGCCGGCGAGATCTGGCGGCGCCCCGATTTCGTCGATCCCTTCCAGCACCGAGCGCAAGCCCCCTGACTCATAGACCAGGAACCGCCAGCGGTTCGTGCCTGAATTGGTGTCAACCCGCGCCAGCAACTCGCCGTCATCCGCCAACAACAGGTCCGCCGTGCGCTCTGCCCGAGCGTCGTTCAGATTAGCGATGTGTCGAGCGTTGCGTCCGGCAAGGTCGACGCGAATGACTCCCCTCCTCCCGTAGCCTGACATCTCAGAATAGCTGCCGCGGTTTGGGTCCCACTCGTAACCGACAACGCGAACAGCCATGGCGTCGCCTGGAACCCAGTACGGACCGACGAATCCTCGCGCCTGGACGAGGCGCTGAGAGCCCGTCTCAACGTCAAAAAGCCCGTAGCCGCGTCCGAAGTTTTGCGTGAGCACGTTGGCGCCGGCTCGCTGGCTCGGCCGAACCGAAAAGATGATGCGACGATCATCGATCCAGAAGGCGCCGCTCACTAAGCTGTTCGCAGGCGCATCGAACGCGCGCTCGACCTCGTTATTGGCGAGGTTGATGACCTGTAGCGTGGCGTAATCGCGCTCGGTCGTATATCTGGATGTGGTTACGACAAGCCGCCGACCGTCGGCAGATAAGCCGATGCTGCTGACGCGCGGACCGCTCGTGTAGGCCTCAATGGGAGGCGGCGTCTGCGCCCTCGCGATCGGCGTCCAGACGAGAATGGCCGCGCCGAGCGCGGCGGCTACGGCGGCAACGCGCAAGCGTGCACCCATGGCTCTCCCCAAGACGTACTGTGCGGGCTGAAGCTTACGGAGTTCTAACTCACCAAATCAAGCATGGGGTGAGGACGCCGAGAGCCGCGGGGGCGCCCGAAGACTGGCTGGGGCCGCTGGCGCTGAAGCCCGGCCAGCGTCTCAGCCAGCTGCCGTCCGCGCTACTGGCGCGCGGCCGGCGCGCCACTGTCATCGATCTCGACCTGGCCTGTGCGCAGGTGCTGCGCGAGGAAGATTTCCATTTCGCGCAGCATTTGCGTGCGCGTCGATGCATTCGACAAGTTGTGATCGTCGCCCTGCAGCACGACCAGGCGCGTGTCCTTGCCAGCACTGCGCAGCGCGCTTTCCATGCGCCGGGACTGCTCCATCGGCACGACCGAGTCGTTATCGCCGTGCATGAGCAGGATGGGCGCGCGTACGTTCGACGCCTGCATGGCCGGCGAAATCGCGCGCAGACGCGCAGGCTCGCCCATGGAGCCACGCCACCAGTCGGAGATGCCGCTGAAGCGGGAGCCTGAGTTGCGCGCGGTGACATCGATCATACGCTGCAAATCCGAGACGCCAGCGATGCTGATGGCGCAGCGATAGCGCTCCGGCGACAGCGTGGCGCCCGCGAGCGCTGCATAACCGCCGTAGGATGCGCCAACGATGCAAACTCGGTTGCGGTCAACAATACCGGCGCGGACGAGCGCGTCGATGCCGTCCTCGATGTCAGTTTGCATCACGCCGTCGCCCCAGTTGTTGCGACCGGCGTTGAACCAGTCGTAGCCGTAGCCGGTGGAGCCGCGGAAGTTCGGCTGCAGCACGGCGTAGCCGCGCGAAGCGAGGAACGAGGCCCACCAATCGAAACCAAAGGCGTCGCGGGCGTGCGGGCCGCCGTGCGGCAGCAACACCAATGGAAGATTCTGCCGCTCGACGCCTACCGGCAGCGTCAGATATGCAGGGATGCGCGTGCCGTCACGGGCTGGATACATGATGCTCTGGCGCTCACCGATCGCCGCCGCCGTGCTCAGCTCCGGATAACGGCGGCGGATCAGACGCACGTTGTTTGCGACAGGTTCGTACAGGTAGTAGGCGCCGCCATCCATATTCGTCTCGGCGAGCACGATGAAGCGCTGACGATCCTGCGACCAACCCATAATGACCGCATACCCGCTGGCGAATCTCGCGCCGATGCGATCGCCAACGGCCTGCAACTCGGGATCGAAGAAGCGCTGCTTGGGGAAGTCTTCAACCCACGTCACGCCGACGACTCGACCGCTCCGCGGTTCGCGGATCGCGCCTCCGATGTCGTAGCGCTCGTTTTCAGCGATCACCTCGATGTCGCCGGTTGCCGAAATGGCGATCATACGTGCGCGCGGTTCGTTCCGGCGCCGCCCCACAGCCACAACGCGTCCGTCCGCAAGAACGCCTTCTAATCTGAGTGGATTCAGGCCGATCTCAGTAACTTCGTCGACCACCTGGACGGGCTGAGCGCCATTGTAGACGTGCAGCGACCAGCGGTTTGTCTCGTCGCTCCAGTCGACGCGCGCAAGGATTTCACCTTGATCGTTGAAGAGGATGTCCGAGGTCTCTTGTAGTGCAGATGCGACACGGCGTGCGCTGCCGTTCTCAAGATTGACGCGATAGACAGACAGACGTCTGCTCTCATCGAATGCGAGACCAAAAGCGACGCCCGGCGCTCCCGGGATTGGACGAAGGCCCGCGCGCACTTCTAGATCGCGTTGCCGGCGGTTCGAGAGCGTAAACCCGATGACGGTGGATGCCGCACGTCGCTGGCTGCCAGCGTGAATCACTGTCCGACCGACCATGAGCAGCGCATGTCCGTCGTCAGCCCAGCCAACGCCCTCAAACCTCAACTCCGCCGGAATACCGTAGTTGTGCTCGGTTTGGCCGCTGATGAGGTTGATGATCTGAAAAGCAGATGCATCACCTTCCGACACCCCAACAAGAAGCCGCTCTCCGTTCGGGGAAATCGACACGCCGTTCACAGCTGGCAGTCGCCCATAGGCTTCCACCGGCGGCGGCGCTTGCGCCTCGGCGACTGACGGTGAAAGGAAAAGTACCCCGCCCAGCGCAAAGGCTGCGGCGACACTCGAGCGAATGCCCATGTCGAACCCCCAATGTCAGGGGCAGCTTAGTGACGAGATTGCGACGGAATCAAGCGGCGCGGCCTGTGGGCCGCGCGCGCCGGTGGCTCAAGCTGCCGCGGTGGCCCCCACGTCCAGCGCGTAGCCGGCGCTGCGGACGGTGCGGATTGGGTCGGATTCGTCGCCGACCATTAGCGCCTTGCGGAGGCGGCCGATATGCACGTCAACCGTGCGCGCTTCGACGTAGACGTCGGACCCCCACACGGCGTCGAGCAATTGTTCGCGGCTGAACACGCGGCCGGGGTGCTGGATGAGATGATCGAGGATGCGGAACTCGGTCGGGCCGAGGTGCACCTCGCGCTGGCCGCGCTTCACGCGGTGGGCGACGCGGTCGATCAGGATGTCGCCGCACTGCACCTTGTCCTCAGCCAGCGCCGGGCGGATGCGGCGCATCACGGCACGGAGGCGCGCGAGCAATTCGTTCATTGAGAATGGCTTGGTCAGGTAGTCGTCGGCGCCGACGTCGAGGCCGCGGATGCGGTCGTTCTCTTCGGTGCGCGCCGTCAGCATCACGATCGGCGTGTTGCGCGTCGCTTGGCGCGCGCGCAGGCGACGGCACACTTCAATCCCGGGCGCCTTCGGCAGCATCCAGTCCAACACGACGAGATCGGGCGGGCTTTCCTCGGCGACAACCAGCGCCTCCTCGCCATCGGCGGCGAGGCTCACGCGATAGCCTTCCTTCTCGAGATTGTACTTGAGCAGCTGCGAGAGCGCGTCCTCATCCTCGACCACCAGGACATGAGTGGGCTTAGGCATAGGTCTAATCCGACTCTGCGTCCGCGCGCGGACGCTGTGTGGCGATCTCCTCGCCTGTGACCAGGAAGTGGATGTACTCGGCAATATTGGTGCCGTGATCGCCGATGCGCTCGAGGTTCTTGGCCATGAACAGGAGATGCGCGCAGGAGCTGATCGTGCGCGGATCCTCGATCATGTAGGTGAGCAGCTCGCGGAACAGGGAATTGTAATGCGCGTCGATGTTGTCGTCGCTGTTCCAGACGTTGATCGCCGCCTGCACGTCCTTGTCGGCATAGGCGTCCAGCACCTGTTTCAGGTGCGCGGCGGCGATCTTGCCCATGCGCTCGACGCTGCGCGTCAACTGGATCGGCTCGGCCTGGTTGAGGATGAGCGCCCGCTTAGCGATGTTCTTGGCGAGATCGCCCACCCGCTCCAGTTCGCTGGCGATGCGCCAAGCCGTGAGCACGACGCGCAGATCGCTAGCCATCGGTTGGCGCAGCGCGAACAGTTTGATGGCCCGTCGCTCCACTTCCCGTTGAGCGGCATCGATCTTGGCGTCGCGCTGGATCACTGCTTGCGCCAGGTCGGTGTCGCGGCGCGCCACCGCCGCCAGGCTGTCGTTGACGGCCGTTTCCGCCAAGCCGCCCATGCGCGCCACCTCCTGGGTCAGCGCGTCCAACTCCTCGGTAAACGCCTTGACGGTGTGCTCGGCCATGATCGCCTTCGATTGCGGCGCGGCCGCCATCAGCCGAACCGGCCTGTAATATAATCCTGCGTGCGCGAGTCGCGAGGGTTGGTGAAGATTTCCTCGGTTGCGCCCGTCTCCACCAGCTTGCCCAGGTGAAAGAATGCCGTCTTCTGCGACACGCGCGCCGCCTGCGCCATCGAGTGGGTGACGATGACGATGCAGTAGTTCTCGCGCAATTCGTCGATTAGCTCCTCGATCCTCGCGGTGGCGATCGGATCGAGCGCCGAACACGGCTCGTCCATCAGGATGATGTCCGGATTGACCGCCACGGTGCGGGCGATCACCAGGCGCTGCTGTTGGCCGCCGGAAAGGCTGGTGCCCGGCTGCGCGAGACGATCCTTGACTTCCTCCCACAGGCCGGCGCGTCGCAGCGACTGCTCGACAATGCCGTCCATCTCGGCCTTTCGCTTGGCCATGCCATGGATGCGGGGGCCGTAGGCGACATTGTCGTAGATCGATTTGGGGAATGGGTTGGGCTTCTGGAATACCATGCCCACCCGGGTGCGCAGCACGACCGGGTCGACATTCTTGGCGTAAGCCTCCTTGCCTTCGATCTGGATCGAGCCGCTGACGCGCGCCCCCTCGATCGTGTCGTTCATGCGGTTGAAGCAGCGCAGGAACGTCGTCTTGCCGCAGCCGGAGGGGCCGATGAAGGCAGTGACGGCTCGGTCCGGGATGTCGATAGAAACGTCGTGCAGCGCCTGCTTGTCGCCGTAGAAGACGTTCACGTCGCGCGCACTGATCTTGGTGGAACCGCCGACAATCGTGCCTGCGTCGGCGCGGAGGGCGGGCGCACTCATGGACATTGGCGTCGGGACCGTTCGCTCCGAGCCGGCAGCTGAAAACTCCATCGTCGACCCCTCTTCGCTTGTCCTGCCGGACCGCGATTCGCCCGTTCTCCGCCAGGGCTCCATCTAGGGGCGTTTCGTGACAGTGATGTGAAACCCGGCATTGCGATGCATCAATCCTCCCCCGCCAATTCCACATAGGCGGCGAAGGCGCTGCCGCGGCCGGGCTGGCTCTCGACCAGGAATCCCCCGCGGTGCCGGTTGACGATGTGCTTGACGATGGCCAACCCCAGACCCGTGCCGCCCCTTTCCTTGCCCTCCTCGCGCTCCACACGGAAGAAGCGCTCCCCGAGCCGAGGCAGGTAGAGGCGGGGGACGCCGGGGCCGGAATCCTCGACCCGCACGTAGGCGTAGGAGCGATTGGCCGCCGCGGCAGGCGCCAGCAGCGCGATTCGCCCGGCCTCGTCCCAGCGCCGGCCGGCCCTCGCCATCACCTCCTCGCGATCGCCGGAAGCGCCGATTTCGATGCGCACCTCGCCGTTCTCGGGGCTGTATTTGATCGCATTGTCGATCAGGTTCTGGATCACCTGCGCGAGCTGAAAACGCTCGCCGACAACGGGCACCGGCGCGTCCGGCGCATCCAGCACCAGGCGTACCTTGCGCTCCGCCGCGACCCCGTTCAGCGCATCGACCACTTCGCGCGCCACAGCGGCGAGATCGGCGCGATCCGACGGCGGCACGTGCTCATCCATCTCGATGCGCGACAACGACAGAAGGTCGTCGATCAGCCGGCGCATGCGCTCGGCCTGCACCTGCATCATCCTCAGAAAGCGGTCGCGATCGGCCGGGTTTTCGCGCGCCGGACCGCCGAGCGTGTCGATCAGCAACGTCAGTGAAGCCAGCGGCGTGCGCAGTTCGTGACTCGCGTTGGCGAGGAAATCCGCGCGCATGCGCTCAGTGCTGATTCTCGCGGTTTGATCGTGAAAAACCAGCATGGCGGCGCGTTGGGCGCCCCAGTTGACCGGCGCAACATAGCAGCGCGTGTGGCGCTCCACCTGCGTGGTGGTTTCATATTCCACCGCACGCGTTTCGCCCTCCCGCACGGCGGCCTGCACCGCTTCCAGCACATCGGGATGGCGGATGATCGAGGTGAGAAACTGACCGCGCGCCTCGAACGACATCTGCCGTCGCACCGCGGCATTGGAGCCGACGATGCGCCCGTGCTGATCGACCAGCAGACCAGGATCGGGCAGAGCTTCGAGCAAAGGCGCCAACTCGGCAAGTTCCACCGATCCGCCGCCCTCCGTTAAACGCGGTGCGATGATGAAGCGTCGTGCTTCTCGCGCCGCCCAGAGGCACGCGCCCACCGCGACGCCCATGAGCACCGCCGCTTGCGGACTAATGGCGAAGGCCATCACGACGGCCGTCACTGCGCCCGCCATTGCGGCCCAGGCCAGGGCCGGCAGCCGCTCGAGCCGCCATCGCATCGCAAGCACGCGATTCATGGTGAAGTACTTAGGCCGTCGCAACGCGCTGCGCAGCAAAGCTTCTGGTCAACGCATCCAAATCTAGGGGGCCCGGCATCACAGCGAGGTCGTGGGGATGGACGACCGGTCCCGCCGGCCCAAACCTTATCGAAAATCAATACAGTTTTATTGACTTTCGAGAGGTGGGAGAGTAGGCAGGGCCTGAGCTGCGAGGGATGAATGGGACAGCGCGCGCGGATCTTGATCGGGCTGGGCCTTGCGGCCGCGGTCAGCGCCTGCGCGGGCCGAAATCTCCCGCCGGAACCCGATACTTACGTGGCGGCAGACGCGATCGGCGCTGAGCGCGCCGCCGAGCTGGCCGCGTCGCCGGCCTCGACCTGGCTCGACGACCTGAATTCCGCCGAGATGTCGCAGCTCGCGCGCGAAGCGCTGGCGGGCAGCCCCGATCTGCAGATCGTCGAAGCGCAGTACCGCGCGGCGCGTTGGCGCGCGCGCGGCGCACTCGGCGGCAATCTGCTGCCGGACTTGAGCATCGGCGTCGACGGCAGGCGCACCGAAGAGCCCATACCCGGCTCGGACGAGCGCCTGCGCACCGAGTTCATGACCTCAAACGTGGTCGCGAGCTGGGAGATCGATCTGTGGGGCCGCCTCACATCGCGCGCGCTCGCCTCGGACCTCACCGCCGATGCGGCGGAGGAGGATCTGAATGGCGCTCGACTTTCTGTAGCCGGCCAAGCGGCGCGTGCGTGGGTGGATCTGATTGAATCGCAACAGCTGCTGGCGCTCGCACAAGAGGACTTGCAGACCCGCGAGCGCGCGCTCGACCTGACTCAACGTCGCTACGATGCGGGCATCGCCACATCGCTGGCGCTGCGCACAGCGCGCAGCCAAGTCGCTTCAGCGCGCGCCTTCGAATCGCAAGCCCAGGACGCGCTGCTGATCGCTTCGCGGCGGCTACAGGAAATCATGGGCCGCTATCCAGACGGCACGCTGCGCGCGGAAGGAGAACTCCCGCAGCTTTCGCCGCTGGCGGCCGCCGGCGCGCCAGCCGATTTGCTTGAACGCCGTCCCGACGTTCTCGCCGCCGAGAACCGCATGCGGGCCGCCGGTTTCCGCATGCACGAAGCGCGCGCCGCCATGCTGCCGCGCCTGACGCTGACCGGTTCAGCCGGCAACACCGGCGGAAGTCTCGACAGCATCGACGACAGCGCGAACATGATCTCCAACCTAGTGGCCGGCCTCACCATGCCGATCTTCCAGGGCGGCGCCCTCTTCTCGGAATCGCGCGCCACGGTTGCGGATCGCCGCGCCGCCGCGGCCGATTACGTGCGCATATCGATCGCGGCGTGGCGCGAAGTGGAGGGCGCGATCAGCGCCGACCAGAGTCTTGAGGTCCGCGAAGCGCAGTTCGCCGTCGCCGCCGAGGAGGCGCGGGCGGCGCAGGAGCTGGCCGAGCGCGAGTATTCTCGCGGCGTGGCCACGCTGTTTGAGCTCATCGACGCCTATACGCGCCGCATCGATGCGGAGCGCGGCCTGATCACCGCGCGCGCGGCGCGCGTGTCCAACCGCATTACCTATCACGTCGCGCTTGGCGGCGGCGCCCGAACGGGCGGCATCGACGAAGACCGGGAACTCGCGCCATGAACAAGATGGATCTCAATATGCTGACCGGGACTCAGAGCGCCGCGGACGAGGACAAGCCGAAGACGCTTTGGTCCCGCGTGAAGAGCGTGCTGATCTTCGCCGCGCCGGTGGTTGTAATTGTAGGCGGCATCGCGCTGCTGGCGCTCATGATCATCACCGCGCCCAAGCCCGAAGAAAAGAACGGTACGCCGCACCCTCCGGCCGTGCAGTTCGCGGTCGCCCATGCGCGTCCAACGACGATCGCGATCAACGTCCAGGGCGAAGCGCGTCCCCGCTACAACGCGACACTGGCGTCGCAAGTGGCCGGCCGCATTGTCTGGGTGAGTCCCAAGTTCGCCGAAGGCGGCGCGTTCGCCGAGGGCGAAACGCTCGCGCGCGTCGATGCCGCGGACTACCAGCTCGCTGTGGTGCGCGCGCGCAGCCAAGTCGCCCAAGCCGAGGAAGCGCTGGCGCGCGAGGAAGCCGAAGCTGAGCTGGCGCGTCAGGATTGGCAGGCGCTCGGACGCGGCGAGGCGCCTCCGCTCGCTGTACGCGAACCGCAATTGGCGCAAGCGCGCGCTGCGCTCGCGGCGGCCCAAGCTTCGCTGCGTTCGGCCGAACTCGATCTCGCCCGCACCAATGTCCGCGCACCCTTCACGGGCCGCATTCGCGAACGTCGCGCCAATGTCGGCGATTATGTGGGCCCGGGCTCGCCTGTGGCGGTGATGTTCTCGACCGACACCATGGAGATCCGCGTGCCGCTGACCGACAGCGATCTCGCCAGCCTGCGCGTGCCGCTCGGCTTTACGGCGAGCGCGGCCAATCCCGGTCCCGCCGCGCACGTCACCAACGTGCTGGGCGGACGCATCATGACTTGGGAAGGCCGCTTGGTGCGCACGGAAGCCTCCGTCGATCCGCGCACGCGCCTTGTCTACGGCACGGTGGAGGTGCGCGAGCCCTTCGCGTCGCGCCATCCGACGCCGCTCGCACCGGGCATGTTCGTGTCGGCGCGCATCGAGGGCTCTGGCCGTGAAACGTTGGTCGCCGCGCCGCGCAGCGCTCTGAAGCGCAACGAGTTCGTCTATGTGGTCACGCCGCAGAACACCGTCGACGTGCGCCAAGTGCGCCCGGCGCAGACAACCGCCGACGAGGTTCTGTTCCGCGAGGGCGTCGCAGACGGCGAACGGGTCGTCGTTTCGGTCTTGACATCGCCCCGCGAAGGCATGGCCGTGACCCCGATCAATCGCGCCGGCGAGAGCACCGCCCAGCCGGCGGCGGCGCAGCAAGAGATGGACATTCGCGATTAATCGGATGGCGCCTCGCACGGGCGCGCCCTCCTCCGGAGACGTTACATGTTGAGAGGCATCGTCGCTTGGTGGGGACGCAACCCCGTCGCCGGCAACCTGCTCATGATCTTCGCCGTGCTGGCGGGCGTCTTCTCCTTCATGCGGATGGAGAAGGAGTTCTGGCCGGCCGGCCGCGGCGACGGCGTCTACATCCAGGCCTTCTGGCCCGGCGCCAGCCCGGAGGACATGGAGACCCAGGTCATCGTCCGCATCGAGGAAGCGACCGCCGACCTCGACAACGTCGACTGGGTGCGTTCGCGATCGGGCGAAGGCTACGGCTGGATCAACATCCAAGCCAATCCCTCCACAGACGTGGATGCGATGACGGAGGAAGTGCGCTCGCGCGTCGCTTCGATCTCCGGGCTGCCGCAAGGCATGGAGCCGATCCAGGTCCAGCGCACCGTCGGCCGCAATTGGTCGATCATCATCGGCGTGCACGGCCAGGTCGACGAGCGCAGCCTGCGCGACACGGCCGAACGCCTGCGCGACCGCCTCTCGCTTCTGCCCGGCGGCGCAAACACGATCGTCGTCGGCACGCGCACGCCGGAAGTCTCGATCGAGGTGTCGGAAGCGGCGCTGCAGGCCTGGGGCCTCACGTTCGACGAAGTCGCGCGCGCGGTGCGTGCAAACTCGATCAATGTCGGCGCGGGCGCAGTGCGCACGGCGGACGGCAACTTCCAGCTTCAGGCCCGTAATCTCGCCGACACCGAGCTCGATTTCGAGAACATCATCGTCCGCCAGACGCCAGACGGGGGCGTCGTGCGCATCGGCGACATCGCCACCGTCAGTGACGGCTTCCAGGACGTCAACCTCTACTCGCGGATGAACGGCGAACCCTCGGCGCTGGTGACGATCCAGACCGCGGATCGGTTCAACATCTGGCGAACCAACGAGGCGGTGCAGGAGGCGCTCGAGGAGTTCCGCGCCCAGGCGCCCGCCGGCGTGCAGATCACCACGATCTACAACGAGGCCGAGGACTTCAACTCGCTCGTCGGCATCCTGCTGCAGAATGCGCTGCAAGGGTTCGGCTTGATCTTCCTTCTGCTGTTGCTGACGCTGCACCCGAAGGTGGGCTTCTGGGCGACTCTCGGCGTGATGACCGCCTTCGCCGGTTCGTTCTTCATTCTGCCGTACATGGACGTCTCGCTCAATTTCATGAGCGTGTTCGGCTTTCTGCTGGTGCTGGGCATCATGGTCGACGACGCCATCATCGTCGGCGAAGCGGTGTATGAGCGCGCCGAGCGGGGGCAGTCCGGCGCGGACGCCGCCATTCTGTCGACCCAGCTCGTGCTGAAGCCCCTCATGGCTTCCGTGTTCGTGACGATGATCGCGTTCAGCCCGTGGATGCTGATCGAAGGCGATGCGCGCCAGTTCACGCGCGCCATCTCGATCGTCGTCATGTCGACGCTGGTGTTCTCGCTGATCGAGAGCCTCATCATCCTGCCGGCCCACTTGGCGCATGTGACCAAGCCCAACCCGGACGGAAGGACCTTCGTCAGCCGTCTGATGCAGCTGCAGCAGAAGTGCGCCCACTCGGTGCTCTGGGTGGCGAACAATCTGCACGCGCCTCTGGTGAAGGCTGCGGTGCGCTTTCGCTATCTCACCTGGTCGATCTTCGCGGTCGTCATGGTGCTGGCGATCGGCCTCATGGTCTCCGGCCGGGTGAAGCAGACGTTCATGCCGGAAGTCGAAGGCGACTTCATGATCGCGACGATCGCGCTGCCGCAGACCACGCCCTTCTCGCGCATGGAGCAAGTCGCCGAGCAACTCGACGCCGCGCGCCGCGCGCTCGAGGCGGAAACGGCCGACGTCGCCGTGGAGGACCGCAACACCGGGCAGATGTCCCGCGGCGTCGTGCGCTCGTGGAGCCAGTCGATCGAAGAAAACAACATCCGCGCCTATGTCGGCCTCACGCCTCCAGAGACGCGCCCGCAACTGCGCTCACGCCAGGTCACCGAGCGGCTCGAAGAGTTGCTGGGCGAAGTGCCCGACGCCGACGAGATCAGCTTCTCGTTGTCCGGCTCGGACTCGCCGTCGATCGACATGGCGCTGCTGGGCGAGAACAACGAGGATCTCGAAGCCGCGGTCGAGGATCTGAAGGCGCGCTTGCTGCAATTCAGCGACGTCACCAGCGTGCGTGACAGCCAGGACGCTGCGAACGAGGAGCTGCAGTTCACGCTGCTGCCCGGCGCTCAACAGCTCGGCATCACCTTGAGCGATGTGACGCGTCAGGTGCGGCAGGCCTATTTCGGCGAAGAAGTGCAACGCCTGCCCCGCGAAGGCGACGACGTGCGCGTCTACGTGCGCTATCCGCGCGACGATCGGCGCACGCTGGAGAGCCTCGGCAGCTTCCGTATTCGCACCGGCGAAGGCCGCGAAGTGCCGCTCGCGTCGGTGGCGACGTGGGAGTTCGCGCCCGGCGTGACCGGTCTCGACCGGCGCCAGCGCCAGAGTTCGATCCTGGTTACGGCGGACCTCGTGAACGCCGAAGCGCGCCAGGAAATCATGCGTACGCTCGACCGCGAGTACTGGCCGGCGTTCGAGGCGCGGTACGACACCGTCTCGCGGCGCGCGATCGGCGAGGCGGAAGGCCAAGCCGAGTTCATGGCGCAGTTCATGCAGCTGCTGGCGCTGGCGTTCGCGGGCATCTACTTCCTGCTCGCCGTGACGTTCCGCTCCTACGCGCAGCCGGCGATGATCCTCTGCGTCATCCCATTCGCGATGGTGGGCGCGCTGGTCGGTCACTTGGCGTTCGGCATCAGCTTCGCACTCTTCTCCTGGCTCGGCGTCATCGCTGCCATCGGCGTCGTGGTGAACGACAACGTCGTGCTCGTGGACCGTTGCAACCAGATCCGCGGCTACTTCGCGCTGCGCGTTAAGCGCCCCGGCGCGCCGGTGCTGACGGAAGAAGAAGGCTGGGAGCCACACGACATCACGCTGCCGAACGGCCAAGTCGTGGAATACATCGCCATCGCGCCCGACCTCGAACCGCACGAGGAGATGATCATCGAAGGCGCGGCATCCGGCTTCCAGAAGGGCCCGATCGAATTGCGCGGCTCGTCGCAAATGCGCTTCGACAGCTCGGAATACCGTGAGCGCGCGGCCGTTCTGGAGGGCCTTGGCTTCCAGGTGATGCGGGTGAAGGCCGAGCGCGGCATCACGGAGGCCTCGATCTCGCGCTTCCGCCAGATCTTCCTGACCTCGGTCACGGAATTCGTCGGCACCTCGCCGATGATCCTGGAGAACGCGGCCATCGTGCAGTTCCTCAAGCCGATGGTGATCAGCCTCGCGTTCGGCGTGCTCGTCTGCATGCCGGCGACCTTGATCCTGACGCCCGCCTTCTACATGATCGGCATCGATATCAAGCGCGTAACCACCGGCCTGTTCGGGTTCTACGCGCGGCTTTATGGGGGCCGCCGCAAACTGGCTGCAGCGGAATAGAAGCACTCGGAGGGAAGACCGAAATGATCACGCTGACACGTCGCGCCATGGGCGCGTCGACCTTGGCGCTATTGGCGGGATGCGCCACGGGCGCGACCACCGCCACAACAACGCGCCCCCCGGCCGCCATTGGTTCGTTCGGCATCGACCTCGCGGCGCGCGATCTGAGCGTGAGGCCGGGGGACGACTTCTTCCGCTACGCCAACGGCACGTGGCTAGCCAACACGCCGATCCCGGCTGACCGCACGCGTTGGGGCACGTTCGACATCCTGCGCGAGAAGTCCGACAACGATCAACGCGTGATCATCGAGGAAGTGGCGCTGGCGGGCGGCGCGCCAGGCTCGAACCAGCAGAAGGTCGCCGACTACTACAATTCCTTCCTCAATCAGGATGCGATCGATGCACGCGGCATGGCGCCCGTGCAGCCCGAACTCGATCAGATCGCCGCGCTGCGCAATCATGAACAGACGATACGCCTCATCGCCACGCCGGGCGTCGCCGTGACCTCGCCGATCGCCATTTTCGTCGGCTTGGATGAGCGCAACCCGGACCGCTACATCACGAACATGACGCACGCGGGCCTGGGTCTGCCGGAGCGAGAATACTATCGGCGCACCGAGAGCCAGTTCGTAGATATCCGCAACGCGTACGTCGCGCACATCGAGCGCACGCTGCGCTTGGCCGGACTCGATAATCCCGCCCGGCGCGCGCAGGCGGTGATGGCGCTCGAAACGCAGATCGCCGAACGGCACTGGCCGATCGCCGACCGTCGTGACCGCAGCCGCACCTACAATCTCAAGACGCGCGCCGAAGTCCGCGCGCTCGCGCCGCGCTTCCCATGGGACGCCGCGTTCGAAGCAGGGGGCATGGGCAGCGTGCAGGAAGTCGTGATCAGCGAACTTTCGGCCATGGGCCCGCTTGCCGAACTTTTCATGGCGACGCCGGTTTCGACCTGGAGATCCTATCTCGCCTATCACCTCGTCAAGAACAATGCCGCGGTGCTGCCGCGCAACGTCGACGACGAAGTGTTCGACTTCTACGGCCGCATCCTGAACGGCCAGCCGCAGCAGCGCGACCGCTGGAAGCGCGCGGTGCAGGCGGTCAACGGCGCGTTGGGCGAAGCAGTCGGGCAAATCTATGTGCAACGCCACTTCCCGCCGGAAGCCAAGGCGCAGATGCTCGAACTGGTCGAGAACATGCGCACGGCGTACGGCCAGCGCATCGATCAACTCTCCTGGATGTCTGCGGAAACCAAAGTGGCGGCGCGTGAGAAGCTCGCCACGTTCCGCCCGAAGATCGGCTATCCGGACCGCTGGAGGGATTACTCGAACCTCGAAGTCCGCGCCGGCGACGCCTACGGCAACAACAAGCGCCAGCAGATCTTCGACTGGAATTTCGATCTCGCGCGGCTCTCCCGTCCGACCGACAAGGACGAGTGGTTCATGACGCCGCAAACGGTGAACGCCTATTACAATCCGGTGTTCAACGAGATCGTGTTCCCGGCCGCGATCCTGCAGCCGCCGTTCTTCGATCCGAACGCGGATCCCGCTGTGAATTACGGCGCCATCGGCGGCGTCATCGGCCACGAGATGGGCCACGGCTTCGACGACCAAGGCGCCAAGTCGGATGCGCACGGCGTGCTGCGCGACTGGTGGAACGCCGAAGATGTGCGCCGCTTCGAGGAAGTGACGGGCCGCCTGGCCGCGCAGTACGAGCAGTTCGAGCCCCTGCCCGGGCTCAACCTCAACGGTCGCCTCACGCTGGGCGAGAACATCGGCGACAATGGCGGCCTTCAGGTCGCCTATCATGCCTACACGATCTCTCGCGGCGGAGCCGAGGCGCCCGTCCTTGAGGGCGTCACGGGCGATCAGCGCTTCTTCCTGGGCTGGGCGCAGGTGTGGCGCACGCTGATGCGCGACGAAGCGATGCGCAACCAGGTGCTGAACGGGCCGCACTCGCCCGGCATCTATCGCTGCAACGGCACAGTGCGGAACATGGACGCCTGGTACGCGGCGTTCAACGTGCAGCCCGGCGATGCGCTCTATCTGCCGCCGGACCAGCGCGTCACGGTCTGGTAAGCGCGCACAAACGTGCGAGTGTTGAGGGGAGCGGCCGAAGCCGCTCCCCTTTCCTTTCCACGGTTTTCTGCGGCAGGCAGTCGCGCACAAGGGAGCGTGAGTTAAGTCGTACCAGGTTCCGGCAAGTTGATGCCGACAAACACGCCGTTTGAGTAACGGCAAAGTGACTCCAAGCCGCATCAGGCCCACTGGCGGCGGACCGCGCTCCGCCGCCGCTCTCTCTCTTCGCACCTTCAGCCGTACTTCGCTTTCATGTGCTTCCACGAGCGCTTGATCAGCTCGCGCAGCACGTTTTCATCCACGTCGGCGAGCTTGTTGATGTAGAGGCAGCTTACGCCCGTCTTGTGCTTGCCGAGATTCTTCAAGAGCGCGGCGTCCTTGGACTCCGGCGCCAGGTAAACCACCAAGTTCGCCTTGCGCGGAGAAAAGCCGGCCCGCGGCCAATCCCCTTCCCGGCCGCTCTCGTACTTGTAGCGATAACTGCCGTAACCGACGATCGACGGCCCCCACATCGCCGGCTTCTCGCCAGTGATCTCGCGCATCATCTTGTCGATCGCCTTGGCGTCCTTGCGCCGCGTCTCGTCCTCGACCGCGGCGATGAAGGCGGCGACCGAGGCTTTGGTCTTCTGTGTCTTCGGCTCAGCCATGTTCCTCTCGCCCTGCCGTTATGCGCGTCGCCATGCTAAAGCTCGCTCACTCTCTTCGCCTGCGCAAGCACCGCCTTAAGCGAGGGTCAGGGCGGGTGCTGCGCCAGAAAGCGCCACACGTGCGCGTAGGCGCCATCGCGCAGCAGCGTCGCGTGATCCGAGCCGGGCATGCGCACCAGCCGCTTGGGCTCGTTGGCCAATGCATAGAGCCGTTCGCTGTGCGAGAACGGGATTTCGGCGTCGGCGCCGCCATGGATGATCAGTACGGGCATGTGCACGCGCCCGATCCACTCGCGCGAAGCGAAGCGGTCACGCACGAACGGACGCACCAGCAGCGTGTAGAGCCGCGCAGCGATGTCGTCGACGCCGGTGAACGGCGCCTCGATGACCAGCGTGCGCGCCGGCCGCGCCGCCGCGAAGCCGCCCGCTTATTTAAGTTGGCTGCTGACCAGGGCGGCGCACTGGGTCGTGCAAATCTGGGCTGGATGTATTGGGATGGCGCCGTTGGACTCCCTCAGAACAAGAAGGAAGCTCTTCGTCTTACACTCGCCGCTCAAGACGGCGACAACGTCGCGCAGAGCGCTCTCATCGCAATAAACGAAAGTTGGTAGCTCAAAGCCCCTTCACGATCTCGTCCGTCATCTTCTTGGCGTCGCCGAACAGCATCATGGTGTTGTCGCGGAAGAAGAGTTCGTTTTCGACGCCGGCATAGCCCGAGCCCATGCCGCGCTTCACGAACAGCACGGTCTTCGCCCGCTCCACGTCAAGTATCGGCATGCCGAAAATTGGACTCTTGGGGTCGGTCTTCGCCACCGGGTTGGTCACGTCGTTAGCGCCGATCACGTACGCGACGTCTGCGGTCGAAAACTCGTTGTTGATGTCCTCAAGCTCGAACACTTCGTCGTACGGCACGTTGGCCTCGGCCAAGAGCACGTTCATGTGTCCTGGCATGCGGCCGGCCACAGGATGGATGGCGTACTTCACCTCCACGCCCTCCTGCTTCAGCAGATCGGCCATTTCGCGCACGCTGTGCTGCGCCTGCGCCACGGCCATGCCGTAGCCCGGCACAATGATCACCTTGGACGCATTCTTCATGATGAAGGCCGCATCGTCCGCGCTGCCCTGCTTCACCGGCCGCGTTTCCTTCGCGCCTGCGGGCCCCGTGCCTTCCGCGACGCCGAAGCCGCCAAGGATCACAGAGATGAAGCTCCGGTTCATTCCTTTGCACATGATGTAGGAAAGGATCGCGCCCGAAGAGCCAACCAGCGCGCCGGTGATAATGAGCGCGATGTTTTCGAGCGTGAAGCCGAGCGCGGCGGCAGCCCATCCCGAATAGGAGTTGAGCATCGACACGACCACCGGCATGTCGGCGCCGCCGATCGGGATGATGAGCAACACGCCGATCAGCAGCGAGAGCCCGGCGATGGCCCAGAAGTGCCATTCCGTGCGGCCGGCGTCCTGGATCATCATCACGATCGTCGCGACGATGGCGAGGCCGATGGCGATGTTGATCAGGTGGCGCGCGGGCAGAATGATCGGCGCGCCGGACATGTTGCCGTTGAGCTTGGCGAAGGCGATCACCGAACCGGTAAACGTGATCGCGCCGATGGCCGTGCCGAGCGACAGCTCGATCAGCGACTGCATCTTGATGCCGCGTTCGGCGCCGGCGATGCCGAGCGGCAGCGCAATGTCGAAATTCTCCGGCGCGTAAAACGCCGCTGCCGCGACGGCGACCGCGGCGAGACCGACTAGCGAGTGGAAGGCGGCGACCAGCTGCGGCATCGCCGTCATCTTGATCTGCCGCGCGATCAGCGCGCCGACCGTTCCGCCCACCGCGATCGCGCCGAGAATGACGCCCCACGTCGTCGCATCCGGCGCCACCAGCGAGAGCGTCACGGCGATGGCGATGGCCATGCCGACCATGCCGAAAATGTTGCCGCGCCGGCTGGTCTCGGGGCTGGAGAGCCCGCGCAGCGCCAGGATGAACAGCACCCCCGAGACGAGATAGAGCAGCGCAGCCAGATCAGCGTTCATGAAAGCCCCTTACCGCCCGAGACGCCGCCAGCGCGTCCAGCCCGAAAACAACGTCGCCGCCGGCGCAGCGAAGAACACGATGGCCGCGATCCAAGCCGGCCAGCCTTCCTGAGTGGCGCCGAGAAACGCGAGCACATTGCCTAGGACCGGCACGAAGGCGAGGATGAAACCAACCACGGCCGACGGCCAGGCGCCCCAATCGAACGCCTGCTGGATCCACTCGCTGACGAAATATATCTGCAGCACGCACAGCGCGACCCAGATAAGCGCGATGGCGCAGCCGATCCCGGCGCAGCCCGTCATCTGAACGCGGAAGCGGCGTATCTCCTCGCGCGCCCGCGTGCGGTCGAAAGTGTGCGGCGCAACGGAAATGTCTTCGTGAAGATTGTAGAGCGCGCGCTCCGCGGCTTGGCGCAGTTCATCATCGTTGACCGCGCCCTCCTCGCGCGCTTCGTTCACCTGCGCTTCGAATGCTTCCACATGCGGCTGCAGGCCGGCGATGGCTTGCGGAACACCACCGCGCGCGGCCTGCCACGCCTCGACGAAGCGGCGCATGAACGCCTCCGCAGAGAGGCGCCCGTCGAGATAGGCCTCGATCAGCGCGCGCCAGTCTGCAGGCGTCACGTCACTTCTTCTCTTTCTTCTTGTACATCGCCAGCATGCGCTGCGTGACCAGGAAGCCGCCGAAGATGTTGACCGCTGCAAGGCCGGCCGCGAGTCCGCCCGCGCTCTTGGCAATCCAGCCGCCGGTCGGGTCTGCGCCCGCGGCCGCTGCGATCAGAGCGCCCACGATGATCACGGACGAGATGGCGTTGGTGACGGCCATCAGCGGCGTGTGCAGCGCCGGCGTCACCGACCAGACCACGTAATAGCCGACGAAGATTGCCAGCACGAAGATGGCCAAATAAAAGACGAACGGATCGACAGCTTCCATGGCCCCTCGCGGACTCAATGCGCGGACACGACTAAAGCTGTGCTTGCCCGGTCGGGTCAACAGGCGCGGGTTCGGCGCGCCTCTATGCGTCGCCGAAACGGTCGCGGCAGGCGTTCGCCGCCGCTTCCCGCTCGGCGCGCGGCTGCTCGGCCCAGAACGAGCGCGCGGCGCTGGCGGCGTAGCGGCCGGTCATGCCTTCGACGCCCGGTTCGCGGTTCAGCCGCTCGAGAATGCGGCCCAGCACCTCGGCCCACTCGCCGCTGGCGCCGTTCGGATAGGTGAGCACGTCGAGGTCGCCAACCGCCGCCACGGCGCCGGCGCAATTGCTCAGATCCTGCGCCTGGCTCGCATTCGGATCCTGCGCGCCGGCCGGCGCGGCGAGAAGAGCGGAGATGATGAAGGCGGCGGCAAGCGAGCGTCGAAGCATGGGTCACCTCGTCCAGACGGCGATCTGATAGCGACGCGCAACGCGGCTGCCCAGGGGCGATCGCATTGCCGCTTCGCAAGAGTGAGTCAGTTGGTTTCGTAGGTCGCGTCAGCGCGGACGATGAGCCCCGCCCCGTCCAGCTCGTGCACTTCAGCAGTCCGCTCGCCGCGCTGGTTGCGATAGATCAGCGTATGCCCGCGCGCGCCGACGAACAGCGCCTCCGGCGTGAACGTGATGTTGGGCGCGCGCTCGAGGGCGCGCTCGACATAGGCGCGCAGCATCACCTTGCCGACGATCACGCCGTCGGGCGCGAAACCGAGCGCGGCGATGTAAGGCGAGGAGAACTCGACGTCATCCGAATAGAGCGCCAGTATCGCGTCGATATCGCGCGCATTCCACGCTTGGTAGTAGCGGCGCGCGAATTCGGTGTCGTTCATGCCGCGCTCGCGGGCGCGAAATGCGGATGAACCAAAGCCCCGCCGCACGTCAGCATCGCGCCTTGGATGATCTCGTCGTCCCAGGCCGGCGCGAACGCCTTGCTTTCCTTGTCGGCCAGCAGCGGCAGGAGCGCCAGCAGGTTGCGCGCGTAGAGCGAGGAGGCGTCCGCGGGCAGACGCGCGGGCAAGTTGGAAAAGCCCATGATCTTGACGCCGCCGACTTCGACCAGCTGATCCGACTTGGACAGCGGGCAGTTGCCGCCCTGCCCCACAGCCAAATCGACGATCACAGAGCCCGGCCGCATCGATTTGGCCTGCGCTTCCGTCACGAGCACGGGCGCGGCGCGGCCGGGAATGAGGGCCGTCGTGATCACCACGTCTTGCTTGGCGATGTGCTCGGTGATCAGCGCCGCCTGTTTGGCCTGATACTCCGCGCTCATCGGCTTGGCGTAGCCCGCGGCGGTTTCGGCCTGGCGGAACTCCTCGTCCTCGACCGCGACGAACTTGGCGCCCAGCGAAGCCACCTGCTCTTTGGTCGCCGGCCGCACGTCGGTGGCGCTGACGACAGCGCCGAGGCGGCGCGCCGTGGCGATCGCCTGCAGGCCAGCGACGCCAACGCCCATCACGAACACCTTGGCCGCAGCGATCGTGCCGGCGGCGGTCATCATCATGGGAAACGCGCGGCCATAGAGCGCCGCCGCTTCGATCACGGCGCGATAACCGGCGAGGTTCGCTTGCGAGGACAAGGCGTCCATCGACTGCGCGCGGCTGATGCGCGGGATGAACTCCATGGCCAGCGCATCGACCTTCGCCTTCGCCAGCGCCTCGATCGCGCCGCGATCGCCGAAAGGCTCGAGCAGCGAGACAAAGCCTGCGCCGGCTTTCATGGCGCCGATCTCAGCCTCGCTCGGCCGGCGCACCTTCAGCACGAGGTCCGCTGCGCCGACGCCCGCGTCCGCCGCGATTTCCGCGCCGGCGGCGGTGTAGAGTGCGTCCGGATAGCTGGCGCTCACGCCCGCGCCGGCCTGCACTGTCACGCCGTGCCCGAGGCCGATGATCTTTTTCACCGTGTCCGGCGTCGCCGCGACGCGCGTCTCGCCCGGCGCGCTCTCCTTGAGGACGGCGATCCGCACCAGCTCAGCTCGCCATTCCGGCCAGCGCCGGCACGATCAGCCCGCCAAGCCCAAGCAGCACCCATTGCGCGATCTGCGCGGCCCAGTAGACGCCGGACATCCGGAATAACATGCCCACGATGATGCCAACGACGACATAGACCGCAAAGCCCGCCCAGAAGCCGGTGCCGATGGCAAAGCCCAGCGTGAGCAAGCCGACGAGCTGCGCGATATGCCCGCACGTCCAGACGGTGGCGATCAGGAAACCGTGGAAGGTCTCCTTCTGGTCGCGGATGTCCATGTGTCCCTGCGCTTCCGTCTGCGCCATACGCCTGATCTCCTCGCTGGTCGCGGGGGGTGTAGACTGCGCCGCCGGGGGGAACAAGCGGGCCGGGCGTCGCGGGTCAGCGGGCGAGTCCGGGGCGATCCGAGACCGACAGGAACGCCACCTCCTCGCCCTCGAAACGAGCCGCCGACAGCGTGCCGGACGCGTACGCCCCTGTATCCACGGCGATCCGACGGTGATCCGCGTACGGCCGGTCCACGGGCGTATGGCCATGCACCACCCGGTGCGAGAAGCGGCGCTTGCTGGCGATGAAGCGATCGCGGCTCCAGAACAGGTCGTCGTCCGTCTGCTCCTCGATCGAGCGTCCGGCATCAACGCCAGCGTGGACGAAGGCGTAGTCGCCATAGACCACGTACCGCTCCAGACCGCGCAAGAACTCCAGATGCGCCGGCGGCACGCGTTCTTTGAGGGCCGCTGCGACGGCGATCCAGTCGTCCTCCGCGGCCGTGACCGGCGGCGGCGGCTGGACGCCGTAAGAGACCAGCGTCTCCGCGCCGCCCTGCAGCAGCCAGGCGCGGTTCTCCAGGGGCGCCTCCATGAACTGGAGCATCGACTGCTCATGATTGCCTTTGAGACAGTGGCGCACGTACCCGCGCGGCCGGCCTTGCAACATCAGGTCGATGACGCCAGCGCTGTCTGGGCCGCGGTCCACATAGTCGCCGAGAAAAATGATGATCGGCTCGCCGGCCTCCCGGCGTTCCGTCTCAGCGCGCTCCTCCAGCAGGTTAAGCATCTCGCCCAGCAGATCGGCCCGGCCATGGATGTCGCCAACGGCGAACCCCACGCGCCCGTCGGCAAACCGGGCCGCGGGCGGCGGCGCGCGCTCAAACATCCGGAGCAATCGCATACGCTCCGGCTTATGCGCAGGGGCAGGCACTGGCAATGCGGTTCCCTTGCCGGCATGTGATGCACGGAGCGCCTTTTGCAGGGCGGCCGCGGGGCCGGCCGACAGGATGAACGAAAGCACGGCGATACCTCTGGTTTCGGTCATCATGGCCAACCTTAACGGCGCGGCGCATATCGCCGCGGCCGTCCGTTCCGTTTTGAGACAGACGGAGCGCTCTCTTGAACTGATCGTGAGCGACGATGGTTCAACCGACCGGTCCCTTGAAATTGCACACTCCGTTGCAAGCCGCGATCCGCGCCTCGTGATCCTTAAGGGCCAGGGGACGGGCACAGGTCCGGCGGCTACCCGCAACCGCGCCCTCGCCGCGGCGCGCGGCCGCTGGATTGCGATCGTCGACAACGACGATTTCATTCATCCCGAACGGCTCGAGCGCCTTATCCAGGCCGCAGAGCGCGACGGTGCGGACATCGTCGCCGACGACCTGCTGATTTTCTACGAGAACGGCGAACGCGCGCCCCACCCCCATCTTCGCGGGCGGATCGCGCGCGCTCCGCACTGGATCGGCGCGGCCGACTACGAGCGCAGCAATCGTCTGCTGAGCGGACGGCGTGCTCTTGGATACTTGAAGCCTGTGTTCCGGCGGGATCTTTCGCCGCACTACGATGAGAGCCTGCGCATCGGTGAAGACTCCGATCTCGTGCTGCGCCTGCTGATCGCCGGCGCTCGGATGCGAGTGTATCCCGAGCTCGGCTACTTCTATCGCAAGCACGCGCGTTCGGTTTCGCATCGCCTGAGCGCTGCCGTCGTCCAGGCGATTGACGCCGCGCACGCAAAGCTCGATACGAGCCGCGATCCTGAGCTAGCGCGTGAGATCAAAGCCGGGCGGGCCGCGATGGCGGACGCGCGCGCGTTCCTGCAGCTGGTCGACGCGCTCAAAGCAAAAGATTTCGGAGCGGCGGTGCGGATCGCCGCGCGCAGGCCGCGCGCGCTTCGCTTGCTGAAGGACCCAATCGCTGCGCGACTGCCGCGACGCCGCCCGAAGCCGGCGCATATGGGCAAGCCTCGCGTCGTGCTGCTCTCGCGCCAACGCATCATCGGCGCCACGAACGGCAGCTCATCCTACGTGCTCGCGCTGGCAGGCGCGCTCAAGAACGCCGGCTTCAGCGTCGATTACGTCGGCGCCTCTCCAAAAATCTTCGGCCGCTGGGCGATGTTGCGGCTGCGTCAAGAGACGGGCATGTTCGACCGCTACAGCATCCACGGCGGCGTGCGCCTCGGATCGTTCGTTTTCGCCGCAGACCCGGCGCGCTGGGCGGCGTCGGCCTTGGCGGCGAGCGAACATGTCCTCGCCAAGCTCGGCCTGCCGCGCCCCGGCTGGTCGTGCAAGGCGGAGTATGCGCAGGGCGCCGCGCTGACGCGCGCTGACGCGCTGTACGTCGCGCGCCGCACCCCGCCCGGCGCCTGCGCCGTGCTGTGCGACTATGCTTTCCTCAATCCGCTTGCGCCCTACGCGTTGCAACCACACGCGCCGGTCTTCACGATCATGCACGATCTGATGTCGGCGCGGATCGCGGACGCGGCGGAAGCAGATGTCCCTGCACTTTCGCCCGGTGACGAATTCCGCCTGCTCAACATGGCCGACGTCATTTTGGCTATTCAGGCCGACGAAGCCGCCAAGGCGCGCGCCGGCGCAGCGCCGCACGTCGAGGTCATTCTCGCGCCGCATGCCGTCTCGCCGGTCGAAGCGGCCCAGCCTGGCGCCGACGATACGCTACTGTTCGTCGGCAGCAACACCCCCCCTAACGTGGTGGGGCTCGATTGGTTTTTCCGCGAGGTATGGCCTCTCGTACGCGCCGCGCGTCCAGGGGCGCGCCTAGCCGTTGCGGGATCTGTCGCACGTTCATTGAAGCACGTTCCCGAGGGCGTGGCGCTGCTCGGCGTCGTGGACGATCTTGCGCCGCTCTATCGCGAAGCCGGCGTCGTCATTTCTCCGCTGCGATCGGGCTCGGGCCTGAAAATAAAACTGATCGACGCGTGGGCTGGCGGCAAAGCGGTGGTGGGCACGTCCGTCACGGTGCAAGGCGTGGAGTCGCTCGCGCGCGGCGCAATGGACCTCGCCGACGACGCGGACGCGTTCGCTGCGGCCATCGTCGCGCTCGCCGACGATGAAGCAAGACGAGTGGAGCTGGGCCACGTTGGGCTAAGGATCACGCGGGAACGGTTCTCCATCCATGCGGCAACGGCGGACTTCGTCACGCGCGTGCAGCGCGCCGCGTCATCAGGAGACAATCTGCCAGCGCCGCAGCGCGAATCCGGCCAGCTCGACAGCCCGAAGGACCAGCAAGGAACAGAGCGCGCGGCCGCGGCTCAGGTTGATCGCCAGCCGAGCTAGAAGCGCACTTGGTGCATGCCGCGAGCCTCTCCCGCGGGCGTTTCCTCGAGCGGCGTGTCCATCTCCGCAAGCGCCTCCAGAGCGAGCGCACGGAATTCAGCATGGATCTGCACCTGACCGCGGTATCGCGCGTGCGACGCGTCCATGAAATCCTCATCAGGGAGCAGATCGCTGAAGTCGGCCACGCGAACGCCGCGCGATTGCAGTATCGGCGTCACCATCGCGCGATAGGCCGCATCGTAGGGCATGCTATCGTGCAATGTTCTCATGGGCGGATACGCGGCCCATACCCGCACGCCGCGCGCCTGAAGGTAGTCGATCGTCGCGGCGAGTTCGGCGACTTCGCTCTGCATCACCGAACGCCAGTCGCCTGCCATCACGCGACCGATGTGGTCGCGCATGCCCTGCGGCGTGTCCGGCGTGACGCGAATGCGGCTTGGCGATAGGAATAAAATGCGCAAAAAGCGGTTGGCGAGGTCGCGCGCCAATTTGTACTCGCGTTCGACCGGCGACATCGGCACGCGCGCGATGCCTTCGTTCCAGTCATAGCTGTAGAGCCCATGCCTCTGAAACAGGTCGCGCACGTACCACTCGCCTTCCTTCCGTCGCGCGAGCTGGAAAGTGAGGCCGAGGATCACCGTCGTACGCTCGCCCCCCGCCTCGAGCAGCCCGTTATCCTCCACCAGCATGCGCACGTAGTGACGCACTTCGGTGTGGCGGACATCGCCGATCGAGTAATTGTGGATGAGGCGCCGCTCGGCGTGCGTCAGCGCCCACGGCATCAGCGCCGTGTTCATCTCCGAGCTGCCGACGAAATACACGCCGCCGCGTGAGTAATCGTCGCGGAACAGCTGGCCCAGAAGAACGTAATCCCCCTCGTCGCGATAGCCGTTATCGAAATAATAGAGGCCGTTGGTCGCCTCGAGCTGCGCCAGTTCGCGTTGCACGTGATTGTCGATCACCGGCGTCGTGCGGGCGAGCAGCACGACAGTGGCCGCCGTGAGCACCATCGCCCCCAGCATCGCCAAAGACAGAATGCGCTGCGCCCTCCCGATCATGCTAGAAACCTTGATACAGCACGATTGCGTAATCCGTCTTCAACAGAAGCCCGATCGTGACGGCGATCGCCAACACGACGAGGCCAGCCGTGAACACGCGTGGATGGCGGCGCGCGCGTCTCTCGAACCACGTTTCGGCGCCCCCTTTCGCCTGCGGTTGCGGCTCAGCGAACATGTCCCACTTCCTCACTGATTGGCTCGATGCCCATCGACGTGTTGATCTCCTGCTCGGCCATCTCGGCGCTTAGCCCATTACGCCCTGCGCGAATCTGATCAGCGCATTGTACAGGTCTACCAGATTGTCTTGGCTGCTCGGCCTCAGGAACACCTGCGTCAGGCAGACGAAATGAACGGTGGCGATCGTCGCGACGATCCTAATTGGCGTGGACGCGAGATAGGCCCGCAAGCCCTGGCGCCCCCCGCGCGCGACGATGATGTTCTCCCAGAGCTTGGCCGCCGCAACGCCAATTCCGTTGAGCACGCCGAAGACGACGAAGTTCCAGGTCGCGCCGTGCCACACGCCTGCGAGGAACAGCGCGACGAAGTAACAAACGAAAGCGAGGTTTGGCGCCCAGCCGGGTTTGCGCCGTGCAATAGCCATGTAGAGCGGCGTGAACACGTAGTCGCGGATCCAGAACGTGAGCGTGCGGTGCCAGCGCGTCCAGAAATCGATCATGTTGCGCGCGAGGTAGGGGCGATCGAAGTTCTCCGGCACGCGAATGCCCACCAGCGACGCGGCCGCGATCACGATGTCGCAATAGCCCGCGAAGTTGAAATAGACGTAGGCAGGATAGAAATAGAACATGATCAGCCGCTGCCCGAGCGGGCCGGCGGCCTCCGGCGGCGCGGTGGAGAATCGAAGGAACCAGTCGGCGATGAACGACACCTTGATGACGCCGATCAGAATGCGCAGGAAGGTCATGCGCAAGGCGTGCGCATCGGCGTGCTGGGGCGTCAGCGATTGCCAGTCCTCATGAAAGCGCTGGTAGCGCTGGATGGGCCCAGCCAATAACGTGAACGGATTGAGCTGATAGGCGAGATAGCCCCAGAGCGTGAGCTCTTTGATCTCGCCCTGCTTGACGTCGACGACGTAGTGGATCTGGCGGAAGAAGATGAAGCTGAGGCCGATCAAATCGAGCCCGTGCGCGAGGAGCGAGTCGCCGGCCACCAGGCGCAGGAATGCGTAGCGCTTGAGGATGATGAAGGCCGCCGTGAGAACGACGATATAGCCCGCGAGGAAAACCGTGCTCGGCCGCTTCGCCAGCCACTGCGCGACGGCGTAGCCGCTCAGCACGAATGCGAGCAGCGTAAGAATGTTAACGAGATCCGGCGACTGCAGCCACAGAAAGATCGCCGCGCACAGCGTCACGAAGCTGCGCCGCAGCCACAGCGCGCTGAACGAGGTAAACACGGCGCTGCCGGCGAACAGCGCCACCAGGAATTCCAGGCTCGTGACGCTCAGGGGGAAATCCCCTGCTTGGCGGCGATCAGATCGAGCAGCGTGCCGATGTTCTTCCCCTCCTCCTTGAGGTCGGAGATTTCGGCGGTGGAGAACCTGATCTTGAAGCGCTTCTCGAGCGCGATGATGACGTTGAGGTGCATGAGCGAATCCCAGCCGTCGACGTCGCCGGCGGTGCTCGTTTCGCTCAGCGTGATCGCATCGTCGGCGAATACGTCACGAACGACGGCATTCACTTCCTCGAGCAGCGCGCTCATGACGCCTCCGCGATGTGATGCGGCAAGGGCGCCCAATCGTCGCCGATCGGCAGTCGCCACAGCGTGCGTCCGTTCTCGTCCGCTTCCATCTGCATAAAGCCCAGCGACTCGTAGTGGTGCTTCACCAGCACGTTCTTGGCGGTTGGGATGTACTCGCCGATCAGCTCGGTCAGGCCGCGCTCCCGCGCAGCGGCGACGAGGTTGTTCAGCAAGACCTGTTCCACGCCGCGCTTCAATACGCGGCAGCTCATGAGCCAGGTGTTGATGACCAAGGCGCTACCCTCCTCGCGCGCGAGGAGAACGCTGATGAGGCCGTTATCGCCGAACTTGTCTTCCAGCTTCACCACGCGCGTTACCCAGTCCTTGCTCGCTCGCATGCGCTCGATATCGGCCGCCGAATGCCGGCGCGTGGTGAGGTTGAACTGGTTCGATTTGCCGATCAGCTGGACGGTGCGGTCGAGTTCGAGATCGCCGACGGGCCCGATCCAGGCGCGCATGTTGAGCGAGCGGAGAAACTCGTCGAGATCGTCGACATTGCTGGCGACTTCGCGCCGCTGCGCGTTGGCGCGATAATAGCCTGTGCGCTGAAAATCCTCTGCGCCGATGGAGACCGCCTCGAAATAGCGGTGCTGTTCGACCGCGCGCACATAGTCTGCCGGGTCGGCCGGCAATTCCGGCACGGCTACCTCCGGGACGAGCCGACGCACGAGCGCGCGTTCGGCCGGATTATCGTCAACGAACACGAGTGCATCGAGCCCGATATTCAGCTCTTGCGCGATGCGGCGGAGGTTAGCTGCCTTGTCCTCCCAATTGGCGACGAAACAGGAGATGTCTTCGAGCCGCAGCACCATGTCCGAGTGCTTCTCGAACGGCTCGCGCGCATTGGCGTCCTCGTTCTTGCTGCAGACGGCGAGGATGACGCCGCGCTCGGCCAGCGCCCTGGCGTAGCGCTGGAACGCGACGAAGGCCTCGCCGATCGCATCGCCCTGGCCGATATTGATGCCGGCAAGGCCATCGTCGCCGATGACGCCGCCCCACAGCGTGTTGTCGAGGTCGAGCACGAGGCACTTGCGGCTGCGCCCAAGGCGCGCCGCGATCAGCGCGGCAACCTTGTGCGCATACGCCGTCAGATGCTCGGGCGCGCAGGGCAGCTTCGCGAGGTGGAAGAAGCGTTCATCGCCCCAGTTCCAGCGGCCCACCGAGGCGGCCAACCCATCGAGATCATGAATTGAGACCCAACGCGGCGCGCGCCGGCACAGCTCGCGGTTCACCCTGTCGATGAAGGCGCCGGGCGCGCTGGCGAACGTGTTCTCGAGGTTTCCGAACACGCGCCACGGCGGCGCGTCGAAATTGTTCTGGATGATCTGGCACCCGAGCCGTTCATGCGCCGTACGCCAGAGCCCCTCCCATTCGCCCGCCGCGGCGTCCACAGCGGCCTCGACCGCCTCGGGCGAATCCGAGAGCGCCGGCATGGCGCCCAGATCGCGTCGCGTTACCGCCAGGAAAATGAAGTCAGGGCGGAAGCGATAAAGATCGGACGAAGGATCGAGGATCTCCTGCTGCAAAAGCCCGTAAGGCGCCTCGTAGATTTCGGCGTCCACGTTCTGCGCGAACAGGAACAGATCAAGGAACGAGGCCAGCTGCGTCGTCGTCGTGCTGCCCAGCACCGCCACGCGCGTCGAAGCAGCGGAGCGCGCGCCTTCCCTGCGCAGCTTGGCGAGCCGGCGCGACGCAGCGGCTGCCGCCGTGAAGTCCATGTCTGGTGCGATCGTATTGCGCAGCAGGGCGACGGCGTCCTCAAGCACCCTCTCCGGCGCCACGCGTGCGCGCGTTTCCGCCTCGCGCAACGGCGAACTGGCGAGCACATCTTCGATCGGTTGGCTCATCCGCTCTGCCCCGCGCCGCTCTAGTACGAACTATTTCCGTCGTTCACAAGCAGCCGCAAGCCCGAGCCGTCTGCGCCCCGAGCTCTGCTACGTGCTCGGCCCCTTTTGCGGCGTGATGCGACGCAAGACGACCAAATGCGCCCGACACGCGTGAAACCCGCGTTGCCGACGAAATCCCGTCGGCCGGTTAATCTTGTCAGTTGCCACTGGCGTGTCCTTGAGGCACGCGGTGCTGGGCGCCGTCGGCGGGGAGCGGGATGAGCACTGCGGAGAGCGAAGAGCGGCGCGGCGGCTTCATCCAGAGGGCGTTCGCCAGCGCGGCCGCCGCCTTCGGTTTCAGGCAGACGCGACGATTCAGCGTCGAGCTCGCTCTCTTTGCCGCCGTCCTGCTCGCGGCGGGCGCCTGGGGCGTGTTCCTGTTTTCCCAGTTCGAGTTCGTTCGGGTCTGTCGGGGATTCGATCTGTGGTTCGACTCCGACCCCGCCCGCACTGTGGCCAACATCACCTCGCGCTGGGCAAGCTTTCATGACAGGTCCGTCCTGCATCCGCTCTACTCTCTCTTCGTGGCGGGACCGTTCGAGGTGCTGCAAGCCGTGCTTGGCCTGCCGACGAGCACGCTCACGACGCTCTACGTTGCGATACAGTCCGCCTGCTTTACCGGCGCCGCGTATGGAGCGCTGCGTGGTTTCGGTCTGCTGCGGATCGACGCCATACAGGGCGTTCTGTTGCTTAATTCCACTGCGGCGGCGATCTACTGGATCGGGTTCCCGGAATGGATCGCCTTCGGCGCCGCCACGGTCATCCTAAGCATCGCCTGGACCGCGGCGCCGGCCTCGCTGCGCAATCGCGCCACAGGCGTGGCGCAGAACATTTTGTCCGGCAGCATGGCGGCCACGAACTGGGTCGCCGGCGCGGCCGCCAGCCTGGTTTCCGACTGGCCCAAGTTGCGCTGGGGCCAAGCCTTCTCCCACACGCGCGACGCCCTCGCCTTGATGGCGGCGCTCACCGTCTTCCAATATCTCATCTTCCCTGCGAGCGGGGGATTTCTGGATATCTGGTTCCAGGCCGGCGTCTTCCTTCAACCGCGCGAGGTCGAGCGCTCACTTTTGGACTACACCATCGAGTTCTTCGCGCAGCCGCTTGTTGCGCCCGAGGCGGCGCTCGGCGCGGAGGGCGCGCGCCAGGTTCCGGGCTGGGGCGTGCTCATCATGACCAGCCAACTGCAACGGGTGCCGATCACGCCGCTGACCGTGCTGATCCTGGCGCTCTGGCTCGCGATGATGGCTTTGGGCCTGCGCACGGCGAGCAAGGGCGCCGTCCGTTCTGCGGCGGTGGTGATCGTCCTTGGCGCGGTCGTTTATTTCTACATCCTGCACGCGGTGCTGGGCGGCGAACTCTTCCTGTTCACCTTGCACTTCGCGCCCCTGTTCGTCTTCGTCGCGGCCTGGAGCTTGCGCGCAGAGCAAAGGTGGATTGCGCGCGGCCTGTGCGCCGTGCTGATCGCCGCTTCGTTCGCGCACAACTACGGCTCGTTCCGCGCCGCCGTCGCGACGCACAACGCCATCGACTCAAGCTGGCTCAACCGAACGGATCACCCCGCGTCCGCCACAGTGGCGCGGACAGACTGCCGCTGACGGTCCATCGGCTCGTGCGATCGCTTCCGCTCCGGTGAAATCCGGAAAGAAACTTGCAGGCGAATTCTATAGGCGGCGCAGCGCTTCTGTCGCATGTTCCGCGCTCCTGACTTCGGCGGGGGAGTCGATGCTCGGCCTTTATCGGCGATTAATGGTGAACGGCTGGATCGTGGCCGCGGTGTTTGGCGCGATCATCTACCTGATCGTCGCCGGGCCGATGCCGCTCGACGTCACCAACACCGATTGGATCTTCCACGGGAACGACATCGCCACCGCGCAGATGGGGTGGACCTTCTACCGCTACTCGGCGTGGGCGGAGCAGATCGCGCTCAATCCCGACTACGGGATGGATTTTTCCGGCAGCATCCTGTTCTCGGACGCGGTCCCCTTGTTCGCCATCCCGTTCAAGGCCCTCTCGCCCATTCTGCCCGAGACCTTCCAGTATTTCGGCCTCTGGACGTTTACCAGTTTCGTGCTCCAGGGCATCTTCGGCTGGCTCTTGATGAGCCGAGCGAGCGACAATCCGGCAGTGCGCCTGATGGGCGCCGTGCTGATCCTGCTCACGCCGCTCTACGCCTATCGGCTCGTCGCCTGCACGCATATGTCGCTCACCGCGCACTGGCTCGTGCTCGGCGCGCTTTACCTTTGCCTGCCGCCGCACACGCGCCGCTCCTGGCTCTGGTGGGGCCTGCTCGTTGCGGCGTCCGCTTTCGTGCACGCCTACCTCTTCGCCATGGTGGCGACGCTCTGGCTCGCGGATCTCGCTCGCCGTTTCATCCTTGACTTCCGCGGCGCCAAGACATGGCTCGAGCTGATCGGAATCAGCGCGGCCCTGCTTGCGCTCGTCACATTGACCGGCGTGTGGTCCGGGCCTGCAGGCGAATTCCAGGGCGGCTTCGGCTGGTTCAAGATGAACGCGCTTTCGCCGTTCGATCCCAATCCCTGGACGGGCACCGTGCTGGATCGACCGGGCTGGAGCTTCGTGGTCCCGGATTTGCCCAACTGGGGCGGCGATTACGAAGGATTCGCCTATGCAGGACTCGGCGGCTTCATACTGGCCGCCCTGGCTGCTTGGGCGCTTCCCAACTTCCTCCGCACCCATCGCCTGAGCTGGGTCTACGCGCCACTTGGATTGGCGTTGTTCGGCATGGGCGTGTTCGCGGTTTCGCAGAACGTCACGTTCGGCAACGTGAACTTCTGGCTTCCTTGGCCGAGCCCGCTGCAAACGCTCGGCGAACTCTTCCGCGCGACCGGCCGTTTCATTTGGCCGTTCTATTACTTCATCTTCTTCGCGTGCGTGCACGTGCTCGCGCGCAAATCTTCTCCGCGGCTGCTGGTCATCGCCCTGGCGGGGGTTGCGCTGATCCAGGCGCTCGACACCTCTCGCGGTTGGCTCAGCGACGCGCAGTATCTGCGTCACCGCGGCGAGCTTCCTGCGCAGTTTACTTCCTCGTTCTGGGATCAAGCAGCAGAGCGCTACAGCGCCGTGCGTTTGGCGCCGCGTCCGGTGCAGCTGCCGCCGTACTATCTCCACGTTGCGCAATTTGCCCAGCGCCACGGGATGGGGACGGACGCGTCCTATCTCTCGCGCAATGACACGGCCGCTCACGCGGCCTCGGAAGAACGCATCGCCCAAGCCGTCGCCTCAGGCGAGTGGCCGGGCGACACGCTCTTTGTCCTGAGCGAAGAAGTCGCGCAGCAGGCGAGCGCCACGCTCGATCGCACGCGCAATTTCCTGGCGCGGGTCGACGGCGTCATCGTGCTCGCTCCCGGATGGGCCGGCTGTTCGGATTGCGGCGCCGAGCCATGGGCGCCCGCGCCGTGAGTCCGGACTCCCCCGCCAGCCCGCAGCTGCGCATGCGTTCGCTCACGCTTCTGCTCGTTCTGCTGTTCGGCATGGCCTACGCGCTCTTCACGCAGGACCCGGTCAGCCACAACACGATCTGCCGCGCGGGGATGACGGCCAATCTCGTCCAGCACGGCCGTATCGACATGAATGGCTATGACAGCTTCACGCGCGACAAGGCATTCAACAAGGGAAACTACTACTGCGATAAAGCGCCCGGCATGAGCTTCCTGGCGGCGCCTGCCGCCTTTGCCTTCACGCGCGTCATCCCGATCGGTCCGGAGGACGTCTACGGCCGCACCTGGACCATCTTCATGTACCTGCTCGCCCTCACGACATCGGGCGCGCTTTGCCTGCTCGCCGCCATTCTGCTCTTTCACGAGATCGCGCGCCGCACGAACGACGTAGGCGCCGCGCTCGTCGCCGCGCTGGCCTTCGGTCTGGGAACGCCAGTCTGGGGATGGGCGACGTCAATGTTCAGCCATGCCGCCGCCGCCGCGATGTTGGTGATAGGATTTCTCTTCTTGGACCGCGCGTGCCGCCAAGTCGGCCAACGCCCGATCGCCATTGCCCTTGTGGCAGGCCTGGCATTGGGCGGCGCGGTGGCGGTTGAGTATACCGCCTTCGTGCCAGCCGCGATCATCGGCGCGGTGTGCATGCTCTCCAGCGACTGGCGTCGGCCATTTGACGTTGTGAAGATTGTCGCCGCGGCCGCCCTCGGCGGCGGCGTCGCCCTTGCGCCTGTGCTGGCGTTCCACGCCGCCGCCTTCGGCTCGCCGTTCACGGCTGGCTACGCCTACACGGTCGAGTTCACCGGCCATCAGGCCGGCCTGTTCGGGATCGGCGTTCCGAGGCTCGAGGTGATCGGCGCGTTGCTCGTCAGTCCCGATCGCGGCGTCACCTGGTATGCGCCAGTTATTCTTGCCACTCTCTGGGCCGCAGTTCGAATGACCGCCCGCCGCGATCTGCGGCTTCCCGCGATCGCCACGCTGCTGATCGCCCTCTGGTATCTCCTTATGAACGCCGGCTTCGAATATTGGCAGGGCGGAGCTTCGACCGGCCCGCGTTACCTCACGCCCGCGCTCGGGTTTGCCGCGATCGCCCTCGGCCTTGCCTGGCCGCTGTTCCGGACATGGGAGCGCCGCGCCGCCATCGTGCTGCTCGGCCTCAGCATTCTGATCAACTTCGCCAGCACCGCTGTGGGCATGACCGAAGGCGGCCTTTTGGACCGGATCGCACCCAGCTTCCTCGCCGGCGATCTGCGTCACACGCTCACGTTTCACGCCGCCGGCGGGCCGAGCCTTCTCCATTTCGCCCCGCTGCTGCTAGCGGGGGCGACGCTGGGGTGGCTGATTTGGCGTGAAGCGAAGCGAGCGCGCGCCTCCTAGAACCTTCTTCGCCCGGCGAAGCACGCAATACGCGAAAAATGAACGTTCGTGGGGCCCGGCGCTTGCATAAACCGGCCCGCGAAGGAAGAATCGCGTCGGCGTGTCGCGCACGCCGCGCCAGAGCGGACATTGGTTTACCATGGGGCGGAAGGCTGGACGCCAGATGACTGCAAAGCCGCTCATCTCGGTCGTGGCGCCGGTCTACAACGAGGCCGAGGGCATCGCTCGGTTTCACGAGCGAGCGACCGCTGCCCTTCGCGCGCTCCCCGACTGCGACTACGAGCTGCTTTATGTCGACGACGGCAGCAAGGACGGCAGCTACGAGATCATGAGCGGCCTCGCCAAAGGCGATGCGCGCGTGCAGGTGATCAAGTTTTCGCGCAATTTCGGGCACCAGATCGCCATCACCGCGGGGCTCGACCATGCGAACGGCGACGCCGTCGTGTTCATCGATGCCGACCTGCAGGATCCGCCCGAGCTGATCGCGGAGCTGATCGCAAAGTGGCGAGAAGGCAACGACGTGGTCTACGCCCGTCGCGCGGCGCGCAAAGGAGAGACGCCGTTTAAACTCATCACTGCCGCCGTGTTCTATCGGTTGCTGCGCGCGATCGCCAATATCGACATTCCGCCGGACGTGGGGGATTTCCGCCTCATCTCGGCGCGCGTTGCCGAGCAGCTGCGCGCCATGCGTGAGAAGGACCGCTTTATCCGCGGCCTCGTGAGCTGGGTCGGCTTCCGCCAGACCTACATCATGTACGAACGCGACGAGCGTTACGCGGGCGAGACCAAGTACCCGCTCGCCAAGATGATCAAGTTCGCGTTGGACGGACTGACCTCCTTTTCCAGCGCCCCGCTTAGGGTTGCGACCTGGATGGGCTACATCGCTTCGGCGATGGCGTTCCTCTACCTTCTCTCGGTGTTCGTGCAGTGGGCGCTCGGCATCACGGTCGAGGGTTGGGCGACCATCGTCGTGGCGGTGCTGTTCTTGGGCGGCGTCCAGCTCATTTGCCTGGGCATACTGGGCGAATATCTCGGGCGCGTGTTCAACGAGGTGAAGCCGCGGCCCGTTTACATCGTCGAGGAAATCGCCGGTGGGCGCGGCCCCGTTGCGCCGGAAACCCGGAGAGCCGCGCCCGTGACTGCCACCGCAGACACAGTTAAGTGATCCGCGCTGAACGCCGGTTCGGCGGAGCGACAGCGACATGAGCCCTATCGTCGTTACCGGAGCAGGCGGATTCGTCGGCGGCAGACTGGTGCGTCGCCTGTGCGCTGACGGCGAAACAGTCGTCGGCATTGGGCGTGGGCCGGAGCCCGCGGACTGGCCCGCCGCCGCGCGCTGGATTCGCGCAGATCTCGCCGATGCAAACGCCTACGAAGCTGTGCTCTCGGACGCGCGCTGCGTCGTGCATCTGGCCGCCGTCACCGGGAAGGCGCGGCGTGAAGCCTACAGGCGCGGCAATGTCGAGGCGACGCGTACGCTGCTCGGCGCCTGCGCGCGCGCGGGCGTGCGCCGCTTCGTTTTCGTCAGCAGCATCGCCGCAAAATTCACCGACCGTCGCCACTACCACTACGCCGAGAGCAAGATCGCTGCGGAGACGCTTGTGCGCGAGGCGCAGCTCGAGACGGTGATCGTGCGCCCCACCATGATTCTCGGACCGGGCTCGCCGATCGAAGCGAGCCTAGCCCGCCTGGCGCGCCTGCCGCTCTCGCCCATGTTCGGAGATGGGCGACGCTTGGTGCAACCGGTCGACGTGGACGATGTCGTCGAAGCGCTTGCCGCGCTGACGCGTGCAGAGAAGTTGAAGTCCGATCTCATCGAACTCGGCGGTTCGGAAACGTACGACCTGCGCGAACTCTATTCACGCTTGCGGGGCGCGCATGGCGGGCGCGGCGCGCCGCGATTCATCCACGCCCCCCTAGCGTTCTCGCGCTGGATGCTGGCGGCGCTGGAAGCGCCGCTCCTGCCGCTCTTGCCTTTAACCGCCGGCCAGCTCGCCACGTTCGCCAATGACGGAACGGCCACACCGAATCCCGCGCTCGAGCGCTTGCTACCGGAGCGCCAGCGTTCGCCGCGCAGCCGGGATGCATCGGCCCCGTTCGACGACAACGACCTTGACGCCGAATTCACGCGCTACGCGCGCTATCTCGCGGGCGTGACGCCGACCACGTACCAGTGCGGCAAGTATCGAGATTTCCACGCGTGCCGCGGCCTCGCGCCTGCCGACGCCTTCGACGCCCTGCTTCTGCGTTTGTCGCGTCGCGGTGGCGCAGGCCTTGCGCTTGCCGACTCCTATAGCGGGCTGCTCCGGCGCAAGAGCGCGCTGCGCGCCAAACTCGTTCTGGCGGCCGCAATCCTGGAATCATCGGCGCCAAGTTATGAGGTGCTCGACACCCCAGGTCCGGGCGGCGCGGTCATGGCTTACGGCCGCATCGCAGCGCGCGGCGCCGCTGCCGGCATGAGCTTCATCCTCGCGGCGCTCTTGCTTGCGCCTGCGCATGCCGTGTTGCGCGCAAAGCCGGCGCAATGATCCGCGATCCGCTCGTCATCGTCGGCGCCGGGGCCACGGCGGTTCATTTCGCCGCGACGGCGCTCGAATTGGGCCGTCGCGTCGTCATGCTCGACGTCGGCCGCACAGCGCCGCCGCCGACGGCGCCTAAGGCGACCCTCAACGAACTCAAGCGCGACCTGGACGATCCAGTGCGTTACTTCCTGGGCGCGGACTACGAGTCGCTCATCTTGCCGACCGAAACTTCGGAATATTACGGCTTCCCGCCCAGCAAGTCTTACGTGTTCGCGCCGCTGCCGCGCTACGAAGTCGCGGCTAACGGTTTTCAGCCGCTCATGTCCTTCGCCGGCGGGGGCTTGGCGCAAGCCTGGACCGGCGGCTCTTACCCGTTCAACGAGGCCGAACTGGAAGCGTTTCCGATCGGCTGGGCCGAAATGGCGCCTGCTTACGGAGAAGTCGCGCGCCGCATCGGCGTCTCAGGCGTCGCCGACGATGACCTGGCGCCGTTCTACCCCGTGCACGAAGGCCTCCTGCCGCCGATCCCGCTCGATGCGCATTCCGCGCAGCTGCTCGGCGAATACCAAGCTAAGCGCGCACGCGTCAGCTCGAAGCACCGGTTCTATCTCGGGCGTGCACGGACAGCGTCTCTCTCGCAGGAACACGCAGGACGCATGGGATGCACGCTGTGCGGACGTTGCCTCTGGGGCTGTCCCACGCAGGCGTTCTATACGCCGACGCTCACGCTCGACGACTGTCGCCGCAACGAGCGGTTCGAATATATCACCGGCGTGCGCGTAGACCATTTCGTCTGCGACGGCGCCAATCGGGTCACGCAAGTGGTCGCCGAGAGCGTGGAAAACGGGGAAGAGATACGCCGCGATGTCGGCGCGCTCGTGCTCGCCGCCGGCGCCATCGGCTCGGGACGTATCCTGTTGGAATCGCTGCTGCGCGCCGGCGTGCGCCATGAGCTCGACGGGCTCATGGACAATCGCCAGGTGCACATGCCGTTCCTCAATCTCAAGCGCGTCGGCGCGCGGTTCGACGACCGCTCCTATCAGTACCATCAGCTCGCCGTCGGCGCGCCCGGCGCACGACCGTTCGACTATGTCCACGGACTGATCACGACCTTCACGACCGGCATGATCCATCCGGTGATGCAGAGTCTGCCCGTCGGTCTGCGCGCGGCGACCGGGCTCTTCCGCGACATTCACGGCGCGCTCGGCCTGGCCAACATCAACTTCGCTGACATGCGTCGTCCCGAGAACCGGCTCGCGCTCGAACTCGGGCCCGACGGACGCTCGCGACGGCTGCTGATCACCTATACGCCGCCGGCTGACGAGGCCCCGCGGGTCCGCGCCATGACGGCGCGCTTTCGGCGCTTCCTTGCCGCACTCAACTGCATCGCGCCGCCCAATCTGACGCGCATTCGCCCGATGGGCGCGAGCGTTCACTATGCGGGCACAATTCCCATGCTGGCGGATGGCGGCGACTTCACCACGGATCGCCGCGGCCGCTGCCGGACGTTCGACAATCTCATCGTGGCGGACGGCTCGACCTTCCCGGCTCTGCCCGCGAAGAACTTGACCTTCACGTTGATGGCCAACGCCACGCGCATGGCGCGTGAGAATCTGACCTGACCTACTTCGCGGCCGCAGGCGCCCCGGCAACAACTCCGACGTCCCGGTGGGAGAGGAAGCTCCAGGCCTCCTGCAACTGAGCGCGATGGAAGAGAAACAGCCAGCCGACGTAGACCGTCGCGCCAAGAGACACCTGCACGAGCAGGCTTGTGAGCGGATCGTCGATCGGCGCGACCTGCCTCAGCACTAAGAGCGCGAGGGTCATGGCCGCTACAGCCGAATAACCAGGCGCCAGAGCGCGCGCGAACTCGACGCAGCGCCCGCCAAGCATTCGAATCTGCACAGCCGTTGCGAGCACGCCGGCCAAGCCCATCACCATCGTCGTCGCCAACACCGCGGCAACCGGACCATAGGCGGCAGCGAACCAGATCACCGGCGCACAGGTCGCCAGGGCGAGCACTGAAAACTTGAGCGAGAGGTCGCTGCGATCGAGACCGGCAAATACCAGATTGGCGAAGAAGCCAGCGGGCATGAACACGCCTTGCAATGCGACCGCCGTCAACACCGCGCCCGCGGCTGCATAGCGCTCATCGAATACGATGACGATCAGCTCGTTAGCAACGAGCGCGAGGCCCAGGAAGGCCGGCAATGCCACAAGCGCCGCCAGCTGCGAGAGTCGCAGGAACAGCCGCCAGCTCTGCACCCTATCCTGACGCAGCGCCGAGAGCACCGGCACCCACAGACCCTGAATCGGGCCGGTAACAGGGCCATGAAGCAGCGTCTCGAAACGCCGCGCGACGCTGATCAAACCAACAGAAACGGCCCCGGCGCGAACGCCCACGAACGCGTCGATGATGCGCGCATGCAGCGAGGCGAGCATGCTCGTGCCCCAGAGCTGGCCCGCGCGGCGCAGGAACCTCATGGCGCTCGCACCGTCGAACTCAAGGCTAGGCGCCCAACGCGTGAAAGCGAACAACACGCCGAGCGTCACCAAGGCGCCGGCGAGGCGCTGCGCCACCAGCGCCCATTCGAGCGCTGGCGTGAACGCCACGCCGATGCCCACCGCGCCGCCGACGAGCGTTCCAATGATGGAGCGAATCGCCTGGGCGCGGAACTGAAGCCGGCGCATGATCAGCGCTTCCATGACGACGATCGGCGGCGTCAGCACCAGCGTCAGCGCCAGCATGGGCAAAACGACCGAAAGCGACGGCGCGTCGAAGACGGCGGCGGCCCAGCCGGCGCTGGCCGCGGCGCCGACGGTGATCGCTATGCCGACGCCCATGAGCGCGAAGAACGCCGATGACAAAGCGCGCCGCGAGAAATCCTGGCGCTGGATGAGCGCGTCCATCGCCGCCCAGCGCCCTTGCAGCGCAAACACGTCCACAATCACGGCGGCCAACGCGAACACGCCGAAGATTGCAGGCGACAGGGCGCGCGATAGAGCGACGAAAATGACTATGCCCGCTCCCTGCGAGAACAGGAAGTTCAGCATGTTCCAGAGAAAGCCTTGCCGCACGGCCGCGTTGACGGACACCGGCGTCTCCTCACCCGGCAAGTATCCGGCCGATGCAGTTTCACTCGTCATCGGCCAGTCCGACCTTCTCATGCCCGTAGCCGCTCAGACAAGCGGCTCGCCTGCCCTGGGCTTCAAGATCTCTCGCGCCCCCAGCGAAGACTCGAAATCCTCTCGCGCGGCGTCGGGCGCGCGCTCGAGCCACGCCTCGCGCCACCAAGCAAAAATCGCGCGCGGACAAAACGCGCGAAAGGCGCTGTAGCGGCCGCGGCACCAGACGTCTTCGAGAATAACAGCCGGAGTCTTCAGTCGGATAAGTCTGCCCGTCTTCTCGTTAACGAACTTATCCACGCGCGCGCGCACGCGGTACACGCCGCCGCAATACGGCACCATCTCGGCGTCGAAGAACAGACCGCGGTTCATGCCGTCATGGTTGAGCGTCTTCAAAATCTCCGCGTGCGGCTTCACCCGCACGAGTTCGCCCGGTTGAAGATTGAGCGTCTCGATCGGCTCTCTCTGTCCTTTGGGCGCCGATCCCGGGCGGCGCGGATAATGAACGCCGCCCCAGAGGCGCTGAAACCAGTCGTAGAAGCGCCGGTACCAATTGCCCTCTGTGGCGTACGCCGGACGGCCGAAGGCCTTGAACAAGAAGTACGAGGCAGTGAGAATCATCTCCTTCAGCGTGACGTTCCCGGAGACGTAATCCTCGACGTACTGATCCAACTCGCGCGTCCGCAGCGGCGTTGTGTAGCGCGGAAAGTCGGTGGCCTGGCAACGATAGCGGATTTCGCCGCCCTCTTCGAATTGCGTCGCGCGCATGAGATCCGCTTCCGTGCAGCCATCGGACGCGGACGGCAGTCCATCGTGGGGCGCGTCCGCCGGCCTCAACCATGCGGTTTTCCAGAAGACGGAGCATTGGGCCTCGCAGCCGCCGTGCGCCGAGCCGTCACAGCGCACCCCCGTCAGCAGCACACTCTCCGGCAGGCGCCGCGAGGACATGCCCTTGATCGTGTCGCACGCCTTGTGCGCGCGCCGGTGCACGCGCATGCGCTTGCCGCAGTAAGCGAACATCTCCGGCATGAACGGCATGTCGTCGAGACGTCCGTCGCGATCGAGCGTGGCGAGGATCTCCTCCTTGCTGCGCACGACCACCCAATCGCCGGCCCGGTATTTCGTCGCTTCCATTGTTCACATGCCGGTCAGCGCAGCAGAAGCTTGCGCGCAACGAACGCCTCCGCGTATTGCGCGCGGCATTCTATCCCCCTCAGGCGCGCCAGTCCGCGGAAGGTCTCCGCATCGAACCAAGCCTTGGAGCGTTGGCTGCCGAAGTGGCGCTCGAGCAAATCAATCTTCCGGTCGAGCGTGCCGGGCGCGATTTCGATATAAAGATTGCAGCGGCCCAAGTCGCCATCCCACTTGGGGATCTCATATTCGAGGATCAGGCTGTCTCGAAACAGGTTCCAGCCCAATTCATTCGCCACGCGATGGTCCTGGTGCGCATCATCCGAGCGGTGCGTGAGCACGATGTCCGGCTGGGGCGTGCGTGATCTCTGTGCTTCCGCCCATTCCTTCACAGCGGCGCCTTCGTACGGGAGGTACGAGTCCCGGAACGTACCGAGCGCGATTGTGCTGCTGGCGGCGCCTTCCAGAAACGCCTGCGCCGAGGCCTCCGCTTCGGCGGCGCGCGCGCCTTGGGCGCTCAGAACGCACCAATGCACGTGGAGCTTGGCGCCTGAGGCGATCCAGCTCAACAGCGCGCCGCCGGCGCCGATCTCGATGTCATCTGCGTGTGCGCCGAGGCAGAGCACCTTGAGTTCTCGCCCCGGCCGCGCGAGATCCAACGCCATCATGCTTCTTACTTGCCGTTCGAACGCAGCGCGCGCGTCGTGTCGCGCACGCGCCAAGGCATGTGGCCCTGCTCGACCATCTCCTCGAGCACCTGCCGATCGCGCAGCGTATCCATCGCGCGCCAGAAGCCTTCGTATTTGTACGCCATGAGCTGATCCGCATCAATCAGGCGGCGGAATGGCTCGAGCACAAGCTCTTCGCCCTCCTTCATGTACTCGAAGATGTCCTGGCGGAAGATGAAGTAGCCGCCGTTGATCCACATGTTGGCGTTATCCGACGACACGATCTCGCGCACGCGGCCGGCGTCGTCGATCTGCGCGAGATGGAATGTCACCATCGGGTGAACGGCGAGAAAGCACGCCACCTTGCCGCTCGCCTTGAACTTCTCGATCATCTCGTCCAGCGGCACGTCAGTGAGACCGTCGCTGTAATTGGCGAGGAAATATTCCTCGTCCTTGACGAGATCGCGCACCGCCCAAAGGCGCTCGCCGATATTGCGCCACGCGCCGGTGTCGATCAGCGTCACGCGCCAATCAGCGCGCGTTTCGCCCAGCGTCTCCACCTTGCCGCCCATCTCCGAGACGACGATGTCGGAGAACGCGTACGGCTTATGGTTGAGGAAAAAATCCTTGATCGTGTTGGCCTTGTATCCGAGGCACAGAATGAAATCGTCGTGTCCGTGGCGGCTGTAATAGTCCATGATGTGCCACAGGATCGGCTGCGCGCCGATCGGGATCATGGGTTTGGGCACCGCCTCCGAGAATTCGCGGATGCGCGTGCCCATGCCGCCGCAGAAAAGCACGACCTTCACGACGCGGCTCCTGTCGGATCGATGATCGTGGTCTCCGGGATCGGCACGACGAATTTCGCGCCCCACTCGCAGACGTGACGCATCTGCGCCGCGATCTCGGATTGCAGATTCCACGGCAGGATAAGGACGTAGTCCGGCCGCGCCGCATCGATCGCCTCCACGGGCAGGATCGGCACATGCGTCCCTGGCGTATAGCGGCCATGCTTGTGCGGATTACGGTCGACGGTGAACTCAAGGAGGTCCGGACCGATGCCGCAATAATTGAGCAGCGTGTTTCCCTTTCCCGGCGCGCCGTAGCCACAGACCCTCTTGCCGCTCTCCTTGGCCTCGATCAGAAAACGCAGCAGGCTGCGCTTGCTCGCTCGCACCTTGTCTTCGAAGCCGGCATAGAACGCGAGCGTCTTGAACCCCTTCTGCGCTTCGCGCTGCAACAGCGCGCGAACGGCATGCGACGCCTCGTCCTCATGCGCCAGGTACACGCGCAAGCTGCCGCCGTGCGTCGGCAACTCCTCCACATCTGCGAATACCAGACCATGACGCCGCGCAAGCGCGTCGATGGCGGTCGCCGAGAGATACGAGAAGTGCTCGTGATAGATGGTGTCGTACTGATTGAATTCGATCAGTTTCTCCAAATGCGGAAACTCGAACGTGACGACGCCGTCGCGCTTCAGCAGCTTGGCGGCGCCCGCCACGAAGTCGTTGATGTCCGGCACGTGCGCCAGAACGTTGTTGCCGACGATCAGGTCCGCCTGCCCCTTCTCGGCGACGATGCGCTCGGCAGCGGTGACACCGAAGAACTCAGTGCGTACGGGGATGCCCTTGCGCCGGGCCTCCTCCGCGACATTGGCGGACGGCTCGACCCCCAGAACGTTAGTCACGCCAAGCGGCGGGAAGTGCTGCAGGAGATAGCCGTCATTGCACGCAAGCTCGACGACGAACGAAGCTGCCGTCAGCCCGCGACGCGCCGCGATCATCTCGCAATACCGCTTGGCATGTGCGACCCAGGACGCCGAGAAGGAGGAATAGTAAGGATAATGGTCGGTGAAGATGCCGTCAGGCGCGACGTATTGCTTGAGCTGCACGAGCCAGCACCTGTCGCAAACGAGCACATGGAGCGGAAAGAACGGCTCCATTTCGTCGAGTTGATGCGCGTCGAGAAAGGTCTCGCACAGCGGCGATTTACCAAGATCGACCAGCGTGTGCTTCAGGCCCGCGCCGCACAGTCGGCATGAACCGACGCGCGCGTCATCGCGCGCGCTGATCTCAGCGGCTATGGCGGTCACGTACGTCCCTCTCAGCCTGGCGTTGCACTGTGTCCTCGCCCTTAAGCAAGTTTCAAACCGTCCCGCTCACACGCCGGAACCGCTAACCAGACGGTCGCCGAAAAAACGCACGTCCTGGCCGACGGCGGTGCCATCGTCGTAGAGCGCTACCAATTCGTCGGGAAGCTTCGTCAGATCCGTGGCGCGGAGATAATCGCGCATTGTTGTGCCCGTACAGCGGGAATCAACGTTAATCGCGCCGCGCCGGGCGCGCACGTCGTCCAGATGCACCGTGCGGAAGTCGATCGAGTAACGCGCCACGTCGGTCGTGTTCTCGACCGTCTCATGCAGCTGAGCGCCCGAGAAAAGGATGAGGCCGCCCGGCGGCGGCAGATAGCGCTCTGACTTGCCCTCGATCGGCTGCTGAGGCTTGGGCTGTTCACGCGTGTCCGTCTTCACGTGCTGGCTGGCCGTGGCGCGGTTCTTCGCATTCCATTCGTAGTAATTGTAGATCTCCGAATTGTTGCGCACCGGTTCGGAGAAATAGCGCGGGTAGAAGCCCATCGCGTTATCCGGGCTCAGCGGATAGATCGGGATCCACCAATTGAGCTGGCACGTCGGCGCCGAGTACCAGGTGTCGCGATGGGGGTGAAACGCATAGGCAATTCCCGACGACAGATAGTGCGAGGGATACGCCGAACGCAGCCGGGGCACATCGAAATAAAGACTGTCGAGGTCGATGCCATGCTCCGAGATGATGCGCGGAATGATCCGCTTGCATTCGGGATGGTGAATGAAGGCGGGCTTCAGCTTGGCGAGGATCGCCGCCGTCGCTTCCGCCGGCATGACGCGATGGATCTCGCGCGGATCGTGCGGCGCGAACGCCTCTTCCAGCATCGTGCGCGCCAGCGCGACAAGCTCCAGCGCCGCGCGCGTCGGCGAATAGATGAAGATGTCGCCGGCGTAGAGCCGCGCACGCCGCTCCTTGTCGCTAACAACACGGTCGAAGTGCACCGAAGCCATGGCCGCGTTCCCCAGAGCTGAGCCAGCCCCCGATGCTGCGCCGCCAGGCGCGCCAAGGCAACCGGACGCACCCCTCTGGTGCGAAAAGTGCAGCGCCGGCGCGCGTTGACCGCCGAATGCGCGCGGCTCAGTGTTGCGGAGCGGAGTGGACAAACGCATGGCGTTGGACGAACTGGCCGGTCGAAGCGTCCTGGTGACGGGCGGCAGCGGCTTCATCGGCGCCAATCTCTGCACCGCGCTGGCGGACGCCGGCGCCCGGGTCACCGCGGTTTCGCGTCGCCCCCCCGCGCGCGAAGCGCCCGGGGTCAGCTGGCGCACCTTGGATCTGACCGAGACCGGCGCATTGAAGGCCCTGCTTGAGGACACCAGCCCCGAGTTCATCTTTCACTTGGCTGGCTACGTCACCGGCGCGCGCGGCATCGAACATGTCCTGCCGGCGCTGGAGGCCAACTGCACTATGGCGGTGAACCTCATGGTGGCCGCAGCGGCTCTGCCTGGCGTCAGGGTCGTCCTCGCCAACTCTCTGGAAGAGCCCTCGCCGGACGAGACCGACGCGCCGCCGGTTTCCCCGTACGCGGCGGCAAAGCTCGCCAGCACCGCCTATGCGCGGATGTTTCATTCCCTCTACGGCCTACACGCCACGCCCGTGCGCATTTCCATGGGATACGGCCCCCGTCAGATGGATTACCGCAAACTTGTGCCCTACGCCGTGGGCTGCGCCCTGACTGGCGAGGCGCCGCGCTTCAGCAGCGGCGCGAGGGTGTGCGATTGGATTTACGCCGACGATATCGTCGAGGGCCTGGTGGCCACTGCGCTCTCGGATCGGGCGGCGGGCGAAGTGGTCGACATTGCCTCCGGAAAGATGGCGAGTGTGGCAGACGTGGTGAGGCGGGTGTTCGATGTTGCCGGCGCGCCGCCGCCCGCGTTTGGCGCCGAGCCGGACCGCCCGCTGGAGCGGTTGCGGATGCCCGACGTGGAGCGGGCCTTCGCCTTGACCGGCTGGCGCGCGCAGTTCGACCTCGATCAGGGCGTGCGCCGCACCGTGGACTGGTACCGCGCGGCGATGGCGGAAGGCTGATGCGATTTCATCCCACCGGGCTCGCCGACGCATGGTTGGTCGAACTCGCGCCCATTAGGGACGAGCGCGGCGCCTTCACGCGCACCTTCTGCGAGCGCGAGTTCGCGGCTCATGGGTTAGAAGCGAGATTCGTCCAGCACAGCCTCTCGCTGAACACGCGCAAAGGGACGCTTCGGGGCATGCATTTCCAGCACCCGCCGCACCAAGAAACCAAACTCGTGCGCTGCGCGAAGGGCGCGATCTGGGATGTGATCATAGACCTGCGCCCTACGTCGCCGACTTATCTGCAATGGCAGGCGTTCGAACTCAGCGCGGCCAACGCCATGCAACTCTACATCCCCAGTGGCCTCGCCCACGGGTTCCAGACGCTCGAAGACGACAGCGAGGTCCACTACCTGATTTCGCAATTCTACGATGCGGCCTCATCGTCCGGCGTGCGCTACGACGACCCGCTCTTCGGCATCGCCTGGCCGCTGCCAGTCAGCGTCATCTCCACGCGCGACCAGGCTTGGCCGGGCTTCGCGTCAGACGCCGGACCTCAAGGCGCAGACTGAGCAGCGGCGGCGATGACGTTTGCCGCCTCGGCGGCGGCGAGGAACTGAACGAAATTGTACCCGCCCCCGACCACGGCCAGAAGCAGCGCGGCAGTCACTGCGATCCATCGCCATGGCGCGAACCAGTTGAACGCCGCAATCATCACGAGCGCCGGAAAGTAGTTGCCGGCGTAGAGGAACGTGATCTCTCCATAGAACACGTGCAGCACGGCCTGAAACAACACATAGGCTCCGACTGGAAGCGCGACTGGCCGGAGGCGCTTCAGTCGGCACGCCTCGACAGCCCCGCCAGTCAACAAAAGCAGCCAGAGTGCGCTCAGCGCCGCGCCCAGTGGCGGCAAGCTTGCGATGCGCGAGGCCTGATTGTTCACCAGCGTGAAGGGCCCCACCACAGTCTGCACCTCTTCGACGTACGGCGGCGGAGCGACCACGCTGGCAAATGCAAACGACCGCAAGCTGTCGCCGGGGCCCCACGCGGTGATCCCTTCCTCGGCCAGCGCGACTCTCGTGACCCCTAGCTCCTGCAGATACACATAAGGGCGGAAAAAGAGGTGCGCGTTCGGAAACACGGCGCCCTGCACCAGCGCAAGCGCGGCCACGAGCGCGAACGCCGCGATCGAGGTCACGACGAATGCCGACAATCGCAGCCGGAAAAAAGCGCAGGCCAGCGCCAGCGCCCAATTGGTGACAGTTATTGCCAACAACAACGCGCTCGCCCCAACCCAAGCGCCCTTCACCCGCGCCGAAACGGCGGTCAGGACAAGCAGCATGATCGTCACGGACACAGCCGCGAAGGGATAGGTTTCGACGATGGCGAACCAGTGCACGAAAGTGGCGCTGCCCAGCAGGACGGCCGCAAATGCGCACGCCGCTGCCAATGGCAAACCCAGCCCCCGCAGCGCGAGATAATAGCATCCGGCGCACGCGCCCGCGCAGGCAGCGGTCAAGATCTCTCCCGCCGCGATGCGATCGCCGACCAGCGCGATCAGCGCATGCATCAGAGGATATGTCAGCAGCGGGAAGATCGGATGAACGCCGGTGCGCCATTGTTCGCTCGTGCGCTCGGTCATATCGACGAGCACGCGATTGGGATCGGCGTGAAAGTAGATGTTCCAGTGCCGCGACACTTCCGCATCCAGCGCAGCCTGCGTCGCCAATGCGATGACGGCTCCAGCTGCGGCAAAGCCCGCGACCGTGAGATAATCCGCTCCGCCAAATCGCGCCGAAGCTTCATACCGTCCGGGCGCGAGGAGCCCGCGCGCGCGTTCGAACGCGATGTCGAACCTCGCCAAACGTCGGAGCAAGGGTCCGCTGAAGAGCCCCGAACGGCGTCCGCGCCGCCGCAGCAGGCTCCAAGCGGAAGTCACGATTCGTGTCGTGCCGGCATGCTCAAGCCCCATGTCTCGAGTGCGCGTCGACGATTCCCTAGTCGGAGAGGCATGCTCCAACCTGGGGCAGATGACATCAGATCCGATTGTCGAGCAACATATTTCGAAGGCCGTCCTACTCGGCGTGCGAGAGTAGCCCATTCTGCGCCAGCACGTCGGCCACATCGGCGACGACCGCAAATGGCATGCGCGCGCGCTCAGCTATGTCGAGCAGCGTGTGCTCGCCATCGGAGAGATTCAGCACCCAGAGCATGGCCATGTTCTTGGCATAGCTTCCGCTATCGCCGCCGATCGCGTGGTAGAGGCCGCGTTTGCCCAGCTGCGGCTCGCCTTTCGGCGCCGTGTTGAGCCACCGGCGATCCCGCTCCAGCACGTCAATCGCGTTGGCGACGATGCGAAGCGAGAACTCGAGGTGCTCCGGCGCAATGAAGGAAAGATCGTCCGCCGACGTATGGTACTCCGGAAACGTCGCGAACTGGCTGCGCTGAAAGAGACCCACATCCAGTTTGAAACCGGGCGAATTGAACTGCCGCTCGTCGTAACCGTACGGCGAAAAATCGATGACATTCGATTGCGGCGCGACATGCGCGAGCACATGCGCCATCGCGCGATCGATCGGCGCATCGCCCCGCCGCGTGCGCTTGTACGTCGGGCCGCCGCCATCGCCGGCGCACGATAATACCAGACCGCGCTTGATCCGATGCGCGCTCGAGTCGTTGCGCGCGAGCCAAGTGATGGCGCCGATCGTCCCTGGGGCGAACAGGAAGCGGTACGTGTAGCGCGTGCGGAGCGGCGCCATTGCCACCGCAAGCTGCACCAGCAGCGCCATGCCCGAGCAATTGTCGTTGGCGAGCGAGGGATGGCAGATGTGCGTCGCCAGCAGCACTTCATCCTCGCTCGCCCCGCGATGCACATGCTCGCCGTAGCTGAGCGCCCCCGGCGACAGCGTTGAATCGACCACAACCTCGTATTCGCCGTCCGGCAGCGCCTCGCGCGCTGCATGGCTCATGCAAAAACCCCAGCGCTCCTCGTAATACGAGGTGCGATACGGGATGACGTCCGGGCGATCCGGCAGCGTGAAGATGTGCCGCTTCAGCTCCGCAAGCGGCATGCGCGCCCTGATCGGCGCGGAATAATTGAGCACATGCAGGTTGTGCTTGTGAAAATCGACCACGCGTTCGCCGGCCGCGTTCTTGATGTAGGCGTCGCGGATGCTCCACTCGTTCGGAACCGTCCAATCGAGCACCTGCGTTCCGGAGGGGGTTTCGGTGCGGTCGAGCGGGATGCGCTCCCCGATCAGGTCCAGCGTCGCGCGAGCGCCAGGCCCGGTGATGCTGCGGCAGATGGGATAGAGCGTCTGCGCGAAGGCGTACATCTCGGCGCCGGCGCCGGACGCGCACAGCGCGTCGACCAAACTCGGTTTCGGTCCTGCGCCCGGCTGATCCACGCGTGTCTCCTATCGGCGTTCAAGCCGCCTGCCTGACAGGGCGCAATTCGCCATCAAGCACGCCATCGGCGATCAATTTACGGATGTGCGCGATGCGCAAATAACGCGGGCCTTCGAACTCCTCGAGCGTGATGCCCGATTTCAGGTAAGCGGCATACAATTGCTCGGCGCCGCGGCGGGCGTCCCACTGCGGCTTGAACGCAGGCAACGTGTTGGCGATCTTCTCGAAGCTCACTCGGTAGGAGCGGTTGTCCGGGCCGGCATTCGCGTCAAGCTCGATGCGGCAGTCTGGAACCACCTCCGCGACGATCTCCGCGATCTCGCGAATGCTGTAATTGTGCGCCGTCACCCCGACATTGAAGGCCTGCCCCCGCACCACGTCCGCCGCCGCCTCGAGGGCGGCGATGAAGGCGCGCGAGATGTCCTCGATATGAACGATTGGCCTCAGCGGCGTGCCGTCGGATTTGAGCAGGATCACGCCCTTGGTCATGCCCCAGGCGACGAGATTGTTGAGCACGATGTCGAAGCGCAGCCGCGGGCTCACGCCGTAAGCCGTGGCTGGCCGCATGAACACTGGGCAGAAGCCGGCGTCGGCGAGCGGGGCGATGTCGCGCTCGGACCCCACTTTCGACTGCCCGTAAGCTGTTACCGGATTGAGCGCGCCGGTCTCGTCGACCATCGCCTCTCCGGCCTTGCCGTAATTCGAGCACGAGGAAGCGAACAGGAAGCGCTGCACGCCGGCCTGTTTGGCCAACTCGGCGAGACGCACGCTGGCGCGATGGTTGACGGCGAAAGTGAGCTCCGGATTGAGGTCGCTCAGCGGATCGTTGGACAAGGCAGCCAAATGAATGACCGCGTCGAAGCCTTCGAGATCTGACGGCAGGACGTCGCGCACATCTTTTTCGATAGCGGGCACATCCGCCATCTCGCCGCCGGCCGCGAACGTGCAGCGCCGGTAGAGGTCCGCGTCGAGCCCGACAACCTGATGGCCGGCCTCCAGCAGCATGGGCGCCATCACGGCGCCGATGTAGCCGCGATGGCCGGTCAAAAGCACTCTCATGTCGTCCTCTTTCCCTCGCAGCCGTTCACCGAGCGGCTTGGTGAACCAGCTCTCCAGCATCGGCAAACTACGTTCGCCGGCCTCGCCCCACAAGCGGATTACTCCCGCGCGGGGCTGTCCTGCTTGTCCGTTCGCGCATTCGCCGGTATCACGGCGTCGCGGGCTTCGCTCACCGCCTCGGGGAAAGCAGCACTTGTATGGCCACGCTCGATCGCCAGAGCGCCACAACATTTGCGCTGAGCCTCAATCCGGATCGCGCAGCCTTTACCTTGTTGGCTGCGTCCATCGTCGCGTTCGCGCTCGCGCAGCTTGATCTTTGGCCCCGCAACGGCTTCTGGATCGACGAGTATTTTTCGCTCTGGGCAAGCGATCCCGCGCTTCCATTCGGCGAATTGCTCAGCGAGCGGATCGCGCCGGACACCAATCCGCCGCTTTACTTTTCGCTGCTGGCGCTCGTGCGGCCGTTCGTCGAGGCGCCGCGTCTTGCGTTCCTAATCCTCAACATCGCCGCCATCGCTCTCGCCGCAACCTTTGTCTTCGTGCGCGGGCGCCGCGCGGGGATGTCGGCCGCAGCGTTGCTTGCGATCGCGCTCTTCATTGTCAGCGGCCCGGTGCTCTACTACGCGCCCGAGGGTCGGGCCTATCTCCTGGGCCTGTGCGCGGCGTTCGCCATCGCCTGGAGCGCCGCGTCGGTGACAGAAAGCCGCGCACAGCCGGTCGATCTCCGTTGGTTCGCGGCGTTGGGCGCTCTGGCGGCGCTCTCGCATGTGTTCGCCGCCCTCTTCGCCGGCGCTTTCGCCGCGGGTGTCGCGATCGAAGGATTGATCAAGCGGCGCTTCGACTTGGTGCGCGCGGCGTTCGTGCTGGGCGGATCGGCGACGGCGGTTTTCGGCGTATGGCTCGTGTTCGCGTTGCCGCACATGAGCAACGTCGCCTGGATCGAGTTCAGCGTCACCTCCGTCCGCGAAGCGCTGTGGTACGTGCGCCAACTGACATTCGGGCACGTGCTGATTGCCGTCGCAGTCGTCGCCTTTTTGACTTTTTCCGCGCGTCGCCGGGAGATGCGCCCGCATTTGCGCATCTTCGCCGTGGGGATGTCGCTGTTCGCCGTGCTCCCCGTGCTCGCGTCTTTCTTTACGCCGCTCGTGACGGGACGCTATTGGCTCATCGGCGCACCGGCGATTGTCGTGCTCGCCGCGCTTGCTCTGCGCGCTGAGCTGCGCGCCGCCGCCGCGGGCGGACCCGACTCCAGACCTGCAACAGCCACGGCAGCCTTCGGCGCCGCTTCCATGCTGGCGGCTTCTACATTTTCTTTCGTCAACGTGCAGGCGTTCATGGAAGCCAAGCCGGTCTGGCGCGGGACGCCGCTGGTTGCGCCATTGCTTGGCGATTGCGCGCCGGGCGCCGTCCATGTTTGGGAGAACCACCTTTACGCCACGGCGTCAGGCGCGCCAGACTCGACGTTCCGCGACGCCAGCCGCCCGGACACGCCTCTGCTGTCCGCAAGCGACTGTCCCGTGCTCGGCTGGGCCGAACATGTGCGTCGCGGAGACGATTTCACGCTGATCGCCTCCGATGCGGAGCTCCTGTCTCTGCTCCGGATCGCGGTCCCTCCGGAGGACGTGCGCATCGTTCGCCACAGCTCCGGATTCGTTGTACTGAGCGCCGACGCGACGGAGGGCGGCAGATGACGGCCATGGAGTTGGAAAGCGCCGCGCCGCACCGGCGCGCGAGCCTTGCCCCGTGCGAAATCGCCGTCATCGCGCCGACCTTCAACGAGCGAGACAACGTCGGCGAGCTGATCGAGCGCCTGGACGCCGTGCTTGGCGGGCGGGCTTGGGAGATCGTCTTTGTCGACGACGATTCCTCGGACGGAACGCCCGACAGACTGTGCGAGATCGCCCGGACCGATCCGCGCGTGCGCATCCTGCGGCGCATCGGCCGGCGCGGCCTCTCGACAGCGGTGGTGGAGGGCGTTCTGTCCACGACGGCCCCCATTATCGCCGTCATGGACGCCGACCTGCAGCACGACGAGAGCGTGCTGCCCGAGATGATCGCGCGCCTGCATGAAGGCGATTGCGATATCGTTATCGGGTCGCGTTACGCCGAGGGCGGCGGCGTCGGCGATTGGTCGTCCCAACGGCAGGCGTTCAGCCGTCTTGCCACGCGACTCGCGCGGCTCGTCGTCAAGGCCGATCTGACCGACCCCATGAGCGGCTTTTTCGTGATGCGGCGCGAGGCCTTCGAGGGCGCCGTGCGCCGCCTCTCCGGCCAGGGCTTCAAGATCCTGCTGGACCTGCTCGCCTCCGCGCCGACGCCGCTTCGTGTTGCAGAGACCCCCTACACTTTCCGCCAGCGCCTGTACGGGGAGAGCAAGCTCGATTCAGCTGTGCTGTGGGATTACGCGGCGCTGCTGCTCGACAAGCTGGTCGGACGCTTTGTCCCGGTACGGTTCGTGATGTTCGCACTGGTCGGCGGATTGGGCGTCATCGTTCATTTCGCCGTGCTCTCGCTCCTGTTCCAGGCGATGGCGCAGGATTTCGCGCTCTCGCAAGCCGTCGCCGCCGTTGTCGCCATGACTTTCAACTTCTTCGTCAACAACGCGCTCACCTATCGCGACCGGCGCCTGCGCGGCCCGAAGGCGCTGCTGCTCGGGCTGGCCAGCTTCTACGCCGTCTGCTCGATCGGCCTGATCGCCAATGTCGGCATTGCCAACTTCCTGTTCGAGGAAGCCTATGCCTGGTGGTTGTCAGGCATTGCCGGCATCCTCGTCGGGGCGGTCTGGAACTACGCCGCCAGCGCGGTATTCACCTGGAAAAGATAGCTGCTGCGGCCATGAAGAACGCCGACGCCATCCGTTCAGGGCGTGTCGAACAGCGCTGCCTTCACGGCGCCGAGTTTCCAGCGCGCGCGCCAAAGCCGTTCGAACGTCTCGGCGGATGGTTCGGCGTCCGCTCGGTTCGGCGCGCCGGCGCCGAGCGCGTTCTGCAGCACAAGGCGCACGCGGCGGCTTATGGCGCCTGGCTTGCCGGCCAGATCGCGGATCGCCGCGCCGCGGCCGTGCCGCTCGGCGCGGTCGAGCATGAACGGCAGCTCGGTCTGGAAGCGTCGCACCAGGTGGCCGACGCGCGCATCGCGGACGTAAACCGCGCCCGCGCCGCGGCTTGCGACCCGCGCCACGATGAGAGAATCTTCGCCCATCGCGAATGTGCGTCGCTTACCCGCGGCAAACGTGGGTCCGACGCCCGAGGCGATTGTGTCGAGCACATCCAAATGACGCCGGCGAATGAGAAAATTGGGGCCATAGATGTGAGCCTCGGCATCCACCGGCCCGTCAGGCTGATCCGTCAGCGCGAACAACTCCGCATGATGGCGCCGGCTCAGCGCAAACCAGGGGCTCAGCTCTTCCAAGGGCGTGGGCGTGATCGGTCCGCCGAACACGCCGACTTGGTCGCTGGCGCGATCGGCCGCCGCTTCATAGGCCTGCAGCCACACGGGGCTCGGCTCGACGTCATCATCCGTGAACACGACCAGATCGCCGCTCAAATGCTTTGCCGCGGCCTTGAGCGCCGGCATTTTCCCCGGTTCCGCGCAAGCAAGCACGAGCATCGGGAGATCGCCGGCGGCCTCGCGCAAGAGCGCAGCGCTGCGATCGGTGCTTGCGTTGTCCACGGCGACCACGCGCCAAGGCCGCCGGGGCGGCGCGATCGCCTTGAGCGCTGCGAGCATGCGCGGCAGCGTGCGTTCGCCGTTATGCGTGGCGAAGACGATGTCGATCCCAGTGGCCACGCCCTGCTCCCCGCTGGGCCTCTTCGCCTCGCAGCGACCCCAACGTCAAGCGAGCGCACGCAATGAGCGCGCCGCTCGTCGCCGTCGTTACGCCCGTTTACAATGGCGCGCGCTATCTCGCCGAAACCTTGGACTGCGTGCAGGCGCAGACCTACCCCAATCTCGTGCATGTGGTGCTCGACAATGCGAGCACGGACGCCACGCCGGAAATCCTCGCCCGCTACGCGCAAGCGCGCGTGCCGGTTCGCGTGACGCGCAATCCAGAGACCCTGCCGCTCACCGAGAACTGGGAGCGCGCGCTCACGCTCGTCCCGGAGGAAGCGCACTGGGTGCGCGTGGTCTGCGCCGACGACAAGATGACGCCTGACTGCATCGCCAAGACGGCGGCGATCGGGAATGAGAACCGAAGCGTGGTTTTGGTGGGCTGCGGGTTTCAGGTCATGGACACGCCGCAGCCGAGCAACTGGCCGCCTGGCGTCACGGTATTGCCGGGCCGAGAGGCGGCGCGGCGTTACTTCATGGGCGAGGGCGAGATCATAGGCCCCCACCTCATGTGGCGCGCCGACGTCATCCGCAAGCGCGAACCCTTCTACGACCCCGATTTCCACGGAATCGACACGGAGGCCGCTTTCTTCATGCTGCAGCACGGCGACTGGGGCGGCACGACGGAAATTCTCGGCTGGACGCGCATCCACGATCAAACGGTGTCGCACAACGTGATGCATCCGCACGGCAACCATTTCCTCGACTGGCTGGGCTACATCGACCGCTACGGCAGCTGGGCCATGAACCCGGACCAACTCGCCACGCACAAGCGCGCCTTCTGGCGCTACTATCTGCGCCGGCTGCTGATGTGGAGGCTCAACGGCGGCAGGGCCAAGTTTGAGCACCATCTTCATTTCCTGCGGGAACTCGGCGTTCGCCCCTCTCTCTTGGATTTTCTCGACGCCAATGCTGACTACGCATTGAGGCGGCTTGGGCTCCGCGCTCCAGTGAGAGCGGGTTTTCCACTAGGATAGTAAACCGGCCTTCTGCGGCTAGCTCTGAACCGTCGGCGCGACACTTGCGTCGGACCCGGAGAAACCATGACAAGAGATCCACTCCGCGTCGCCCGTTTGGGCTTTGGCTGCGCGAACCTCTCGCGGTCCATGTCCGCGTCCGAAGCGCTTACCCTGTTGGAGAGGGCGCTCGATTGCGGCATTTCCCACTTTGACACAGCGCGCATGTACGGTTCGGGCGCCGCGGAAGCCATGCTCGGCCAACTCGCGAGGCGCCGACGCGCCGAGATGACCATCGTCAGCAAGGCGGGGATCGCCGCGCGCGGACCCGCCGAGCGGGCGCTGGGCAAAGCGGTAGGATTGTTGCCCGGCTTGCACGACCCCGGGCCTTTCCGCTTCGGCTTGTTCGCCCCGCAGCAGGTACGACGCAGCGTCGAAACCAGCCTGCGCGAACTACAGACCGATCGCCTGGACGCGCTGCTCCTGCACGAAGCCGCCCCGGCGGACATCACCGATGAACTGAAAAGCCTGCTCGCCGACCTGAAGCAGCAAGGGAAAATCGGGCGCATCGGCATCGCCACATCGCCAGAGCACAGTGCCGCTCTCGCTTCGCTTCACCCCGAGCTGTGCGAAATTGTCCAGATTGTCGCCCCGCCCGCGGGCGCCCCGCTCCCTAAAAGCGAGCTTCTCATCGTGCATTCCGTACTCGGCGCGCGTCTTTCGCAATTTGTCGCGCGGATGCGCGGAGATCCCGCGCTGGCTCGGCGGTACGCCAGCGAGGTCGGTGCGGACGGCGCCGATCCCGAGGCGGCGGCGCGGCTGTTTCTCTCCTATGAAATGGCGCGGAACCGCGGCGGCGTCGTGCTCTGTTCTTCTATGCGCGCGCGCCACATCGAACAGAACGCCGCGCTTCTTACAGCACCGACGAACGCCGAGCAGCACGTCGCGTTCGAGCGATTCATGTCTGCGCTGGAAGCCAAGCGAGCGGGCTGGCCGGAGTTCCGCCGCTCTGGCATGTAGGGTCCGCATGACGAGCGCCGTTCAAACCGCAGTGCTGATCGCCGCCTACAACGCGAGCGCCACGCTAGACCGCGCCGTCGCATCGGCCCTGGCCCAACCGGAAACGGTTGAAGTCTGCATCGTCGATGACGGCTCTTCCGACGATACCCAAGCGCAAGCGCGGGCCTGGGCGGCGCGCGACACTCGCGTTACGGTGCTCTCGCAGGCGAATGCAGGCCCAGGCGCGGCGCGCAACGCCGCGCTTGCCGCAACCCGTTCGCCCTGGGTCGCCATCTTGGATGCGGACGATTACTGGCTGCCTGGACGCCTTGCCTCCTTATTCAACCAGGCCGAACGGGCCGACTTTATCGCGGATTCGCTCATTCGCGTTCGTGAGGGCACGGCGGTTCCCTCGCCCTCGCCGGCGGATCCGGCGAGCGCGCCCTTGAGTTTGGAAGCGTTCCTCCTGGGCAATCTGGGCGCATTAAAGGGCCCACTCGATCTCGGCTACCTGAAGCCGCTGATGCGACGCACCTTCCTCGATGCGCACGCGCTGCGATATCGTCCGGAGCTTCGGCTGGGGGAAGACTACGAGATGTACGCGCGCGCGCTCGCGCTCGGCGCACGGTTCCTCATCACGCCGCCAGCGGGCTATGTGTCGATCGAACGGGCCGGATCGCTCAGCACCCACCATAGCGAAGAGGATCTGCGCCGGCTGCGCGATTGCGACGCCGCCCTAGCAAATGTTCGCCCCCTCAGCCGAGCCGAGCACCGCGCGCTGCGTCGGCATGCGACGAGTGTGGATTGTCGGCTTCAATGGCGCCGCCTGATCCGCGCCCTCAAGACAAATGATGTTCCAGCCGCGCTTTCGACGTTCCGTTCGTCCTCGGTCGCGCGCTACCTTGCCGCTCGTCTCTGTGAGCAAGCGTGGCTTCGCGGCGCCGGTCTCGTGCGCGGACGCTTGTCCGCCAACCAACCGCCGCTGCGCGCCAAGGCGCGCAGTTAATCTCGTCGGCGTTGCCGTTCCCGCACAAAATGTACAAAACGGCAATTGCCCTAACCAAAGCATAGCTTCGCGGCGCCCGATGTGCTTTCTCAGCGGCGTTAGCGATATCTGGGAGGCCAGAATGACGTCGTTCCCGCGTTGGCACACTCGCCGTACGCTTCTTGCCGCGATCGGTCTTGGAACCTGCGCCAGTCTGCTCACGGCCTGCGGAACAGTTCCCAGAACGCCGGACGATGTCGCGCGGCCGGTTGCGTATCGATTGGGCGCAGGCGATCAGTTGCGCATTACGGTCTTCAACGAAGCCGACCTCACGGGGCAGTACATCGTCGGCCCTCAAGGCACGATATCGTACCCGCTCGTGGGAGAGGTGCGCGCGGCCGGTCTCACGCTTGCTGAATTCTCGGACAGCCTTCGCCAAGCGCTCCTGCAATACGTTCGCCAGCCTAACGTCAGCGTAGAAGTCGCGAATTATCGGCCGTTCTTCATTCTCGGAGAGGTGCAGCGGCCCGGGACGTATCCCTATTCCGCCGATCTCACCGTGCTGAACGCCGTCGCCACGGCGGGTGGATTCACCTATCGCGCGAATCGCAGTCGCGTTTTCATTCGCCACGCGAGCGAACAGGAAGAGCGCTCCTATCCGTTGACCATCGCCACGCCCGTGCTTCCCGGCGACACGGTGCGCATCGGCGAGCGTCTTTTCTGACCACAAGCGAACGGCTCGCGGCGCCCGCGGGCGTTGGCCGTAAAGGACCACAAGAATGCAGCGGCTCGAAGTCTGCATATACGGCGATGAAAGACGACATCACCGCGGCCGCTGTGCTACGGTGAACCTGTCTTTCGGCGGCGCCTGCGCGGCGCCGCGACTGATTTCTTGGCGGCTGTGGGGCCGAGGTGTGCGCCCATGAACATCATGACAAATGATCCTTCTGCCGGCCCGCCCGGATACCCAGCCGGCGCCCCGCAGGGGTTGGCCGAGCTGTTCGGCATCACGGCCGCGCTGCAGATGCTGCGCCGGCGCCTCCTCATCATGGCGTTGGTCGGGGTCACGGTCGCGGTCGGCGCTTTCTCGTATTTGATGCTGCAGACGCCGCGCTACAGCGCCACCGCGCTTGTCATGATTAACCCGCGCCAGGAGCGCGTGCTTGCTAACGAGAGCGTCGTCGGACAGCTTCCACGCGACTCCTCGACCATCGAATCGGAAATTGAACTTCTACGCTCGCCGGCGTTGCTCAACGAGCTTGGCCAAGCGCTGGGCATGATGCGCCGCAACGACCCCAATGCGCCGACGGCAGAGGAAATCGCCTCGAGCCTGGCGGGCGCGATCCAGGTGCGCCGGCGCGGCCTCACCTACGTGATCGAGATCACGGCCAGTTCCACCGATCCCCAGCGCGCCCAGCTGATCGCCAACACCTACGCGGACGTTTACATCGCCAGCCAAGTGAATGCGCGCGTCGACACGGCAGCGCGCGCCAACTCATGGCTCTCGCGCCGCCTCGCGGAGCTGCGCGACGACGTGCAGGCGAAGGAATCCGCCGCGGAGACCTTCCGTGTCGAGTCGGGTCTCATGGCGGCGCAAGGCTCGTCCCTGGTCGAGCAGCAGATCACCAACGTGCAGACGCAGGTCCTGCAGGCGCAAGCCGATCTGGCCGAGCGCGAGGCGCGTTATCGGCAGCTGCAGGAAATGCGCTCCTCCGGCGCCTCTCTCGAAACCATCGGCACCGCACTCAATTCAGGCACGATCGCCAGCTTGCGCGACCGCGAGGCGGAGATCGCGCGCCGCCAATCGGACCTCGAAGCGCGCTACTTGGACACCCACCCGGCCGTCCAGAATGTGCGCGCCGAGCGTCGCGACATCCAGGCCCAGATCCAGCGCGAGATTCAGCGCATTTCAGTGAACCTCGGCAACGAGGTGGCCGTCGCGCGCGCGCGCTTGGACACGCTGCGGCAGTCGCTGCGCCAGACCACCGGCGATCTGTCCGACAATTCCAGCGCCAGCGTGCGATTGCGGGAACTCGAACGCGAAGCGGCCGCCAGCCGGCAAGTCTACGAAAGCTATCTGCAACGCTATCAGGAAATCGCTGACCAGGATCAGCTCAACACGTCGGACGCGCGCCTGATGGCGTACGCCTCGCTGCCCCGCGCGCCGTCTTCGCCCCGCCTGCGCGTCGCGTTTGCGCTCGCCGTGGCCGTAGGCCTGATGCTGGGCATCGGCGCTGGCGTGCTCGCAGAGATCCTGGATCAGTCGGTGAAGAACGCCGACGAACTCGAAGCCAAGATCGGCTATCCCGCGATCGCCTCGATCCCCACCATCTCCAGCCGCATGATGCGCCAGATGCCACCGGCGGAGCGCCATCCCTCCGGCTATCTCGTCGGCAGACCGATGTCGGCCTTCACCGAGGCGCTGCGCGTGCTGCGCACGGTGATCGTTTATTCCAAGCTCGACTTCTCGGTGAAGGTCGTCGCCATCACGTCGGCGCTGCCCGACGAAGGCAAGACCACGATCTCCATGTGCTTGGCCCGCGTCGCCGCCATGTCAGGCCAGCGCGTCTGCGTCGTCGACTGCGATCTGCGCAAGCAGTCGATCAACGACATCGTCGACATCGAGGCCGACGTCGGCATCCTTCAGGTGCTGGCCGGAGAAGCGCCCTGGCGCGCGGCCATCGTGCGCGACCCCAATTCCGATGCACATATCCTTCCAGTCGCCACCTCCGGGTTCACGCCACGGGATGTGTTCGGCTCCGAGGCGATGGAGAGCCTCGTGAGCGAGCTGCGCGCGCACTACGACCTCGTCATTCTCGACTGCGCGCCGATCCTGGCGGTGGCCGAGACGCGCGTACTGGTGAAACACGCGGACACCGTCGTGATTGTCGCGCGCGCGGGCCGGTCTCACGTCGGCGCAGTGCGCACGGCGGTCGCACAGACAGAGTCGGCGGGAGGCAAGGTGCTCGGCGTAGCGCTCAACTGCGTGCTGCCCCATTGGCAATCCTACGCGGACTCGCTCTACTTCTATCAAGCAAAGTCGTACTACAGCGTCTCCTGACGCGCGGGCTCATGAGCATCGCCTACTTCGTGCACGAATTGGCGGACGCAGCCGTGCACAAGCGCCTGCGCATGCTGACGCTCGCCGGTCGCGAGGTGACGCTGCTTGGCTTCGAGCGCGACCGCGGCGCCGGCGCGCCGCCCTCGCCTGAAGGCAGCATCGTCCTCGGTCGCACCCGGAACCAGCGGCTCATCGCGCGGGCGTTCAGCGTGCTGGCCGCTATTCCGCGCGCGCTGAAGCAGCGAGAAGTCTGGTCCGGCGCACATCTCATCATCGCGCGGAACCTGGAGATGCTTGCGCTTACACGGGTGCTGGCGCGCCTCACCGGCTCGCGCGCACAGATCGCCTACGAGTGCCTCGACATCCATCGTCTGGCCCTCTCGCCTGGCCTCGCAGGCGCCTTTGTCCGCGCCGCCGAGCGCCTCTGCCTTCGCCGCACCGCCCTCATCATCACCAGCTCGCCCGCATTCGAACACCACTACTTCCGCACGCGCCAACGCTTTGCCGGCAGGATTGTTCTCGCGGAGAACAAAGTGCTCGCCGCGACCGACGTCGCCGCGTCTCCGCGTTCCGAGGGCGCGCCCTGGACCATCGCCTGGTGCGGCGTGCTTCGCTGCAAGAAGAGTCTCGACCTGCTCGCGCATCTCGCTGCTGCGCGGCACGTTCGTGTCGACCTCTGGGGATTGCCCGCACTCGACCAAATACCCGACTTCCACGAGCGCATCGCCGCAACGCCGAACATGAGCTTCCACGGGCCCTATGCATCCGCCGACTTGCCGCGGATCTACGGCGCTGCGCACTTCTCCTGGGCCATCGACTTCTACGAAGCCGGCACGAACTCCGATTGGCTCTTGCCGAACCGGCTCTACGAGAGCCTCTGCTATGGGGCAGCGCCCATCGCAGCGGCGGGCGTGGAAACCGCGCGCTGGCTCGAAGCGCACAATGTCGGCGTTATTCTCGAAGCGCCGCTGGAGCAAAGGCTCGACAACCTTTTCGCGACCCTGACGCCCGACGCATACCGGCGCCTGCAAGAGGCGACGTCACGTCTGGAACCGGAGGCCACGCGCTTCACGCCGGAGAGCTGTCGCGCCTTTGTCGCTGAACTCGCGGGCGCGCCGGCATGAGTGCGCGCCTTCTCGTCGTCATCCCCTGCCTCAATGAGGAAGCGCACCTGCCGGCGCTCCTCGACGCGATGTGCGCCGATCCCGCCGCCGCCGGGGCGCGCATCGTCGTCGCCGACGGCGGCTCGAGCGACCGCAGCCAAGAGATCGCGCGCGAACGCGCCGCCGCCGATGCGCGCATCACGCTGCTTGCCAATCCGAAACGCATTCAAAGCGCGGGCGTCAATCTCGCCGTGCGGGCGTTTGGCGCAGACGCCGATCTGCTCGTGCGCCTCGATGCGCACGCAGCATACCCGCCGAACTACATCTCTCAGCTCGTGGCCGCGCAAGTCGAGAGCGGCGCCGATTCAGTCACTGTCTCCATGCGCGCGATCGCACAGGATGACCGCTGCTTCCAGCGGGCCGCCGCCGCCGCGCAGAACAGCATGCTCGGCACGGGCGGTTCGCCGCATCGCGGCGGCGGGGCGCGCCGCTGGGTCGATCACGGCCACCACGCGCTCCTCAAGCTCGCCGCCTTCCGCACCGTCGGCGGCTACGACGAAAGCTTCACCCATAACGAGGACGCTGAACTCGATGTGCGCCTCACGCGAGCCGCCGCGCGTATCCTACTGGCCGCGGATATCCTCATCGACTACTTCCCGCGCGCCTCGGCGCCAGTGCTCGCGCGCCAGTACTTCAACTACGGCCGCGGACGCGCGCGCACTGCGCTGAAGCACAGGACGCCGCTGAAGCCGCGCCAACTCGTCCCCATCGCGATTGCGCCGCTCGCCGCACTCGCCTTGCTTTCGCCGCTGACGCCCTGGGCTGCGCTGCCGGCGGCGGCTTGGCTTGCTGCGTGCCTTGCCTATGGCGCTTGGCTCGGTCTGCGTGCGCGCAGCTGGTGCGCAGCGGCAGCCGGGTTACCCGCCGCGATCATGCATATCGCCTGGTCCGCTGGTTTCCTCCGCGAACTCGCGCGCACGAGCGGCGCGAAGGCGCGCGCCGCAGCTCTCGAAAAGGAAGCCTGAAGCTCAGCTTGCGTCGGTGCGCCGGCGCAGTGGCGCGTCATCCCCGCTCGGGATCGCGCTCGGACGCTTGATCTTCGTCGGGCGCCACAGCTCGCCTCGGTCGCGCAGGCTGCGCAGCGCATCCGAAAGAATGACCATGTCCGTCAGCAGCGACCAGGAAAAGGCGTAGACCTTGTATTGGCTCGCCTCCTCCTCGTCGGCATCCACGATCGTGCTGATGCCGACGACGCCGGGTCGGGCGCTGAGATAATGGCGCTTTCCCGCCCGCATCGGCTCGAGTTCCTCCTGCGTCAGCGGCGATGGCCCAACGAGCGACATCTCTCCGCGCAACACGTTGAACAGCCGCGGCAACCGTTCGAGCGCGCGCCGCCATTTTTGATCGCGGGTTTCCGCCTTGCACGCGATCTCGTTCCAGTCGTTCGACGGAACGTCTGCCTCGTTGATGCGCAGCGGCGTGATCGTCGCGCTTGGAGGTTCGAGACGCAGCGCGAAGCAGTTAAAGGCGCGCCCGCCATAACCGACGCGCACGTGCGCCTCGAACACCGGCGCAGGATGCTTCAGCTTTGACCACGCCGCCGCAAACAGCAGCGCCGGCAACCAAAGTGGCAACGAAAGCAGGGTGAGCACCAGATCGAAGGCGCGCTTCGTCCAACCGCCAAGCACAGGATCGTACGAAATGACCGGGGCGCTCGCGAGGTCACGCCGGAGCGCCGCCTCGAAAGCACTGCATTCTTCCGCGTTCTGCGTACCAGGCCGGTCCGTTGACCCGCGAGGCATCTGGATGAGCATTGGCAGATCCTGACCCCGTGTCCCGAATGAAATTAGAAACCCCCAACGAAACTTCAACGGCTGTTCCCAGCGCCGTTAAACAATATTTCCGCGTATGCGCCGACAATCCATGGGGCGCACTTGCGGGGCGAATTCTGGTGGGGCATGCAGCCCGCGCGAGCTGGGGATAAAGCTCGAGCCGCCAAGGCCGTGGAGCAGCATAAGAGGGTCGAACGGCGCCGCTTGGCTGCTGTAGGATATTTGCCAGCCGTCCGGGGGCAGCTGAAGGTGCTTTTGAGCGTGTGCAGGGCGCTGCCGAGGAGAACCGCGCGTTGACGTCCCCCGTGGCCAGTGAGCGCTCCCCGTTTGTCGAACGCGCTGGGCGGCGCAAACGATCGCGTGGACGCAGGAGCGACGCGGACGGAAGCGCGCTCGCATGGGCGCGCCTGCGCCGCGGGTTCGCCCGGCAAGTCGGCCTTGTCGCCATCGTGACGGCGATCGGAACGGGGCTTGGGCTCTGGTTCCACACCGCCGGCGGGGCGCTGCTGACGGTCCCGGCAGCGGCGTTCTATGTCGGGATCGCCGCGGGGATCGCGCTGAGCGCCGGCCTCATTCGCGAGATCGGCCGAAACACGGTCACATCGGTCGCCAGCCTCGGAAAGAATCGGGGCTACGCGGTCCTCGGCGCCGCGCCTGAGCTATCGCCGCGCGCTCTACGTCAATTGCCTCCAGACCAGCGCACCCCTCTTGGCTGCCTGATTCACGAGCCTGCCTCGCCGTTCGCGACCGCCTTCCGCGATCTGCAGGGACATCTGGCTGGAGATGGCGTTGTCGCTTTGATTGGCGCGGTCGCCGGCGAAGGGGCCACCACTGCCGCGCTCTGCGTCGCCGCGAGCGCGTCGCAGCAGGGGCGCTCGGCGATTGTCGTCGACTGCGATCTTCGTCGCCGGAGCTTGACGCGCGGTTTTGGACTCCAGCCGGAACTCGGCGTGCTCGAAGCCTGCGAGCGGCCGGACTACTGGCGCGACTATGTGGAAGAGGAGCAAGAAACCGGGCTTCACTTCCTCGCTGCCGCAAAACCGTTGTCACCGTGGCGAACCTTGATCGGCCAACCCGGATTTCCCGTGCTCGTGCAGCACCTGCGCGCGGCTTACGACCTTGTTGTACTGGATTGTCCGCCGGCGCTCGGCAGCGCCGAAGGACCGATGGTGGCGCGCCTGGCGCAGCGCTGCGTCCTCGTGGCGGTGTGGGACCAGACGCCGATCGGCGCGATCCGGCACGCCGTTCGCACGCTGCGCGGCCGCGCTGTCGGTACAACCGGCATCTACATCAATCGCGTGCCGCCGGGATACCGCTTCGGCCGGCTTCGACCGGACTGAGTTCGGGTCTGGCCGCGAGCATGGTCTCGGGCGCCAAGGCGCCGCCGATCGCGATCGAAAGCTGGGGAAAGACCGGCGCCAGATTGCCGCGAAACTGCGGTGCAAACGCCCATTCCGGCGTCGCCGGACGCGCATCGATCACGAACTTGCCGCCGCCCCGAGGCTTGCGCTTGAGCAACGCCTGGACGAAAGGCGCACTCGCACCCCCGCCCACCGCGACGGCCTGGATGCCGCGACGTTTGCGCGCCAGCGCGGAGTCACGCACCGCTTCGAGGCTCTCGTCGTAGGCGCGCTGCAGGCTCTTCACGAATTCCTTGAAGTCGCGGTCCTTCTCGACATCGCGCATGCTGAGGCTGATCGTGCGGTTGTCATGGCGCAGCATCGCCTTTCCGTCGATGAAGAGGCTTTCCTTGATGTCGCGCATGTGCCGCATCAGCAGGCGCCACAACACCGTGCGCTGTTCCGCCGTGCGCACCCAGCCGTTGGAATCGAGCACTCTGTTGGCGACCACGCGGTCGATGAAATCGCCGGCCTGCTTCAGCGTGACGCGCGCTTGCGGCAGTTCCTCCATGCGCCCGCCGACGTGCGCGACCGCAGCGATGTCAGTGGTGCCGGCGCCCATGTCCACGACGATCATGTGCGACGCGGTCTCTTCAAGGCCGATAGACGTGTACGCGGCGGCCGCGGTGGCTTCGAACACGAGCCCCATCTGAACCGCTCGCGGATGGCTGAGGGCGCCGGGCAGCGCGTCGCCGACCGCCTTGATGGTCAGGCCCAGGGGCGCCAGGAGCTTATCTCCAATGGCGGCCCGGAACGCCTCCGCCTCCCCGAACAGCCGCATGATGGATTCATGCAGACCGCCGCTATCGCCGCCGCGCCAGGCGGGAGCGGCATAGCGGCGCTCGATCGCGCCAGCGGTTGAAAGCACCGGATCGGCCCGCACCGCGCGCTCAGTCGCAGCTAGGAGATAGGCCAGGTAGAGAACGACCAAATCCCGCATCGGAAACACGCGATGGGGATCGATGGAGGCCGGCGCGCCAGTGTTCAGCGCGCGGTCGAGGTCGCTGACGGACAGCAGGGTTTTGAACGACCGCAGCGCCTGCCGCTTCTTGTGAGCGAGAGCGTCGGCGCGGGCGATCGCCGCGCGCCCGAACAGCACCCGTTCGTCGTCTACGAAAACCGCGCTATCGAGCAGGAAAGGGTTTGCCCCCTCCTCGCGCGTCAGCATCAGCGGGCGCACCTGCTCGGGATCGAAGCGGGACCAAGACCCGCTGGGCGCCGCCGCCGCCTTGGAAAAGGCGGTGCCGAAGTCCACGCACAATGTCCACGCTTCGCGCACGCTCTTTCACTTCCGCTTGGCCCGCACGGCCCTGACGCGCGCCTTGATCAGCACCTCGCCGCCCCGCGCCACGCCTTGCTGCACGATCCGCACCCTTTGGGGCGCCCCCTTCCGGGCTGGAGCAAGCTCGTGCTTGGCCGGATCGAACTTGTCGATGGCGCCGGACTTGCCAATGCGCGCAAGGCCGCGCCGGCGCGCCGCCCGCGCCAGCGCCTGCGAAAGCAAGCTCAGGGCGTCCGCTTTGGCGTCTTCCTCGCCGGCATGCAGCGCCCGGTCGCACTCGACCAGCGCCTCGGCAAGAGCGAGGTCTGCTTCCGTCCACGCAGCCTCCGCCAGCGCATCGACGAGCGCCGGGGCGCGCTTGACGGCGCGCCTCGGCGGACGTTTCAGCTGTGGCTTCTTTGCCGGCGGCATAAACAGGTCCAAGCTCACGCGTTCAGCTTAGCGCCTGCCTTGCCAATCCCCTAGAGGCGGAGGCCGACGCCGAGAGTGAAGCGGTTCTCCTCGTAGTCGCGGTACCTGTTCACGCCCTCCGACTCCACTTCATCGTGCATATACCGCCCGCGCACCACGACTCGGCGATTCACCAGGTAGTCGGCGCCCACGTCGGCCCGCATGAAGTCGTCGTCGCGATCGATCCCCTCGTACTCCCGCCGCCCGAACTGAGCGCCGGCCGTCAGAATGACATTGCGCATCAATTCGTGGTCGACGCGCCCGCCGTATTCGCTCTCGACGTACGGAATCGCCGTGGTCGCGCCGACGACGTCTTCCGAGTTGCGCCGAGCGTTGAAGCTGATCGTCGTTAGGCGCGTGACATACCACTCGACATTCGCGCTGGCGGCCACCCCGTCCGTGGTAATGCCCGAATCGTAATCTCGCTCGAAGTGGCCGACGGCGACTTGACCCTCCATCAGGTCGGTTAGGTTGATGGTGAGGCCGGCGAGATAAGTCCGGCCCTCCGAGCTGAGCGCCGGCGTATTGTCGTAGTCGCGCTCGTCGGTGGTCGCCTGCGCCAGCAAGCCGATGCGCGGCGTCAGCTCCGCTTCGAGGCGGCCCGTCAGGCTCGTCTCCTCGAAGTCCCTGAAACTCTGCCCCGCATCATACTCATTCTGGCTCTGCGCTGCCGTAGCCGTCACGCGGAACCGGTTGAACGTGTGCTGTGCGCTGACCGCCAGTTCGCTGCGCTCATATTCCACGAGCGGAATGCCCTGGCCCGGCGCGTCCGGGTCGTTGCGCGGCTCGATTTCCTGCGCAACGCGCGCGCGCGCCGACAGGTTCGAGCGGCTGCCGATATCTAGTCGACCACTGACGCCGGCGAAGGCCGTCTCGTGGTCCTCGCTGGCAAACTCATCGTACATCGAGGCCGCGCCGCCGGCCTCGATGGCTAGAGCGTGGCGCGACCAATTGCTTTGCAGTCGCGTCCGCAGGGCGGCGACGAAAATCGTGTCTTCGTCCTCGCCGGTTTCTTCCGCAAAGATGTTGTCGGAGTGAACGGCGTCGAGATCGAGCGTGGCGTGCAGGGTGAAGCCGCCGAACCTCAGGCCGAGCGGATCATAGTCCGGACGTGGTCGCTCCCGCACCGAGGTGCGGGCTTCCCGGTCCCGATCTTGAGCGAGCGCATGGACCGGCGCGAACGCGATGAGCGACGCCGCAAAAAGCGAAAGAACTGGATGTGCACGCACGAGATGCTCCCCTTCCCCCAAGGCTCCCCGCGATGCCTGGTTCTCCAGGCGCGCCCGCCGCGAGTGCGATGATCGATCCGCAGAACTGCCCCGGAAAGCAACAGGTTGCGCTTTGCGCGGGAATGCCGGTGGATAACCACCCGTCGGCGTGCTTGGCGCGGTCATGGGCGCTCCTCCCAATGCGTCAACAAACCAGCCCTCAGCGCCGCAGCCTCAGGCGCGACGGGCCCCCTTAGAGGTGCCGCATGAAAGCAAAGGGCGGATTAATTTCATGCCCGGAAGGGCGCTTTTGCCGGAATCAGGGCTGAGCGATCGCTGTGCGGATAAGCTCGACGCCCCAGGTCCCAGCCGCAATCACCAGCACCCACATGGCGGCGCAATAGAGAACAAGGCCGGAGACCACCAGCCAGCGAGGGTAAGGGCGGCCAACGCGCGGCTCGACGCCGGCCCCGTCGTCGGGGGCTCGCCTCGGCGCTTCCCAGTGCTGCGGGCGGCGTAAAGCGCCCAAACCGCATCCCTTCAAAAAAATGCGCTCAAGCGGCGGATAACCGGCAACGATTCTAGCGGGGAGAGCGTTCCCGGCAAGTCAACAGAGCAGCCTAACCAATCGCGCGACTAGGATTGCATTGCACAAACCTTGCATGCCAAGGTCCCTCGCCATTTGCGAGGGAAATGGCGGGGTCGTTGGGATATGGCCAACCAGATGATCGAGACGGGATCCGCGGTTAGGATTCCGTTTCGAGGCCGGCAGAATGCTGGGGACCGCTACCGGTTAGCCGAGGCGCGTGTTGCGCATCGGATCACCGATCGTCGCCTCATTCGCAAGGTCAAGGCGGCCAACGGCCCGGCCAAGCGCGCCTTCGACCTGATTATCGCGGTCTTAGCGTCGATCTTTCTGGCGCCCGCTTTGCTGACGATCGCCGCCCTCGTCAAACTCACGGACGGCGGGCCGATCCTCTACCGGCACACGCGCGTAGGCCGCCAAGGCGAACGCTTCCAGTGCCTGAAGTTCCGCACTATGGCGACCGACGCCGAGGAGCAACTCGCGCGCATCCTGTTGGACAACCCGAACGCGGCTGAGGAATGGCAGGAGACGCAGAAGCTGCGCAAGGATCCGCGCGTCACCGCCGTCGGCACGTTCTTGCGCAAGTCGAGCCTGGATGAACTGCCCCAGCTCTGGAACGTCATTCGCGGCGACATGAGCATCATCGGGCCGCGTCCGATCACGCGCGCCGAACTCAACCGCTATGGCAAAGAGCGGCGCTATTATCTGCTGGTGCGTCCCGGCATCACCGGTCTTTGGCAAGTGAGCGGCCGCTCCAGCACGGGCTACGAAAAGCGCATCCGCTACGATCGTGAATACCTCGAAGAATGGTCCTGGCTCGGCGAATTCTGGATACTGCTGATGACGATCCCCGCCGTGCTCAACACCAAGGACGCCTGCTGAATCGGCAATCGCAACTCGGAAGTCGCTCGCAGGGATACACGGCGCCGCGTCATGAACGGCCCGGCCGCGGCGGCTCACTCGCGCCAAAATCCAAATCGCCGACCATCTCAATTCGCGAAAGTTTGCTCCCCCGGCGCTAGAGTTGGACCGTTCCGCTCCGCCGCCCCAGGCGCGCTCCCGTTGTCGAGCTTACTCCAGCGCGGCGATATATGGCAGGCCACGGTAGCGGCCGGCTTGGTCCATGCCGTAGCCGACGAGGAAGACGTCGGGAGCGTCCCAGGCAATGGCGTCGATCGGCTCGTTGAGCGCTTGCGGCTTGCGCACGAAGGCGCAGGCGAGCGTTTTGGTTGCGCCTTTCGCCATGAGGTGCGCGCGGGCATAGGCGATGGTGCGGCCGCTGTCGAACACATCGTCGACGATGAGCGCGGGGCGGCCCTCGATGGGGCGGCAGATATCGGCGCGCACCACGACCTTGCCCGAGCTTTGCCGGCCGTCGCGATAGCTTTCGAGCCAAAGGGAGTCGCAGATGGGATGGCGGCCCCGCTTGGCCAAAGCGCGCATCAGATCAGCGGCGAACGGCATGGCGCCCTGCAGCAGCGCGACGACGGTCCAATCGTCGTCGACCTGCGCAACGAGACGGTCGGCGAGCTGTTCCACTCGCCCAGCGATGTCTTCGGCAGTGAGAAGTACGCGCAAGCGCCTCAGCTATTCTCAGCTGTTGGAGAAGCGCAAGCCCTCGATCGGCCCGAGGTCGCTGGTGGTCGCCGGCGCCGGCTCCTGCCCTTCGGCCAGCGGCCGATCGAGCAGCAGCTCCTCGGGCGGCGCGGCCGGAGAAACGCGTGCGGGCCCGCCTGCGAGCGCCGCTTCAGAGAAGCTGGCAAACGTCGCTTCGAGATCGACGGCATCGTCCGGCGGGTTCTCGACGCGAATCTCGAACGGGATGGCCGCGCCCGCCGCGATCGGCTGATCCGTGACCAAGTTCACGAGCTGGAAGATTTCGTGCGAGCGCGTGTCGCGCAGTGTGACGCGCACCGGCGGGACGAGCTTATCGTCGCGGCCGATGTTGCGCACCTCGCCGCTCACCACGAGGACTGGCGTGGCGCCGTCGAAATCGCGCTCGACCATCAAGTTGTAGAATTCGAGCCCGTAGACGTTCACGTCGAGCCCGAGCGCGGCAAACGCGCTGGCGGAGCGCGGCCATAGCTCGGCGACGTCCTGGCGGAAGGCGACCATGCCGGTGGCGGAGGCGGCGAGCGCCGCGCCCGTGGCGCCCCAGACGACAACCGCCGCGCGCACACGCTCGCGGCGCATCCGCTCGGCCTGTTGGGCGCGGAACTTGGCGGCGGCCGAGGGGGCCGGCCCGGGTTGCTCGGTGGCCCGGCGCAATCTTTCGACACGTTCACGTGTCAGAGGTTCCTGCTGAGGACCTTCGGGGCGGCCCTCCGAAGCCTTGGCCACGGCCTGGGTCCGCAGCTCCAGCTGCGGCTCGGCGAACCAGGAGAACCCGCATGCGGCGCAGCGCACGGTCCGTCCAGTCGGCCCGATGGCCGCGTCATCGGCGTAGTATCGCGTCGAGCAAGACGTGCAGGTGAGGATCATGTTAACAATACGCCCTTAGCCCCAGTAACTTACCTCGGTGCATTGATTCTATTCGGCTTGTCCAGACATGGCCCGCCCCTTTAACCCCGATTTCGCACTCTACAAGAGCGGTACTCTCGTCCGCTTAACGGGGGTCGACGCCGGGTATGGCGTCGCCACCGTGCTGTTCGGCATCGAGTTCCAAGCCCGCGCTGGGGAGGTAGCTTTGATCACCGGCCCCGCAGCTGCCGGCAAGACTACCTTCACGCATCTCCTGAGGCTAGCGCTTCCGCCACGTTCTGGACGAGCTGTAATCCTTGGCCTCGATGTCGCTCGCGCTAGCGGACGCGCCCGAGCCAACGTGAAGAAACGCATCGGGTATGTCGCTGAAAACCCGGTGTTCATCGAGCAATGGACCGCGTTCGACAACATTGCCATGCCGCTGCGCATGGCCGGGCGGAAACCGCGCGACTACGCCGACGACGTGCGCGAACTTGTGGATTTTGTCGGGCTCGGCGAAGCCGCCGACCTGCAAATGGAAAAACTTTCGGGCGCGGAACGCCGCCGCGCCGCCATCGCCCGCGCGCTGGCCAGCAAGCCTGAACTCATTCTCGCTGACGATCCCACGGCCGGCATGTCGCCGGCGGACGGGCGCCGCGTCGTGCGCCTGTTGGCCGAGATGCGCCGCGTCGGCGCCGGCGTCGTGATCGCCAGCCAGGACGAAACGCTGGCCGACTGCGCCCCGCTCCAGCACTGGCGCATGGACCGCGGCCGGCTGTCTCTCGTCGATCAGGCCGCACCTGAGCAGGCGGAGGCGTTCGAATGAAGAACGCGCTGACGGGCGTAGAACGCGCCCTGTTCTGGACGCTGGCGTTCGCCGCGTTCGCGGCGGCTGCTGCGGGGCTGGCGGCGCGCGCGGTGGACCGCGTGGCGGCGGAGTACGACGCGGCGCGCAGCAATTACGCCATCGTGCGGGTGATCGCTCCGGAAGGTCCGGCCGGCATGGCGGCGGCCGAACTGGCGCTGGCCCAGGCGCCGCTGGTGACCAGCGCCGCGCCGATAACCGCGGCCCGCGCGGCCGAAATCCTGGCGCCGCTGAGCGGCGCCGAGATGGCGCCGACGCAATTGATCGAGATCGAGCTGGTCAGCGCACCGCCGGGGACGGATGCAGCTGGGGACATCGTGGCCGCGCTGGCGCAGGGCGGGGTGACAGCCGAAGTGTTCGAAGCGTCGGACGACGGCGGCTTGACCGGACGCGTGCGCGCGGCGGCGTTCTGGGGCGCGATCGCGTTTGCGCTGGTGATGGCGGTGATCGTCTGGCTCGCGGCGCGCAGTCTCGCCGCGCGCCGGCGCGAGATGGTGACGGTGATGTGCGACCTCGGCGCTACCCGCAGTCAGGCCGCGGGACGCGTCGCGGACGAAGCTGCGGTGCTCGGGCTCTATGCGGGCTTGGTCGGGGGCGCGCTGGCCGGCCTTGTGGGGCTTATCGTATTGTGGCTGGCCATTCCCGGCGTCAGTCTCGATGCTCTGCCGCGCATGATTCTTCCGGTCGATCTTCTGCCGATAGCGGCGGCCCCGCTCGGCACAGCCATCGCCGCAGGCACCGGCGCGCGCGCTGCCGCCGGGTACTTTCACGCGCAGGCGGCGAGGCTGGGATGATGCGCGTCGGCGTCATCGCGCTGCTTGCGATAGTGATTGCCTTCATCGCGGGCTTCTGGAACTTCGCCGAGCGCATTCGCGCCGCGCCCGAACCGCCGCCGCAAGCGGAAGCGATCGTCGCCCTGACGGGCGGCTCGCTGCAGCGGCTCTCGACCGGCGTGCGCCTGCTGGAGGAGCGCAAGGGCGAGCGCCTTCTGATCTCCGGGGTCAACCGGATCGTCACGGACGGCGAACTCTACCACGCGCTCAATGTCGATCCGCAGCTGGGGCAGTGCTGCATCGATATCGGTCGCTCCGCCGACGACACGCTCGGAAACGCGGCCGAGACCGCGGCCTGGGCGCGCGAGCACGGCTACCGGCGCATCATTCTCGTCACCGACGATTATCACATGCCGCGCTCGCACGCCGAGCTTTCAGTGGCGATGCCGGAAGCGGAGATCCATCCTTATCCGGTGCGGACGCGCTTCACCGATCCCGCGCTGTGGCGTAGCGATCTCGGGGCGGCCGGGCGGCTCGGCGCGGAATACGTGAAGTACCTGGTGATCCGCGGCCGCGAGGCGCTGATCGATCTCGGCAAGGGCGAGCCGGCGCGGGACAGGAACGCATGAGGCTCGTGCGGTCGATCATTTTCGTCATCTGGCTTTACGCCACGATGGCGGCGATCGGCGTGGGGATGTGGATTCCGGTGATGCTGGACGACCGGCATGTGTGGACGGCGCTGCGCGCCTGGACGCGCACGACGCTGTGGGGATTGCGCTGGATCGTCGGCGCGCGCGTGCGCTTCGAAGGCTTGGAACATGCGCCCAAAGGCGGCGCGCTCATCGCGATGAAGCATCAATCGATGCTCGACACGATGGCGCCTTCGCTCTTTCTCGAGAAGCCGGTGTTCGTGTTCAAGAAGGAACTCGGCGACATGCCGATCATGGGCGCGTACCTGAAGAGAAATCAGATCGCGGTCGACCGCGGCGGACATGCGAAAGCGCTGCGCAGCGTCGTGCGCGGCGCGCGCGAAGCGGTCGCCAAGGGCCGGCAAATCGTGATCTTTCCCGAAGGCACGCGGCAGGAACTCGGGGCCGCGCCCAATTACAAGCCGGGCATTGCGGCGATGTACAAGGACTTGAACTTGCCGGTGACGCCCGTGGCGCTGAACACGGGGCTGATCTGGAAACCCAAAGGGATCATGCGCAATCCGGGCGATGTGACGATCCGCGTGCTGCCGCCGATCCCGCCGGGCTTGCCGCGCGACGAATTCATGCGGCGGCTCGAAGATGCGATCGAAGGCGAATGCCAGGCCTTGCTGCCGCCCGATAGGCGGCGCAGCGTGGCGGCATGAACCGCAGGCTTTGGCTGATCGCGCCGTGGGCGCTGTTCGCGCTGCTGGCGATCGGGTGGATCGTCTATTGGCACATCGTTGCGGGACGCGCTGAGCAGAGCGTGCGCGCCTGGGCGGCCGAGCAAATCGAGCAAGGCGGGCAGGCGTCGGTCGAGCGCATCGTGCGCCGCGGCTTTCCGGTGCTGCTGCGATTGGAGCTGCATGGGCTCGCCTACGCGCCGGCGCGCGGCGGCTGGCGCGCGGAAACCGAGCGCGCGGACTTGCACGTTCAGCTGATTAATCCGCAGCACCTCATTCTCGAAGCCGAAGCGCCGATCGCCTTCGCGCGCGCCGATGGCGCAGTGACGAACATCTCCGCCGATGCGCTGATCGCCAGCGTGCGCACGGCGGGTGGCGCGCTCGCGCTCGCCGGCGTGGAGGCGGACAATCTCGTGCTCGACGATCCGGCGCAGGAAGGCCGTCTGACGGCGCGCAAAGTGGTGTTCAATGTGCGCCCCGATGCGCGTGCCGAAGGCGACTACCAGGTCGCATTCGACGCGCAGGGGCTGATGCTGCCGCGCCCCGTGCGCAGCTTCGAAGCGTTCGGGCTCGATGTGCCGACGCTGCGCGCGGCGATCGTCGTGACGAACGGCGCGGCGCTGATGGAAACGTCGCCTCAAGATCCGCTCGGCCCTTGGCGCGCCGCCGGCGGACGCGCGCGCTTGGAGGCGATCGAGCTACGCTGGGGGCCGTTGGCGACGACAGGACGCGGCGAAGGCGGGCTCGACGCGCAGCGCCGGCTCGACGGCTTCCTGACGCTGCCGATCGAGGAGCCCGCGCCGGTGTTCACCGCGATCGCCAACGGGCCGAACGTGAACGAAGACGCACGGCGCGCGCTGGGCTTGCTCGCGGCAGGCTACATGATCAGCGGCGACGACATCACGTTCGATGTCGAAGCGCGAGATGGATTGCTGCGACTGGAGGGATTGCCCGTGCGCCCGCTGCCGCCGGTTTATTAGGGACTCGGGAGTCGCTTAGCCTACTCAGACGATCTCAACAGCAAGATGCCGATGGCCGCGCTTGATGCGGTAGGCATCGAAGTCGCGGCGGTCCAGCGTGAAGACCTTCCGCGTGCCGAGCGTTTCGGCTGCAGCAATTATCGAAGCATCGGCCAAGTCCATGGGGCAATCCCGGTATGTCTCCATGAGTTCGAACGCACGCGCCAATTCCGCATCCGAGGAATAGTGCACGCTCATGGCGCCGTTGGCGACAAACAGACGCAAACAATCCGACCACCTGCTCTCCGGCGATAGCAGGAAGAAAGCCTCGGTGAGGACAGGCAGGGTGGTGACGAGCGGCGCCGTAGACGAGCGCAGCCGGGCATGACAATCGGCATGGAACTGCTCACGCGCATTGAAAAGCGCAACAAGCGGTCCTGTGTCGACGAGGATCACTTGCGGTGCTTGCGCAGAATTGCGCGGCGGACCGCCTCACGCGAATACGATGCCGGCGGGATGGAATCGTCTCCGGGCCCGATATCCAGTTCGCAATAGATTTCCCAAGCGGTTTTCTTCGGCGGCTGTGTGGCGAGGGATTCGTCCACAAGCCGCAGGCCGCGCTTAAGGATGTCCGACGCTGTCCAGCCGGTGCGCCGACGGATGCGTTCGAGGACCTTTTCGTCCTCGGGCTCCATACGGACTGTCTTCATACCCATGACGGCAATGTATTACATGGTGTAATACAGGGCAAGTCCTAATTCTCCCGACCCCAGTTCGGCGCGGGGGTGTCCTGGCCCGCTTCGATGACTTCGCGGCGCATGCGGCGGGCGCGGTCGAAGAGATTGTAGAGCGTGTCGCCCTCGCCCCAGCGGATGGCGCGTTGCAGGGCGGCGAGGTCTTCCGAGAAGCGGCCGAGGATTTCAAGCACGGCGTCGCGATTATTCAGGAACACGTCGCGCCACATGGTTGGATCGGACGCGGCGATGCGGGTGAAATCGCGGAAGCCGGAGGCGGAGTACTTCACCACTTCGCTCTCGGTGACGCTCTCCAGGTCCTCCGCCATCGCCACGATGTTGAAGGCGATGAGGTGCGGCAGGTGGCTCGTCACCGCGAGCACCACGTCGTGGCGCTCGGCGTCCATGCGGTCGACCTCGGCGCCGAGCGCGCGCCAGAAGTCTGCGAGTTGATCCACCGCGGCGGCGTAGGCGGCGCGATCGTCCTTCAATGGCGTCAGGATGTGCCAGCGATTGTGGAAGAGGCTGGCAAAGCCGGCGTCGGGTCCGGAGAACTCGGTGCCGGCGATGGGGTGGCCCGGAACGAAATAGACGTAAGTCGGCAAGTGTTCGGAAACGGCGTCGACGACGGCCTGCTTGACCGATCCCACATCGGTGACGATGGCGCCGATCTTCAGGCCGCGGGCGCAGGCGGCGGTGGCCGCGCCCATTGCGCCAACAGGCACGGCTAGAACGACCAGCTCCGCTTTGGCGACAGCCGCTTCGGCGTTCTCGAACACGTCTCCCAGCGCGAGCTCGCGCGCGCGCTGACGCACGGCGGGGTCGGCGTCGTAAAGCGAAATGACATTCGCCGCACCGAACTCGCGCGCGGCGCGCGCAATCGAGGCGCCGATCAGGCCGACGCCGATAATCGCGATGCGGTCGAAAACGAGCATCAGATGCGCGCGTAGGAGCCGAGCACGCGCACCTTGCCCACGCCGGAGCGAACCAGGGCGGCGACGCGCGGATCGTCCGGCGCGAGAAATCCCTCGATGCGCACAAGGGCCTTGGGATCGCCGCGGGCGATTTCCTTGCCGGTCAACCCACTCTCGTTGAGCGCCCGTTGCAGACGATGGTGCGCATCGAACGCGATCAGCATTGTCAGATCGCCGCCGCCGGCTTCCTCTGTCGGCGTCGCCGCAAAGATCGCCGCTTCCGGATCCTCCCCGTCCGCGAGCAGCGGCAGCGCCGCAATCAGGTGCAGCTGATCGTAACGGCTTTCTGAAAGCGCAGGCCACCAGGCGCCGACGCCAGGCGCCGCGGGCCAGGGCGTGACGGCCACCCAGGACTGCGGATTTTCCGCCGCCTTGGTGAGCGCGCTTTGGGCGTCGCCGACGTGCTGGATTCGCGTTCGGGCGCCGAAATGACGTCGCGCGATGTCGAACAGGCGCGGATCGTTCCTGCCGCCGCCGACAGCGACATCGATCACGCGCTGACGGCGCAGTGTCGCCGCCATCAGCGTGCGCCACAGTTCGACCACCAGCTCCCGCTCCAGCGGCGCCGGCGCGTTCGCAAGCAGGCGGCGTAGCAACGCGACTTCGCGCCCCGGCCGGATCGGCAGGCCCATTTGCGGCGCCTTCGCCGCCGCAAGCTTATCGGCCAGTTGCAGCCGCTCGGCCACGAGCGAGAGCAACGCAGAGTCGATTCCGTCGATCTCACGGCGAATCGTTTCGATCGGATCGCTGGCCGGGGGCGCCTTGTCGTCCATTACCGCCGCGACATTAGAGGCTTTCGCGGCCAGCGCCAACGCCTGCGCGCGGCGCGGGTCATTAACAGGCGCGCCTAGCGCCGGGGGATGCGCGGCGAGGCGAAAGCTATAAGACTCGCGCACATGATTCACGCAGCGGCGAAAATTCAGGCGGCAGGGGGCGTGCGCACCCTCTCCTTCGATGCAACAGCGCCCTTGCAGCTCTCCAACGGCGAAAACCTCGCGCCGCTCACCATTGCGTTCGAAACCTACGGCGCACTCAACCTAGACCGCAGCAACACGGTGTTGGTGTGCCATGGGCTCTTGCACGACCAGTTCGTGGCGAGCCCAAATCCCGTCACGGGCCGGCCGGCTTGGTGGCCGCGCATCGTCGGGCCGGGGCGGCCGATCGACACCAACCGCTTCTTCGTTGTCTGCGCCAACGTGCTCGGCGGTTCGATGGGCACGACGGGGCCTGCCTCACTAGCCAGCGACCACCAGCCGTATGGCCTGCGCTTTCCGTCCATCACCGTGGCAGACATGGTGCGCGCGCAGGCGATGCTGATCGAGGCGCTCGGCGTGGAGACGCTGTTCCTCGTGATCGGCGCCGGCCTCGGCGGCATGCAGGCGCTCAATTGGGCCAGCGCTTATCCGCGACGCGTGTTCGCCTGCGCGACCATAGCCTCCGCAGCGCGGCAACCGGCGCAGAGCATCGCGCTCTCCGAATTGGGCCGGCAAGCGATCATGGCCGACCCGGATTGGCGCAGCGGCGGTTATGCGGCGCATGGCGTGCGCCCGAGCAAGGGACTGGCCGTGGCGCGAATGGCGGCGCAAGTCGCGAGCCTCTCCGAGGCCGGCGTGCGCACGCGCGTCGAGGCGGCCGCGCGGCGCGAGCGCTTCCGATTCGATACGGACATTTCAGGCGCTGGCGTCGGTTTCGTCGAACGCTTCGATGCGAACTCGTACCTTTATATTTCGCGCGCGGCTGACAGTTTCGATCTTGCGGCCGATTTCGGCGGGCGCCTCGCCAACGCGTTTCAGGGCGGGGCGACGCGGCACGCCGTGTTCGCGTTCTCCAGCGACTGGCGCTATCCGCCGGAAGAGAGCCGCACCCTCGCCCACGCGCTGATCGCATCGGGCTCGGACGCGGCCTACGTGGAGATCGACAGTCCTGAGGGCCACGACGCACACCTGGGCGAACAGCCGGAGTTCGAAGCCGCGCTGACCGGTTTCATCGATTCCGCGGCGGCGGCGCGCCAACTTTCGCTGCTGGGAGGCGCATCATGACACAGCTCGAGCTGGTGCGCGCGCCGGCTGAATTCGCCGATGCGCCGGCGCGCGCCGACTTCGACGTCATCGCGCGGATGGTCGATGACGGCGCTTCCGTGCTGGATGTGGGCTGCGGCGACGGCGCCTTGATTTCCCTGCTCACGCGCACGTGCGGCGCGCGCGCGCGCGGATTGGAGCGCGACAAGGCGAAGGTGCGCGCTTGCGTGGCGCAGGGACTCTCGGTGGTGCAAGGCGATGCTGAGACTTGCCTCGCCGACTATCCGAGCGTCGCGTTCAATTATGTCGTGTTCTCGCATTCCTTCCAATGTCTCGCCCGTCCGCGCGCAGCGCTGCGCCAGGCGGGACGCGTGGGCGAGAAAGTGATCGTCTCGATCCGCAACGGCGCGCACTGGCGCGATCGGCTGCGGCTCTTGAGCGAGGGCTGCGTTGCGCCGATCGACGGACCGGGATGGGCGGACGGAAACCTCAAGCGCGCCTGCAGCGTGAGGGATTTCGCGGCGCTGGCCCGCGAGATGCGCTTTAACGTCGAGACAGCCATACCGCTGAGCAAGGGCAGACCGGGTGCGCCATTCGCGAAGACGCTGTGGCGCGCCAATGTGTTCGCGGAAGAAGCCGTGTTTCTGCTGGCGCCATAGAGGAGCGCATGAAGCGGCTCGTCATCTGCTGCGACGGCACTTGGCGGCGCCTTTACGGCGACGCGCTCACCAACGTGGCGCTGACAGCGCGGGCTGTCGCGTCACGCGACGCAGAGGGCCATCCGCAGATCGTGTTCTATTCCGAAGGCGTGGGCGCTTCCTTGGATGGCGTCAGCCTCTGGCAAGGCATGACGGGCGCCGATCTCGACGACAACCTGTTGGAAGCGTGGCTCTTCCTCAATCTCAACTACGAGCCGGGAGATCAGATCTACCTGTTCGGGTTCTCGCGCGGCGCCTACACGGTTCGCAGTCTCGCAGGGCTGTTGCGCAAGATCGGGGTGCTGCGCCGGGCGCATGTCGACAAGGCGCGCGATGCGCTCGAGCTTTATCGCGCGCGCCACATCGCCGCCGACAGCCCGGAAACCGAGCGCTTCCGCACCGCGCACGCGATCGCTTGGCCGCGGCTTGCCGCGCCCTTCACGGCGCCGCCGTTCGATCTGCGCATCCGCTATCTGGGCTTGTGGGACACGGTCGGCGCGCTCGGCATCCCGCGCGTGCTGCCGGTCTCGCTGGGGCTCAACAAGAACTATGAGTTTCACGACACTGCGCTCTCGCGCTCGGTTGAGTCTGCGCGCCATGCCGTCGCCATCGACGAACGCCGCGCCGCGTTTGCACCGACGCTGTGGAGCAATGTCGACGCGTTCAATCCGCCGGGCGCGCCGCCGCGCGTGCAGCAGATGTGGTTTCCGGGCGATCATGGCGGCGTGGGCGGCGGCGAGGCGCGCGGACTTTCCAACTGCGCGCTGATGTGGGTGGTGGAAGGCGCAGAGCGCGCGGGGCTAGCGATCGAGCGCGCGCCGGGTTCGGTGATCTCGGCGTGCTTGGCCGAGATCGATCCGATTCATGCGCCGATCGGCGGCGTCTCGCGCTTCGGTCCGCTGGCGACGCGCTGGCGCATGGGCCCCGCGCGTTTTGAGGACATCCATGAAGCGGCGCGCCTGCGCTGGATGGCGAACCCAAGCTACCGCCCTGCTCCGCTCGCGCCGTTTGCGCATGAGATCACGGCGGCGCTGCCGGACGCCGCCTGACCTCTCACAGATAGGACAACCACCAATCCCGCCGGCGCGCCTTCAGCGCCTGCCACCAGCGGCAGGCGGGATAGAGCAGCGCGAGCACGACGATCCAGGCGACGTAAACCCAGGGCAACGAAAAGCCGACGCCATGGAACAGCTGCGGCGCCGTGAACACGTTCAGCATGTAGTTGAACAAGCCGGCCGTCGGGTGTCCCGCCACGGCGTTGGCGGCGATCGACAAGAGGTGCACCAGGTAGATGTGCAGCACGTAGAAGAAGAACGGCACAGCGCCGAAGGTGCTGAGCACTGAGGCAATGGGGCCACGCAGGCGCGCGAGCAGCGGCCAGAGCACGAATACGACGCCGAGCGTCGCCAGCAGGAATTGCAGCGACGGCGGATATTTCTGCACGTCGAAGAACACCATGAGCGCAGCGCCGATGCTAGTCTGCTCGCGCCAATCGCGGGCGACGGCCTCAGGGCCCGTCGCGAATTGCGGATCGCCATAAGCCATGAACCAGCGGAGCACGAAGAACGCGGCCAGCATGGCGATACCGAGCAGGAAGATGGTGCGGTCGCGTCGCGCCGGCTCGCGCGTGAACAGCGCGCCCATGCCATAGCCGGCGGCGATGACGCCGATCCACGGCAGGGCGGGATAGGCGATGAGGCCGATTGGCTGCTGGCCGATGAAGATCGGTCCGCCGTCATGCAAGAAGGTCCACAGCAGCGCGAATTGCCCCAGGTCTCGCGCATTGATCGGATCGAGCAGGTTGTGGCCGGCGACGATGGTGAGGCCGATGATCAGCACGGCCATGCGCGGCAGCCAAACCAGCGCCGCGAGCGCAATCATCGACCAACCGATGGCCCAGATCACTTGCAGGAAGAGGACATATGGAAAGCCGAATGACCAGCCGAAGCTGAGGACAGTCGCTTCGAGCACGATAAGCCAGAGACCGCGGGTGAGCAGAAAGGCGGAGAGCTTTGGCGCGGTCTTGCCCTTGGCGAATTGCAGGTAGGCGGAAACGCCGGCGAGAAATACGAAGGCCGGCGCGCACAGGTGCGTGATCCAGCGCGTGACGTAGAGCCAGGGCGTCGTCTGCTCGGGATCGAGCGGATTGAAGGTGAACGCGCCGGCGTGGAAGTAGTCGCGCACGTGGTCCAACGCCATCAGCACGATGACGAGGCCCCGCAGCATGTCGATTTCGGTGATGCGGACGCCGGCCGCCAGATTTGCGGAAGAGGCCGGGCGCGCCGGCGCCGCCGGCGCCGCCGGCGAAAGTGCAGCGTCAGTCATGGGGCCACTACGCTCTACTCCGAACGCACGCGACTATGCCAAAAGTCACACTCGCGCGCGAGGGCATTGCGACGAGCTAGACGTCGGCGAAGCCGAACGCGATGCGGCCGATGAGGCCCTGAGGCTTCAGCCGGCCCTCGGTGGCGAAGAGGCAGACGCACGTCTCATCGCCATCGACCACGGGCTGGTGATTGAAGTCGCCGTAAGCGGCGGCGAAGTCGCCGGCGGCGAAGCGGCCGAGTTCGTCGCGATAGGCGCCCTTGAGCACTGTGCAGAACTCTGCGCCGGTGTGTTCGTGGCGCGCCGTCGGCATCCCGGGCGCGACCGAGAGAATATAGACGCGGTTGTCGCGCGCATGCGGCGTGTCGACGCCGGCGACCCAAATGCCCGGCGCCACCCAGCGCTTCGGCTTCAGCGGCAAGCGCTCGATGAGCGGGCGTGTGTCAATGGCAGGTGTCGGCCGTGCTTCGTCGAGGCGCGCCATGACCTTCGCCAGCGCGTCGGGCGCGATCTCGCTTTCGGGCAGCTCCGCCAACGCTCCGCCTGACGCAGCTTCGAAGGCGCCGACGCGCGCACGGCAGTGCGCGCACGCTTCGACATGCGCGCCGACGACAAGGCCGAAGCCGGGCTCGAGCGCGCCGGCCGCGTAGGCGGTGAGGATGTCGTCCGCAGGATGGTGACGCGGGCTCATTGGACTTGCTCCAGGTGCGCCCTGAGCTTGATGAGCGCAAGCCGCAGCCGCGATTTGACTGTGCCGAGCGGCAGCGACAGCGCTTCAGCGATTTCGGCGTGCGGCACGTCCTGGAAGAAGGACAGCCGCACGACTTGGCGCTGCTCTTCCGAAAGAGTCGCCAGCGCCGCATTCACCTGCTCTTCGGTTTGCGTCCGCACGACCGCCTCGTCCGGCGCCTCGTCTTCGCTTTCCTCCGATACGCACGAGGCGTCGCGATAGGCCAACTGAACTTTCTCGCGCCGTAGCCGGTCGATCCAGGCGTTGCGCGCGATGACGAAGATCCAGGTCGACGCCTTCGCCTTGGCCGGATCGAAAGAGGATGCGCGCCGCCAAACGGACACCATCGCGTCTTGCGCCAGATCCTCCGCGTTCGCGCCATGGGCGCCGAGGCGCAACAGGTAGGACTTCACCCGCGGCGCATAGCGGGCGAACACCGCGCCGAACGCGTTCCGGTCTCCCGCCGCAATGCGCACGAGCAAGGCGTCGTCGTTCCGGTCCGGCCCGCTATCCATGCGTTGCGTCCCGGCGTATCGCGGCAAACGCATCCTCGGAGAGACGACATCGAGCGCGCACATCTTCTCCCATACGCACGTGCGCGCCGCTTGGATCAGTCTGATCCGGCGCCGCCCTCGGGCCGTATCGCCTAACAGACCAGCACGCGCTGGAGCGGACGGAAAAAATGGCGTTCACTTCCATGGCGCAGACGCGGCGGAAGAATATCGCGGTGATCGGCTCGGGCATAGCCGGAATGTCGGCGGCGTGGCTGCTGAGCCAGCGGCACGACGTAACCGTGTTCGAGAAGAACGGACGGCTGGGCGGTCACTCGAACACCGTGACCGTGAACACGAGCCTGGGGCCGACGGCGGTGGACACCGGCTTCATCGTGTTCAACGACATCACCTATCCCAATCTCGTCGCCCTATTCGAGCACCTCGGCGTCGCTGCCAAGGCCTCGGACATGTCGTTCGGCGTATCGCTGAACGGCGGCCGCACCGAGTATTCGTCCGTCGGCGCGGCCGCGTTCCTCGCCGGTGGGCGCAACCTGATGAGTCCCCGCTTCTGGTCGATGACGTTTGACCTGCTGCGCTTCTATCGCCACGCACCGCTCGAACTACTCGGCGCGCGCGACGATCTCATCTCGCTCGGCGATTATCTCGAGCGGCGCGGCTACGGCGATGCGTTTCAGCGCGATCACCTGCTGCCGCAGGCGGCCGCGATCTGGTCGGCGTCCATGGCCGAAATCCATCACTATCCGGCCTGCGCTTTCGTGCGGTTCTTCGAGAACCATGGGCTCCTGAAGCTGCAAGGCCGACCCAAATGGCGCACTGTCGAGGGCGGCAGCCGCGCTTATGTGCAGAAACTGACGGCGCCGTACGCCGACCGCGTGCGCCTGAATTCGGGCGCTGTGTCCGTGCGGCGCGAGGCGGGCGGCGTGTGGGTGCGCGACGCGCAGGGCCGCGCCGAGCGGTTCGATGACGTCGTGATCGCAGCGCATGCGAACGAAGCGTTGACAATGCTGGACGATCCCAGCCCGCAGGAACGCGCGCTGCTGGGCGCGTTTCGTTACGCCAAGAACCGCGCCGTGCTGCACTCCGACCGCGCGTTGATGCCGCGCCGCGAACCACTGTGGGCGAGTTGGAATTATGTCGGGCGACAGTCCGGGTGGCGGCTGCGTCCTTTCCTATTGGATGAACAAGCTGCAGCGGCTGGGGTGCGCAGAGAACATCTTTCTCACGCTCAATCCGCGCACGATGCCGCGAGCTGAAAGCGTGCTCTACGAGACGGAATACGATCACCCGCTGTTCGACGCAGCGGCGATCCGCGCGCAGGAAAGGCTCTGGTCGCTGCAAGGAGCGCGTAACACCTGGTTCTGCGGCGCGCACTTCGGCGCGGGCTTTCACGAAGACGGCTTGCAGGCCGGGTTGGCTGTCGCTGAACAACTGGGCGGCGTGCGCCGACCGTGGCGCGTCGCGGAGGAATCTGGGCGCATCCATCTGGGCGGCGCGCCCCGGCGGGAGGCGATTGCGGCGTGAGCGCGATCTACATCGGCCACGTGGCGCACAACCGGCCCGGTAAGCATCGGTTGCGGTATCGCGTGTTCATGCTGGCTCTTGACCTTGATGCGCTTCCCGAACTCGATGCCCGCTTGCTGCTGTTCGGGCATAATCGCGCGACGCTGATGGCCCTCCGCGATCGTGATCACGGGGCGGGCGTCGATGCGCCGCTGAAGCCGCAGATCGAAGCGAAATTGCGCGAGGCGGGCATTGGATGGGAGGGCGGACGCATCGTGCTGCTGACGATGCCCCGGCTCCTCAACTACGTCTTCAATCCCCTGAGCGTCTATTTCTGCTACCGCCGCGATGGAACACTGGCCGCGCTGGCGCACGAGGTTTCGAACACATTCGGCGAGCGGCATTTCTACGTGTTGCCGGCGCGCGCCCAAAATAATGGCCGGCTCGCGCAAGCGTGCGAGAAAGACTTCTTCGTCTCGCCGTTCCTGGAGATGCATTTGCGCTACGAATTTCACGTGACGCCGCCCGGCGAAACGGCTGTCGTTGCGATGGTGGTGCGGCGCGGCGATGACGTTGCGCTTACCGCTTCGTTTGCTGGAGAGCGGCGTGAACTCACCGACATAAATCTTCTCCGCGCATGGCTCGGCAATCCGCTGATGACATTCGCCGTCGTCGCCGGCATTCATTGGGAAGCGCTGAAGATGTGGCTGAAGGGCGTGCGGTATTTGGGCCGGCGCGGTCAGGCTGAGCCGGCGCCGGCGGTCCAGGAAAAAACGGCGGCGTGATCGCTCACGCCGCCGCATCTGGTTCTGACGTAAGGGTCAGGCGCGCTGCGCCGCGGCCCACTCGTTGACTAGCTGCTCCGTCACCGACAAGGGCGTGGAGCCGTTGGTGAGGATCGTGTCGTGGAAGCCGCGCAGGTCGAAGCGGTCGCCGAGCGTCTGGCGCGCGCTGTCGCGCATGCGGTTGATGGCCTGGCGACCGACCATGTAGCTGCAGGCTTGGCCCGGCCACACGGCGTAGCGCTCGATTTCCGTGGTGACGTTCGATTCCTGATCGCCCGTCGCCTGCATCATCGACTGGATCGCCTGTTCGCGCGTCCAGCGCTTGTGGTGCATGCCGGTGTCGACGACCAGGCGCGAGGCGCGGAACGTCATCGACTGCAGATAGCCGACGCGGCCGAACGGATCGTTCGCGTACATGCCCAGCTCGTCCGCGAGCTGCTCGGCGTAGAGGCCCCAGCCCTCGCTGAAGGCGCTGAAGCCCAACAGCGCGCTGCGGATAAACGGGATCTCGCCCGACTCTTGCTGAATCGCGAGCTGCCAGTGATGGCCCGGAATGCCTTCGTGATAGGTGAGCGTCGGCAGCGTGAACTTCGGCCACTCGTTCTCCGGATCGCGCAGGTTGATGTAATAGGCGCCGGGGCGCGACCCGTCGAGCGCCGGCACGTTGTAGTACCCGCCGGGCGCGCCGGCTTCGGTGTATTCCGGCACGCGCTTGATTTCGAGATCGGCGCGCGCTTGCACGCCGCACACTTCCGGCATGCGCGCCTTGATCGCCTGCACCTGCGCGTTGAGATCGGCCAGCAGCTGCGTGCGGCCGGCGTCGGTGCTCGGATAGCGCTGATCCGGCCGCCGGCCGATCGCCTGCACGCGCTCGGCGACCGTGCCGTTGGTCATGCCCTGACTGCGCAGGATGGCGTCAATTTCGCTCTGGAATTGCGCGATCAGATCGACGCCCATCTGGTGGATTTCATCGGGCGACATGGTTGTCGTGGTGTAGGCCTTCAGCGCGGCCTGGTAGAGTTCGGCGCCGCGCGGCAGCCGCCACACGCCCGCATCGTGCACGGCGCGCGGTTGGATAGCTTGCAACGCTTCGACCTGGCGCTGGTAAGCAGGCAAGACTTCATCGCGCACGATCGTCTCAGCGCGCTGCACCAGTGCGGTCTTGTCAGCGGTAGGGATGTCGGCGATGTCGTTCAGCCGGGTCTGCAGTGACTGCACGAGCACCGTTTGGGCAGGCGCAGTTTGCGCGAAGCCTCGCAGCTGAGTGATGACGCCAGCGATGGTAAAGTCGGGCTGAATGATGCCGTCGGACGCATCCTGGCCAATGCGCGTCGTCTCCTGATCCAGCACGCGCCGATACGCGGCGAGACGCGCAAGATAGGCGTCCGCCTGCTCGCGGTTGGTGACCGGGTGCTGGCTGGCGAGGAAGTCGGGAATGTTGGTGTAGGCGCCGGTGAGCTGTGTCACGGTGTAGGGCGCCTGCGCGCCATTGCCGTGTCGGAATTGGCCGGTGGCGACGGTGTCCTCGAGCGCAGTGACGACGACGTCGTAGGTGACGCGGTCGCGGGGCTGAAGGCGATCGCGGTTGAGACCGCGCAGACTGTCGAGACCACGCTGCGAAAGCTCGAGTTGGCGCTGCTGACCCTCGCGCGAGACGTCGCTCAAGCGATCGATGTAGCGGCCGCCCGCTTGCTCTTCGGAAACGGCGAGCGATGTGGCGAATTCCGGCGATTCGCGCAGGAAGTCGGTGACGAGCCCATCGAGAATAGCGTTCAGCTGGGTGTTGCCGCCTTGTCCTTGGCGCGCGCAGCCAATCGCTGCGAGCGCGAACGTCGCCGTCGTAGCGCCGAGCAAGGCGCGCCGGTTCATGTGCATCTGATATCCCCTTCCGAGAACCTGATGCCGCAACTTAGCGCCTCAGATGCGGCTTGCACCGTCGCGGCGACAGAAAACCTGCGGCTGAGCGCCGCTCACGCGACGAACTGCGCCGCGCCGTCGACGAATGGCTTCACGGCTCGCGGTGGTGCGAGCTTCTGTGCACATCAGGACGCGAACGTTCCGGGGATTTCGCCAGCAGGACGCGGCCCTCCGAGCGGGCGGTGGTCGCGTAGAGGCGCTTCACCGCTTCCATCAGCAAGAGGCCGCCCTGCGCCGGCCAGATCAGTTCGCCGACGCGCTCAAACGCATCCGCGGCGCGCACGAACGGCGTCCACTTGAGCGGCGGGGCGTAGAGCGCGCGCGCCGAGGCGACCGGCTCGAACAGAGCATCGCTCAACAGCGCGGCCAGCTGCGTGCGCGAATAGGGCCGCCCCTGGCCGAACGGCGTCGCGCCGGATTGGGCCCACAAGCTCCAGCGGTTGGCGGCGATCACGACGAGGCGCCCTTCGGGCGCCATCACCCGCCAGACCTCGCGCAGTAGCGCATGCGGCGCGGCCGCCTCCTCAAGAGCATGCACCATCAGCACGCGATCGAAAACGGCGTCCATGAACGGAAGGCGCGCTTCGTCCGCGAGCGCGGTGAGCACCGTGCGCTCGGCAGGCCATGGCTCGGCGCCCTGCTCGGCCGGCATCATCGCCACCGCGCGCCGTGCGCTGGCGCGGAAGGCGCCGAGATAGGGCGCCGGATAACCGATGCCGAGCATGTCCAGACCCTCCGCGCCCGGCCACAGCGCCCAGAGCCGCCGCGCCGCCGCGCGCTGCGCCGCCTCGCCCAAGGGCGAAGCGTAGAAGCGTTGCAGGGCCAGGACGTCGACTCGCATTTTCGGGACTGGGGATTGGGGATTGGGGATTAGGGATTGGGGTGGGACGCACCGGTGCTGGAGGCTACATTAATGTCGAGCGCCGCCTCCGCTCGCAACAGCGCTAGTCCCTAATCCCTAATCCCCAATCCCCAATCCCGATGCTCCACATCCATCAATTCCCCTGCCTCTCGGACAATTACGGCTTCCTGGTGCACGAGCCTGAAAGCGGTACGACGGCGACGATCGATACGCCGGACGCCGAAGAGATCCTACGGCAGGCGCGCGCAAAGGGCTGGCGCATCACCGACATCTGGAACACGCACTGGCATCCCGATCACGCCGGCGGCAACGCCGCGATCAAGCGCGCAACAGGCGCGCGCGTGACGGGGCCCGCTGAGGTCGAGCGCATCGGCGAGTCGCCGGACCGCATCGTGCGCGAGGGCGATGTGGTCGAACTCGGAGGCGCTGCGGCGCGAGTGCTCGATGTCGGCGGCCATACGCTCGGGCACATCGCGTACATCTTCGACAGCGAAAAGGTCGGGTTCGTCGGCGACGCCCTTTTCTCCTTGGGCTGCGGACGCTTGTTCGAAGGCACGCCCGAGCAGATGTGGACGAGCCTTAGCAAGATCGCGGCGCTGCCGCGCGACACCACGCTCTACTGCGCGCACGAATACACCGAGGCGAACGCGCGCTTTGCGCTGAGCGTCGATGCGGACAATCCCGATCTGCGGGCGCGAGTGGCGGAAGTGAAGCGATTGCGCGCTGTGCAAGAACCAACTGTGCCGATGACGCTCGATCTCGAGCTGCGCACCAATCCATTTTTACGCGCCCCGCTGTTGAAGAAGGCAATCGCGCGGCCGCATGCAACAGACATCGAGGCTTTTGCCGACCTGCGTAGGCGAAAGGACAACTTCAAGGGCTAGCGAGGAATCTCCGCGGCGCCGGCGCTGCGGTTACTGCTCCGGCCCTTGCACTTGGCCTGTGACGATGTTGCGGATCGCGTTGGAGGACGGGCGCCCGGCGTAGCCCATGTGCGGGGCGACTTGAATGAAGAGATGCTCGCCGCGCACGGCGGCGCGAGGCGTGGGGCCGATGGTGATGGTCACGCGCCGCACCGTGGTCATGGGCGCGGCGGCGAGGCCTTCAGCCGCGCGTTCCGCAGCGTCCACGACAACGCCGGCGGCCTGGGCCGTCAATTGCGCAGGCACCACAAAGGTGATGGTCTGGCCGACATTGCGGCGCGCGCGCGCCTGCAGCTGACGGAAACGCTGCTGCATCTGCGCGAAAGCGATGGCTTCCGGCGTCAACGGGTCGACGCGCGCTTCTTCCGATGCGGGCGCGCCGGTGCGCAGCGTGCGCGTGTAGACGGTGATGCTGCCTTGCGGCGTCACGCGCAGCATCACGTCGCCGTCTTCAGTCCGGTAGATCTCGCCGCCGCCCGCGGCCATCACCGGGCGCAGCACGTGCACTTCTGGGTCGCCCTCGAAACGAACCAGCGCCGCGCGCCCGCCGGAGCGGTCGAACACGAAGCGCACCGAACCGTCGGGGGTGGCGTAGCGGGTCGCGCCGGAGGAGGTTTGATAAAGCCCCTGCACGGGCTGGGGATCGCGCTGCTGCTGGGCCTTGGCTGGGCCGGGCGTCGTCAGAGCCAGCGCGGCGGCGAAGGCCGCAGCGCCGCGCCCGATCAGATTCGGCCCGCTGGACTGGCTCATGGGCCGGGAGGAGAGCGCTTCGAAGGGGGCGCTTTTTTGGCGCTGTTGCAGACGCCCGGAGTCACTGTTGCGGCAAAGCCGCAGCCGGCTAAGCGGCGTGAACGTCTTCGTGCTTCGACGCGAGGGCCGGATCCGCCTTCGGCGGCGCCGCCAGCACGGGTTCGGGCGCCGGCTTCTCCGGAGGCGCGATCAGTTCGACAGGCTCGATCGGTTCGATCCGCTCAATCCGCTGCACCCGCACGGGCTGAATCGCCAGGCGCGCTTCGGCCGCCGGAGCCGACACCAGTGGCAGCGGCGCGGCGCGCGGCGTATCCGCGGGCAATTCGGGCGGAATGCGCAGCACGACGCGCGTGCCGGAACGCGGCCCGTCCGCGAGCGATAGATCGCCCGCAACGCCGGCGGCGAACGAAAGCGTGCTGAGCACCAGCGCGGCGGCTACAACGCGGATGAGATTCGAGGCCTTCAAGCCCCTTAGGGTTAACTGAGTCGGGCAGCGGCGTCACGCCGGGGTTCTGGAGCGCCGGCGAGGGCGCCGGCGCTCCGGATCAACGCAGCGTTTCGCTGTCGAGATTGAGTTCCGACACCGGAATACGCTCGGCGTTGCGCCGCACGCGGCGCAGCCCATCGTAGAAGTGCTGCGCATCGCCGACGACCACGACATCGGCCCGCGCGGGATCGAAGTAGCGTTGCGCTGCGGCCCGCGCCTGCTCCGGCGTCACGGCCGTAACATCGGAGACGTACGTGCCGAGCCGTTCCGGCGGCAGGCCGTAGAGCGCCAGCGTCGAAATCTGGCCGGCGAGACCGGACGTCGTTTCCACGCTGCGGCCGAACGAGCCGATCAGCACGGCCTTGCGCGCCGTCAGTTCCGCCTCCGGCACGAGTTCGGCGCCAATACGGCCGATCTCGGCGGCGATCAGCTGATAGACCTGCACGGCCGCATCGTTGCGCGTTTGCGCCGTCGCCACGATGGGCCCGGGCGCCATGCGGGCCTGCAGGTTCGAGTACGCGCCATAGGACAAGCCGCGGCGGATGCGGATCTCGCTGTTGAGCCGCGCTGCATAGCCGCCGCCCAGCACGTTGTTCGCCACCAGCAGCGGGAAGTAGTCCGCATCCGTGCGCGCGATGCCGCGCAGGCCCACGGCGACCGCCGCCTGACCGGTTTGCGGCAGATCGACCACGATGGTGCGGCTCGCCGGCGCATGTGCGCTGGCGTCGGGGCGCGCCGGCATCGGCGCAGCAGGGCGCGCCCAGTCGCCGAAGAAGCGCTCGGCCAAAGCGAAGCCCTCTTCAGGAGAGACGTCGCCGGTGATGACGAGTACGGCGTTATCAGGACGCCAATACGTGGTGTGGAAGCGGGCCATGTCCTCGCGCGTGATCGCCGCCAGGCTGGTCGGCGAGGTGACTGCGCCGTAGGGCGCGTCGCCGTAAATGGCGCGCGACATGGCGAAACCGGCGATGGAGCCGGGCTGGCTCAAGGCCACCTGCAAACCGTCGAGCGCCTGCTGGCGCGCCCGATCCAACTCTTCATCGGCGAAAGCGGGATTGCGCACGACGTCGGCGAACACGGTGAACGCGTCGATGGCGCGATCCGAGCGCGTCTGCATCGACACGGCCGACGAATCCGGCGTCGATCCGGCGCTGACGCTCGCGCCCAGCGACTCGATGGCGCTGGCGATCTCCGTTGCGCCGCGCGTGGTCGTGCCGCGCGTCAACAGATCGGCGGTCATGCCCGCAAGGCCCGCGCGGCCGCGCGGATCGGCGCCGGCGCCGGACGCCACGCGCAGATCGGCGCTGATCAGCGGCAGCTGGCGATTGGGCGCAACGATGACGCGCATGCCGTTGGCCAGCGTGCGCTGCGACGTGGACGGGATGCGCGCGTTGACCGGCGCGCCGGGCGCCGGCGGCCGTTCGCGCTGGGCTTCGGCGGCGAGCGTGTGGACCGGGATTTCCGATTGCGGAATGTCCAGCGTGCGCGCCTGGATGGTCGCAGCGGTCTGGATCGTGTCGCCCACGGTGCCCGCCTGCTCCGGCAAGTAGCGCACGACGACGCGGCGCTGATCGTTGAGAATGGAGCGCGCGACGCGCTGGATATCGGCCGCCGTCGTGCGCTGAATCGCCGCCAGCAGACGGTCGGCATAAACCGCTTCGCCATAGCGGATGACGGCGTCGGCCAGTTCGAATGCACGGCCGTACGCGGTTTCGCGCCCCTGGATCGTCTCCGTCACGATCTCGTTCTTGGCTTCATCCAGTTCGGCGGCCGTGACTTGACCGTCGCGCAGGCGCGTGATCTCGGCGGCGAGACCGTTTAGCCCATCCTCGGCCGACTGACCGGCCGAAAGGATCGCGAAGATGGAATAGGCGCCCGGATCCTGCGTCGCTTCCAAGTTCGTGAACACGGTCGTGGCGACCTGCTGCTCGTAGACCAGCGATTGGTAGAGGCGCGAGGACTCCCCCTTCGACAGGATCGCGTCGAGCACCATCAGCGCCGGCAGGTCGGGATGCGTCGCCTCCGGCTGCGGATAGGAGATCATCACCGCGGGCAAGGGCACGTTCGGCGCATAGACGGTATATTCGCGCGGCTGCGTGCGCACGGGCTCGGTCGGATAATTGCGCGGGATCGGCCGGTTTGGGCGGGCGATGTCGCCGAAATACTCGTCCACCCACGCGTTCAGCTGCGCGGGATCGAAATTGCCGGAGACAACCAGCACGGCATTGTCGGGGCGATAATAGGTGGCGTGGAATGCGCGCACGTCTTCAACCGTCGCCGCGTCGAGGTCTTCGATCGAGCCGATGCCGGGACGGCCGTAGGGGTGCACCGAGAAGTTGGCTTGGCTAAGATAGAAATAGAACAGGCGTCCATACGGCGAGGCGAGCACGCGCTGGCGCAGTTCCTCCTTCACCACGTCGCGTTCGGAGTTGAAGCTCGCTTCGTCGACGACGAGCGAGCCCATGCGCTCGGACTCGGCCCACAATAGACGCTGCAAATGATTGGCCGGGACGACTTCGTAATAGTTGGTGAAGTCGTCGTAGGTGGAGGCGTTGTTGAAGCCGCCCACGTATTCGGTCAGCTCCTCGAACATGCCGTTCGGCATGTTGCGCGTGGACTGGAACATGATGTGTTCGAACAGGTGCGCGAAGCCGGAGCGGCCCTGGGGATCGTCCACCGAACCGACGTCGTACCAGACCTGCACCGACACGTTTGCGGTATTGGGGTCGGGCATGGCGTAGACGCGGAGGCCATTGTCCAGCGTCCGCATCGTGTATTGCAGCGGCGCGACTTCCAGCGCGCCCGCCCCGCCGATCGGCGCGGACGAGGTGGCGCACGCAACCAGCGCAAAGGCCGCGGCCAGGAACGAGACCATTCTTTTCATTGGGACCCCCAAGGTTGGGTGCGTCTTAGCAGCGGGAGCGAAAGCGGCGCCACAGCTTTTGCGACCGGCGCAGCAGTGCGGCGGACGAATAGCCGCCCTTGGACCGCCGGCGTCCTCGCCGGCGTCTTGGCGCGAACGGCGCCAAGCTGGGCGCGCGACTCCGTCGCGTATGCGGCGCGGGGCGCCGCTCTCCCCACCGCCTGGCGTTGCGCGCATGAGGCCGGCCAGACGCCGGCGGTCCAGCAGATCAGCTCGCCTTCGCCACTCGAGGATCATACGCCAAAATCGGCGCCAGCCACCGCTCCGCCGTGGCCACATCCCATCCTTTGCGGCGCGCATAATCTTCCACCTGATCGCGGTCGATCTTGCCGACGCCGAAATACTCGGCGTCCGGGTGTGCGAAGTAGAGGCCGGAGACGGACGACGGCGGCGTCATCGCCATGCTCTCGGTGAGGTCGATGCCGATGGCGCGCGCGTCGAGCAATTCGAAGATCGTGCGTTTCTCGGTGTGGTCTGGCTGCGCGGGATAGCCGGGCGCGGGGCGGATGCCGCGGTACTTCTCTTCGATCAGCTCTTGGTTAGTGAGCGCCTCGTCCGGCGCATAGCCCCACAGCTCGCGCCGCACCTTGGCGTGCAAGGCTTCAGCGAAGGCTTCGGCGAGACGGTCGCACAACGCTTGCGCCAGGATGGCGGAGTAATCGTCGTTGGCGCGCTTGAAGCGATGCGCGATGGCTTCTTCGCCGATGCCGGCGGTGACAGCGAAGGCGCCGACGTAGTCGCCCTGCGGCGCAACGAAATCCGCCAGCGCGAAATTGCCTTTGCCCTCGCCTTTGTCCATTTGCTGACGCAACGTGTGCAGGCGTGCGCGTTCTTTGCTTCGCGTTTCATCCGCCCACAACACGACGTCATCGCCATCGCGGTTTGCAGGCCAAAAGCCGACGACGCCGGAGGCCGTGACCCAGTTTTCGGCGACGAGCTGCTCCAGCATGGCGCGCGCATCCTTGTGGAGAGTGCGCGCGGCTTCGCCGACGATGTCGTCTTCGAGGATCGCCGGATAGCGGCCGACCAGATCCCAGGAGGCGAAGAACGGCGTCCAGTCGATGTAGGGGACAAGCTCTGCGAGCGAATAGCTCTTGAACGCGCGCACGCCGAGGAAGCTCGGGCGCACCGGCGCGTGGGCGAGCTTCGGCGCGCGCTCGCGCGCTTTGGCGAGCGGCAGACGCGGGCGCTTGTCCTGGCCGGCGAGGTAGCTTTCGCGGGCGGCGTTGTATTCGGATCGGGTTTCGGCGATCAGCTTGTGTTTCTCGTCGCCCAAGAGCTTCTGCACTACCGGCACGGCTTTCGATGCGTCGGGCACGTAGATGGTTGGACCTGAATAGGCCGGCGCGATCTTAACGGCGGTATGCGTGCGCGAGGTTGTGGCGCCGCCGATGAGGAGCGGGAGATTGAGGCCGAGGCGCTCCATTTCGCTGGCGACGAACACCATCTCGTCGAGGCTCGGCGTGATGAGCCCGGAGAGGCCGATGGCGTCGGCGCCGATTTCCTTGGCGCGGTCGAGAATCCTGTCGCACGGGACCATGACGCCGAGATCGTCGATTTCGTAGCCGTTGCATTGCAGCACGACCCCGACGATGTTCTTGCCGATATCGTGCACGTCGCCTTTGACGGTCGCCATCACGATCTTGCCGTTGGACTTGCCGGCGATGCCGAGGCGCTCCTTCTCCTCCTCCATGTATGGAATGAGGTGCGCGACGGCCTGTTTCATCACGCGCGCGGACTTCACTACCTGGGGCAGGAACATCTTGCCGGCGCCGAACAGGTCGCCGACGATGGACATGCCGTCCATCAGCGGACCTTCGATCACGTGCAGCGGGCGCTCGGCGCGCAGGCGCGCTTCTTCGGTGTCCTCGACGATGAATTCGTTGATGCCATGCACGAGCGCGCGCGCAAGGCGTTCGTTCACAGGCTTGTCGCGCCAAGCGAGATCCTTTGAGGTGTCACGCTTCTTGCCGCCGCCTTTGACGCTTTCAGCGTAGTCGAGCAGCCGCTCCGTCGCATCGCCGCGGCGGTTGAGGAGCACGTCTTCCACGCGCTCGCGCAACTCGGGCTCCACGTCGTCGTACAGCGTGAGCGAGCCGGCGTTGACGATGCCCATGTCCATGCCGGAGCGGATGGCGTGATAGAGGAAGACGGCGTGCATGGCCTCGCGCACCGGCTCGTTGCCGCGGAAGGAGAACGAGACGTTGGAGACGCCGCCTGAGACGTGGACGCGCGGCAGCGTGGCTTTGATTTGCGCCGTCGCTTCGAAGAAGGCCCTGGCGTACTCGGCGTGCTCCTCGATGCCGGTGGCAACGGCGAAGATGTTGGGGTCGAAGATGATGTCTTCGGGCGGAAAGCCGATTTTCTCTGTCAGCAGCCGATACCCGCGCGTGCAGATTTCGACCTTGCGTTTGGTGGTGCCCGCCTGCCCCTGCTCGTCGAACGCCATCACGACGGTCGCCGCGCCGTAGCGCAGTACGCGGCGCGCTTCGGCGAGGAATTTCTCCTCCCCCTCCTTCAGCGAAATCGAGTTCACGATCGACTTGCCCTGCGCGCACTGCAGGCCGGCTTCGATCACCTCCCACTTCGAGGAGTCGATCATGAGCGGGATGCGGGCGATATCCGGCTCCGACGCGATCAGGTTGAGGAAGCGACGCATCGCGGCCGGACCGTCGATCATCGCCGCGTCCATGTTAACGTCGAGCACGTTCGCGCCGCCCTCGACCTGCTGGCGCGCCACCGCGAGCGCGCCGGCGTAATCGTCGGCCTCGATGAGCTTGCGGAATCGCGCCGAGCCGGTGACGTTCGTGCGCTCACCGACGACGATGAAGTTGGCGAAGGGATTGGCGGAATCTGTCACTGGGGACGCTGCTCTTCCTTCGGAAATGTATGGAAGGCGCCCAGGGCAACGCCATTTGTATCGGCCTCGTGCGCGAGGTCATCGAAGCGGCCTTCGTCACCACCTGGTTCGAAGTCGCTCGCACGGCTCATCTTCAAGAGCGACGTCAGATTCCAGTCCTGCGCACGAAGCGCAAAGAGCAGCGAGTCTAGCGCTGCGCGAATGTCCCGTCCGACTACAAAGAATGAAACATATGCGCCACCGAGAGCGCTCTCCCGCTCATGCTCAGGTCGCACAAGGGCCGTCCCGTACCAAACGTCGTCTCGTGCACGCCAAGTCATGCGGCCGCCGTGAATGGTTCGAGGCCGGCTAGTCTTAGGCGCGCGTCCCGTTGCGGAATCTCACGCGGCTTCACGCAATCGACCGCACGCTTCAGGTGCGTGATGTGCTCGGGCGTGGTGCCGCAGCAGCCGCCGGCGATGTTGAGGAGGCCAGCGCGCGCCCATTCGGCGTAGTGCGTTTCCATTGAATGCGGCGTTTCGTCGTAACCGCCCATCGCGTTCGGCAGACCGGCGTTGGGATAGGCGCTCACCGGGCACTCCGCGACGCGCGCCAGATCCGCGAGGAAGGCGCGCATGTCGGCGGGGCCGAGCGCGCAGTTGAGACCGACGGCCCAGGGCTTGGCGTGCCGCACGGAATTGTAGAACGCCTCCACGGTTTGGCCCGAGAGGGTGCGGCCGCTGCGGTCGGTGATCGTGCCGCTGATCCAAAGCGGCAGCTCGACGCCGGTTTCGTCGAACGCTTCCCACGCCGCCCACAACGCGGACTTGGCGTTCAGCGTGTCGGTGATGGTTTCGATCAGCAAGAGATCGGCGCCGCCATCGATCAGGCCGAGGATTTGCTCCTTGTAGCCCGCGGCCATGCTCTCGAACGTCGCGTCGCGCCGACCCGGATCGCCGACGTCGGGAGACATCGAGAGGAGCTTCGTCGTAGGTCCCACGGAGCCGGCGACGGCGCGGGGCTTTCCGTCCGCCGCTTCGGCGCGATCGCACGCGGCGCGCGCGAGGCGGGCGCCCTCAATGTTCATCTCTCGCACATGCGCTTCGAGGCCGTACTCGGCTTGGCTGATCGGCGCCGCGGTGAAGGTGTTGGTGCTGATGATGTCGGCGCCGGCGGCAATATAAGCTTCGTGCACCTGAGTGATGATCTCGGGCCGCGTCAGCGTCAGCACGTCGCTGTCGCCTTTGAGCGGCATGGTATGATCGGCGAAGCGCTCGCCGTGAAAATCCGCGGCGGTGAGGCCGAAGCCCTGCAGGTACGCGCCCATCGAGCCGTCGAGGATGAGGATGCGGCGCGTGAGTTCCGCGTTCAGCGCGGCGAGACGTTCTTCGCGATTCATTGCGCAAGCTCCCGTTGGAACGAGCCCACCTCGTCATTCCGGACGCGCGCTTGCGCGCGATCCGGAATCCAGAGGCAAGCGACCAAAGCTGCGCATGCGACTCCTGGATTCCGGGTTCGCCGCTTCGCGGCGCCCCGGAATGACGAAAGGTGCGTATCCTCTGTCAAACGACTTGCTCCTTCGCGCGCAGGCCCAGGATGCGGCAGATCGCCAGGGCAAGGTCGGCGCGGTTCAGCGTGTAGAAATGGAAATCGTGCACGCCTTCGGCCGAAAGCCGCGCGCAGAGTTGCGCCGTGGTCACAGCCGCGACGAGCCGGCGCGTTTCGGGATCGCCGTCCAGCCCTTCGAACAGGTGCACCATCCAGCGCGGCAGCGCGGCGCCGCAGGCGTCCGCCATCTTCTTCAGGCCCTTGACGTTGGTCACCGGCATGATGCCCGGCAGCACCGGCGCGTAGACGCCCGCGCGCGCAAGCCGATCGCGGAAGCGCAGAAACACGTCCGGGTCGAAGAAGAATTGCGTGATGCCGCGCGAGGCGCCGAGCGCGAGCTTCTTTTTGAAGTTGTCGATCTCGTGATCGAAGCTGGGGCTGGCCGGATGCTTCTCGGGATGCACGGCGACCGAAATATCGAAGCCGCCGATGCGCGCTGCCGCTTCCACCAGTTCCGCGGCGCTCCGATAGCCTTGCGGATGCTGCAGATAGGGCAAGCCGACGCCGCCCGGCGGATCGCCGCGCAGCGCGACGATGTGCTTGACGCCGGCGCGGCGATAATCGCGCAGCACGCTGTCGACTTCAGCGCGGCTCGCGGCGACACAGGTGAGGTGCGCCGCGGGCTTCAGCGTCGTTTCCGCCAGAATGCGCGCGACGATGCGGTGCGTGCGGTCGCGCGTGGAGCCGCCGGCGCCGTACGTGACCGAAACGAAACTCGGCGCCAGCGGCTCGAGCTTGCGGATCGAGTCCCAAAGCTGCGCCTCGAGCGCGTCCGTCTTGGGCGGAAAGAACTCGAACGAAACGCGGGGTTTGCCGACGCGCTCGGCGGATTCGGCTAGCAAATGTTGGGCCTTCGCGGTCATGTCTTGTCCCCGGCCCAGATTTTCACAGTTAGAGCGTCACGCTTCTTTGGCGCGAGCGTCGTCGCCTTCATCTTCGGTATTCCCGCTGCGGCGCACCATTCCGCAATCTCGGCATCCGCAAAACCGAGCCGGCGATGCGCGTGCTCCTCGCGCAGGAATTCCAGATGGTGCGGCGCAAAGTCGACGATGACGAGCCGCCCGCCCCGCTTCAGCATGCGCGCCGCCTCGGTCACGGCGCGTCCCGGATCGGAGAGGAAGTGCAGCACCTGGTGGATCGTCACGAGATCGGCCGCGCCCGCTTCGATCGGCGGCGCGTACGCATCGCCAAAGCGCACCGCCGCCTTGGCTCTCAAATCGTCGAGCGAAGCGCGCGCGATGGCGAGCATCTGGCGCGAGGTGTCGAAGCCCTCGGCGCGCCGGACGCGATCGGCGAACAGCTGGATCATGCGCCCCTGCCCCACGCCGACATCGACCATCAGTTCGAACGGGCCTTTGCCGGCCGCAGCGAGAATGGCGCTGTCGATGTCCGCTTCCGGCAGATGCAGCGCGCGCACGCGCTCCCAGTCGGCGGCGTTGCGCTCGAAATACTGCGCGGCCATCTCGTCGCGCGCGGCGCGCACGGCGCTTAAGCGCTCTGCATCGCGCGCGAGCAGCGGATCGGCGGGATCGAGCATGCCGAGCAGCGCTTCCGCGAAGTGACGTTCCGTCGTGTATGCGCGAGGCAGGCGGTAGAACACCCACGCCCCTTCCGGCGCACGCTCCACCAGCCCGGCTTCCGTCAACAACCTGAGGTGACGACTGACGCGCGGCTGGCTTTGGTCCAGCGCCTGCGCCAGCTCGCCAACCGCCAGCTCGCCCTCTGTGAGCAAAGCCAGCGCCCGCAGCCGCGTCTGCTCGCCGGCCGCCTTCAAGGCGCCGACCACCCGGCGCGCGTCGCGCCGCTCCGGAACCGGCTGGATTGGAGATATAAACATGTCTTTATATGACATGGGGCCGCGCCTGGGGAAAGCTCCTTTTTTCGGAGATGGGGCGCGGCACTTTTCACTGATCTGTGACCCGCCTGCCGCACCGCCCGAATTCGTCTTGAGGCTCATGGGTTTGGCGCTCCATCGCGCGCGTGACCTTGGTCGCGGGTTCGCCGGACAGCCGGCGCCAAAGTTGATTAACCACCAGCCGTCATTATCTGCGGCGCTTGTGGGGGTGCCTGCGTATGAAGCGCGCATTATCGGCGTTGGGGTTTGCGGCCTGTTTGGCCGCGCCAGCGATTGCGAATGCGCAGGAAGCGCAGAGCGATCCCTGGGAAAGTTTCAATCGCGACATGTTCGCGGTGCACGAAAGCGTCGATCGGGCCGTGCTCGAGCCGGTTGCGCGCGGCTATCGCGCGATCACGCCGCGTCCGGTGCGCCGCGGTGTTTTGAACTTTCTGCGCAATCTTCGCGCTCCGGTGATCTTCGCTAACGACATGTTGCAGGGCGAGTTCGGCCGCGCCGGCACGACCGCAGCGCGCTTTGGCCTCAACACGACGATCGGCGTCGCCGGTGTATTCGATCCGGCGACGAGCGTCGGACTCGAACGCCACGACGAAGACTTCGGCCAGACGCTCGCCGTGTGGGGCGTCGAGTCCGGCCCTTACATTTTCGTGCCGCTGCTTGGACCGACCACCGTGCGCGACGGCGCGGGCCGCATCGTCGACATCGTTTTCGATCCGCTCACCTGGGCGGAGTACGACGAAGTGGACCAAGTGCGCGTAGGCCGCACGCTGCTCGCCAGCGTCGCCGCGCGCGAACTGGTGCTTGAAACGGTTGAGGATATTCGCCGGGATTCGCCAGATCCATACGTCACGATCCGCTCGTCCTATGGCTTGCTGCGCGAAAGCGCGATCCAAAACGGTCCTGCAGACGTCCAAGATTTGCCGGAGTTCGAGGACATTGATGAACAACCGGCAACACAAGAGCCGGACGCGCTTGTCGATGGGGAGAATTCGCAACAGTCAGCGCCCGTAGAAAAACCCACACACGCAGTAGCGTTGGCGAAAGGCTTTTCTGCCACCACATCCCTGGCCGCTGCAGGAGATTGGAAGTGACGACGCATGCCTTCACCCGGTCCGCATTCCTGAGCGGCGTGTTGAGCGTCGCGCTCATGGCTTCGGCGACCGAAGCGCACGCCGCGCGCAACGCCGAAGCTGAGGAGTACGTGCAGCAGAACGCCGCGACCGCGCTGCGCACGCTGAGCGATCGCAACCTTTCGTCAACCCAGCGCCGCCAGACCTTCGACCGGCTGATGGCGCAGTTCGCCGACATGCCGCGCATCGCCCATTTCGTGCTCGGCCGTTACGGATCGCAGCTGCGCGCCGACGCGTCGCTGCGGAGCGAATGGACGCGCACGTTCCAGGATTATGCGATCGCCGTCTACGAAGCGCGGCTCGCCGGTTTCGGCGGCAGCGCGATCCGCGTCACCGGCTCGGTCGAGCGCGTGCCGGGGCGCGACGTGATCGTCACCAGCGAATTGATCCCGCGCGACGGGGCTCGGCCCATGACCGTGCAATGGCGCCTGCTGCGCTCGGGCGAGGCGTGGAAGGTCGTCGACGTGTCGCTGCTGTTCGAGGGCAACCAGATCTGGCTGGCGCAGCAGCAGCAGCGCGACTTCCTGGCCGAACTCGACCGCAACAACGGCGACATCCGCGCGCTGATGACCACCATCCGCGACCAGACCGCCTCGATGCGCGACCGCGTCATGGCGCGGAGCTGAGCGCGCAAAGGAGCGCGGCTCTTCGGAGCCGCATTTCCCGCCTCCGAACCAACGCCGCTCTGAAGAGCCGTGGTCCATCATCGCGGATCGACGACTTCGATCGGAAGGCGCAGGCGCTCCAGTTGGGGGCGCACGACCGACGCGTCGCCAACGACGACCCAGACGAAATTGTCGGCGTCGATATAGCGGCGGGCGGTGTCGTCGAGCGCTTGGGTGGTCATGCCGCGATAGCGGTCGGCGACGGTTTCCCAGTAATTGTCGGGGCGGTCGTAGAGCGCGTTCGACCGAAGCGCGCCAAGCACCGCGGGCGATGTTTCGAACTGGCCCGACAATTGGCGGATGTTGCCCGGGATGTTGCGATTGAGCTCCGCGGGCCTCACGCCGTCATTGGTCAGAAAAGCGTTCACCTGCTCCAGCGTCGCCGCGATCGAGTCGCCGGTGCGATCGGCCTGCACCGGCGCCTGGATGATATACGGGACGCGGTGCTCCACGAGGTTGACGCTGCCGCGGGCGCCGTAGGACCAGCCGCGCCGTTCGCGCAGCTCCATGTTGATGCGCGCCAGGAAGGAGCCGCCGAGCACTTCGTTCGCCGCGGTGAGATTCAGGAGATCGTCCGTGCCTTGAGCATTGAGCACCTGCCCCGCGAGGATGAAGGATTGCGGCGACTGCGGCCGGTTCACGATGACGATGCGCGGATCCGTGGCCGGGATCGCGACGTCGAAGTTCTTCACGCCGCGCGCCACAGCCGGCGCGCTCCAATCGCCAAGCGCGCGGTCCAATGCCGCGGTGACGCGGTTGAGCGGCAGATCGCTGACAACGAAGATCGTCGCATTGTCCGGACGGATCCATGCCTGATGGAAGGCGATGAGTTCGTCGCGCGTCAGCGAGCTGACGACTTCCGCCGTGCCCGAGCCGCTGAACGGACGGCCATACGGGTGATCGGTTCCGTAGAGCAGACCGGGCAGCGTGCGCGAAGCGATGGCGCCAGGGTTAGTCAATTCGGAAGCGATCGACGCGAGTTGCTGACGGCGCAAGCGCTCCACTTCGGAAGGCTCGAACGCGGGATTGCGGATGACATCGGCGAGCAGCGTCAGCGACGGATCGAGGTTGGTGCTGAGCGCGGTCAGGCCGACGGCCGTGCGGTCGAGCGAGGCGCCGCTGGTGATGTTCGCGCCAAGGCGTTCTTGCGCTTCGGCTATCTGGATCGAGTTGAGACTGGTGGTGCCCTCTTCCAGCAGGTTGAGCATCAAGGCCTGCGTGCCAAGACGGTTGGCCGGATCGGCGGCGGTGCCAGCGTCGAACTCGACGGTGATGTAGCTGACAGGCACTGCCGTGCGCTGCGCGTAGACGACTTCAATGCCGTTCGACAACCGAGCGCGCCGAATGTCCGGGAAATCGAGCGCGGACGAATCGCCGACTGCTGGCATTTGCCGCGGCGTGGTCGGCCCGGTTACAGGCGGCGGGCTCGCTGCAGCTTGCGCACGGCTCGTCGCAGGCGGCTCTTCATAGGGCTCGCGTTGGCCCGGATCGACCCGCAGCGCGTAGACAGGACGCGTGAGCCAGCGCTGCATCGCGGCGCGGACCTGCTCGGGCGTTACCGCAGCGAGGGCATGCAGGCGCTGACGCTGGAAATCGGGGTTGTCCGCGTAGAGCATGCCTTCGGCGAGCGCGACGGCCTTGCCACTGAAGCCGCCGACGCGCTCGAGCCCTTGAATGCGCGTCGAGAGCGTCCGCATCACGGTGCGGCGCACTTCGTCTCCGGTGGGGCCGTTGGCGATGAAGTCGGCGATGATCTCGTCGAGACGGCGCGAAACCGCCGCCGCGTCCTGGCCGGGCTTCACGTCGACCTGCACCTCGACCAGGCTCACCCGGTGAAACGGTTGCACGTCCGCCGACACGCGCACAGCGGTCTGTTCGCCGCGCACCAGCGTATTGTCTAGCCGGGAGCTGGCGAGCCCGCCCAGCACTTCTGCGCCGACTGAAAGCGGCACGATATCGTCATGCGTCAGACCTGGCACGACCCAATTGCGATAGAGGCGCGTCGTGGCCACGCGGTCATGCATAACTTCGTCGATGCGCGCAGACAGCGTGGGCACATCCGCCGCGGCCGGCGTATTCGCGGGTCCGCGGGCGATGGGACCGAAGTAGCGTTCGACCAGCGGGCGCGCTTCGGCGGCGTTGATATCTCCCGCGAGAACCAGAACCGCGTTGTTCGGGCCATAGCGCTCGCGGAACCACGCATGCACGTCCCCGAGCGTCGCCGCCGACAGATCCGCCATCGAGCCGATGGTGGAATGCCGATAAGGATGGCCTTCGGGGAAGAGCGCTTCGAGCTGGGCGTATTCGACGAGGCCATACGGCTGGTTATCGCCCTGGCGCTTTTCGTTCTGCACGACGCCGATCTGGTTGGTGAGATTCTCCTGCGTCACGGCGCCCAGCAAATGACCCATACGGTCGCTTTCCAGGAACAGCGCCCGCTCGAGCGCCGGCGTCGGCACGGTCTGGAAGTAATTCGTGCGGTCGAACCAGGTAGTGCCGTTGAGGTCGGTGGCGCCGATCTCGCGCAGCGGTTCGAAATAGTCGCCCGGCGCATTCTCCGAACCGTTGAACATCAGATGTTCAAACAGGTGCGCGAAGCCAGTTCGGCCGGGCGGCTCGTCCTTGGAGCCGACATTGTACCAGACGCTGACGGCCACCACGGGCGCCTTGCGGTCTTCATGCACCACCACGCGCAGACCGTTGTCGAGCGTGAAGGTCTCGTAGGCGATGTTGACGCGCTCGAGCAGGCGTTCGACCGCGGCGGCGTCGCTCGCCGGCGTCTGTGGCGTGACGCAGCTCGAAACAAGGACGCAAGCAGAAAAAGTCAGACCCGTCAGCCAACCGCGCACCGCGCTCTCCCCTATCTTCCGCCAAAGCACGACCGGCCTATAAACCCGCGGCGGCGGCAAAAGCCAATACCGCACGGGCTTGCTTGCGACGAGCGGCCATCCGTCGTGGTTGGTCAGGCGCGCGCGTCTACGCCGACCATGTCGCCGATCGAGTCGACGCCCTCGGCGGCGAGGAGACCGTCGAGTTCGGCGAGCAGGCGCGCGATCAGGCCCGGGCCTTCGTAGATCAGAGCCGAATAGAGCTGCACGGCGCTGGCGCCGGCGCGGATCTTGACCAGCGCGGAGGCGCCATCCTCAACGCCGCCGACGCCGATCAGCGGCAGACGTCCGGCGAGCACTTGCGCGAATTGGCGCAGCACGTGCGTGGAGATCTGGAACAGCGGCTGACCCGAAAGGCCGCCGGCTTCCTCTGCATTGTCCGACGTGAGGTGCGGTGGGCGTTGGAGCGTCGTGTTCGATACGATCAGCGCATCGAGCCCGTACTGCAGCGCGAGCTCCGCGATGTCGCGCACAGCTGTTTCGTCCAGATCGGGCGCGACCTTCAAGAACAGCGGTCGCTTTCCGTGTGCCTGTTCCAGCGGCGCGCGCGCTTCCCGCAGCCGGCCGAGCAAGTCCTCGAGCGCGCCGCGCTCCTGCAGGCCGCGGAGGCCCGGCGTGTTCGGCGAGGAGATGTTGGCGGTGACGTAGGCGGCATGCGGCCACACGCGTTGCATGCCCAGCACGTAGTCGGCGACGCGGTCGGCGCTGTCCTTGTTCGCGCCCACATTGGCGCCGACGACGCCGCGTCGCCGCGCGCGCGCGGCAAGGCAGCCGACGAACGCGTCGAGACCTTCGTTATTGAAGCCGAGGCGGTTGATGATGGCGCGATCCTCGGCGAGTCGGAAAATGCGCGGCTTGGGATTGCCGCTCTGCGGCTCCGGCGTGACCGTGCCGCACTCGACGAAACCGAAGCCGGCGGCCAGCAGCGCGTCGGGCGCTTCGCAGTTCTTGTCGAAACCGGCCGCCATGCCGATCGGGTTCGGCAAATCGAGGCCCGCAAGCGTGGTCTTGAGCCGCGGCCAGCTGTTCGCGCGCGCGCGCGGCCCCAGCCCTAGCCGCAGGGCCGCGAGCGCGGCGTTGTGGGCCGCTTCCGGATCGATCAGCCGAAGGCCCCGCGTGGCGAGATCGTGAAGGCTCACGCCCGGCGCTTGAACCGATTTTTTCCACCCGCCTAGTAGAGACTTTTTTCCTATGTCTGGGTTGCAAGTCCTGTATGCGGTGCTATGCTCCGCCGATGCAGCACGCCGACATCTGGCGCGCCATCGACGCGCTGGCCCTGCGCCGGGGGCTTTCGGCCTCGGGGCTTGCGCGCGCGGCGGGGCTCGATCCGACAACGTTTAACAAGTCCAAGCGCCAGGCCCCGGACGGGAAGCCGCGCTGGCCCTCGACCGAAAGCCTCGCCCGCGCGCTCGCCGCGGCGGAGACGGGTTGGGAGGAGTTTGCCGCCCTGCTGGCGGGGCGTTCGGGCGGCGCCGGCCGGGCCATTCCTATCGTCGGCATGGCGCGCGCGGGTGCGGACGGGTTCTTCGACGAGCAGGGCTTTCCTGTCGGCGCCGATGAAACGGTACGCTTTCCCGATCTCGGCGACGAGCGCGTCTATGCGCTCGAGATCGCCGGCGATTCCATGGAGCCGGTGTTTCGCGCCGGCGACGTCGTGATCGTGCAGCCGGGCGGCTCTGTGCGGCGCGGCGACCGCGTCGTCGTGCGCACGCGCGCCGGCGAAGTGATGGCCAAGGTGCTCGGCCGCCGCAACGAGCAGAGCGTCGAACTCATCTCGCTTAATCCCGCACACGCACCGCGCACCCTGCCGGTGGCGGAGATCGACTGGATCGCCCGCATCCTGTGGGCGAGCCAGTAATCAGAAGCTGGAGGGCCAATTCTGCGACGAATGCAGCAGCGCCGCCACGTGCACTTCATCATTGGACAGACGATAGACGATTATGAAGCGCGTCCGCGGCACCGTCAGTTCGCGCGTGCCTTCGACTCGGCCAGGCCGGCCAAGTTCCGGAAATCTGCCCAAACGACGCAGCGCAACGCGAACACGACCCTCGGCGGCTTCGGCGGCGCGCACGTTGCGCTCTGCAATCCAGTTAATCTGATGCTTCAGTTCCGCAATGAAGCGTGGAGCGAGAATGACGCGCCGACGCCTAGCCACGCGCGCGGCGAAGCTCATTCATGAACGCGTCCATCTCGCGTTCGTAGTCTTCGAGCGACACGCCCGCGCCAGCATCGAGCTCGGCCAGTCCGGCTTCAATCTCTCTTCTTGCTGCCGCATCCGCATCCAGCTGGGCCTTCACGGCGTCAGCCGCCGCTTGCTCCAATGTCATGCCAGTTCGGGCGGCGAGCTGCGCCAAGCGTTCGGCGTCGGCCTTTGGCAAGGTGAGGGTAAGCGTCGACATAGGCTCAAGCTATCACATCAATGCCGCGTCTGCACCACGAAGTTCCGACTACCGCTCCGGCTTCCACGCAGCGATGAGGCGTGGGCCGGCGGCGCGGAGGAGATCGCCGCGGATCTCGAAGGCGGCGAAGGCCGAAGTCGGAAAATGTCCCGCGAACTCGCGCGCGAGTTTCGAGCCGTCGTGGGCTTGGTGCACCAGGTTTGAGACAAGCTCGCCGAGGCCGGGATTATGGCCGACGATCACTACGCTCTCGGCGTCGCTCGCCGAGAACGCATCCCAGATGCCCTCCGGCGCGGCGTGATAGAGCGCGTCCTCGAAACGGGTCTCGATCGCAAAGTTCTGGAGCCCCAATTCGGCCGTCTCGCGCGTGCGCTCGGACGAGGAGACCAGCGCCAGCGTCGGTTTGAGGCCCGCATCTTCCATTGCCGCGCCGGCGAGCGTCGCTTCACGCCGGCCGCGACCGGTCAGCCCGCGCGCCTCGTCGCTATCGGCCTCGTGCGCGCGCACGGCTTTGGCGTGGCGGAAGAGGATGAGCGTGCGCATCGACTCGGAAGTCTGCCCGTCCCGACAAAAAGCGCAACGCCGCTCCTCTTGCCGAGCCGGGCAAAGCCGGAACCCCAAGCTTGGGGTGCTGCTGGCAGCCTCGGTCCGGCGGAGCAGCGCTGACTTTGCGCGGCGCGCCGCGGGCGCTTAAATCGGTGTTTCGCTGGATTCGCCGATGACCGATCTCGCCACCCTCGCCGCCGCCGCCAAGGCTTGGCCTTTCGAACAGGCGCGCCTGATCGTCGAGCGGCTGAAGAAGCATCCGAAGGATGTCGTGATCTTCGAGACCGGCTACGGGCCGTCCGGCTTGCCCCACATCGGCACGTTCCAGGAGGTCGCGCGCACGATCATGGTGCGCCACGCCTTCCGCGTGATGACGGGCGACAAGATCAAAACGCGCCTCATCGCCTTCAGCGACGACATGGACGGCCTGCGCAAAGTGCCGGACAACGTGCCGAACAAGGAGCTGCTGCAGGCCAACTTGCACAAGCCGCTGACGCAAGTCCCGGATCCATTCGGTTGCTGCCAGAGCTTCGCGCACCACAACAACGCGCAGCTGCGCGTGTTTCTGGACAGCTTCGGGTTCGAGTACGAGTTCATGTCCTCGACCGAACAGTACACGTCCGGCGCCTTCGACAAGACGCTGCTCACCATGCTCGATCGCTACGACCAGGTGATGGCGATCATGCTGCCGACGCTGGGCGAAGAGCGGCGCGGCACCTACTCTCCTTTCCTGCCGATCAGCCCGAAGACGGGCCGCGTCTTGCAGGTCCCGACGCTCGCGCGCAATTTCGAAAAGGGCACGATCACGTTCCAGGACGAGGATGGCGCGCGCACTGAAGTCCCTGTCACGGGCGGGCATGTAAAAATCCAATGGAAGCCGGATTGGGCGCTGCGCTGGACCGCGCTCGGCGTCGATTACGAGATGTCAGGCAAGGACCTGATCGACAGCGTCCAGCAGAGCTCGAAGATTTGCCGCGTCTTGGGCGGGACGCCGCCGGAGGGCTTCAATTATGAGCTCTTTCTCGACGAGCACGGCCAAAAAATTTCGAAGTCGAAAGGCAATGGTCTGACGATCGATGAGTGGCTGCGCTATGCGCCGCCGGAGAGCCTCGCCTATTACATTTATCAAAAGCCCAAGACCGCAAAGAAGCTCTACTTCGACGTGATCCCGAAGGCTGTCGACGAGTATCTCTCGTTCATCGATGCCTATCCGAAGCAGAACGAAGCGGAGCGGCTGGAAAACCCGGTGTGGCATATGCACTCCGGTAAGCCGCCCGCCCCGGAAATGGCCGCGCAGTATCAGGCCAATGCGACGGTCGCACCGGCGACGATCACGTTCGCGCTGCTGCTCAATCTCGTCGCCGCCGCCAACGCGGAGACGAAGGAGCAGCTCTGGAAGTTCATCGCCAAGTACGCGCCGGGCGCCTCGCCTGCTACGCATCGGATGCTCGACCGGCTCTGCGGCTACGCGATCGCCTACTACGAAGGCTTCGTGAAACCCACGAAACGCTTCCGCGCGGCGACCGAGAAAGAGCGTGCAGCCTTCAACGACTTGATCGAACGCTTCGAAGCCTTGCCCGCGGACACGACCGACGCAGAGACGATTCAGAACGAGGTGTACGCCGTCGGCAAAGAGCACGGCTTCGAACCGCTGCGCGACTGGTTCAAGGCGCTCTACGAAGTGTGCTTCGGCCAGGAGGCTGGCCCGCGCTTCGGCAGCTTCGCCGCCATTTTTGGCGTGCGCGAAACGGCGGCGCTCCTGCGCAAGGCCCTAGCGGGCGACCTCCTCAACGCCGCCTGACCAGGTTGCAATCAAAGGTTATTGTGGGTAACAAGGCGCCGCATTGCCTGGCGTGGGGCAAGGATGGACGGGGCGGAGCCGCAGCACGGCGCACATTCGCTCGATGAGGCGGGGCTCGACGTCGCGCGCCTCGGCTTTCATCGCGCGCACAAGCGTCGCTCCGCCAAGCGCGTGCTCTATTTCACGCAAGCTGTCGTGTTCGCCGCGATCGTCGCCAGTTTCGTTTGGGCAATTCGAGCAGCGCCATCCCTCACCTGGACGATCGTGCACTATGGTGCGTTTGCGCTGTTCGCGACTGCGATCACCTGGCGGTTCATCGCCGCGTCGAATCTAAAGCCCCTCCTCTGGCGCCTCGCCGCGCCGGCAGTTTGGCCCACGTACACGATCCTCTGCCCGCTCTATCGTGAAGCGAACGTTCTTCCCGATCTCATCGCTTCGCTGCAGCGTCTTGATTATCCGCAGCACGCGCTCGACGTGCTGTTGCTTGTTGAAGGCGACGATCAGCACACGCTGGACGCCGCGCTTGCGGCAGCGAACGGGCAACTCATCCGCGTCGTCATCATCCCACCTGCGTCGCCGCGCACCAAGCCCAAAGCGCTGAATGCCGGGCTTGCGCTGGCGCGCGGGGAGTATCTCGTCGTCTACGACGCCGAGGATCGGCCACATCCGCAGCAGTTGCGCGCCGCGTTGGCTGCATTCGAAGATGGCGGCGAACGCCTGGCATGCCTACAGGCGCCGCTGGAGATCGACAACGCGGAGCAAGCGTGGATCGCGCGCCAGTTTGCGGCGGAATACGCGATCCAGTTTCGGGAGATATTGCCGTTGCTAGCCCGGTTGCGGTTGCCGCTGCCGCTCGGCGGCTCCAGCAATCATTTCCGCACATCCGCGCTGCGCGCGAGCGGGGGCTGGGATCCATTCAATGTCAGTAAGGATCGCGCGAAATTCGCGATGAGTTACGCGCACTTACAGAGAGGCGCCTTTGACGTCCCATTGCTCTCCCAATCGTTCGCAAGTGCTTGGTAGGGAAGCGGAAAACAACGTCCTCCGTTAACGTCACCGAAGATGCGCGTGCTTTTCTCTTGTAAACTCAGTTGGTTGTGACGCGCTCGCGCAGACGAATCCCATTCGCGTCTCAAACCAAACAATCCTGTGGATAAGCGTCGAGAAGATGCAGGCTGCGCAGCATACGAAGCGCACCGACGGCGCCTTGAGGCGCCTCCATCCAACACCGAGAAACGGGAGCACGGGCTGTGGCCACTAAAACCATGACGCGCGAACAACTGCACGAGCTCGTCTGGTCTAAGCCAATCACCAAGCTCGCCGCGGAATTGGGCGTGTCCGACGTTGGCCTTTCGAAGATCTGCAAGCGACATGACGTGCCAACGCCGCCACGCGGATATTGGGCGCGCCTCGAAGCTGGGTACACAGACCCCAAATTGCCCCTGCCTAAGCGCAAAGACGACGTTCCGGAGCGCATTGCGATCTCGCCCACGCTCGGGGTCCTGCCGGACGATGCACAAGCTCAGATCACGCGCGCCAAGGAAGAGCGGAACGAGCAGCCAAAGATCGAACTTCGCACGAATGTTCCGACGCCCGACCTTCACGCCAAGCTCCGACGCACAGCCGACAGGCTTCGCGCCGGCAAGGTCAATAAGGAGGGATTGGTCGAAGCAACGGGCGCTGGCATGTGTGGCGTCGTCGCCCGGCCGAGCGATGTCGAGCGCCTCATATCGTTGTTGGACGCCCTCGTGCCGGCGCTTGAGCGTAAAGACATTTCATTGACGCCGGAGGGGCAAAGCTTGCGCGCCTCGCGTGGCGATGACGCCGCAGTCTTTCGACTTAGCGAGATTCTGCACAAAGAGCCGCACATACCGACAGCTGAAGAGATGGCGGCCGAAGACAAACGCCAGAAGCGTCTTGCCCGGGAACGCGGCTGGAGCACGTATGGGCTCACCAACCCGCGCGCATATCCAGACTTCGATTGGGTCCGCAAAGGCCAATTTAGCATCGCCCTCGATAGCAATGGCTCCGGAGCACGCCGCACCTGGTCGGACGGCAAGAACCAGACGCTCGAGAGCTTGCTGCCCAATATCGTCGCCGGGTTCGACATCTTCCTCATTCGGGGCAAGGCCCAACGCGAAGAACGCGAAGAGCGCTCCCGGCAATGGAACGAAATGCAGCGCCGGCGAGGCCTCGCACACCAACGCACCGATCGCGAAAAGAAACGGCACGAATGCCTGGCTCACGTACTGACGATTCATCGCGAGATTGCCGAGCTTGAACGGTGGTTGGCTCATGCGTCTGCGCTGCCGGCATCGCAACACGAACGGTTTCTCGCCTGGAGTCGCGAACGCCTGACGAGACTTTATGCCAAGGTTGATGGATCGGGCATGGAAAACTGGCTGGCCAATGACAACCTCTTTCAAGAGCCCGACCCGCTACACGATCCACTCGGCGATCCTCCGAAGGGTTACTGGTGATTCCCGAAGGTATGATCGAGTAAGCGACCTTCCGCCGAGTTGCGCACTGTGCGCTCGTCCGTGAAGGCGTTCAGAGCCCGCATAGTGTAGCGAACTGACCGGCCGAGCTTCACGAACATTGGTCCCTTCCCCAATCGCCGCCATGCTTCGAGCGTTTTCACGCTGACCGACAGTATTGCGGCGGTTTCATCCACGGTTAGGCGTCGGTCCTGCTGGGTCGCTTCCGCACTGGATGGCACAAGCTTCGTCGGACGCCGCAACTGCTTGCGCGGCGCAAGGGGCGCAACCGGCGTCAAAGTTGGGGCAAGCCCGGATTTGATCGCCAACGGCACGCATGCAGGCTCAACGGCGACAGACAACTGCTGAACGGGCGCATCCGCAAAGGCAAACGCCAGTTGCTCCGCCGATGAATGTCGTTTGACCTTGCGCGCGGGATTCATGGCGAGCCTGTTCGATTGGCCTCGCATCATGTGCGACTCTGACGCTCAGTCGAAGCTGATTAGTCCCGCGGTTGAGAAGCGCGCGGCGATCGCGCGCAGATTTGCGCACGCCTGATGGAAACGTGATGCAACGCGCGCGGAGATTGGTCATGTCATCGTCGCGCACGGCGTCGCACTATGTATCCAACGTTGCGTTGGACGGTATTGCTTCTCGTGGCAACGCGCGCGGCCTCAATTCGCGTCCCAAGTGAAAAGCTCATCGCTCCAGGCCGAGCGACGGCGTGGCTTTGATCTTTCCGTTCGCGATCGAGATCGAATAATTCTTGCCGATCGCGAGCTGCTGCCCTGCCGCGAGCGGCGCCAGCGCGACGCCATCATTGCGTTCAAGCATGGCGACCCGGCCTTGGTGGAGAATCTTGACGCCGCGCACAATCCAGTCGCGCTGCAATCCGTCGTCGATGGCGACCGCGCGCTTGCCGAGGCCTTTCGCAAAGGCCTTCGTCTCCCTCGTAAGTTCGAACTCACGAAGACGCTTGAGGGCGCCGGTCTCGAACTCGAACCGGCCAGTTAAATCCCTGCCGCCGGTTTTCTCGCGCTCGTGCCACGCGATGCGTTGCGCGAGCGCGTCGCTCACCGCCGGCGTCGATGGCAGTTTGCCCTGTTCGCCCGCAATCCCTCTCGCTAATTCGCGATCAAGCTCGGTCTCGGCGCGGGCGGTGACCTGAGCTTCGAGCGGCAGCGCTGAGAGAGTATGAATCTTCACGCGGTTACCCCGCCCCTCATGTCGATGCGGCTCGATCGCGACGAGACCGCCGGGCTCGATCCCGGCGACGGCTGGGGCGCGGATGTTGACGAAAACAGGCCCATGGGAGGGACTGCGGACGATCGCGTAGGCCTTGCCTGGGCCATCGCCGCGTCGGCCCGTCTCGATCACCTCCCCAACAAAGCGACCCATCGAAGGACGGTAGAGGCGCAGCTTCCCCTCGCCTGGCGCCAGCTCGCGCCCGAGCCTGCGGCGAATGTCGAGGCCGCGGCCAATCTCCTGCAAGCGCGCGCTCCAGTCCGGCTCGAACCGGAAGCGGCTTCGCTTTCTCTCATGCGCCAACCCCATGTGCGCGAGTTCGCGCACGCGGTTGCGGAGCGCTGCCCGAAGCACCGGCTCCAGTTCTCGGCCGACGGACTGAATGCGGACCGTTCGATTGCGCGGGATCTGGGCTTCGAGCAGCTGATCGAGCCGCGTGTGGCGTGGCGCCCGCGTCTCTCGTTCAAGCGCCAGACGTTCGTCTTCGGGACCGCGATTTCCGAGCATCTCAGTGGCGACATCACGGGCGGCGTGACGAAGCCCGCGGCCCACGTAGTCGCGCGGGATGATAAGTTCTGGGCCATCACGGCGCCGGCCACGTAGAATGATGTGGACGTGCGGGTTGTCGGTGTTGTGGTGGTCGACGGCCACCCAATCGAGTTCGAAGCCGAGATCGCGCTCCATCCTCGCCATCGTTGCGCGGGTGAAGTCTTTAAGGTCCTCAATCCGCGCGCCGCTTTCGGGCGCAAGCATGAGGCGAAAGTGTCGCTTGTCGGCGCTCGCCCATTCCTCAAGCCGCGGGTGCGCATCCACCTCATCGTGTTCGCGGTCGTAAAACTGCCCCTTCTCTCCGTCGGCTCCAGCGCCGTCGCGCTCTAGATATTTGCCGTGCGCCGCCAGCCTACCCGCCGCGCCACCACCGTGACTTTTATAAAACACGGTCGCGACGACGCGTTGGCGTCCATCCGCAGTGAAAGCGGTTTTCCCTCCTTTCAGGCGAGATCGTCGGGCGCTTCCACTACGTTCGGAGATTAGCTTCGAGAGCTTGGCGCCGAGGCCGCCGCTGCGGGCGCCAGACGATCCGCGCCCTTTCTGCACCGTGCCTCGGACGCGATCGTCCTCCCTAAACACCTGCATGTCTCGCACAGCTAGGAGTGCATGGTCGCGCTCGTTCGGCCGCATGAGCGGCGAAGTGCGCAACATCTCTGAGAGCGAGGCTTTCGGCATGTGCTGCGGCGCTCGTCGTTGAATCCGCGCCATTGCGGCGCTTCTTGCCGCGTTAGAATTCGCGCTGCCGCATCAAAATGCTAGGCGCTGCAAGCCTCAGAAGAAAACCTGCGGCGCCCTTTATCTTGCTCTCCACCATCGCCCCGCCGCAGCCCAGATTCCTGCTTCCCTTCGCGCGTTCTATTTTGAGCATCGCTGCATCGTCATCAGGTGTTGCCGCATGTGGCAGAGTGTGATCACGCGTAGGCGAGGCGATTAGAGTCTTCGCCACACGCCTTCGATCAAATCGACGCTCACAGGTCCCCAATAGCGTCCGTCGAAACTGTCGTCTGTGTCGCCTAAGAGGAGAACTTCACCTCGGCCCAAGACGCGGCATCCGCGCCAGGCCGTCAGCCGAAGACGGCCGTCATCAGCAGGAGAAAGAACAGCAACAGCGCGATGAAGGCCATAGTCATCACCACCAGCATCGTCGTCGACGCTGACGTCGGCATGCTGGTGCTCATCCTCGGCGCCGATGACGACGATGTTGTCACCGCTGACGAGAAGGCGGCGTCCGTCGCCGCACACACGGGCCCCGGCGCCAGCCGCGACACGCTTGATGAAACGATCGGTGGCGTCCTCGAACCCACGCCGCCGCGCCTCCTCCGGCGCCACGTCGCGCGGCCGGACAGTGACGAAGGCGCCCACAGTGACGGCCGCATCCGTGCGCACGTAGAGGCCTTGCGGTACGGACGGGCTCGGATTGTAGAGTATGAGGTCGCGCGGCGCGGCGAGCGCGGCCGCGGCCAGCGCGGCGGCCAAGCCGATGCCCAACATCAGGACCGATCGAGCTCGTTTGATCATCGTCCCGGCTCAAGCAGATTCCACGCCGCGGAGTGCTTTTGGGGTCGGCCTTGGGGTTGCCCGGAATTCCACCCCCAAAAAGCCGGCGAAAACAACTATATAGGCCTAGGCTTGAATGTGGACTTGGGATCGGACGCGGGAAAAGCTTGACTTTTTGGGGATGTTAGCTAACTTGGCGAACATGACAGCGACCACGAAGATCTCGGCGGCAGAGTTTCAGAACAATTTCGGCCGCTACACCGACGCCGCCAAGCAGGCGCCGGTCGTCGTCACACGATACGGGCGCGACGAACTCGTCGTGCTTTCGGCCGCCGAATACCAGCGCATGCGGGCCTCCTTCCGGCGCGTCGTGGTGCTCAACGAGACGACCCCTGACGAGGCGGCTGAACTCTTCCAAGCGCTCGCCAACGCACCGGCCTCGCCTGAGGCACAAGCGCTCGACCACTTGATGGATGACGCGACCCGATCGGGCGCGTGACCTCCACCTAGATGATTCCGAAAGCGCCGCAAGCCGGCATGGTCTTGCACTATAGCTTCCTGTGGAAGCACGAAGCCGAGCGCGGTCAGGACGAAGGCGCGAAGGATCGTCCCGTCGTCGTGCTCGTCCTCTTGGCTGAGGGCGAGGAAGTGGTGGTTGCGCCGATCACGACCGTTCCGCCTGCGCAAGGCGCGCCCGCTGTCGAGGTGCCACAGCGCGTACGCGAGCATTTGGGTCTCGATGCGGACCAATCCTGGATCAGCGTCGCCACGCTCAATCGCTTCGTTTGGCCTGGTCCTGATCTGCGGCCCGTGCCTGGCAGCAATCCGGCGGACGCGCTTTACGGTTTCATTCCGCAACAGTTGCTTGACGCTGCCAAGCAGAGCGCAATGGCTGAACTTGCCAAGCGCGTGCCTGGTCTCGTCGTGCGCCGCACCGAAGAATAGAGCGGTCGCTTGTAAGCGAATTTGGACGGCCGCCGCCCAAAGTAAGCACAATTGTACGCGCAAAAGCGATTTTGGACCCCAACCGCGCAATCTCTCTCTTTGGGGTGGGCGGGCGGGCCCTGCGACAGGGATGGAAGCCCGAAGGGCCGAGACCGCGAAGCGGGCTCGGTGCGAAGCACGAGAGTCCGGCCGCCGGCTCTGCCGGCGGGTCGCCCACACACGGGTGACACAAAGACATGTCCGCTGACTGCACCGCGAGTGACTGCGCAGCGAGGGTGGGCGGGTGGGAATAAGGCCGCACACTTTCGCGGTATGACCGGAGAATACGCGATCGCTCGGCGAGATCGCTGCAGCGCTTGGAAAAGCAGCAAGCAGATCAGCCGCCGCCGCCTTGGGGCTGAGGGCTGATGGAAAAGGCGGCGGCGGCATCGAGACGCGGCCCACGTACGATGCCATCGCCTCTAGCCTATGATAGCGAGGCGATGTCACGCAGCAAAGCAATGTCGTCGCGCCGGCCACGCCGCAATTCGCGCGAAAGGCGGTGTTTGAGGGATCGCGCGAGCGCGTGCGTATGATCTAGATGCGCGGCCTTGCGCGCGCGTGTTCACCGCAAGAAATATTTGAGATCGCCGTATCCCACGACGCTTTTCGCGCGTTAGCCCGCCATAGTTTCGAGGGGACTCCGAACATGAAAAGCTCGCTCCTCTGCGCCGTGGCGCTGGCCGCGTTGCTTGTCGCATCGACAGCCACCGCGCAGCACACGGGCCATCCCATGCCAACTGCGCCGCCCACGGCGCAGACTTCGCCTCCACCTCCCCCGCCACCGGCGCCACCGCCACCGCCAGCGCCGACACCTGCGCCAGATCACGAAGCCATGGAGCACGACGCGCCTCAAACGACGCCCGCGCCGCAGATGGACCAGATGGGCGCGATGGACCACGGCATGGATCACATGATGGCCGCGCTCGGGCCCTATTCGATGGCGCGCGAAGCCTCGGGCACCAGTTGGCAGCCGGATGTGACCGAACACACGATGCTTCAAACCATGCACGGGCCCTGGATGCTGATGGGTCACGTCATGTTGAACGGCGTCTATAGCTGGCAGGACGGACCGCGCGGCGACGAGAAGGCCTTTCTCGCCGGCATGATCATGGGCGTGGCGCGCCGCGATCTCGCCAATGGCGACACCATCCAATTCCGCGGCATGCTCTCGCCCGATCCGTTCATGGGACGCAGCGGCTATCCATTGCTGCTGGCCGCGGGCGAAACCGCCGACGGCGTCACCCCACTCATCGATCGCCAACACCCGCATGAATTGGTGATGGAGCTGTCGGGCTCCTATTCACATCGCCTGTCCGGCAACAGCAGCGCCTTTGTCTATCTCGGCTATCCGGGCGAGCCCGCATTCGGTCCGCCCGCTTTCATGCACCGCACCTCGGCGATGGACAGCCCCGAAGCGCCGATCACGCACCATTGGTTCGATTCCACCCACATCACCTTCGGCGTGCTGACGGCAGGCTATGTGCGCGACGATTGGAAGATCGAGGTCTCGCAATTCACTGGCCGCGAGCCCGACGAAGACCGCTATGATTTCGATGAACCCACGTTCGATTCAACGTCGGTGCGCTTGAGCTGGAATCCAACCGAGCGTTGGGCGCTGCAAGCATCGTGGGCCGATCTCGAAAGCCCCGAGCAATTGGAGCCGGAGGTCGACGAGACGCGCTGGTCGGTGAGCGCCGCCTACACGATGCCGCTTGGCGAAGGTAGCTTCTGGTCGACCACGCTCATCTATGGCGAAAAAGATCCAACCGACGAGGAACGTCTCGCAGGGCTCGCCATCGGAACCGCTTATCGGCCCAATCCCGACTGGACCTTCTTTGCCCGCGCCGAAGAAGTCGACAGTCACGATCTTGCGCCAGAGGTTGAAACAGTCGCCAAAGCATCGATCGGCGCGATCCGCGATTTCCGCATTCGCGACAACGTCACCTTCGGCGTCGGCGCGCTTTATTCGCACAATTTCGTGCCTGATGATCTCGAGCCCGCCTACGGCGGCGATCCGGACGGCGCGATGGCCTTCGTCCGGCTGCGCATCGGTTAGACTCAAGCCGAGTCCGGCTTAAGCCTTAGCGGCTTTCAGCTCAAACAAGCGCGCCATGCCGCGAACGCATTTGCGGTCGAGCGCATAGGTCCCGGGACGCTTGTCTGCGACTTGCCTGATCAATCCGGCGCCCTTGAGGCGGGTAAGCGGCAGCGACAGCGATGAGGCTTTCACCTTGAGAACGGCGGCGATTTCCGCAGCCGACAATGCATGCGGCGCGCGCGCCATCAGTACGCGAAACACCGCCAGCCGCGTCGTCTGCGCCAGCGCGCCCAGCACATGAACCGCCTCTTCGTCTGAGAGGTTGGCGCCTGCTTTCATCGGCGGCTAGAGCCTGGCGCGCACGCCCAGTACGAAGCGCGTGTCGCTCTCGTCTCCGCCTGCGGCGCTCGCATAGTCGGCCGTGTCGCCAAGCTTGGTCTCATACGTGACGCCGACATAGGGCGCGAAGTTGCGGGTGATGTCGTAGCGAAGGCGCAAGCCCAGTTCGACATTCGTCACGCCCGCGCCGGTCTCCAATTCGGGAACATCGTCGGCCGAGAAATTGATCTCGGCGCGCGGCTGCAGGATGACGCGCTGCGTGAGGCGCGCATCGTATGAGCCTTCCAAGCGGGCGCTGACTTCGCCCTCGTCGGAGACGAAGACCGCGCCCGTGGTCTCAAACCAATAAGGCGCAACGCCCTCAAAGCCGAGCACGGCGTAGGCGCGGTTGGGGCTGGGCTCGATATCGTAACGCACGCCCGCCTGGAGATCGAAGTAAGGCCCGATCGCGCGCGAATAGAGCGCCTGCACTTCCGCGCTCTCGACATCGTTTTCGTTTGCCTCGCCTTCGGTCTTGAAAACAAAGCGGTTGAGGTCGCCGCCGATCCAGCCCTCGCCTTCCCAATGAAACGCGGTCTCATCGTCGCCGAACTGAAGCTCAGCCGTGTCCACCATCAGATTGGAGACGATCGCCCCGCCATGTTCGCGCCGCAACTGCCCGCGCGCGGCCGCCATCTCTTCAGCGCTGTAAAAGCGCTCCGCCGCATGATCGGTCGGCGCCGGCGGCGGTGGATCGTCGCCGACAGCGTCGTCTTGCGCGCCATGCCCCATTTGCGCGTGATCCATTTGCGAATGGTCCATCGCGCCATGGTCCATCTGCGAATGGTCGGCGTCATCTTCCTCGCTAGTGTCCGCCGGCGCTTGTGTCTGCGGCGGCGATGTCGGCCAGGGCATCTGCATGGCCGGCGGCTCGCTCTGCGCGAAGACCGGCGTCGCCAGCACGACGGGCGCTGCGGCTGCGATGATCAGCGTCCATTTCATGAGCGCGTCTCATCGAGCGGGCGCACGGTGACGACGCGGAACATGCCGGCGTGCATGTGATAGAGGAGATGGCAATGAAACGCCCAATCGCCGGGCGCATCGGCGGTGAGGTCGAATGTGACCTTGCCGCCCGGCAGCACATTGACCGTGTGCTTGCGCGGACGCTTGCCGTCAGGACCCGTCAACAACTCGAAGAAATGGCCGTGCAGGTGGATGGGATGGGCCATCATGCTGTCGTTGACGAGCGTCACGCGCACGCGCTCGTCGCGGCGAAATGGAATGGGTTCGACCACTTCGCTGAAGCGTTCGCCGTCGAACGACCACATGAAGCGTTCCATGTTGCCGGTCAGGTGCAATTCAAGCGAACGCGTCGGCGTGCGCGTGTCGGGATTGGCTTCGAGCGCTTCGAGGTCGGTATAGACGAGGACGCGGTGCTCAACGTCTTCGAGGCCCTGCCCGCGATCGCCCAAGCGATCGACAGGCATCGGCGCGATCGATTGCACGCCCGGCCCCATCCGCACTTGCGGGGCGTTGGCGCCATCGCGCATCGACATGTCGCCGTGATCCATCGGCGCGCTGGCGCCTTCGGTCCCAGGCCAAGCCATCGTCATGGAGGACATATCCATTCCCATGTCGCGCATGGTCGAGCGCGGGCGTGCGCGCAGCGGCGGAATGTCAGCGCTCATGCCAGGACGTGGCGCGAGCGTTGCTCGCCCCATGCCTGAGCGGTCAACTGCTTCAGCGACCAATGTGAAAGCGCGATCCTCGCGCAGCTCGACGATCACGTCATAGATTTCGGCGACCGAGATCTGAAATTCATCGACCGTGACGGGCTTCACGTTCAGCCCATCGGCCTGCACGACGACGAGCGGCAGTCCCGGAATGCGCACGTTGAAGATCGTCATTGCCGCGGCGTTGATGAAGCGAAGCCGCACGCGCTCACCCGGTTGAAAGAGCGCCGTCCAATTGTCGGCGGGCCCATGGCCGTTGATCAGGAATGTGTACGTCGAGCCCGTGACATCGGAGATGTCGGTCGGGTCCATCCGCATCTCAGCCCATTCCATTTGATCGGAAAGCGGCGGATCGCGTCCGTTGAGCGCGCCCAGGATGGTTTCGCGCTGCATGTTGAAATGGCCGGGCTCCTGCTTCAGGCGCGCGAAAATCGTATGCGGATGCAGGAAGCTGAAATCACTGAGCACGATGACGTGCTCGCGGTCATAGGCGATCGGATCGTGGTGCGCGGGATCGATGACGATCGGACCGTAGTGGCCCTCCTGCTCCTGCAAGCCCGAATGCGAGTGATACCAATAGGTGCCCGATTGCCGGACCGGGAATTCATAGGTGAAGCTTTGGCCAGCCCGAATGCCGGGAAAGCTGACGCCCGGCACGCCGTCCATCTGGAACGGCAGGATGAGACCGTGCCAGTGGATCGAAGTTTCTTCGTCCAGCGCGTTGTTGACGGTGAGACGAACGTTCTGCCCTTCGCGCAGACGAATGAGCGGACCAGGAACCGTGCCGTTGATGCCGATGGCGTGACCGCCGCGCCCTTCGACATTCAAGTGCATGCGCGCGATATTGAGCGCGATGTCTTCGCCGCTCAGCGTAGGCAGCGCGGGCCCAAGCCCATGCGCGTGGGTCTGCGCCCAGGCCGGAAACGCGCGCGCGGCCACGAGCCCGGCGCCAAGCGCCCCTGCGCCATGCAATAGTCTGCGTCGCGAAAACATTGTCCCTGCCCGTCTGATCAGAACGCCATATGCCCTGCGCCGTGGGTCACTTCGGCGCCGAGATAAGCTTGCGCCAGGATCGCCGCGGCGACGACGCTAAGCGCGATTGCGTAAAGAGGACCATTACGGCCCGCGGCGGCCGCTTCCGCATTGGGTTTCAGCCACCACACCAACAGCATGAAGAATGGCAGCGCGGTTCCGATCCAGCGGTGCAGCACAAGCGCGCTCGCATCGTCAGCCGCCGGCAATCCCGCATTGATCCAGCCAAGGGGCGCGGCGACAAAGGCGCCAATGACAGCGATCCCCAGCAGAAGCTTGTTGCTCGCTGTGTAGATCGGCTTGCGGCGCAGCACGGCCATCAATTCGAGAAACGCAACCGTCAGGAAGAGCGCGACGGGAAAGTGCACCGCGGCTGGGTGCCAGCCGCCCAGCCAGCGCAACAAGCGGCCAGAAAATGTCGTCGGCCTCTCGTCGTGCTCGGTCATGACCGGCGCTGTTGGCCACGGCATCGTCATCACCGGCTCTTCGCCGGGTGCGACCGGCGATGGCGCCATCTCGGTCTGCTGTTGTTGCGGCGTGTGCGGCTCGTTCTGGTGCGCAATGGCGGGTGTCAGCGCCAAGAGCGCCAAGACGACGCCCAACACCTTAAAACGGCGCAGCCATGATGCCAGACGTGTCATATGCCCCTCCGCGCGCGCCGCCGCTTAACGCTGCACTTGCAGCGCTGAGACCATCGGCTGACCGTTATGGTTCACTAGAGTGAAGTTCACGCGATTGCCGACTGCGACGCCGGTCAACAGTTCGGCTGAGTGCAGTGGAAACGCCATGGTCATCGACGGCCACCCCAGCGCCGGCATCGGCTCATGCGCAATGGTGATGCGGTTGTTGCGCGCATCGATGGCGCGGACAACGCCAACGCCTTCGGCGCTCTGCGGCACTGCGGCTTGCGCGGCATGTTCTTGGCCCTGATGCGCGAAGGCCGGAGCGGTTGCGCCGAGGCTGAGCGCGGCGGCTACCGCGAGGATCAATTGCTTGGTCATGAGGTGTCTCCTGTTCGTTGATATTTACGCAAAATGACAAGCAACCCCGTACCTCAGCGCAAAAAAAGGCATGAAGGGGGCGAGGCAACGCGCCGCAGGTCAAGGACGGTTCCAGGCCGCGTCTCAATGCTGACACAGGCTCGAAGACCTCTGCTCACCGTTCGGCGAGCATCTTTTTCATCTGCCCGATCTCCTGCTGTTGGCTGGCTACGATGCCCTGGCAGAGTTCGAGAATCTCGGCATCGGTCGCTTGCGCCTGTTCGCACATGAGGATCGCGCCCGCATGGTGGGGCACCATAGAGCGCAGAAACTCCGCGTCGCCAATTGCGGTCTGCGAGCGGATCGCGAAGAAGGCGCCAATCCCGATCACCGCGCACAGCGCGTACGAGATGAGGTTCGCGCGTGCGTTCATATACATGTGGCGCATCAGAATAAGCTCGATCGCCACCATCGGCGCGGCCATCAAGGCGGCCATGTAGGCCTGGTTGAGATTGGGGAGCGCGTTTTCGATGCGGTCCACCATCGCGTACATCAGAATGTACATCGCCACGAAAGAGAGCAGCGCCATCAGCGCCAGCGTCCGATAGGGCTTGGCGTGCTTCATCGCGCCATGGCCGCCCTGGTGTGAAGAATGGTCCGTCATGGCCTCGCTCCGGCTTGAGTTGCCCCCTAGAACCACGCCATACCGCGCCTGTTCCGGTTTGGCGGGCAATCCGAAAATCTCGGACAGCCAATGAGGGATATGAGCGAGCGGTGCGTATAGGACCTGCGTGCTGGCGCGACTTTACGGGGGAAACATCGTGCGCATTTCTTGGCTGGCGTCGTTCGTTCACAAGTGGCTGGCGCTTATCATCGGCATTCAGATCTTCATCTGGATCGCGACCGGCCTCTTCTTCACCGTGGTCCCGATCGAACAGGTCCGGAGCGAGCATCGCATTCGCGATCTCCAACCCGCGGTTCTGAGCGCCGCTGATCTGACTGCTGTCCCAGGCGCCATTGCCGGCAATCAAGCGCCCATCCGTCTCACCGTCGAGAACCGTCCCGAAGGCGTGCGCATCGTCGCCGATTATGCCGATGGAACCGCCGCTCTGTTCGACGCCCGCACGGGCGCCCGACTCTCGCCGCTCGATTCTGAGGCCGCGCTTGCCATCGCGCGCGCCCGCATCGCCACCGAGGTGCCGGTCGCCTCTTCCGAGCTTGTCACCACCGCGACCCCGGAATATCGCGGGGCGCTTCCGGCTTGGCGCATCGCCTTCAATGAGCCGTCCAAGCTCGCCGTCTATGTCGGCGCCAACAACGGTCAGGTGACCGCGCGCCGTTCCGAACTCTGGCGCGTCTATGACTTCCTCTGGGCGCTCCACATCATGGACTACCAGGAGCACGAGAACTTCAACCACGCGCCGATCATCATCGTTTCGGCGCTGGCTTTCCTCTCCACCATCGCCGGCATCGCGCTCATTCCCTACCGCTTCCGCTGGCGGCGAAAGAAACCGGCGTCGGCTTAAGGCGGTGAGCGCGGTCATACGCGCAGCGAGCCCAGGCGCAGGGAATTGGCGATGACCGACACCGACGAGAGCGCCATGGCGAGCGCGGCGATCATCGGCGACAACAGCATGCCCGTCAGCGGATAGAGCACGCCCGCAGCGATCGGGACGCCGGCGACATTGTAGGCAAAAGCGAAGAAGAGGTTTTGCCGGATGTTGCGCATCACCGCGCGTGAGATAGTGCGGGCGCGCACAATGCCGATGAGGTCGCCGTGCAGCAGCGTAACGCCTGCGCTCTCGATGGCGACATCGGTGCCGCCGCCCATAGCAATGCCGACATCGGCTGCCGCAAGCGCTGGCGCGTCATTGACGCCGTCTCCGGCCATCGCGACCACACGGCCTTGGCTCTTCAGGCGCGTCACCACATCGGCTTTGTGCTCGGGCAACACCTCGGCCTCGATGTCGGTGATGCCGAGTTTCTTCGCGACAGCTTTCGCCGTGGTGCGGTTGTCGCCGGTCAGCATCACGAGCTTGAGGCCCTGGGCGCGTAACTGATCGAGCGCCGCCGGCGTTGTCGGCTTGACGGGATCGGCGATGCCGATGACGGCGGCTGCCCCATTGTTGACGCTCACATAGATGGCGGTGGCGCCCTCGCCGCGCAGCCTCTCGGCTCTTGCTTCGAGTGCACTGGTGGCGACGCCGAGCTCTCGCATGTAGCGTTCGGCCCCGAGTGCGATTTCTTTGCCGTCAACCACGCCGATGACGCCCTTGCCTGTCGGCGAGTCAAAATCGCGCGCTTCGCTCAACGCAAGACCGCGCTGCCGCGCCGCCTCGACAATCGCCTGAGCAAGGGGATGCTCGCTTTGGTTTTCGACGCTGGCTGCGAGCGCGAGCACATTGGCTTCATCGAAACCTTGTGCGAGTTCGATGGCGACGACCGCGGGCTTGCCTTGGGTCAGCGTGCCGGTCTTGTCGAGGATGAGCGTGTCGACCTTCTCGAAGCGCTCCAAGGCTTCTGCGTTTTTAATCAATACGCCCGCGCGGGCGCCCCGGCCGACGCCGGCCATGATGGACATCGGCGTCGCCAAGCCCAACGCACACGGACAGGCGATGATCAGCACCGATACCGCAGCGATGAGGCCGTAGGAGAACGCCGGTGACGGTCCAAGAATCCACCAGGCGATGAGCGCGATGATCGCCACACCGATAACGGCCGGCACAAACCACCCCGAAACGCGATCGGCCAGGCGCTGAATAGGCGCGCGCGATCGCTGCGCATCGGCCACCATCTGCACGATGCGCGAGAGCATGGTGTCGGCGCCGACGCGTTCGGCTTGGATGACGAGCGCGCCGGTTTGGTTGAGCGTGCCCCCGATCACATGCTCGCCGGTTTGCCGGGTCACCGGCATGGATTCGCCGGTCACCATGGATTCGTCGATGCTGGAACGGCCGTCGGCGACGACGCCGTCCACTGGGATCTTTTCGCCCGGCCGCACGCGTAAGCGGTCGCCCACTAGGATCTGATCAAGTGTGACTTCTTCTTCGGCGCCATCGCGCAAGCGCCGGGCCGTCTTCGGCGCAAGGTCGAGCAGCGCGCGAATGGCGCCGCCCGTGCGCTCTCGTGCTTGCAGTTCGAGCACCTGCCCCAACAGCACGAGCACGGTGATGACGGCCGCGGCTTCGAAATAGACCGCGACCAGCCCATGATGATCCCGGAAGGCTGGCGGAAACGCTGAGGGCGCAAAGAGCGCAACGACACTATAGGTCCACGCAACCCCCGTCCCCAGCGCGATGAGCGTGAACATGTTGAGGTTGCGCGTCTTCAAGGACTGATAGCCGCGCTCGAAGAAAGGCCACCCCGCCCACAACACGACGGGCGTTGCGAGCAGGAATTGCAGCCAGCCGTTCCAAACGGGCGGGATGAAATTGTCGACGCCAAGGAAGTGCCGACCCATTTCGAGCGTCAGCACGGGCAATGCGAGCGCAGCGCCGATCCAGAAGCGGCGGCTCATGTCGATCAGTTCTGGATTAGGTCCTGCGTCGGCGGTCGGCATCATGGGTTCGAGCGCCATGCCGCAGATCGGGCATGAGCCTGGGCCGTCGCGCACGATCTCGGGGTGCATCGGGCAGGTCCATTTCGAGCCTGCCGGCACGGTCGATGGATCTACCGTCGGTGCGCCGTGGCTCGTGTGCCCGTGATGGCCGCCCGTGTTGCAGCAGCTCGCTTCAGCAGGCTTTACGTATTTCGCGGGATCGGCCGCGAACTTCGCTTTGCAACCGGCGCTGCAGAAGAGCACCTCTTCGCCGGCATGGGTGAGACGGTGCAGCGTGTCGGCTTTCACGGTCATGCCGCAGACAGGATCGATGAGCTTCGGCGCCGTCGTGACGGCGTGATTGTGATGGCCGTGGTGAGAATGGTCCGATGACATGGGCTTACCGCACGCGTGCGTGCGTCCTTTGTTGCGATCTTGCGGGCAAGCCTAATCCTTCCCATAATGGGAAGGTCAAGCGGGCAAAAACCGGAGCATTTAGAGGCACATGAATATTGGCGATGCCGCGGAGCGCTCGGGCGTCTCGGCCAAGATGATCCGCTATTATGAGGAGATCGGTCTCATCAAGACGTCGCGGCGCGCCAATGGGTACCGCGACTATGACGGGAACGACGTGAGCGTGCTGCAATTCATCCGGCGCACCCGCGATCTGGGCTTCTCGCTCGATGAAGTGTCGAACTTGCTGGCGCTCTGGCGCGACCGCAAGCGGCCCTCGCGCGAGGTCAAGAAACTCGCTTCGCAACACATTGAGGATCTGGAACGACGCATGCGCGAAATGCGCGCGGTGGTGCGCACGCTGAAAACCCTCGCCGACCATTGCCGCGGCGACGAGCGTTCGGAGTGCCCGATCCTCGATGACTTTGCGTCCGCGCCGGCGAAGAAGGCCGCTCGCAAACACGCGCACGCATGACCGCGCCCTCGAACGTGAGAGTGAGCGATCAGCGCGCCGGATAGTGCGAGAATACACTTCGCCCGCCGCCGGAGGTGAAAGCCACGACATCGTAGGCTTCGTTACCGCCGCCGGGTTGTTCCATGCCGGGTGAACCCATCGGCATGCCGCCAACGGCGATGCCCGCGATTTGGGGCCGCTCTTCGAGCAGACGCACGATGTCTGCCAATGGCACGTGCCCTTCGACAACGTAATCGCCGACGATCGCCGTGTGGCACGAAGCAAGATCGGCGGGTACGCCACGCGCGGTCTTGAACGCAGCGAGATTGGGATCGTCCTCGGTTGTGACGATGAAGCGCCCGCTCGCGCGCATCTGTTCGGTCCAGACCTCGCAGCAACCGCAGCCTGGATTGCGGCGAACCGCCATCGGCACGGGCCGCGCGGCCGCCTCGGCGCAGCCAGCAAGGCTCACCGCGGCCAAAGCGGACCCAGCGCCAACAAGGATCGCGCGGCGCGTTTGCAAGAGAACGGGGTTTTTCATGATCGGCGCAACTTCCTCATGCCGATATAATACGCAGCGACAGGCCGTCAGCCCTGACGCTGCTTCTCAGTTTGAGGGGTTCAAGTTACGGCTGCGTATGATGGATGGCGGAAGGTAGGTCAGGATCATGGGTATCGACGACTGGCTCAAGGAACTCAGGCGCCAAGCGCCGGATCTTTCCTTGCACGGACTTGAGACACGGGTGTGGGCCGCGATCGGCGAGCGCCAGCGCGCGCCGTCCTCGATGATGCTGTGGGGTTGGCGTAGCGCCAGCGCGGCCGCGCTCTTGGCAGTCGGGCTCCTGACGCAAGGCGCGAGCATGGCGCAGACGTCTTCCGAATTCGATCTCTTCTCGCCCAATGCGGCTCTGGCGCCGTCGACGCTGCTTGGAGAGAGCCGGTGACGCCGGCGCACCGCGCCATCGCCGTCACCATTGTCGTCGCGTTCCTGGCCGGTCTGGCCGGCATGGGCCTCGGGCGCATCGTGTTTGCGCCAGAGCGGACGCCCAGTCTGCACGAAATGCTGCATGACGAACTCGATCTCTCCGCAGCGCAGGAGCAGCAGATTGAAGCGCTCGAACGCGATTTTGCGACGCGCCGGCGCGCGCTCGAAGTGGAGATGCGCGCCGCCAATGCTGAACTGGCCGCGGCGATGCGCGAAGAGCATGCTTACGGCCCCCGTGTCACCGCCGCGGTCGAGCGCTTCCATGCCGCTATGGGCGAGCTTCAGAGCGAGACGATGGAGCACGTCTTCGCCATGCGCGAACTGTTGACGCCTGAACAGTGCATCGAGTTCGACGCCCTTGTCGCTTCGGCGCTGACCGACGAGCCCCAATGAATGCCCGCGACGGGGACGATGACGACAGGCTGATCGCGGCTGCGCTCGGCGGCGACAACGCCGCCTTCTCGAAACTGATGAGCCGCCACAAGGCACCGCTCTACCGGTTCGTGCGCCGCTACGTGGGCGATGCGGACGAGAGCTTCGACCTCGTGCAGGAGACGTTCGTGGCGAGCTGGAGCGCGCTCGCCGCCTTCGAGCGCGGGCGCTCGTTTCCGGTCTGGCTTCGCCGCATCGCGCTCAACAAGTGCCGCGACTGGAGCCGCCGGCGCCAAGTGCGCCGCTTCTTCTTTGGCGCGAGCCCAATCGAAGCCGCCGACAAAATGCCGGCCGCGCCAGCCGACGACAGGCCGCACCAAGCGCGGCTGGCGGCACTCGATGCGGCGATCGCAGCCCTCCCCGCTGCGCTCAAAGAACCGCTCCTGCTCACCGTGTTCGATGGCATGTCGCAAGCTGAGGCCGCAAGTCTCCTCAGCATCAGCGCCAAGGCCGTCGAAACGCGCGTCTATCGCGCCAAGCAGAGACTGCGCGGCGCGCTCGGTGATGGGGACAACACGGGCGACTGAGGGATCGCGAGCGCGCCCGCGTATCTTTGACATGGACAAGGGGCATGGGGCTGAGATGGCGGAAACCGGAAGCTTCACCCCGCTTCTCGGCGCCAAAGCCTTGTCGCCATTCTACGACGCCGCCATCGGACTGGCGACGCGCGAAGGCCGCTGGCGCGCCCGCCTTGTCGCGCAGATCAATCTCAAACCGGACGATCGCATCTTGGATGTCGGTTGCGGCACTGGAACGCTTGCGCTCATGCTGAAGCGTCGCGCGCCATCGGCCACGGTGTTCGGCTTGGATCCCGATCCACAAGCGCTCGAGATGGCGCGGCGCAAAGCAAAACGGGCGGGCGCCGAGATCAACTTCCTGCAAGGGTTCGCCAGCGATGCTCTGATCAAACCGCTGCGGCCCCTCACCAAGATCGTGATCAGCCTGGTGCTGCACCAGACGCCGGTGAAAGAGAAGCTGCGCATCCTCAATACCTGCCGTCACGTACTGGGCCCTGACGGCGAAGTGCATGTCGCAGACTACGGCGAGCAGCGCGGTTTGATGCGTCTTGCTTTCAGAACCACGGTACAGGCGCTCGATGGCGTCAACGACACCGAACCGCACGCGAGCGGCCAATTCCCCTCAATTATCCGCGAGGCAGGTCTCAAGACGCTGACCGAAACTTCGCGCACGCCCACGCCGACGGGACAGATCACGTGCTGGATCGCCCGTCGCTAGCCAGGCAGTCAAAATAGGGAGCGATTTCGTGAAGTTTGTTGTTCGCGCCGCCGCATTCGCCGTTCTCGCCGCCGCCACCTGGCCAAGCGCCGCCAAGGCGCACGACTTCTTCCTGCTGCCTGAGCAATTTCATGGGGGTGGAAACTTTGAGGTGCACTCAACAGTCGGCGCGGCCTTTCCCGCGCCGGAGACTGTCGTCGGCCAGGAGCGCATCGCTGAATTGCGCGCAAGCGATGGCGCCTCCATCGCCGTCGCGGGCCCGGGTGATCAATCGCTGCGGCTGACGCTCACGGCGGCGCGCCCAGGCGCGCATGTCGCAGGCGTTCGCATTCTTCCCCGCGACGTTGAGTACGAAGGCGAGCGCATCGGGCTCATCATGGAAGAATACGAAGTGAGCGCTGAGGCCCGGGAGGCGGTCGCCGCTCTTGCTGCCCCACGCGTGCTCCGAGCGACCTCTGAGCGGTTCGCCAAGACTATCGTGTGCAGCGAAACCTGCGCTGGCTCGGCGGCAGTAGAAGCTTTCGGCTACCCGCTGGAGTTCGTCGCCGACGCTTCAGGCGCAAACCAATTCCGCCTGCTGTTGAACGGTCGTCCGTTGGCGAACTATCCCGTCGCCATCGCAACAACCGGCGCACGCACAAGCGCGACCACAGACGCGGAAGGCCGCCTGACGGCAAACCTAGATGGCGAAGGTCCTTTCATGCTGTTTGCCGCGCACATGGCCCCGCCCGCCGAAGCCGGCGGGCGATTCCCCATGCTGCTGACATCGCTGACCGTCTCTGGCCACTGACGTTCGCAAGCGTCGCTATTGCTTCTGAACGCTCGTCACCACGGACGTCTCGGTCGCGCTCTTCAATTCAAAGGAGACGGTATCGCCAACGGCGATGCCTTGCAGGATCGCAGGGTTCTCGGCGGTAAACTGCATTGTCATCGCCGGCCAGCTCACCGCTTCGATCGCGCCGTGATTGATGGTGATGGTGCCGGCTGCCGCATCGACCTGCGTCACCGTGCCGGTGCTAGTGATCGGCCCCGCCGCCGCGGGCGTAGCCGGCTCGGACATGTTCATGTCGTCGGTCTTTGCCTCTTGTGTTGCCGGAGGCGAACACGCGGCGGCCAACAATGCGATTGGAACGATGAGCGATCTCAGCATGATCAGTTTCCCTCTTGTGTAGCGATCCGGTTTTGGTTGCTTGCGAGCGCACCGCGCTCGATCTCGCGGCGCCGGATCATAAGGTAGGCCGCGGGAATGACGAACAAAGACAAGAGCGGCGCAGAGAGCATGCCACCGACCAAGGGCGCTGCAATGCGTCGCATGACTTCAGCGCCGGCGCCGCCAGTCCAGAGGATCGGGAACAGGCCGGCTAGGATGACGGCGACCGTCATCGCTTTCGGGCGCAAGCGCAGCAGCGCGCCTTCGCGAACCGCTTCGGCGACAATCGCGGGCGTGATGTCCCCGCCGCGATCGATGCGTTCCTGAAGCGCGTTCCTCAGATAGATGAGCATGACGACGCCGAATTCAGCCGCGAGCCCCGCAAGCGCGATGAACCCGACAGCAACCGCGACTGAGAAATCGTAGCCCAAGAGATAGACGAGCCAGATGCCGCCCGTCAGCGCAAATGGCAGGCTCGCCATCACGATCGCGGCTTCATCGAAACGGCGGAACGTCGCGTAGAGCAAAAGGAAGATGATCGCCAAGGTCGCAGGTCCGACGATCATCAAACGCTGCGCCGCCCGCTCCAGATACTCGAACTGTCCCGAGTAGGCGACGCTCACCCCGGCGGGCAGCTCTTGGCGCGCAACCGCGCGCTGCAGGTCGCCGACAACGGAGGCGAGATCGCGCCCGCGCACATCAACATAGACGAAAGCCGAGAGCCGTCCATTCTCGCTGCGGATCATCGAGGGTCCATCGGCGATCTCAATGCGAGCCACTTCGCCAAGCGTCAGGCGTAAGCCCACTTCCGTGACGATCGGCAGTGCGATCAGACGTTCAAGCGTGTCGCGCACTTCGCGCGGGTAGCGCAGATTGATCGGATAGCGCGCGCGGCCATCGACGACTTCGCCGATGTTTTCTCCACCGATGGCGCCTGAGACGACCGCCTGCACATCCTCGACATTGAGCCCGTAGCGTGCGGCAGCGAAGCGATCGATGTCGACATTGACATAGCGCCCGCCGGTGATGCGCTCGGCAACGGCCGAGGAGACGCCGCGTACCTGTCGCGCCGCCTGCTCGATGGCGCGCGCAGCTGCATCGATCGAGGCAAGGTCGGGACCGCTCACCTTAACGCCGATCGGGCTTTTGACGCCGGTCGCCAGCATGTCGATGCGATTGCGGATCGGCGGCACCCAGACGTTGGTCAGCCCGGGCACTTGGACCACGCGGTCGAGTTCTTCGATCAAACGCTCGGGCGTCATGCCCGGACGCCATTCAGAGCGGGGCCGAAGCTGGATCGTCGTCTCGAACATTTCGAGCGGCGCGGGATCGGTCGCGGTCTCGGCCCTGCCCGCTTTGCCGAACACGCTTTCGACTTCCGGAACGGTGCGGATGAGCCGATCGGTTTGTTGTAGCAGTTCCGAGGCCTCCGCCGCCGAAAGCCCCGGCAACGCGGTCGGCATGTAGAGGAGATCGCCTTCGTCCATCATCGGCATGAACTCACCGCCGACCCGCGAGATCGGCCATGCCGTCGTCGCGAATGCCAAGAGTGCGACCAACAGAATGAGGCGCGGATTGGTCAGCGTGAAATCAATCGCCGGCTGATAGAGGCGCGATAAGAAGCGGTTCACCGGATTGTCGTTTTCGTGGGGAATGCGTCCACGAATCCAATAGCCCATCAAGACCGGCGTCAGTGTCACGGCGAGCGCGGCGGATGCGGCCATCGCATAGGTCTTGGTGAAAGCGAGCGGCGCGAAGAGCCGTCCTTCCTGGGCCTGCAAGGTGAAGACGGGCAGGAAGGAGAGCGTGATGATGAGCAAGCTGAAGAAGAGTGCGGGCCCCACTTCGACGGCCGCTTCGGTGATGACGCGCCAGTGATCGGCCCCTTGCGGCATCTCTCCGTCATGCTCATCGCGCCAGCGCTCCAATTTCTTGTGGGCGTTCTCGACCATGACGATGGCGGCGTCGACCATTGCGCCTACGGCGATGGCGATGCCTGAGAGCGACATGATGTTGGCGTCGACGCCTTGGAGACGCATCACTAGGAAAGCGGTGGCGACGCCAAGCGGCAGCGTGACGATCGCCACCATCGCCGAGCGGATGTGGAACAAGAAAAGCGCGCACACGAGCGCAACGACGATGAACTCCTCCAGGAGTTTGCCGGTGAGGTTCTCGATCGCGCGGTCGATCAGCGAGGAGCGGTCGTAGGTCGTCACCACTTCGACGCCGGCCGGCAAGCTGCGCTCCAGTTCGGTCAGGCGCGCGCGCACGGCGCCGATCACGGCGCGTGCGTTCTCTCCGGCGCGGATGACGACGACGCCGCCGGCGACCTCGCCTTCGCCGTTCAGTTCGGCGATGCCGCGTCGCATTTCAGGGCCGAGCTGCACCCAGGCGACATCGCTCAAACGAACCGCAATCCCGCCCGCGCCCAAGCCCAATGGGATGTTGTTGAAATCTTCGAGCGTGCGCAGGTACCCCGACGCGCGCACCATGTGCTCGGCTTCGCCCATCTCGACGACGGCGCCGCCGGTTGCGCCATTGGCTGCGCGCACGGCGTCAGCGATCTGCTGTTGGCTGACGCCATAAGCGGCCATCCGCTCAGGATCCAGGACGATCTGGTATTGGCGCACCATGCCCCCGATCGAGGCGACTTCGGCGACGCCCGGCACGCTCTTCAATTCGAAACGTAACAGCCAATCCTGCAGGCTGCGCAATTGGCTCAGATCATGCTGACCGGTGCGGTCGATCAATGCGTATTGATAGACCCAGCCGACGCCGGTCGCGTCCGGACCCAGAGACGCGCGCGCCGTCGGCGGCAACCTGGTTTGAACCTGGCTCAGATATTCGAGCACGCGCGAGCGCGCCCAATAGAGATCGGTCCCGTCCTCGAAGATCACATAGACGAAGCTGTCGCCGAAGAAGGAATAGCCGCGCACGGTGCGCGCGCCCGGCACCGACAGCATCGTCGTCGTCAAAGGATAAGTGACCTGATCTTCGACGATCTGCGGCGCCTGACCCGGATAAGTCGTGCGAATGACCACCTGCACGTCCGACAGATCCGGCAGCGCGTCGACGGGCGTCGTCCGCACCGCTATTGCGCCTGCGATCGCGAGCGCCAGCGCCGCCACAACGACCAGCACACGGTTGGCGACAGACCAGCGGATAAGGGAGGCGATCATGGCGCGCGCCCTGTCTCGCGAATGTCGTCGATCACATAGGCGCTGCCCGCTTCGCGGAAGCGGAACGAGACTGCGTCGCCGACGGCCAGACCGCGCGCGAGTTCAGGACGCGCAAAGCTGAACTGCATCGTCATGCCCGGCCAGTTGAGGCTCGCCACTGGCCCATGCGCGATGGCTACGCCCCCAGCGTTGATCGCGGTGATGCGCCCCGACGCTTGGTGCAGGACGTTGGCGGCCTCGGCCGCACGAGCGCGCGAGGCATTGAGCCGCGCCACCGCGCCCGAGAGATTGGCTTCTGAATCGATCAGGAACTGGCCGGAAGCCACAACACGCTGGCCTTCGCTCAAGCCCGACACGATCTCAATAGTGTCGCCTTGGCTCCGGCCAAGCGTCACTTCGGTGGGCGCGTAGCTACCATCCTCTGCGACGGCAATCACAAGCGAGCGCTGTCCGGTGCGGATGACGGCCTCGGCCGGAACGGTGAGCGCGCTCTCTCCCCTTTCCTCAAGACCCGCTTCAGCCGTCATGCCCGGCCGCAAGCGGCCATCGGCATTGGCAAGCGCGATGCGCACCTCGATGGTGCGGGTCGCCGCATTGGCGGCGGGCAACACGCTCTCGATGCGGCCCGAGAAGGTTTCGCCAGGATAAGCAGGCAAATTCGCCACGACGCGCGCGCCGGGACGCGCAAGTCCGGCGTCCGCCTGTGGCAGCGACGCGATCAGCCAGACCGGCGACAAGCCGTTGATGGTCGCAAGCGAAGCGCCCGGCATCACGTTCATGCCTTGGCGAATATCGAGCGCGGTGATCGCGCCCGTGACCGGCGCGGTGATGGTGACAACCGGACGCGGCGCGCCTTCTCTTTCGACCCGCTCGATCAGCGAGGCCGGCATGCCAAGCATGGCGAGGCGCCTTCGCGCGGCGGCGGCCAGCTCGCCGCCTCCGGCACGAAGCGCGAGATACTCGGCCTGCGCCGCCGTCCACTCGGGCACGCGCACATCGACAATGGGCGCGCCCGCACGCACCACGTCGCCAACGGCGCGGCCATAGGCGCGCTCGACGAAGCCGCTCGCACGCGCCTGCACCACAGCCAGACTGCGTTCGCTGAAGGAGATGACGCCCGCGGCGACGACAGAGCGCGCCACGTTGGAGCGCTCGACCGTGGCCAGACGCACGCCAAGATTTTGCGCAACGCCCGGATCGATGCGCACGCCCGCTTCAGCGCCCGCTTCGTCGGCATAACGCGGCACGAGAGCCATATCCATGAACGGCGATTGGCCTGGTTCATCGAAATGTACGTCAGGCCGCATCGGGTCGTACCAGTAGAGCACTTGCCGGCCGGCTTCGCTCGACGACGCGGCGTTGCGATTGGCGCCCAGCCAATAGCCGCCGGCGCCGACAGCGCCGACAGCGCCGAGCGCGAGCATGCCGGCAACAATGAGAGGCGCAAACCGCTTCAAACGCTCTCGCGCTAAATCGCTCATGGCGCGGCCTCCGCATATTGAAGCGTGAGCCCTGCCCCCGTGAGCGCAAGGCGTTCCTCCAGCATGATGAGATCGAGTTCTGCTTCCAGCGCATCGCGCCGCGCTGCGATCAACGCAGGCAAGCTTGCATTGCCGGCAGCGAATGCGCCGGAGGCCGCTTCGGCGCGCTGGCGCGAGAGCGGCACGCGCACATCGCGCGCACGCGCCACGCTTGCGGTCAGCGCCGCATGTTGCGCCACTCCCGCTTCCAGCATGGCTTCGTGTTCGCGCAACGTGGCGTCGCGCTCGGCGCCGGCGCGCGCGACATCGGCGCGCCGTGCATCAATCAATGGTCCTTGGCGCCAGGCTTGGAAGAGCGGCAGGCCCACGCGCACTTCGACCGAGGCCATGTCTTCAAGCGCCGGATCGCGGCGTCCATAGGAAAGCTCCCAGGACCAATCCGGCCAGCGTTCGGCGCGGGCCATGCGCAAACCTGCCTGCGCGATTTCAGTTTCCGCCTCATAGGCCGCGAGCGCGGGATGGCGGCGAAGATGATGGCGCAACATCACGGCATCGATCACGAACGCGGGCGCTTCATCGCTCAACGGCTCGTCCGCGGCTGCGCCGATCCAGCGCCGAAGCTCCGCGCGCATCGAGATAACGGAGGCGCCTGCTTCAGCGGCGCGATCCTCAAAGCGCGCGGCCTCCACCTCGGCGGCGACTGCCTCATCCACACTGCCCGCGCCGGACGCCAATCGCCCGCGCGCCGCTTCGGCGGAAGCGCGCGCTTCACTCACCAAGCGTTGAAGCAGCGCGGCGCGCCGCTCGGCATAGTAGAGACCGATCCACGCTTGCGCGGCGCCCAACCTTGCTTCGAGACGCCCCACTTCGAGCCCAGCGCCGGCCCGGTCGGCTTCAGCGCGCGCCATGGCGCGGCGTGCGCCCAGTTCAGCAAAGCTCGGCATCTCCTGCATGACGCCGACGCGCTGCATCGTCATCTCGTCGCGATCGAGGCGATAGCGGTCAGGCCCTGTCGCGGGGACGTTCTCGATGGCGAGTACAAGTTCAGGATCAGGCAGCGCGCCGGCTGGACCGATTCCACGCTCGGCCGCATCCAAAGCGGCGCGCCGGGCGACAATGGTCGGTCCCCCGCTCGCGGCGCGCTCAAGCGCCTCGTTGAAACTCAAATCTTGTGCGTACGCGGCCGGCGCCAAAACGGCGGCGCAGGCCAATGCCCATGCAATGCGCATGACTGACTCCAGAGAAAGGGACAAAGCCCGAGCGCGTGCGTGCGCGCTGCGCGCGCGAGCGCTCTATTTCCGGTGTCAGATGGTTCGTGGCGGTCGGAATAATTGCTGGAGCGGACCGCTCAGCTTCGCAGGCTCGCTCACTCGAGGCGCCGACATCAGGATCGTCGCGTTGGTCAGAGCGATGGGCGCGACACTTGGCGCAACTGCCGGGGCGGTGCGGCAGGCCATCCCCATCGTGCAGCCATCCATATCGTGCTGCTCAAGGGGCTGGTTCTTGTCGGCGCCGCCCTCGTCGGGACAGCAATCATGCTGCGCCTGGGCGGCCGCGGCCTGCATCATCGGACAGTCTTCAGCGGCAATAGCCGTTGAAATACCGCTCGCCGCGAGGGCGAAAGCCGTCAGAAAGGTGAGCCAAAGCCGGCGCATGGGGCCATGATACTCGTTGCGGCTCTCGAAATCGTCAACACACCGCACCCGGTGTTGCAGCCCAATTAACTACGTCGGGCGCGAGACCTCGGTTTCACCCGCGGCGGCGCATCGTGCTCAGCTTCGCACCAGGCATGATCGGCCAAGGTCTCAATGACGCGGCATTCGGCGGCGCTGCCGCCCGCGCACGAGGCGACGGTGCGGGCCAATTCCTTCCGCAGCGCCTTCAATTGCTGAATGCGTACCTCGACCCCGGCCAAATGCTGGCGCGCGATGCGATCGGCGTCCGCACAAGACCGATCCGGGTGGTCGGAAAGATCGAGCAGCGAACGAATATCGTCGAGTTCGAATCCCAGCGCCCGGGCGTGGCGGATGAACGACAAGCGCCGCACGTCAGCATCGGAATAGAGCCGTCTGCCGCTTTGGGTCCGCTCCGGCGCGCCGATCAGACCTTCCTGCTCATAAAAGCGGATAGTCGGAATCTTAAGTCCCGCGCGCTTCGCCGCTTGCCCAATCGCCTGCATTTTAGCCCTTGATCCTCTAGTGACTAGAGAATGTAGAGGATGCGGCATTGGATTTCGAGAGCCTTCCAGATGCCCCCTGCCTGGTTCCCCGTGGCCGCCCTCCTCGCCATCATCGCTGTCTCGGCGCTGCGTCTCTTCAGTGTCGAGCGTACTCACGGCGTTAAGGCTTTCAGTTTCGGCCGCCACGCCGCGATCCAAAGCGTGGCCGAGCGAAACTGGAAGCTGGCGACCGGACTGGCGCTTGCCTCGGCGCTGGCGGCATGGCTCGCGCCGGGCTGGGAGGCAGCCCTTGGCCGTCCGGCTTGGGCTGACGCTCCAGCCCTCAAATGGATCTCCGCAATCGTCTTTGTGGCGTCCGTTCTCCTAATCGCCGTCGCGCAGCTGCAGATGGGCGCGTCATGGCGCATTGGCGTTCCCACCGAAGGTCCAGGTCCGCTCGTCGCCCATGGCCTCTTCGCGTGGTCGCGCAATCCGATCTTCGTCGGGATGATCGGCGCAATCCTCGCCCTCTTCCTATGGTCGCCGCACATCTTGACCGCTGCCGTGCTGGCCGGGACATGGACGCTCGCGCTCGTTCAAGTGCGGATCGAGGAAGAAGCGCTCCGCGAAAAACACGGCGACGTGTATGAACGCTATGCGGCCGAGGTCGGCCGCTGGTTCGGTCGCCGTAGCGCGGTCAGGTCATGAGCGGCACGGCCTCCGCCCAGCGGTCAACGCTCTGGCTCGTGCTGGCGCTCAATTTGGCGCTGGCTGCGGGCCTGGCTGTGGCAGGCATCTCCGCGGATTCGAGCGCCCTCACCGCCAACGCGCTCGATAACGCTTCGGATGCGGTCGTCTATGGCATCAGCCTGTTCGCGATCGGACGTGCGTCGATCTGGAAGCAGCGGGCGGCGCACTGGTCTGCGGCGCTATTGCTGATCTTCGGTCTTGGCGTCGCCGCAGACGCGTTGCGGCGTTTCATCACTGGATCCGAGCCGATCGGCATCACCATCATGACGATGGCCGCGATCGCCGCAGTGGTAAACCTTGTGTGCCTTTTGCTGCTGCGCCGGCTGAACTCCAACGATGTCAATCTCGAAGCGGCGGAGACATTCAGTCTGAATGATTTCGCTTCGAACGGCGGCGTCCTCGTTGCTGGCGCATTGGTGATGTGGCTGGATCAACGTTGGCCCGATCTCCTGGTCGGCGCCGCCGTCGCCTTGATCGCGATCAATGGCAGCGCCGATATCTGGCGCAGCGCCCAGCGTGACCAAGCTGCTGAACGGACTGAAGGATGACAGACGAAAGATCATTTACCCCCGCTTTAGGGCACGCGGCGCTGACGCCGCTTTACGACAGCGCGATCGCCCTCTTGACGCGCGAACGGCGCTGGCGCGGGGCCTTGCTCAAGCAGATCTCGCCGCACGCGCGGGACGTTATCCTCGATGTCGGCTGCGGCACCGGCACGCTTGCGCTCATGCTCAAGCAAGCAGCGCCCGACGCGACAGTGATCGGGCTTGATCCCGACCCTGAAAATGCTCTCGCGTGCGTCAAAGCGAGCGCGCCAAGCAGGTTCGGCGATCGAGTTCGAGCAAGGTTTCGCCCGCGATGTCGCGCCGATCGCGGCGTCACCAAGGTTGTGTCCAGTCTCGTCTTTCACCAGGTTCCGATGGATGAGAAGCGCGCCGCACTTGGCGCCATGCGCGCGGTGCTGGCGCCGAACGGAGAAGCGCACATCGCCGATTACGGTCTGCAGCGCACGCGGTTCATGCGGTTACTGTTCGCCCAAGTGCAGATGCTGGATGGCAAACAGAACACCACGCCTAACGCAGAGGGAATTTTAACGCGGCTCATGGCGGAAGCGGGATTTGCGAAAGTCGTGGAAACGGAAGTGATTGCGACGCCGACTGGGTCGATCTCACTCTACCGCGCCAGGCGCGGAAATGATCGCGGGGTTTCGTCATGAGCGACAAATGCGGCAATTGCTGCGGCAAAGTCGGGCCCGATCCCGTCGACGCGCGCGCGTCAGATCATTTGGGTCGTTCTCATCGCCAACGCTGCGATGTTCCTGGTCGAAACCATCGGCGGACATGCAATCGGTTCGCTTGCGCTGCAAGCGGATGCGCTCGACTTCGCGGCTGATGCTGCAACCTATGGCGTAACGCTCTGGGCGATTGGCCGTTCGGCGCAAGTGCGCACGCGCGCGGCGCTCACCAAGAGTGCGGCGATGCTTGTGATGGGCGCGATCATTTTGACGATGGCGGTGGCCAAGCTCATATCGCCTGCGCCACCGGAAGCGGCCCCCATGGGCTTTATCGGCGCGCTCGCCTTGGCGGTGAATCTCGGCGCTGTTATAATGTTGCTTCCGATGCGGAATGGCGACGCCAATCTCCGTTCGGTATGGCTCTGCTCGCGCAACGACGCTTTCGGCAACATTTTGGTCATACTTGCAGCTGGCGCCACGGCTGCGACACGATCGCCCTGGCCTGACTTTGCTGTGGGCGCCATCATGTGTTTACTGTTTCTCAGCGGGTCATGGTCCGTATATAGCCAGGCGCGCCGCGAATCTGCTGCGGCCATTGTGGGATGAAGCGCGTGCAAGCTTCGGGCGACATGAACTGGAGGCGCTGGGTGGCGATGCTTTGCATCGCGCTGCTCGCTTTCATCATGCTCGAAGAAGCTTCCCCCGCCCATGCCGCCGCCGACAACGCCCAGGCCGGCATCGCCTATCTTCTGGCAGATGCTGAAGACGCGGCTGCGGAATCCGCCGGCGGCAGCGAACAGACGCCCCCAAGCCCCGCGCAACCACAGCACCATTGCTGTGCTGCGCACTGCAACGGCATGACGCCCGCCCTCTCCGGCAGTGTCGTCACGGCGCAAGTCATGTTGCGTGTCGCCGCCCCGCGCAGCACGCACGGCGCGCCTGTGGGCGCGCCAAATGGACTAGAGCGACCACCAAAAGCCACCGCGATCGTCTGACGCGCTGCGGAATGTTCCGCGGCGCGTGAACCTTCACGCATCGCGGACTTTCCATGCCCGAAAAACACCGTTCTCTACGGCGCTCTGCGCGTATGTTGCGCTATTTCGCGTCGGCGTCTCTCGCCGCCCCGCTCCTAGCGCTCGCACCGGTCATCGTCCCGGCGGCGATTGCACAAGAAGCGGCGCCGCTCACGCTGCAAGATGCGATCGCGCGCGCGGTTGACGCCGATCCGGGTCTGCGAGCGGCAAACGCCGGTATTGACGCGGCGCGCGGCGGCTTGCGCCAAGCGCGCGTGCGTCCAAACCCGACGCTCGACGCCGAAGTCGAGAATTTCAACGGGCGCGGAGATTTGCGCGGCTTCGATGGCGCGGAAACCACTTTCAGCCTGTCGCAGGAAGTCGAACTCGGCGGCCGCCGCAGCGCCCGCATTCGCCTGGCCGACCGCGAACTGCACGGCGCTGAACTCGACCGCGTACTGCGCGGTCTCGACCTCATACGCGACGTGCAAACGGCTTATTTCGACGCGCTCGCGGCTGAGGAACTGGTGCTGATCGCGCAAGAGCGCTTGGCGACGGCCGAGGCGCTCAACGCATCGGTCGCCCGGCGCGTTGCCGCGGCGCGCGATCCGCTGATGGCCGGCGCGCGCGCCGAAGCTGGCCTTGCCGAAGCGCGCATCGCGCGCACCCGCGCTCAGTCCGAAGCGGCGACCGCGCGCGCGCGGCTCGCGTCCTTCTTCGGCGGCGATGCAGGCTTTAGTCTGGTTCCTGCCGATTTTGCGCTGCCGCGCGCCATCGATCACGCGCATGAAGATCTATCTGACGCCAGTCCTGACATCGCCCGCCTCACCGTTCAGCGCGACCGCGCCGGGGAGAGTACGCGCGTGGAGCGTTCGCTCGCCTGGCAAAATCCGACGCTGAGTTTGGGGTATCGCCGCTTTGAAGACCGCGACGGCGAAGGCGCGCTGGTGGCCGGCGTGTCAATTCCGCTTGGCGTGTTTGACCGCAATCAAGGCTCGGTGGCCCGCGCGCGCGCCGAACAGCGCCGCGCCGAATTAGAGCTTGAGGCGGGCCGTCGCACTTTGACGCGCGAATATGCAGCGCTCGAACGCGCCATCGCAACGGACGCGGCGGCGGTGCGGTCGACGGAAGAGGACGTCATTCCGCAGGCCGAGCGTGCGCTGGCGCTGGCGCAGGACGGCTACAATCGCGGCGCCTTCTCCTACCTTGACGTGCTTGAAGCGCAACGCGCGCTTTCCGATGCGCGCCAGACCCGCATCGATTCCTTGCGATCCTATCATTCCAACGAGGCCGCGCTTGACCGCCTCACCGCGCGCTTCGGCGACGCTTTGCCCATTGAGGAGCAACACCAATGACCAACTTCGCACAGAAAGTGCTCGCACCCGTCGCGATCGGGCTCGCCCTCGCGCTCGCAGGCTGCAATGCCGGAGAAGCCAATGGGGAGGACGCGCGCGCCGAAACCGGTCATGAAGAAGGCGAAGCCCACGAGGAAGGCGAATCTGGGCACGAGGAAGAGAGCGGCGCCGAGCGGGTGACCATCACCGCGGAAGCGGCGCAGGCTTCAGGTCTGGTTATCTCGGCTGCGGGACCAGGCGCCATACAAGAAACGCTTGAGCTGACCGGGCGCATTTTGCTGCAGCCGTCGGCGCGCGCCGACGTGCATGCGCCCTATCCGGGGCCGGTCCGTGCGGTGCTGCACAATATCGGAGATCCAGTGCGGCGCGGACAGGCGCTGGCGCGCGTCGAGAGCGCAGAGAGCCTGCAGACCTACGCCATCGTCTCGCCCATCGCCGGCGTCGTGCTTGAGCGACAAACCAATATCGGCGACGTGACATCGGAAGAGCCGATCTTCGTGATTGGCGATCTCTCACGGCTGCAAGCCGAACTCAATGTCGTCACCCGCGACATCGGCCGCGTCAGCGCCGGACAAGACGTGATCATCACCGCGCTTGACGGGCGCACGCGGATGAACGCGCGCATAGCCAGCGTGTTGCCCACCGCCGACGCGCATAGCCAGACCTTGATCGCGCGCGCGCCGTTCGCTGCTTCCGCGACCTCGTCCATGCGGCCGGGCATGGCGGTGCGCGCAGCTGTCGTGCTGGCCGAAGAGCAAGTCGCGATCGCTGTTCCAGCGGATGCGGTGCAAACCGTTGAAGGCCGCCAGGTGGTGTTCGTGCGTGTCGCCGCCGACACCTATGAGGCGCGCCCCGTAGCACTGGGGCGCCGCGGCGACGAGATGGTCGAGATCACGTCGGGCCTCAATGCCGGCGAAGCCTACGTCTCCGAGAATGCATTCCTCGTCAAAGCCGAGATCGGCAAGGGCGAGGCGAGTCATGGCGATCATTGACGAACAGATCAACTCAATTCCGGGCCTGAAATCCTCATGATCAGCCGCATTCTTGAACTTGCCGTGCGCGCCCGCTGGGCTGTTGTCGCTATCGTCGCGTTGATCGCGGCGATCGGGATTTTCAACATCGCACGTCTGCCGATCGACGCCGTTCCCGACATCACCAACAAGCAGGTGCAGATCAATTCGCTTGCGCCGGAGTTTGGGCCCCTCGATGTCGAACGGCTCGTCACCTACCCGGTCGAGACTGCGATGTCCGGGATCGTGGGGCTGGAGAGTACGCGCTCGATTTCCCGCAACGGCTTTTCCCAGGTCACCGTGGTCTTCCGCGACGACGTCGACATCTATTTCGCGCGCCAGCAAGTGGCCGAACGGCTGACGGCCGCGCGCGAAAGCCTCCCGGCGGGTGTCGAGCCGCAAATGGGTCCGATTTCGACCGGGCTTGGCGAAGTGCTGATGTGGACCGTGCGCTTCGCCGATCCCAATGCGGAGGGCGGGCGCGCGGCCCCGGGCGAGCCCGGCTGGCAAAGCGATGGCGCGTTCCTGACGCCGGAGGGCGAGCGCCTCACTGATGAAGTAGCGCAAGCTGCATACCTGCGAACCGTGCAGGATTGGATCATCCGGCCGCAGATGCGTTCGGTCGCTGGCGTCGCCGGCATCGATTCCATCGGCGGCTACGAGAAGCAATACATCGTCGAACCTGATCCGGCATCGCTTGCCGCCTATGGCATCTCATTCTCCGAACTGGCCGACGCGCTTGAGCGCGCCAATCTGTCGGTCGGCGCGAACTTCATCCAGCGAGGCGGCGAAGCCTTCCTCATTCGCGCCGACGCGCGCATTCGCACGCTGCACGAGATTGGCGATGCGGTGGTGGCCTCCCCAGACGGCGTGCCGATCACGGTTCGCGATGTCGCCAACGTCCGTATCGGGGGTGAATTGCGCACCGGCGCTGCAACGTCCAACGGCCAGGAAGTCGTCGTCGGCACGGTGCTGATGCTGACGGGCGGCAATAGCCGCACGGTCGCGGCCGCGGCCGCGGAGAGGCTTTCCGAAATTACGCGTTCGCTGCCGCCCGGCATCGAGGCCACCGTCGTCTACGATCGTTCGAAGCTCGTGAACGCGACCATCGCCACGGTCCAGCGCAACCTCGCTGAGGGCGCCATCCTGGTCGCGGCGGCGCTCTTCCTGCTGCTTGGCAACGTGCGCGCCGCCATCATCGCGACCCTCATCATTCCCCTGTCGATGCTGATGACCGCGATCGGCATGAATTTCTTCGGCGTGTCCGGCAATCTGATGTCGCTCGGCGCCTTGGATTTCGGGCTCATCGTCGATGGCTCGGTCATCATCATCGAGAACTGCCTGAGGCGATTATCGGAACGACAACATCACGAGGGCCGATTGTTGACGCTCGGGGAGCGGCTGCATGAAACGACCGAGGCCGCGCGCGAGATGATCGGGCCCACGGTGTTTGGACAGATCATCATCTTCCTCGTGTTCGCGCCTCTCCTCACCTTCTCCGGCGTCGAAGGCAAGATGTTCACGCCGATGGCGATCACGCTGATGCTGGCGCTTGGCGCGGCGTTTGTGTTGTCGCTCACCTTGGTGCCTGCTCTCGTGGCGCTCCTGATGCGCAACAAGGTCGCCGAGAAGGAGGTCAAGGCGATCGAAGTCTCGCGCCGGTGGTACGAGCCAGGCCTTCGCTATTCGATCGCCAAGCCGCTGCCGGTCATCGGCGGCGGCGTCGCGGTGTTCCTCTTGGCTGGCGCCCTCTTCATGACGCTTGGGCGGGAATTCATCCCGACCCTCGACGAACAGGACATCGCCATTCAGGCGGTGCGCATCCCATCAACATCGCTTCAACAATCGGCAGCGATGCAGCGGCGAATCGAAGAGGCGCTATCGGAGTTTCCCGAAGTTGCGCTCGTCTTTTCCAAGACGGGCACGGCGGAGGTCGCCTCCGACCCGATGCCGCCCAACATCTCGGATTCGTTCGTTATCCTCCGACCGCGCAGCGAGTGGCCAGATCGCAATCTTTCGAAGACGGAGCTCATCGCCCGTATCGAAGCGCGATTGCAGCAGCTGATCGGCAACAATTATGAATTCACCCAACCGATCCAGATGCGGTTCAATGAGCTCATTGCCGGCGTTCGCGGCGATATCGCGATCAAAGTGTACGGTGACGACCTCGATGAGTTGAGCGCCGCCGCGGGGCGCATTGCCAGCGTGTTGCAATCCATCCGCGGCGCGGCCGACGTGAAGGTCGAGCAGACCGGCGGTTTCCCAACGCTCGATGTCGCCTTCGATCGTGACGCCATCTCGCGCTATGGGCTCTCGCTCGATGAGGTGACGGACACGGTCGCAACCGCCATGGGCGGACGCGAAGCGGGCCTGGTTTTCGAGGGCGATCGCCGCTTCGACGTCGTCGTGCGCTTGCCCGACGCGGTGCGCGACGATCTCGACGCAGTGGGTGCGCTTCCCGTGATGCTTCCCGAAAGCGGTGAAGGCTTGCGCGGCTCTGTCCCGCTTCGCGAACTTGCAACCTTCACCTTCTCGGAGGGGCTCAATCAGGTCAGTCGTGAAGCTGGCAGCAGGCGCGTCGTGGTGCAGGCCAATGTGCGCGGGCGCGATCTCGGATCGTTTGTGGCCGAGGCGCAGCGCCGCGTGAATGGCGAAGTCGAACTGCCCACCGGCGCTTGGCTCGACTGGGGCGGCCAGTTCGAGAACCTGCAATCGGCGTCACAGCGTATGTCGCTGATCGTGCCGGTGTGTTTCGCGCTTATCTTCGCCTTCCTCTATATGGCGCTCGGCACCTTCCGCGGCGCGATCACGGTGTTCTCGGCGGTGCCGCTGGCGCTCGCGGGCGGGGTCTTTACGCTCCTCATCACCGGCATGCCGTTTTCAATCTCCGCCGCCGTCGGCTTCATCTGTCTCGCCGGCGTTGCTGTTTTGAACGGCCTTGTGGTGATGACCAGCATCAACAAGCGCCTCGATATCGGCATGCCGGTCGAACAGGCGATCGAAGAAGGCATGGTCGAAAAATTCCGCGCCGTCTTGATGACCGGCATCGTACCAGCGATCGGCTTTGTGCCGATGGCGATCGCCCACGGCACCGGCGCTGAAGTGCAAAAGCCGCTGGCGACGGTCGTCATCGGCGGCCTGATCACGGCGACGTTGCTCACGCTCTTCGTCTTGCCCGCGATTGCGCGGCTCATGCTCAGAAGCGGGCGGCGCGCGCGGGAAGGCGAGATGCCGACAGTCTATGCCGGCGAAGCGCCGGCTCAGGCTGAATAACGAAAGGTAACCCCATGTCGATAACAGCGCTGCGCAACGCCCTGCCCGACTATGCAGAAGATCTAAAGCTCAACCTCGACGCATTGGCGAGTGAGACCGTTTTGTCGGAACAGCAGAAGTGGGGCTGTTTTCTCGCCGCCGCCTACGCTGTTGGCGTGCCGCAAGTGGTGAGAGCAGTGCGCGGCGAAGTGGACGCCAAGCTGAACGCGGCCGCTCAAAAGGGCGCAAAGACGGCCACTGCCATCCTTGCCATGAACACCGTCTATTACAGCGCAGTCAATCTCCTCAATAATCATGATTACCGCGCGGAGCCGCCCAAACTCAGCATGCGCGCGCTCAGTTATGCGGGCGTTGACCGGATCGACTTCGAATTGTGGTGCTTGACCGTCTCGGCGGTGAACGAGTGCGGCGCCTGTCTCAACGCGCACGAGTCCGACCTGCACAAGCGCAACGTCTCACTAGAGCGCATCCAAGCCGCATTGCGCATCGCCGCCGTGATCGGCGCGGTCAGCGCGGTTCTGCGCGCGGAGGCCGCTGCGGGCGCCTAGTCCCGCGGTCGAGGAGCCATCGATAATGAAGCGTCCTGCGCCGGTCCTGATGCTCGCGAGCCTCTTCACGCTCGCGGTCCCGGCCGTGGGGTTTCTCTCCTTCGGCATCGTGCCGGCGCTGCTGTTCTTCTCAGGCTATTGCGCAGGCTTTGCGCTGTGGCTCTTGGCGCCGGGTGATGCGCCGCTCTCGGTATACAAAACAACTTACATCGCGACGTTCGCGCTCTTCATCGTCCACGGCATCGAAGAAAGGGTGTCCGGATTCTTTCCGACCCTTGCTCAGATAACGAACGTCGCGGTTCCGGACCTTGGATCGCCCGCAATTATCCTGCTGCTGTTGTTGTCTGCCGTCGCCTGGCTTGGCGGCCCGTTTCTGGCCGCTCGCGGATCGCAATTCGGCAATTACTTGGTCTGGACGTTCTTCGCCTCCATGGGCGTGACCGAACTCGCCCACTTCGTGCTTCCCTTCTTCACACTCGATCCCTTCCACTATTTCCCCGGCGTCGCGAGCGTATTCTTGCTCGCGCCCGCGGCCTGGTTCGGCATGTGGCTGCTTTGGCGTGGGGGCCGGTCATGAGCCCTTCGTCGATGCAAAAGGGCCAAGCTACTGGCGCGCGGATGGACGCAAGCCCGATTAGAAATCGCGCCGGCCGCCCGCACCAGCACGACCACGAAGGCATGCTGTTCGGCGCGCGCACCGAACTCTATTTCGCGTTGGCCTCGGGCGCCGCTCTCGCTATCGGCTGGTTGCTCGAAGGCCGAGCGCCACCGCCAACCCCGCTCCTCTTTTATGGTGCGGCCTATCTCTTTGGCGGTTTTTTCACCGCGCGCGAAGCGCTCGACAATCTGCGCCATCGCCAATTCAAGATCGACACGCTGATGCTGGTCGCCGCCGTGGGCGCGGCGTTCCTCAACGCCTGGGCCGAAGGCGCGTTGCTGCTCTTTCTATTCAGCCTCGGCCACGCGCTCGAGAATTGGGCGATGGGGCGCGCCAAGCGGGCAATCGAGGCGCTTGGGCACTTGACGCCCGAGCGCGCAATGTTGCGGCGCGGCGATGCGGTGGAAGACGTCGCAGTCGCCGATCTTAAGATCGGCGACATCATCATGGTCTGGCCAAACGAGCGCCTGCCCGCCGACGGCGTCGTCGTCGCCGGGGCGAGCGCGGTCAACCAGGCACCGATCACCGGCGAGAGCGCGCCGGTCGAGAAGCAAGCCGCCGCCAGCGCCGATGCATACTCCGATTTCTCGAAGGCGCCGGAGCAGCATCGGGTTTTCGCCGGCACGATCAACGGCTCGGGCGCGCTCGACGTGCGCGTGGCGCGCCTCGCCACCGAGAGCACGCTCGCGCGCATCGTTCGCATGGTGGCTGAAGCGGAGGCAGAGCGTTCGCCGACACAGAAATTCACCGACCGGTTCGAGCGCGTCTTCGTCCCCGTCGTGCTGGTGCTGGTGGGCGCGCTTATGTTGGCGTGGACCGTGATCGACGAGCCGTTCGCGGCGAGCTTTTATCGCGCGATGGCGGTGCTCGTGGCCGCGAGCCCCTGCGCGCTGGCAATTTCCGTGCCGAGCGCGGTCTTGAGCGGCATCGCGCGCGCCGCGCGCGGGGGCGTCTTGGTCAAAGGCGGCGGCCCGCTTGAGACGCTGGGCGCCGTGACGGCGATCGCCTTCGACAAGACCGGCACGCTGACCGAGGGCAAACCGTATCTGACTGATGTGAAGCCCCTCTTCGGCGCCACGGAAGAGGAATTGCTCGCCGTCGCCGTGGCGATCGAACACAGCAGCGACCATCCCCTCGCCGGCGCGATCGTGCGCGACGGCGCCAAACGTTTGGGAGAGACGCCCGTGCCGCGGGCTGAGGCGGTCGAGAGCATCACCGGCAAAGGCATTCAAGGCCGCATCGACGGCGCGGTGGTGCAGATCGGCAAGCCGGGTCTCTTCGAGACTGGCCCCGCGCCGATGCCCAATGAGCTTCGGCTCATGGTCACCAATCTCGAATCCTCCGGACGCACGGTCATGGTGGTGCGGCGCGGCGCCCGCTATCTGGGCGTCCTCGGCGTCATGGACACCGAACGCCCTGCAGCGAAGGAGACCGTCGTGCGCCTCCGGCGCCTCGGCATCAGGCGCGTCGTCATGCTGAGCGGCGACAATCAGCGCGTTGCCGACGCGGTCGCGGGCAGCATCGGCCTTGACCAGGCCTTCGGAGCGCTGATGCCCGATGAGAAAGTCGCTGCGATCAACACGCTCAAGGTTGAGTCCGGCGGCGTCGCCATGATCGGCGACGGCGTCAACGATGCGCCGGCGCTCGCCAACGCCAATGTCGGCGTCGCGATGGGTGCTGCGGGCTCCGACGTTGCGCTTGAAACCGCCGATGTCGCCTTGATGGCG